>Ga0123338_10000185_pt1 | contig 65514 bp, 57 predicted proteins | sample grotaG_FD_89793 | JGI IMG/M metagenome (GOLD analysis project Ga0123338, IMG submission 89793) | Glacier valley bacterial and archeal communities from Borup Fiord, Nunavut, Canada, to study Microbial Dark Matter (Phase II) -... | ecosystem: Environmental > Aquatic > Freshwater > Ice > Glacier ... | reverse complement strand
CAGAAAACGAAAGACTGAGGGAGATTCAGGGCAAATCGAATCCTACAGTCATTTTTTATATCTAAAAATAGAAAAGTCGCGCCGCATCCTAACTTAAAAAGTTATTTTGCGACGCGCCCTTTTTTAAGTGCATAATTAATGTACGCTTATCATTGGTGGAGTCTATCGGGTGAAAGTGTTTGCTCAGGGGTAAGAATTTTTCGATTTAATTATATAAAATGCTCATAAAAATAGTAGCTAGCAGTATTATATAAGGATTACGTCAGGTGGTAAAACAATAGTATGGTGAATAAACAAATGTAATTTCCATCAATTTTGTAAATTTATACTAAACTATTTATGCAATTTTTATACTTTTAGTTTACTTATAACAAAATTGGTGTTAAAATAAGTTTAGGATACATGAATTATAAGGAAAAATAGAAATATAATATATAAAAGGGAGTGAAAATATGATTTCTAATCAGATTTTACAAAGTACCATCGATGGGTTAAAAGGAATCACACGCATCGATATCTGTGTTATGGATACGGAAGGTAAAGTACTCGCAACCACAATAGATAATGCAGAACAATATGAAAACGCAGTTTTGGCTTTTGTTGCTTCCCCAGCAGATAGTCAGGCAATTCAGGGGTATCAGTTTTTTAAAGTGTTTGATGAGCATCAGTTGGAATATGTAATTCTTGCAAGAGGTGACAGTGAAGATGTATTTATGATTGGAAAGATTGCATCCTTCCAAATCCAAAATCTTTTGGTCGCTTATAAGGAAAGATATGACAAAGATAATTTCATCAAGAATTTACTTCTTGATAATTTATTATTGGTAGATATCTATAATCGCGCAAAGAAGCTTCATATTGAAACGGAAGCAAGGCGGGTAGTGTACATTATCGAAACGAAAAATGAGAAAGATGCGAATGCATTAGAAACAGTTCGCAGTTTATTCTCAGGTAAAGCGAAAGATTTTATTACTGCCGTAGATGAGAAAAATATAATTCTTGTTAAGGAAGTAAAGCAAAATGAAACATATGAGGATTTGAATAAAACAGCAAAGGTTATTCTGGATATGTTAAACACCGAGGCAATGACAAAGGTACATGTGTCATATGGTACGATCATAAACGAAATCAAGGATGTTTCAAGATCCTATAAAGAAGCTAAAATGGCACTTGATGTTGGCAAGATTTTTTATAGTGGAAGAAATGTTGTGGCGTATAATAATCTCGGAATAGGACGTCTGATTTATCAATTACCGATGCCGTTATGTAAAATGTTTATTAAAGAAATTTTTGAAAGTAAATCACCGGATGATTTTGATGATGAGACATTGGCTACCATTAATAAGTTCTTTGAAAACAGCTTGAATGTGTCTGAAACATCCAGACAGCTGTATATCCACAGAAATACCCTGGTATACCGACTGGATAAATTACAGAAAAGTACAAACTTGGATCTTCGAGTATTTGATGATGCGATTACATTCAAGATAGCATTGATGGTAGTAAAATACATGAAGTATATGGAACAACTGGATTATTAAAACAAGGCAATTGGTAATGAATTCGGCACAGACAAATTTATTATTCACCTTGTCGAAAATTTGTGGCTGTTACAAAACGACTAGACTAAATTAGGTTGTTTAGTGACAGCCACTGCTTTACGAGAAGGCAGAGCGTGTTTCTTGTGGTGAGTCATAAAGTAGATAGGAGGATAATGTGAAGAGAAATTTTATAACCGGATTACTTTCAGGACTTTGCGCAACGATATTATTATTTACAATCGTCGGAGTGGTTTATATCGTTGTAGGTGGAAAGACGAAGGATAATGACGGTCAAATTGGAATACAGGACAAGGAACAAACAATAGAGGAAAAAGCACAACCATATGACGAAATTGTAGAAAAACTTACATTTATTCAAATGCTAGTCGACACCTACTATTTAGAGGAAGTGGATCAGGAAGCATACGCGGATGGCATTTATAAAGGATTTGTGAGCAGCCTAGAAGATCCATACTCTACGTATTACACCGAAGAGGAATACAATGCATTGAAAGAAAGTTCTTCCGGAGTTTACTGCGGAATCGGGGCTACTGTCAATCAAGATGTAAAAACTGGTATTATTACTATTTATAAGCTATTTGAAAAATCACCTGCATATAAGGCTGGTATGCTACCTGGTGATATAATTTATAAGGTAGATAACGAAGAAGTAACAGGCGTTGATTTATCGAAGGTGGTTGGCCGGATGAAGGGCATTGAAGGAACCGAAGTACACATTTCCATTATGCGTGAAGGTGAAGGAGAACCCTTAGAATTTACTATAACCAGACAGGAAATTGAAGTTCCGACCATTGAATATCAGATGCTTGAGGACAAAATTGGATATATTACAATTTCTCAATTTGATCAAATAACAGTATCACAATTTATAGCTGCAGTCGATAATTTGGAAGCTTCCGGGATGAAGGGTTTGGTAGTCGATGTTAGAAATAACCCGGGTGGACTTCTGGATTCAGTGGTTAAAATGCTCGATCGTTTACTCCCAAAAGGCTTGATTGTATATACGGAGGATAAATACGGCAAACGGGTAGAAGAAGACGCTATTGATTCGGAGAAACTGGAAGTACCTTTGGCGGTAATAATTAATGGAAATAGTGCCAGTGCATCAGAGATATTTGCGGGGGCAATTCAGGATTATAAGATAGGAACTATAGTAGGAACAACGAGCTTTGGCAAAGGTATTGTCCAAAAGGTAATGCCGCTAGCAGACAAAACAGCAGTTAAATTAACCATATCCAAATATTTTACCCCGAAAGGGCGTAATATCCATGGAACGGGGATACTTCCTGATGTTGAAGTAGAATTAAAAGATGATCTTAAGCAGCTAATCGTAATTCCTCTTGATAAAGATAATCAGTTACTAGAAGCTATCAAGCTTGTAAAAGATCAGATTAAATAATAAGATCTAGAATTCTGGCTTACCTGGAAGAACATAGAAATAAGAAGACATTGCAGATCTTTTTACAAGTATCAATAATGATATAGCAAAAATTCTCCTTCCTAGGGGAATTTTTGCTATTTAAAGAATACCCAGATAAAATATGCATTTTGCACTATTTGGTAGAAGAATGACGATTCGTGTAAATAACTTTTTGTAGATTTTATAAAAACACTATAATGAAAATTTCAAAACATCCGATAAATATTATAGAGTAATAGGAACATGAGGATAAGTTTTTGATGGGTGGTGATTAGGATGCGTATAGATGCATTTAATAAAGTAAGTCAGTTATATCAAACAAATAATGTGAAAAATACGGCAAAAGCAAAGAGCGGTAGCTTTAGTGATATGCTTGAAATTTCGCAGACAGGTAAGGATTATCAGGTTGCAAGACAGATTGTCGCACGTACTTCTGATATCAGGGAAGACCGAGTAAGTGACATTAAGAGACAAATGGAAGCAGGTACCTACAATATCAGTGCCGAGGAAGTTGCAGATAAACTAGTCAACACTTATTTTGATGAATTATTATAACTTGCTTAGTCTGCATAAGAAAAGAGGGTAACTGTGGCAAGTTTAATTGATGAATTGATCAGCACCATAGGGATGGAATATGAAATATATCAGCAGCTGATACCGATAGCAAATGAGAAGACTCAGATTGTTGTGAAAAATGACCTAGGTGCTCTTTCGGAAATTACGGAAAAAGAGCAATTAGCAGTAGATCGGATTAATTCTCTGGAACGTAAAAGAGAAGTGATTATGAATAATATTAAGACTGTAATTAACAGAAAATCTGAAACACTTGATATGAAGACATTAATACAGTTAATGGAAAAACAACCTAAGGAGCAAAAGGCTCTTTCAATCTTACATGATAATCTATTAAGAACTATTCAAAGATTAGTCGAAATTAATAATCGTAACAAATCGTTAATACAACAATCCCTAGAAATGATAGAATTCAATATGAATTTTATTCAAAGCACAAGGATGTCGCCGGGGAACAACACTTACTCAAAAGATGCATCACAATACGATGCGCAGGTGCAGAGAACAGGGATGTTCGATGCGAAGCAGTAAGAGCAAGGTAAGGTGAGTTCATGAGTTCATTAGGCGGTCTATATATTGGTGTTTCCGGCCTGAATGTTAGTCAGGCTGCTTTGAATACAACTTCCCATAATTTGGCCAATGTAGATACCAAGGGATTTGTCAGACAACAAGTAATACTGAGCGATTTTCAATACATAAAGTTAGGCGAGTCCTATATGTCCTCATTACAGCAGGGAATGGGAGCTGATTTTGTTGCTGTGAAGCAGGTGCGGGATTCTTTTTTGGATCAAGCATATCGTGGTGAAATTGGCAGACAAGCATTTTATGAAGCACAGTATCAGGCAGTGGGTGAGATAGAAGGATTATTTGGTGAGTTGGAGGGTGTCGCATTTCAAGATACTTTGGAAGATTACTGGACATCTTTACAGGAGCTGGCAAAAGAACCGGACAGTGTTGTAGCCAGAGCCTCCTTGATTCAAACAGCAGTAACCTTTACAGAAAGAGCAGAAAATATCGCAAATCAATTAAAAGATTACCAGATTAATTTGAACACTCAGATAGTAAATCAAGTCAACCGCATCAATGAAATTGGTGATGATTTAAATGGACTTAACATAAAGATAAGACATTATGAAAGCGGTGGAGTTGAAAGGGCAAATGATCTAAGGGATCAGAGAAATTTATTATTAGATGAATTAGGAAAAATGACGAACATTACCTATAAAGAAAATCCCAGCGGCTTAGTCAACGTAAATGTGGAAGGCGTACCCTTTGTTAATGAGGATTCCGTTTTCTATATGAGTACTAAGAAAATTAGTGATTCCTCAGAAATGCTTCAGCCGGTGTGGGTTTCTCATGGTGATGTTAGTGTTTTTAATTTGGACAAAATACCATCTTCAAAAGATAATACAGATATCGGCTCATTAAAGGGATTATTAATAGCACGAGGTCAAGAACAGGCTAATTACAAAGACATTCCGCTAATAGATGACTACGAAACGGAAGCAGCCTATAATTTAGCTGTGGTAGATTATAACAATAAAATAGATTCTTCTGTAATTGCAACTGTACAGGCACAGTTTGATCAGCTAATCCACGGTGTAGTAACTACAATTAATAATATATTAAGCCCTAATAAGGAAGTTAAGTTATCCGACGGTACTACGCTTATGATTCTCGATGAGGAAAATGCCCCGGTCGGTATGGACACGAATAACACCATGGGGGAAGCATTATTCAACAGAAAATCCATGAATCGCTACAATGAGCCTGAAGATATACAGATAGTTAATGATAAAGGCTTACTCGAGACGATTACTGTTAGGGTTTATAACGACGAAGATAAAAAAGATAATTATTCTTTATTTACGGTAGGGGAAATTGAAGTAAACAAAAATATTTTAGAGAACTATTCTTATATAGCTTTATCGAGCAACTCAGGTTCCGGTGATTTTGATATTGTAGCTGCAGAAAAGCTTCTATCAGAATGGCAGAGACCTTTTTCAACACTTTCTCCCAATACATTAACTAAAAATAATTTCAATGAATATTATACTTCCTTTATTTCAGAAATAGCCAACCGTGGAGAGCAACTAAATACCATTAGCTCTAACCAAGCCTCTATGGTAGAAAGCATTGACAATCAGAGAATGGCCGTAACCGGTGTTTCTTCTGATGAGGAGCTTACGAATTTAATTAAATATCAGCATGCATATAATGCAGCAGCAAGGTATGTCAATGTAGTGAGTGAGATGTTAGAGCATATTATTATGAACTTATCGTAAAAGTGATATATTTATTACAAAAGAGGTGATATCGGATGGGATCAACATTTTTTGGTTTACATATTGGACAAACAGGGTTGTATGCTTATCAATCAGCACTTGATACAACAGCGCATAATATAGCAAATACGGAGACAGAAGGATATACTAGACAGGTTATGAACCAGCAGGCAGGTAAAGCTCTGCGGGTTAATAGCTCCTACGGTATGGCGGGTTCCGGAGTTGATGTTACCGGTGTTGCACAACTACGTGATGAATATTACGATTTAAAATATTGGAAAAACAATACAATGTTTGGAGAATATAATAACAAGTCATATTATATGTCTGAAGTGGAAAGTTATTTTAATGAAGTCAGTGTTGATGGATTTACAACCACATTTAATTCTATGAATGACAGCCTCCAGGAATTGTCAAAAAATCCATCGAGCCTAACGGTACGTACACAGGTAATTAACTATGCTGAGAGTTTAACACAATACTTTAATTCCCTATCGGAAAGTTTAAAAAGTACACAGGCTGAATGCAATTTTGAAATTCGTAATAAAGTAGACCAGATTAATTCGACTGCACAGCAAGTAGCAGCTTTAACAAAGCAGATTAATACCCTAGAGGTAAACGGAGGGTCGGCAAATGATCTTCGCGACCAGAGAGCATTACTGATAGATGAGTTGTCTGAAATTACTGATATCACAGTTAACGAAAAGACAGTTGGTACCGGTATAGGAATGACAAGCTATGTAGTTAAAATTGATGGACAAACCTTAGTGGATGGTGGCGCTTTTAATTCTCTCCAAGTTATTCCCAGAGAGCAAAAACATAATCAGAATGATATTGACGGACTATATGAAGTTACATGGTCGAATGGGCAAAACTTTGAGACAAGAAGTGCGTCTCTCGGTGGAGCATTACAGGCATTATTTGATGTTCGAGACGGTAATAATGCAGGGAACCTTAACGGAACCGTATCTGCAGTAGCTGGAGATACCAATGTAATAATGACAGATACCAATATCAACTCGGAAAAAAAATTAAACATACCGGAGACAGGAATAATTACTATGGGTAATCATGAGTATTCCTATACAGGATTTGAAGTTACAAAAGATACGGAGAACGGCAATTTTATATATAATTTTGAACTTTTAGATCCAGTATTTGTTGATGCAGAAGAGGTACCTTCCCATATTGGGGAAAGCATAAATTATAAAGGAATTCCATATTATATGGGGCAAATGAATGAATTCGTCAGAACATTTGCAATGGCTTTTAATGAAATTCACAGAGAAGGGAAGGACCTGGAAGGAAATTCTGGGATTGATTTCTTTAGTGCTACCAACAAAGTAAATGGCAGGGACTACACGTTTGGACCTTTGAAGGATTCTGAGGATTTTCCTTATTATGATTTTACCTCCTTTAATTCACAAACCGGTGATTATTATGAGAATGTACCTGAGAACCAGCCTTTGTATGGCTCCTATTATTTTATGACAGCAGCAAATTTTACTGTAAGTAATGAACTTTTAAATGATGCTGCACGATTAGCTGCAGCAAAAGATGTTGTAAACGGTATAGAAGACAATGAAATTATCGATGCAATGATCGCACTGAAGGATAATAAATACCTTTTTGATCAGGGAGCACCAAGCGGATTCTTTCAAACTCTGGTTGCCGAAGTAGGTATTGATACAAAAAAGGCAACTACCTTTTCAACTGCTCAGGAAAATATCTTAACATCAATTGAAAATCAACGATTATCCGTTTCAGGCGTTGATATCGATGAGGAAGCAATGAATCTGGTGAGATATCAGAATGCATATAATCTATCGGCCAAAGTTATTACTGTTATGGATGAGATTTTTGACAAACTCATTAATTATATGGGAGCATAGGCTCGCGTAAATATGCGCGCATATTTACGCGAGCCATTAGAAATATAAGAATGAATTCCATTGGAAATTCATTCTTATATTTCAGGGGTATTGAAGGGGGCCAGGAGGAATTCATATACATATTTCTGGGGTATGGAAGGGTTCCATTGGAAATTCATTCTTATATTTCAGGGGTATAGAAGGGTTCCATGAGGAATCACTCTTATAAATTCATTTTTTGTTCCTATGTATTGAAATTCAGAATTAAGTTCGGGAGGTTGCGGTATGAGAATTACAAATAAAATGATGACCAATAATATGATGAGCAATATCAATAGGAACAAGGTTAGTTTGACTACATTGGAGCAACAGTACTCGACTGGAAAGAAAATCCAGAGACCGTCAGACGATCCAATTATTACGGTAAGAGCTCTTAAACTTAGAACTAATTTATCGGAGATTGAACAATATTATGAAAAAAATATACCCGACGCTATGTCATGGATGGATATAACGGAAAGTGCCCTTAAAACGGTAAACGAAGTTTTAAAGCAGATTAATACCTATTGTGTGCAAGGTAGTACAGATACCCTTACTGCTGCTGACCGTTCATCTATTTCACAAAATCTTGAGCAGATGAAACAACAAATCTATCAAGAAGGGAATGCGAATTATGCCGGAAGGTACGTTTTTACAGGCTATAAAACGGACAGTCCGTTAATTTTTACAGACGATTCTACAAATTTGAGTTATGAAATTACAGAGGATTTCAAGGCGAATCAGATACAGATTAGCGATAGGGTTACAGGAGATTATACACTGGCAGACTACAGTGATCCACTAGTCACATTTGATGAAGCACCGAAGTTGGAAAATACCTACCGCATGCAATTATCCTATGATAATATTAATAATACAGCGGTGAATGGTATTCACTATACAAAATCCGTTGCGGGTGGTGTCCCTGTAGAGCAGTCACCACTTATGAACGTCACTACAATATCGGCTGCCGATAAAGAAGCATATAAACCGGATAGCGAGGAGGCCCACCTTATTTATGAAACAGGGGAGATTATACTTGGCAAGGACTACTATGAAAAACTTCGGGCAGCAGATAATATTGAATTCACTTATACAAAAAGTAATTTTTTTAATGGAGATTTAAAACCGGAGCATTACTTTAACTGTGCCATGACCGATACGGACAGACCTGAAATAGACGAGGTTACTTTTTTAAAAACGAAGCAGCAAATTCAATATGAAATCAACTATAACCAGAAACTTACTATTAATACAGAGGGGTCGGATGCAATCTCACATAAAATTGGTCGAGATATAGATGATATCCTTACTAGTGTAGATGATGTCATACAAACCGAGAAATTAGTGACCGAAGTCAATAAACAATTACAGGATTCTACACTTTCAGAGGCTGAGAAGCTAAAATATGAAAAAATGTTGGAACAATTGGATACCGAGTTGGAGCTAAAAAAGGAAGTTATGCAAAGAGCATTTGAAAAAGGAATTACCAGCTCTACAAAAGAGCAGGACAGAGTGAATACTGCGGTAGCAGATCTAGGTAGCAGATATGTTCGATTAGAGCTGACGGAAAATAGACTTTCCAGCCAAAAGGTAGACTTTGAAGATCTCCTTTCAAAGAATGAGGATACTGATTTGGTTGAAACAGTCATCAAATACAATTCAGCAGAGTCAATATATAATGCATCCTTATCAGCCGCTTCAAAGGTTATTCAAAATACATTATTAGATTTTTTGTAAAATTATAATGCGGAATTTAGACAAATAATGTATAATAATAATAGAATTAAGAGAAATAGTGAAAATGGATAGAAGCAATAATTTTTAGAAGGGAAGGAGATAGATATGCTGATTAAAACCAAACATTTTGGAGAAATAGATTTGGATGAAAATAAGATTATTCAATTTGAAAATGGAATTTTTGGATTTGAAAACTATAAGAATTATACGCTGCTTTTTGATAATGAAGGGGGAGAAGGACAGGATATTTCGTGGTTTCAAAGCTTGGAGGAACCAGATTTGGCAATTCCGGTGATCAGTCCATTTTTAGTCAAGGCAGATTACAATCCAGAAGTGGAAGATGAATTATTAAAATCTCTAGGTCAGCTTAGTGAGGAAAATATAGTAGTTTTGGTTTCCATCACAGTTCCAGCAGACATTCAAAATATATCCATAAACTTGAAGGCTCCGTTTATTATCAATTCTGATACTAGAAAAGGATCACAGATTATCGTCGAAAATCCTGAATATGAGATAAAGTATCGTTTTTATGAAAAACTCAAAGCACTTAAGACAGCAAAGGGGGCAGATAAATGTTAGCCCTATCAAGAAAAATCAATGAATCAATCATAATAGGAAATGACATAGAGATTACCATTTTAGAGGTTAAGGGGGACCAGGTCAAAATCGGTATCAGCGCTCCCAAATCTATTCCAATCTATCGCAAGGAGATTTATTTACAAATACAACAATCAAATAAGGAAGCGGCAGAAACGAACGTAACGGACGAAATACTTAAGAAATTGTTTCAATAGACAAGGTAAATGACGAATAGCATAGTATGCTGAAGTGGCTTTCCTAAAACATTAGGACAGCCATTTTGCTTTCTAATACAAATCACCTTGTTAGTAGTATCTTATTTTTAAATAAGGTATAAACCTTTTATCATGGAAAACCGATATATTACATAGACGTAAAAAGTTAGGATGTAAAAATAAGTCAAGGATGGTAAATGAAACAATTAATGTTTTATGGGTGGTGAAGGACCACAACACATGGAGGTGTAAGAATATGTCAATCGAAGCATTATCAAGTACAATTTATAATGATATCGCAAAGCCAGCACAAAAGACTGAGTATAGGGGAAGCGACGTTTCATCTCAGGAAACCGGAACAACGAATATTAGTATAACGGAAACTCCGGCAGCAGCAAAGGTTTCAAATGGTAATCAACCAGGAAGCAAACAAGAAAAAGGACAGAAGGATAATGCGACTACCGATCGACAGATTAAGGCTGCTATTTCAAAAGCAAACACCAAAATGAAATTTCAAAGAACCAGATGCGAATTCTCGTATCATGAAGAAACGAGGAGAGTATCCATAAAAGTTTTAGACAATGATACTGAAGAAGTAATACGTGAGATTCCTCCTGAAGAAGCTCTTGAAATGCTTGCAAAGATGTGGGAATTAGCAGGACTTCTTGTTGATGAGAAAAGATAAGGAGGTAAGATTATGGCATTACGTATGAACGGAATGATTTCCGGTATGGATACGGAAAGTATTGTGACTGAATTAATGAAGGCACAACGATTGAAAACTACGAAAATTGAGAATAAAATTACGAAAGCAGAATGGACAAAGGATAAATGGACATCAATTAATTCTAAGTTATATTCCTTTTATACCAGTTCTTTGTCAAAAATGAGATTGCAAGGTAACTTTAACACCAAAAAGGCATCGTCCTCCAATGAGGGCAAGGTGGAAATAAAGGCAAACTCTACTGCACCGGAGGGGAACCATACGATTAAGGTTCAACAATTAGCAAGTGCTCAATTTGCTACTGGTTCTGTGAAAGGAACGGACGTGAATGGGAAAGCGGTAACTCTGAATACAAAGTTAGCCGATATGGGTTTTGTTTCCTCAGAAGGAACTACAATTACCATTGATTCTGGCAAAAAGGTAGCAACCTTAGATGTCGGACAATCCACAACGATTAATGATTTCGTTAACGCCTTAAAGACTGCCGGATTAAATGCAAGTTATGATACAACTCAAAAACGTTTTTTTATTAGTTCAAAAGAAAGTGGATTTGAAAATGCATTTTCCATAGAGACTTCTTCCTCGGAACAGGCGCAGGACCGGAATGCAATTCGAGATTTCTTGGCCTATGGGTCCTTGTCCGTTTCTAAGAAGGATACTGTTGATAAAGCTTTGGATACATATATTAGTTCCACTAGTACTGCAAGTGATAAAGCAGCTGCAAAAACGAATATGCTTACAATCAGTCATGAGCAGGCGCGTGATAAATATATTAAGGCTTATGCAGCAAATCAGGATAATATTGATGCTGCTACGACATCGGAAAGGGAACGCTTAGAGGCTGAATTACCAGAAGGTGAAACTCTGGATGAAGCTGTATTAAAAGCGGCAGTAAATACTAAATTACTGACAGATGGTACAGTTGCAGCGAAAGCAGAGTATGATATTTGGAAAGCGGGCACAGCACTCAGCACCAATGTATTTGAGGCAGCTGAGACAAGCCTTGATACCTTACTAACCAATTACTCAACGAACAACGGAACTGTCATAAACCAAACAAATAAGCTATCTCTTCTTGGCATTAATGAAATAGTGAAAGCAGAAGACGGGACAGTCAGTCAAAATGGCTCGGCTGTTATGAAACTGGTAGAACCATCAGATGCCAAGGTTATATATAATGGAGCAGAGCTGATCAGTTCCTCGAACACCATAAATGCAAATGGATTAACTTTTACGGTAAAAGGCATTACCTCCTTAGGACTTGATGAAGTAGAGTCCGCAGATGATGAGATAATCAGCCTCAGTGTATCAAATGATACGCAGGCAGTTTATGACATGGTTAAGGGATTCGTGAAGTCATACAATGAAATAATTAAGGAAATGAATGAATCCTACAACGCTGTTAATGCAAAGGGTTTTGAGCCGTTAACTGATGATGAAAAGGAAAGTATGTCGGAATCCCAGATTGATAAATGGGAGGATAAGATTAAAGCTTCCTTATTAAGGAGAGATACGACACTGAATTCCTTGGTTACTACTATGAGAACATCACTAAACGAAAGTGTGGTAGTGGATGGTAAGAAATATTCCCTAACAAGCTTTGGCGTTAGCTCCGCAAATTATACTGAAAAAGGACTGTTGCATATTAACGGTGATGCGGATGATTCCTTGGTTTCCGGTTTGAGTAAGGATTTAATGACTGCGCTAAATGAGGATCCTGATAAGGTTATGAAGGTGTTTACTGAACTGACAGGGAAGCTCTATGATACCATGACGGATAAAATGAGTAGTACTTCCATGAGAAGCGCACTTACTTTTTATAATGATAAAGAAATTACGAAAGATATCACCAGTTATCAAAGCAACCTGAAAAAACTAGAGGATAAACTTCAGGATACAGAGGACCGTTATTACAAGCAGTTTGCTGCAATGGAAACAGCAATGGCTAAGATGAATTCACAAAGTTCCTCTTTATTAGCCATGATGGGTAATAATCAGCAATAATCAATTCAGCTTATTAAAACAGGAGGAACAGATATGGCGCCAAATGCAGCAGCAGCGTATAAAGACACTAAAATTTTAACAGCATCACCTGCAGAATTAACGTTAATGCTTTATGAAGGAGCAATTAAATTCTGTAACATAGCACTGATGGCTATGGAAAATGGCGAAACAGAAAGAGTAAATCGTAATATAATAAAGGCAGAGAAGATAATTATTGAATTTCGTTCTACTTTGGATTTTAAGTATCCTATTGCGAAAGATTTTGATATCATTTATGATTATATATACCGCAGACTTATAGATTCAAATATCAGAAAAGACATGGATATTTTAAAAGAAGCGCAGGGATATATCAGAGAGATGAGAGATGCCTGGAAGGAAGTTATGAAGCTTGCCAAGGTTACAAAATAATTGTCCGCCCTTGATGAAGGGTCAGAGAGGATGATAGGGATGGATATAGAAAATCACACCACCAGGCAGGTATATATACAGCTGCTAGCCGATGTTTTAAAGAAGAAGCTGGAGGTCCTTTCTCGGTTGATGAGCCTAACAGAGCAACAGGAAAAAATGATTACTTCTGATTTATTTGAGGAGGATCAGTTTTTGCAGACTGTTACATTAAAGGAAGAACAACTACAAAATTTATCGAAGCTAGATACCGGTTTTGAACAGCTATATGAGGGCGTAAGAGATGAATTAGTAGTTAACAAAGAGAATTATGTGACCGAAATTGCTCTACTAAAGGAACAAATATTATCCGTCACTGATATGAATGTAAAACTACAGGCAATGGAAAAGCGAAATAAATCTAAATTGGAGTTTTTATTTGTAAAAAAGCGTAAGGACCTTAAAAATTCAAGGATCAGTAGCCAGACGGCCACCAATTATTATAAAACCATGGCAAATCAACATGAGGTACAATCATTTTTTTATGACAAAAAGAAATAATTTTTTTAAATTAGGTATAATGTTTTTTTGAACTATTCCGATATATATTACAAGTAAAGAAAATTTACTTGCAAAGTTAATCTCCACCACGGAACGTACGGCCGGAATGGGGAAAGTAAATCGACACAGGATAATCATTATAGCAGCATGGAAGCTGCTAAAAATCAAATTCAAGGAGGAAATTATTATGGTAGTTCAACACAATATGGCAGCAGCCAACACAAACAGACAGTTAGGTATTACAAACGGAAATCTTGCTAAATCAACAGAGAAATTATCTTCTGGTTACAAGATTAACCGTGCAGGAGACAATGCAGCTGGATTAACTATTTCCGAAAAAATGCGTGGACAAATCAGAGGACTTGATACAGCATCTACAAACGCACAAGATGGTATTTCATTAATTCAGACAGCAGAAGGTGCTCTTACAGAGACACAATCCATTCTTCAAAGAATGAGAGAATTAACCGTTCAGGCATCCAATGATACTAACGTATCTGCAGACCGTAATGCTATTGCTAAGGAACTTACAGCTTTAACAGAAGAAGTTGACAGAATCGCAGGACAAACAGAGTTCAATACAATGAAACTATTAGATGGTACATTTAGTGCAAAGAATCTTCAGGTTGGCGCTAACAGCGGACAGAAGATAACATTCTCAGTTTCAGATATGGCAGCAGCTGCATTGGGCGTTGATCATGTAGCGAGCGGAGTTTCAACTTTTGCTTCTGCAACAGCTAATGTTTTAGTAGTACAATCAGCATTGGATCAGGTATCTATTCAGAGATCTGCTCTTGGTGCTTTACAGAACAGATTAGAGCATACAATTGCAAATGCTGATAATACTTCAGAGAATTTACAAGCAGCTGAAGCTCGTATCCGTGACGTTGATATGGCAAAAGAGATGGTTAAGTATTCTAAGGATAATATCCTTCAGCAAGCAGCTCAGTCAATGTTGGCTCAGGCTAACCAATCAACACAGGGCGTATTATCATTACTTCAGTAATAGTTTTAATGAAAATGGGGTTGGCTTAACAGCCAGCCCCATTTTTATAAAAAAGGGAGACCAATCATGCAAAGGATTCAACTAGCGAACACAATTAAAGATACTATAAAGGCAATTGATCAAAACACAACATTGTTCTACCAGCAAAAAAATAAAGAGAGTTACCTGATGCTTAACAATACATTAAATGTATTGATACAGGTGGTAGGCCTAATATCTGTTTATAATTCGGAAAATAGTGAAATTTATATAGATGAGGAAAAGCTTAATGTTATATTTGGGGAAGCGATGAAAGCTATGGAAAAAGGGGATATGATTTTATTCTCTGACATATTGGTATTCGATTTAACACCTTTACTTGAGGAATGCTATAATAAACTGTAATCGATGATACCAGATAAAGCAAACTTACAGGAGCTGAAAAAATGAATTATTATGAAAAAAATATGGAAAGCATGGAGCAATATCGTAAGGACCTATTCCTAAAACTGCAGGATACAAATCAATACTTTGCGATAAACGAATTGGATAGGATTCAATCTATTGCAGCAAGGGATGGAGATAAATACCTAACGATACAGAAGGAATCAAAGGAGTATCGATTAAATAGCAGCTACAGTCCAAAGCATGAAGCGGAAAAATGGGTTGGGCAGTACAGTTTTAACAACATGAATACAGTTATTACCATGTTTGGGGTAGGAACCGGTACATTTGTGAGGGAAATCATGAAGAAAAGAGGTACGGGTGATCTAGTTTTTCTTTATGAGCCATGTCCAAAACTCTTCTTTTATACACTAAATCATTATGACATTTCAGATATTATAAAAGATAATAAGTTAATACTTACCGTAGAGGGAATCAATGAATTTGAATTTCATAACCTGTTGCAGAATGCAGTCAATATTACGAACATTATTACGCAACTGCGCTGTATCCATCCATACTACGATACAATCTTTCCGGAAAGCTGTATAAAATTCTGGAAAGAATTGAAGGATAATTTAGTATTAGCAAAGACAAATATCAATACGGGAATTGTTTTTGGGCAACGGTTTATCAAAAACAGTTTGTTTAATACAAGATATATCAGGAATAGCAGCCGGTTAATGGACTTGAAAGAGTATTTTCAAACAGATGTACCTGCCATTGTTATCGCTGCTGGACCTTCCTTACAGAAAAATATGGAACAGTTGAAAAGGGCAAAAGGAAAGGCGTATCTTTTCGTGGTGGATCGAATACTCGATTATGTATTAGATGAGGGGCTGGAGCCGGATTTCATTGTCACGATTGACCCGATTAAGCCGATTGAGTATTTTACGAAAAGAACTAACATAAAGATACCATTATTATGTGAACTGGTAGCCAACTGGGAAGTATTAGACTGCCATAAGGGGAGAAAAATTGTTTTTGGCTGTAATCCATATTTCACAAAAATGTATGAGTGTTTGGATAAAACTTCCCCGCAATTAATGACTGGTGCCTCGGTTGCAACAGCAGCATTTGCAGCTTGCGTTCAATTGGGATTTAAAAGAATTGTACTGGTAGGCCAGGACTTGGCTTATGATGGTGAAATAACCCATGCCGGAGGAATTGCCGAAAAAATAAGTAATCCAGGTGATGTTATGGTAGAGGGAATCGGAGATGAACAGGTTCGAACGCGACGGGATTGGTATGCATTTTTAAATTGGTTTAAAGATATGATAACAATTTATAAAGACGTAGAAGTTATAGATGCAAAAGATAAGGGTGCAAAAATTCAAGGTGCAATTGTAATGCCCTTAAAGGAAGTTGTTGATAATTACTGTACAAGGGAGATTCCTATTAATGCAGCGATGGAACAAAATGTACCTACTTTCGATGAGTCTGAAATGATAAAAGTAAAACGATTTTTTCTGGATTGCAATGAAGAACTGCATATTATTAAAAGAAAGGCAAAAGAAGCAATTAAAATATGCGAAAATCAAATCAGAGAATATCAAAGAAATCAAAATAACGAATATACTTTTGATCAGAATTTTAAAAAGTTAAGTAAAATAAACAAATACATCTTTGATCAACCTGTTTATTTTTTATTAGATGATTTTGTTACCGTAGCATCAGCGCAGCAAATTTCGCAATTATATCAATTTTCCGACGATATTCATAAAAACAAAACAAGTACATATGAAAAATCCATCAGTATTTTTCAAGCTATTATCGATGCAGCCGAGTTTGTGAAACCTCTATTGGAAAAAGCATTAGAAGAGATTTAATACAGCTAAGCAGTGCATTGGATTGCAAGTATTTGTAGGTTGCTGGAATAGAAGGACGGATAGAAAAGGGAGCTTTTATGACATAAAAGCTCCCTTTTCTATAGTATTTTGTAGTATTATTACATAATATATTGTATAATATCAGATAAAGAGAAGATTTGTCATAAACTAATTAGGATATAATATTAAAACAGACCTCTCCATTAAAGCATGAAAAAGGAATAGGAAGAGGAACGTTACTGATAAACTAATTGCGAATTTGGAGGATATTAGGATGAAAGTACTTGTTACCGGAGCAGATGGATTTATTGGAAGCCATTTAACAGAAAGACTTTTGGAACAGGGATTTGATGTGAAAGCATTTACCTTTTATAATTCTTTCAATACATGGGGGTGGTTGGATACCTTACCGAAGGAAAAACTGAATCAGATAGAGATTTTTTCCGGAGATATTCGTGATCCGAATGGAGTGTATGAGGCTATGAAGGGTATTGACCAAGTCTTTCATCTGGCTGCGCTGATTGCAATTCCATTTAGCTACCATTCACCCGATTCCTACGTAGATACCAATATAAAGGGTACCTTGAATGTACTTCAGGCGGCAAGAAAACATGAAACGAGCCGTGTGCTGATTACCTCGACATCGGAGGTATATGGAACCGCAAAGTATGTACCAATTGATGAAAATCATCCGTATCAGGGACAATCCCCTTACTCTGCTACCAAAATCGGAGCTGACCGATTAGCAGAAAGCTTTTACCGGAGTTTTGATATGCCAATTTCGATTGTGAGACCTTTTAATACCTATGGACCGAGACAGTCGGCCAGAGCAGTCATTCCAACCATTATTTCACAGCTTTTAGCTGGAAAAGAAGAAATTAAAATGGGTTCCTTAACACCGACTAGGGATTTTAATTTTGTTAAGGATACAGCGGATGGTTTTATTGCCATATCAAGATCGGATAAAGCAATAGGTGAAGAAATCAATATAGCTACTCAACAGGAAATATCAATTGGGGAATTAGCCGAAGAGATTATATCACAGATTAATCCACAGGCAAAAATTATTTGCGAGGAAGAAAGATTGAGACCGGAGAAAAGCGAAGTGAATCGTTTATTAGGTTCAAACGCTAAGATTAAAAGTCTTACTGATTGGACAACGAAGTATACATTGAAGGATGGAATCCAAGAAACTATCGATTGGGTGAAAAAGAATATGAATGCTTATAAAACAGACATTTACAATATATAAATAAGCAAGGAAAATTATATAAAATTTTTTATGATGAAGGATTCACTGAAAAATAGGAGGTAACGTGATGGGACATTTTATACCCTTATCTGTTCCGAATTTAAAAGGGAGAGAACTGGAATATATAACTCATGCAATTGAAACGGAATGGGTTTCCACAACCGGTCCCTATGTTACGGAGTTCGAACAACATATATCAGAATATGTAGGCGAACCAGAGGCGGTAGCCTGTCAAAATGGAACCTCAGGGTTACACTTAGCCCTAATGGTGTGTGGAGTAACAAGAGGGGATGAAGTAATCGTTCCCACCCTTACCTTCGTTGCCTCTGTAAATCCGGTAAAATATATCGGTGCAGAGCCTATTTTTATGGATTGCGATGATAGTCTGACTATGGATTCGGACAAGCTCAAGTGCTTTTGTGAAACAGAATGTGAGCTCGAGGATGAGAGATTAATCAATAAGAAAACTGGAAAACAAATTAAAGCTGTTATAGCAGTGCATGTATTTGGCAACATGGCAGACATGGAAAGCTTGGTAGATATTACGAGAAAATATCATCTCAAGCTAATTGAGGATGCTACAGAAGCCCTTGGCACCTATTATACAGAAGGAAGATACAAAGGAAAGTATGCAGGCACCATGGGCGACATTGGCGTATACTCTTTCAATGGCAACAAAATTATTACCACTGGTGGAGGTGGTGTGATTGTATCAAAGAATAAAGAATATAGGGACCAATGTAGGTATTTATCAACTCAAGCCAAGAATGATTCGCTCTATTTTATCCATGATGAGATAGGCTATAATTATAGAATGACCAATCTTCAAGCAGCTTTAGGTTTGGCTCAGTTAGAACAGCTGGAACAATTTATTGCTACGAAAAAGGAAAATTATCAGGGATATCAACAATCGGGAGTTGAACTGATAAACTTTCAGGATAACATCCGCCCGAATTATTGGTTTTATTCCTATCAGTCAAATGATAGAGACAGACTCATGAATAATTTAAATGATCAAGGGATTCAGACCAGGCCAATCTGGAAATTGATTCATACATTAAAACCCTATCAAACTGCGGAAGCTTATCGTATTGAGAAGGCATATCACTATTATGACCATGTTTTAAATTTGCCCTGCAGCAGCAGTTTGACAAAAGAAGATGTGCAGACAGTTGTTACTGCTATTAACGGTTTTTGTTAGAATCAACATAACAGTTTAAGAAGTTAATTCAGGGAGGGACAGAAATGAACTTGATGGATTTTATTGTATCGGAAGAAAATTCAGTCTTAGAGGTAATGAAGGCTATTGATAACAATGCCAAGGGGATTGCGTTTATCTGTAAAAACGAACGTTTGCTAGCGGTCGTTACCGATGGAGATATCCGAAGATACATATTAAAGAAGGGCAACTTGGATTCACCCATTAAGGAGATAGCAAATTATACTCCTATGTATGTTACAAACGAAGAAACCGTTGATTATTCTGCTTATATGAAAAACCATGTCATAACGGCATTACCGGTAGTTAATAAGAAGAAAAAAATATTAACGATTCATTTTTTATATAACACAGTATCATTAAAGAATACCAATATGAATGTTCCAGTAGTCATCATGGCAGGAGGAAAGGGAACAAGGCTTTATCCATATACCCAAATCCTTCCGAAGCCGCTGATTCCAATCGGAGAAAAGACAATTACCGAGATAATTATGGATCATTTTGAAGCTTTTGGCTGCAGGCATTTTGACATGATAGTAAATTATAAAAAGAATTTTATCAAGTCTTTTTTTATAGATAATGAGACGATACGGGATATTGATTTTATTGAAGAGTCTGATTTTTATGGTACAGGTGGCGGACTAAAGTTATTGGAAGGAAGGTACCAAGATTCTTTTTTTGTTACAAATTGTGATATTATCATTGAGGAAGATTATTCTGATATTATGAAACATCATAAGGCAGAAAATAATATAATTACCATAGTATCCGCTATGAAGAACACTACGATTCCTTATGGAACCATAGAAGTAGCAGAGGATGGACAGGTGGTAAAGATGAAAGAAAAGCCAAGCTTCTCATTCCTCACCAATACCGGTTTATATGTATTAGAACCTCGGTTTTTGGAGCTGATTCCAAAAGATAGCTTTATACATATCACAGATGTTATTCAGAAATGCATTGACAGGGGCGAAAAAGTAGGCATGTACCCGATCAGTGAACATGCATGGATGGATATGGGGCAAATGGAAGAGCTAGAGAAGATGAGAGAAAGGCTGGGTATCGATGCCAGAGATTAGAAAAATATTATTGCTTGGTGCCGGTGGGCATTGTAAGTCCGTACTGGACAGTATAATTTCATCCTATTGCTATGATTCCATTGGGATTATTGACAAGATTCTTCCAAGCATAGAGGATGAGAACAGTAATATCATGGGAATTCCAATTATTGGGGAGGACAATGATCTGACCCGGTTATACTCGGAAGGATTTACAGAGGCTTTTATCACGGTTGGCAGTATCGGTGACGTTTCTTTAAGAAAAAAGCTGTATATTACAATAAAACAAATAGGTTTTCATATTCCCAATATCGTAGATAGTAGCAGTATAGTAAGCTCTTTTGCTGTATTGGGAGAGGGAATTTATATCGGTAAGAATGCAGTCGTGAATGCCGATGCCAAGATAGGAAATTGTGCTATTATCAATACCTCTGCGGTGATTGAACATGAATGCAGAATTGGAGACTTCGTTCATATAGCACCGGGGAGTATTCTAAGTGGTAATGTTTGGATTGATGAAGGAACTCACATAGGTGCAGGTAGCGTGATAAAACAAGGACTTCACATCGGAGCAGACACAATGATCGGGATAGGAAGCGTTGTATTAAAAGACATCAAAAGTAAAGTTACCGCTTACGGAAATCCCTGCAAAGAGGTGAAGCATGACTAAAACATATATCATAGCTGAGGCTGGAGTCAATCATAATGGAGATTTTAATTTAGCAAGGGAAATGATACTGGAAGCAAAGAAGGCAGGAGCGGATGCCGTAAAATTTCAAACCTTTATCTCTAAAAAATTAGTTTCTTTCTTTGCTCCCAAAGCAGATTACCAAAAGCAGAATACTAATCTGGCAGAATCGCAACTGGAGATGCTTACAAAGTTGGAGCTTTCCTACGAACATTTTACATTACTAAGCCAATATGCGGACGAAATAGAAATTGATTTTTTGTCTACACCCTTTGACAATGACAGTATCGATTTCCTTGCTACTTTGGAAATGCCCCTTTGGAAAATACCATCAGGCGAGATTACAAACAAACCATATTTAGTTAAAATAGAACAGACGAAGCGCCCAATTATACTCTCTACAGGTATGAGTACTATGGAAGAGATCGAGGATGCATTGAAAATATTCCGGGACTACGAACGTAATAATATTACATTATTGCATTGCAATACCGAATATCCAACTCCCTATGGCGATGTAAATTTATATGCCATGAAAACGCTTAAAGATACCTTTGGAGTGAAGGTTGGTTATTCCGATCATACGAGGGGAATTGAAATTTCGATTGCCGCAGTTGCATTGGGAGCAAGTGTGATAGAGAAGCACTTTACTTTAGATAACACAATGGAGGGACCTGATCATAAAGCAAGTTTAGAGCCTACACAACTGGGAAATATGGTAAAAGCAATTCGTAATGTGGAGCAGGCTCTGGGTGATGGTGTTAAGAAGCCTTCTCCGTCGGAGATTAAAAATATCCCAATTGCCAGAAAAAGCATAGTCGCAGGTAGGGATATCAATATGGGGGAAGCATTTACGGAAGAGAATATTACAACGAAGCGGCCTGGGAGCGGGATATCTCCTATGAAGTGGTATGACATCTTGGGTAAGACGGCGAACAGGAATTTTAAAGAGGATGAAAAAATAGAGCTGTAAAGAAGGCTAAAATATGAAGAAGATTATAAGTGTTTTAACAGCCTCAAGAGCGGAATATGGGCTTTTAAAACCAATCATTAAAAAGCTTAATATGGTAGAGGAGTTTGATCTACGCATTGTTGCGACTGGGATGCATCTGTCACCTGAGTACGGTGAGACCTACAAAGAGATTGAACAAGATCATTTTGTCATTGATAAGAAGATTGAGATTTTATCAGCTTTTGATACTCCGGCATCTGTATCAAAATCCATGGGGCTCGCGATGATTGGATTTGGAGAATATTTTGAGGAATTGAAGCCGGACCTTTTGATCGTATTAGGCGACAGATATGAGACACTGGCAGTATGCTGCGCGGCAATGAATGCAAGAATACCAATAGCCCACCTCTATGGGGGAGAAACGACAGAGGGTGCAATTGATGAGAGCATCCGGCATGCTATAACGAAAATGAGCTATCTCCACTTTACCAGTACAAAGGATTATAGGAAAAGAGTAATTCAACTGGGCGAGACACCGGAGAGGGTATTTGCAGTTGGTGCTATCGGAATTGAAAATATTAAAAATACAAAGCTTTTAACAAAAGTTGAATTGGAACACGAAATTAATTATAAATTAGATCAGCCTTATGCAGTTGTTACCTTCCATCCTGTTACGCTGGAGGATAATAATGTTAGAAATCAGTTTTCTTCATTATTGAAAGCTTGTGATAAACATCGGGAGCTTAGTTATATTTTTACAAAAGCAAATTCAGATGCCCATGGCAGTATTATTAACGAGATGATTGACTTATATGCTGGCCAGAGGCAGAATGTAGTGGCCTTTGCATCACTTGGTACGATCCGCTACCTCAGTGCTCTAAAATATAGCACTTTGGTTATCGGCAATTCCTCAAGCGGTTTACTGGAAGCTCCATCATTTTGTATACCGACGGTTAATATCGGAGACAGGCAAAAGGGAAGACTGCAGTGCAGCTCAGTAATTAATTGCGCCGCAGAAGCATATGCCATAGAGGAAGCCATAACCCAAGCAACTAGTAATACATTCAAGGCAATTGCTGCAGGCACGGTAAATCCTTGTGGAGACGGAAATACATCGGATAAAGTCGTTGAAAAATTGAAAGAATATTTGCTTCAAAATAAAATCAACTTAAAAAAACAGTTTTATAATATTGATTTTGAGGTATAGAAGATGGATAATTTAAAAAATATTGCAATCATTCCGGCAAGAAGTGGTTCAAAAGGATTAAAAGATAAGAATATCAAGCCGCTACATGGCAAGCCTTTAATGGCATATTCGATTGAAGCGGCTATAAATTCGGGTATATTTGAGGAGGTATATGTTTCCACAGATTCAAAGCAGTATGCTAAAATCGCCATAGATTATGGCGCCACTGTCCCATTCATGAGAAGCCAGGCCACAGCAACAGATCAGGCTTCTTCCTGGGATGTAGTACGGGAAGCCTTGGACCTATATGGACAGATGGGAAAAGTCTTTGATATGTTTACTTTGCTACAGCCTACAACACCTCTTCGTAAAGTAGACGACATACAAAAAGCATATCAATTATATTTAGATAAAAAGGCGAATGCTGTGGTAAGTGTATGTGAAGTAGATCATTCCCCTTTATGGTGTAACACACTACCTGAGGATAATAGCCTTTGTAACTTTATAAGCAAAGAGGTTATCAATTTGCCAAGACAGGAACTGAAAACCTATTACCGAATCAACGGTGGTATCTATATGGTGAAAGTTGACTATTTTAGAAATAATGACAGCATATATGAGAAAGACTGTTTCGCATCTATCATGGATAAAGAACGATCTATCGATATTGATGATGAATTGGATTTTCAATTTGCAGAGGTAATTATGGCGAACAAGGAAATAAATTAATGCATTATTAAAGGAGTAAGGATGGTACCTATGAATATTTTAGCAATTATTCCTGCAAGAAGCGGATCAAAAAGTATACCTCATAAAAACATCCGATTATTTGATGGAATACCTATGTTATGCCACTCTATCAAGCACGCTCAAATGTCAAAGTATATCAATCGCATTATACTGAGTACGGATAGTGAAGAGTATGCGAAAGTTGGTCGAGAATTTGGAGCAGAGGTGCCATTTTTAAGACCGGAGGAATATGCAACCGATGCGGCACTTGATATTGATGCCTTTTATCATTGTTTAAAAAATCTTAAGGAAGAAGAAGGCTATCTTGCAGATATCGTGGTACAGCTACGGCCAACATATCCCATTCGCGATATTTCAGATATGGATGCCATGATTCAAATTTTAATAGAGAATCGTTCTTATGATTCAGTCAGAAGTATTGCTCCCGCAAAAGAAATTCCATATAAAATGTGGAAAAAAAAGGATGGCAATACGATAACGCCCATTATGACAGATATCAAAGAGTGCTACAATATGCCAAGGCAGCAGTTGCCCAGGGTATATTACCAAAATGCATGTGTAGATGTCGTGAGAGGTTGCGTTATCTTAAAACAACATTCCATGTCCGGTGACCAAATTTATGGTTATGAAATGAGCAAAAATTTTGATATTGATACGGAAGAGGAATTTCTGATAGTAGAAGAGTACATTAAAATGATATCAGGCAACAAGAAATTTGTATTTGACATCGATGGTGTCATTGCCAAAATTGAAAAAGACAATAACTATGCTAAAGCAGAGCCGAACATGCCGATGATTGAGGTGATTAACAAGCTATATCAATTGGGAAATCACATTATACTATTGACCGCTAGGGGCTATGTTACCGGGATTGATTGGAAAGATACTACCATTTCGCAGCTGGACCGATGGGGTCTTAAGTATCATGAATTACATTTTGGAAAACCAAGCGCAGATTATTATGTGGATGATAGAATGATACCTATGAACACATTAATAGATCTGTTTTTATAAAAGGGAAATAATTCATTTTCTTATTTATCCTCAAATAAAGTTATGTTTTTGTCGATATATAAAATAGAATTACTATTTCGGATTAAGCTTTATCAATTTTACTGAAACCGGAGGTCTTGCAATGAACGAAGGAAAAAATATATTTAACGATTTATTTATTTTTGAAATGGCAAATAGCCATCAAGGCAGTGTAGAGCATGGTCTTGACATTATCAAGGCGATGAGCAGAATTGCTAGAAAATATAATATAAAGGCAGCTGTAAAATTACAGTATCGCAATCTGGATACCTTTATCCATCCGGCATATAAAGACCGGGCGGATGTGAAGCATATTCCGAGATTTATGAGCACGAGACTAAATTTTGATCAATTCACCCAATTAGTCGATGCTATTCATGAAGAGGGATTGATAGCCATGAGTACACCCTTTGATGAAGACAGTGTTGATTGGTGTATGGATCAAGGGATTGATATCATCAAGGTAGCCAGTTGCAGCGCATTGGATTGGCCTTTACTTACCAAAATCGCATATACCCGTAAGCCCGTTATCATTTCAACCGGAGGAAAGACCTTATCCGATATAGACAAGCTTTATAATTTCTTTACCCATAAGGACTGTGAATTTGCTTTCTTGCATTGCATCGCAGAATATCCTGCACCGATGGAACATTTACAATTGGACTTTGTTACTCGTATGATCCGTCGCTACCCGGACGTTACTATCGGTTATTCTGGCCATGAAAATCTCGACGACACTGTTGTTGTGATGCTTGCTGTAGCCAAGGGAGCAAAGATTTTGGAACGCCATGTCGGACTTCCTACGGAATTAATTACGCTAAACAACTACTCCTTGAATCCGGATCAGGCTGACCGATGGGTAAAGGCTGCATTGGATGCAAGGGTAATCTGTGAGACCAAGAGGGAGGACGGAAAATACATCAGTCAGCAAGAGGTTGATTCCCTAAATTCTTTGATGAGGGGCGTTTATCTTAGGAGAGTGGTGAAAAAGGGAGATCTGATTACTGCTGAGGATGTATTCTTTGCAATGCCTTGCCATGAAAAGCAGATGAACAGTGGAGATTTTTTTGAGGGATTGATTGCAAGTAAGGATTATATGATAAACGAAGAACTGGTGGAGAAAAAGGTACTTACTGACATTGGGTTGGTGCGTAATGTCGTTCATGATGCAAAGGGTATGTTATACGAAGCTGGAATTGCCCTAGGAAATGATTATGAGGTAGAGCTTTCCCATCATTACGGGATGAAGCATTTCAGACAAAACGGAGCGATTATAATCAGCATTATTAATAGAGAGTATTGCAAAAAGCTTTTAGTTATATTGCCCGGGCAGAAACATCCTTTACACATGCATAAAGTGAAGGAAGAAACCTTCCAGCTGCTTTATGGCGATTTATCAGTGAATATCGAGGGGAAAGAAAGAAATCTTAAGCCCGGAGATATTCAAACTGTTCTGAGAGGAGAACTCCATTCCTTTACTTCTATCAGAGGTGCAATTTTCGAAGAAGTATCTACAACTCATATCAAAAATGATTCTTATTATGAAGATGCTAAGATTAGAAGTTTAGATCCAATCGAGAGAAAAACGATATTGAAGAAATGGTGAATTATTGTAGCACAATTATCATGACGACAGAAGAAATGGGATCATATGGGAAAATTATGGAAGAAAATTAAATATTGGTGCCAAGTTTTTTTATTACCAATTTATAGATTATCTTATTTGATGCCTAGAAATAAAAAAATATGGGTTTTTGGAAGTACCTTTGGGAAAAGATTTGCAGATAATCCGAAATATTTTTATTTGTATTTAAAGCAGAATCATATTAAGTCAATTCACGCAATTTGGATATCAAAAAATAAAAGCGTAGTAAAACTACTAAGAGATAATGCTTATGAGAGCTATTATCTATATAGCTGTAAAGGGATATGGTTTTCCTTACGAGCGAAGGTTTACTTTTATGATAATTATTCAAAGGATATATGTTTTACTCTTTCTGGTGGTGCAGTAAAAATCAATATGTGGCATGGGATTCCCCTAAAGAAAATACAAAAAGACAATCTTTTTGATCGTGTACGAAACCCCAAATCGCAAATAGAAAGGCTAAGAGGGAGCATTCGAAGATGGTCAGATGAAAAGCCTACTGATTATGTTCTAGCTACATCAGCGTTCTTGGAACACATATACAAATCGGCTTTTCAAACAAATAATGTTATAATCTGTGGATATCCAAGAAATGATATTCTGAATTCTGAATTAATTCGTAATCTTTTAACGGATTATGAGTCAAGCACAATGGAATACCTTAAGAAACAGTGCAAGGATCATAAACTGATTTTATATATGCCTACCTTCCGCGATAGTGAAAAAAAATTCTTTGAAGTTATTTCCATTCAACAATTTAAAAGTTTTTTAGAAAGAGAAAAGCTATACTTCTGTGTGAAACTTCATCCAAAAACTAAAATGGAATCTGCTTTTAAGGAAATATCTTGTGATAATATTATTATTATTGATTCGCAAGCAGATCCATACCCTCTCTTGAAAATAGCGGATTTATTAATAACGGATTATTCTTCTATTTATTTTGATTTTTTATTAACAAAAAAACCTATTATCTTTTTTGTTTATGATTATGAAGAATATCTTAAGGATTCAAGAGATTTATATTTTGATTATGAAGAATTTACTCCGGGGCGGAAAGTGTTTACTCAAGAGGAATTAGAGGAAGCAATCACAGAGGTCTATCAAATCAGTTCTGAAGCAGAGGGCATCTATAAAAAGATTTTTAATGAAACCAGTTTTGGTGCATCAGAGCATTTGTATTTAATAGTTAAGAATATTTTGGAAATTTCAAACTAGATAGGAGGTGGCAAAATTGCTAAATATGCTTTTAAATAGGAAAATTGATGAGGCTGGTGCAGGTCGTGAATTCTGGATAAAGATTTTAAAGGAATATTGTATCAAGGAAAGTGACTATGTTCTTTTGCTACCGACTAATGATTATGAATATAATCATTTCTCACTTTTCTATTTAGAAGAATACCTAAGGAAGAAAAATTCAAGTAGAGCTATTATTCTTTGCACATCATCAGAATGGTCAGATAAGGCCAAAAGCTATTCGCCATTTATAACCGATTCCGTTCGTATAAAACCTATTGAGGCAGAATATCTTATGAGTTTTTATTGTTTATACGAATTTTCGGATCATATCATTTTTGGATCTCTAAATGAGCCTGAAGGCAGATTTGGTGAAAATATTATTGGAATTAAAGGATTAACAATAGAAGATGTTATAAAAGTCACCTTATATGATATATCACTTTAATTATGAAAAGAGGCTTCAGAATGCAGATTGAATATATAATTGTACAAGCTGGAGGAAAAGGAACACGTTTAGAACTCCTCACGAAGAATAAACCAAAGGCGTTGGTTCCAGTTTATAATTTACCAATGCTATTTCATTTGTTTCATAAATTTCCTGATAAAAAATTCGTAATTATTGGAGATTACAAGAAGGAGGTACTACGAAATTATCTCAGTGCTTTTGCTGATGTTAAGTATATTTTTATTGATGCAATGAATGCTACAGGTACTTGCGCGGGTATCGAGGAATCTTTAAAAAGAATTCCTGAAAATATACCATTTATGTTAATTTGGTGTGATTTGATTTTACCTGAACAATTTCAAATGCCTGTAATTGAAGATAATTATATCGGCATCTCTAAAGATTTTAGATGTCGCTGGAGCTATATCAATGGGGATATGGTTGAGGAGCCATCCAATGAACACGGAGTTGCCGGTTTGTTTGTTTTTAAAAACAAAAAAATCTTGGAGGGTGTAAATCTATCTGGCGAATTTGTTCGTTGGCTACAGACAAAAGGAGAGGTTTATAAAGAATTAGATTTATCCGGAACAAAAGAATTTGGTATTATGGAAGAGTATAATAAGCTTCAAATAGAACGTTGCCGACCGTTTAATAAGATGGTTGTAACTGATAATAAAATAGTAAAAGAGGGAATCGGCAATCAAGGCTGTGCCTTGACAATACGTGAAAAGAATTGGTATAAGTTTGTTAAGGAAAAAGGATTTATACATATACCAGAAATATATGACTTTGAACCTCTTACCATGGAAAAAATTAATGGCCGGAATGTATACGAATATCAAATTGCAGTTGAGGAAAAAAAGATAATACTTACAAAGATTGTTGATTATCTAAAAGAACTTCACAGTCTGGGCAGGTGTGACGCTGATTGTTTTAGTATGAAAGAGGCATATATAAGTAAGACCATTGGACGGTTAAACAAAGTAAGAAATCTGATTCCTTTCGCAGATCAAAAAAGAATTGTTATCAATGGAAAGAGCTGCAAAAATGTGTACTTTTATCAAAAGGAATTTGAAGAAAGACTAGAAAAGTTAACAATAACTGACTTTCGTTTAATCCATGGGGATTGTACGTTCTCTAACATAATGCTAAAAGATGATGAAGAACCCATTCTTATCGATCCAAGGGGTTATTTTGGACATACTGAAATTTATGGTGATATAGCATATGACTGGGCGAAACTATATTATTCCATAAAAGGTAATTATGATAAGTTTAATATTAAAGATTTTAAGCTTAATATTGAAGAAAATGAAGTTGTCTTAGAGATTGCATCAAATGGTTGGGAAGAGCTGGAGGATTATTTTTTTGATCTTATCTGCAGTGAGGTAAATGTTGTCGATATCAAACTGATTCATGCAGTGATATGGCTATCACTAACAACATATGCTTGGCAGGATTATGATTCAATATGCGGAGCTTTTTACAACGGTCTGTATTATTTGGAGGAGGTGCAGAATGAATTATTTTAACGATACGATAAGAATTATTGATAATTCGATACAAACAATAGACGAAAAAAAGTTTGTTCAATTGCTGGAGGAAAGCATAAGTACATTACAAAACGATAAAAAAATTATTGTATCAGGACTGGGGAAAAATGTCCCAATCTGTGAAAAATTTGTTGGTACTTTACTATCACTTGGGTTAAACGCATATTTTCTTCATACAAATTCAGCGGTCCACGGGGACATCGGGATTGTCAAAGAGGGTGATTTAGTAATCATTCTTACAAAAAGCGGAGAAACTGTCGAATCAATATATCTTTCGCGCAAGCTCAAGGAACGTAATGCTAATATGTGGTTAATAACTTTTGAACTAGAAAGTACATTAACAAATGAAATTCAAAAACATATTGTCATTCATCTTGAACACGAAGGAGATATGTGGAATATTATGCCAAATAATTCCACGACATTAAATTTGATTATTCTTCAGACTTTAGCAATGAATATTGCAAATGAGTTACATATAGGGATTGATGAATTTAAAAAGAATCACCCAGGAGGGCATATCGGGGAACTACTAAAGGTGAGTGAATATGAATAGGATATCGTTTTCAACGATGGGAAAGGTTTGGATCCTAGATTTAGATGGCACCATTGTAAAACATAATGGCTATAAATTAGATGGTTTTGATACCTTATTGGAAGGCGCGAAGGAGTTCTTAGATTCTATCAATGAAAAGGATTTGATAATATTTATTACAGCGAGAACCGATGAATATCAAACAATTACATATCAATTTTTAAATCAAAACAACATAAGGTATCATAGCGTTATTTTTAATGCTCCTTATGGAGAACGGATTTTGATTAATGATAGGAAACCGCTTGGACTTAATACTGCGATAGCTATTAATACAGAGAGAGATAAATTCATGGATACAATTTTTGAAATTGATCCAGGGTTATAAAAGAATACTTATGATTTCGTAGCGCACTATGGAAGAAGGGATACATTATGATATTGGAACAATTATTAGAACTGCATAGCAATCTCGATGATTTATATGACAAAGGGGTTTTTATTAATAAGTTTATAGTTGTCTTCGGTAGTAATGAACCAGCTGAACGAATCATTGACTATTTAAAAGAAAAAAAAATTAGTGTGAATGCCATGATTGATAACAATGATAAAAAATACGTCTTTACTTATCATGGAGTTAATGTTTATAAACCAGAAAGCCTGATTTCTAACTATAATGAAAATACTATCATACTGATAGCTTCTAAATATTACCAAGAGATGCTAGGCCAGCTGCAAGGTTTTGGCTATCACGAGAATAAACAGGTGTTTTGTATAGTAGATATGCAAACCGGAAGATTGTTTTCCTTGGAAGATCATAATTTTATTAAAGAAATAGAACAAGCGAAAAGAGGTACAGCAATATTAAAAAGAATGAAAGAGGAATATGGATATGATACTATGATATTCATCTTTCCATGGCAGGCCATAGGCGATATTTATATGGCGGCTGGGTATCTAAAAGCATATATAGAGAAATTTAACATTAAAAAATATTTAATTACTGTTGTAGGTAAAATAGGAAAGCAGATTGCTATGCAATGTGGATTTACGGAAGTTATTGTATTAACCAGAGAAAAATCCTATGAATTATCGAGGATAGTAATCTTTCTTGGGCTAAAAGCAACAAATACTATGATTGTCCATCATTGCTTAATACATACCAACCTTACTTGGAAATTAGGTAATTATAAGGGAATCACCTTTGATGATCATTTCCGTCATTCTATTTATGGCTTGGATGATAAGGTGAAAATCACTGAACCTCCTAAGTCAGGGAAAATAGATTATATAGAAAAGGTATTTGCAGTGAATGGTTTTACGCCAGGAAAAACAGTAATATTATCACCTTATGCAAATACGATTACAAATCCTTCTGAGGAATTCTGGATTAACTTAGTAGAAAAACTGAATGAATTAGGATATACAGTATGTACCAATAGTTCGGGGAAAAGTGAGCCCGCAATAAATGGCACCAAACCTATATTATTTGGTTTTAATATTATAGTAGAGGCGATTGAGTTTGCAGGAATGTTTATTGGATTAAGAAGTGGACTGTGCGATTATATTGCATCTGCAAATGCAAAAAAAATTATAATCTATCCTGATAGAATTTATAACAATGGACCTGTCATTGATTTTTTTAGCCTGAAAAGAATGAACTTAACGGACAATGTATATGAAATTGTATATAATGAGGAAACCCCCACTTTAGCGATCGATAAGATTATGAATGAAATTGGAAATAAAGATGTTGGAATTGAGGTTGTACATAATAGCGAAGAGAAGACAATTTATGTGCGTGATGGTAAAAATGGTGCGAAGGACAAAAAATATATCGCTGGTTGAGTTATGAAGGATTGTCTACCTCAATAAGATAATTATATAAGGGGCGTAAATTGGATGGAAAAATCAATATTCAGGCAGATAAAAACTGCATATCAAGGTAGGAAACAATGGTTAAAATTAGTTAAAAAGTATAATATAGCAGAAAACGATTGCATTATATTAATGCCTTCTGACAATAGTGAGTGGAACCGTCTCGCCTTGAAACATCTAGATGAATATCTGGATAGAAAATATTCATCTAGAGCTATTGTTTTATCATATGATCAATGGGTTTTACAATCGTTAAATTCCTATTCGAAAAGTAATAATATGGCAATAAATTTCACGCGAAATCAAGCAGAATTATTAATGCAGTATTATTTGCTCTATGTTTTTTTTAAAAACTTTGTAATCATTTCATTAACAGAGCCATTAGGAAATATGGATGAGATTTTAATTGGTAAGAATGGGATCAATGCAGAAGATTTAATATGCCTCGGAATATATAGACTACCTCAGGTAAATGCCGAAATGTAAGGACCGTCGGGATAATATAATAAGTTTATGGAGGTTTTTTAAATGAAAGAAAAGGATTCAAAATATTTAAACCATAAATTAGATAAATTATTGAAAAAGAAAGCATTGCAGGAGAAGAAAGTAATTCTTTTTGGTGCTACACTTGCATCAAAGGAAATAAGGGATTATTTGGTTTCTCGTGGCGTTAATATATATGCTATCATAGAAAATAGCAAAAAAGTAGATAGTTATACATTAGGTATTTTAGTTCATAAACCAGAAGATTTACTTGATCCCTTTGATAAGGATGTAGTCGTGCTAGTTTATTCTCAGTATTGGAATGAAATGAGTAATCAGCTTATCAAAATGGGGTATAAAAATAATAAAAATTTTTATGTGCTTTCTCGAGAGAAAACGGTCAATCATGACTCTCTCTTCTATTTTATTTTATTTTCATTATATTCCATCTATGGTTTTACGATTTATAAATCCTTAAGAAATAAATATGGTAATAGAAAGATATTAGTATGCCCATATACAGGAATTGGAGACGCTTATCTAATTGGCGCATATTTAAGCCAATATGTTGAAAAAGAAGGTATAAGTGAATATGTATTAGTAGTTGTAAATAAAGGATGCTGCAAGGTTTTCTCAATTTTCAATGAAAAATACGTTGAACAATTAACACAAGATAGTGTAGGCCATATAATAAAGGCGTATTTGACCTTTGGCAGCGATTTGATCGATATCACTATTCTAAATGACAGTTGGGCTACTGTTTACACAAGCTCGCTACGAAGATTAAGGGGTTATAAAAATATTAATTTTGCGGATATGTTTCAACATTGTGTTTTTAATTTACCGGAAGCTGCAAAACCGAAGCTGCCTCAAATCCACTACAGAGAAGAATATATTCAGCAGTTTTTTAATGATAATAATCTAGAAGTAGGCAGAACAGTTATCTTATCACCATACGCAAATACGTTGACAGATATTCCTAAATTTGCATGGGAACAGATGGCCTCCCTATTATCCAATAAAGGCTATGTAGTATGTACCAATAGTTCAAGTGATAAAGAGCCTGCTATTAAAAATACCAAAGGAATATTTTTTGGTTTGCAGGATGCAGCAGCAATTATTGAACGAGCAGGATATTTTATAGGAGTGAGAAGTGGATTTTGCGATGTGATTAGTCAGGCTAATTGTAAAAAAATAGTACTGTATGCAAAAAACATGAGCTTCGGAGCCGGCAGTGTATTAGAGTATTTCAGTATGGAGGGTATGGGATTAACGGACAATGTGTACGAATTGGAATATGAAGAGATGGCAGAAGGATATAACAGTATGGTGAAAACAGTAATTGACAATATCGCAGGATAAAAAGACAATCTGGCATGATTTAGGATCAGGCTTTCTAATTTGTAATAGAAGATATGATTGTGATGCAGACAGTTTAAAAAATAAGTTAATAAAGGAGAACGGTTATGGCAATAAACGATCAGCCTAATATGTGGCAATTGGAGCAAATGGTAAGTTTCTGTAACGAACATGAGCATATTTATTTATATGGTACAGGAGAAGAGCAAATATTATTTGCTAAGTATCTTTCTATGTGCGACATAAAGGTGAAGGGATATGTTATAACCCAAAGGTATAATCATGGAACAGAATGGAAAAGAACACCAATTCTCACCGTTGATGAAATGCTTCTAAAAGAAAAGGAGCATGCGCAAAAAGTAGGAATTATTATGGCTATATCAGATAGACATTATAACGACGTATTATGTAATCTTCAGGATAAGGGATTTAAAGATATTACAAATATTTATTTTGTAACGGAGCATAATAAGCGGACGATTGCACATAAGATGAAGCCCCGTACAAGAGAACTATTTTGGCTGGAAGTAAACCTTGTGGATCATTGTAATTTGGATTGCCAGATGTGTGACCACTTTTCACCAATTGCAAGCGAAGTATTTTTAAGCCTCGAAACCTTTATAAATGATATGAAAAGATTAGCAGAACTGAGTGATGGCGAGATAGGAATCATGAAGCTACAGGGCGGTGAACCCTTATTACATAATGATATCAATGAATTTATACGAATTACCCGTTATTACTTCCCACATACACAAATATTTCTTTTTACCAATGGTGTCCTTTTATTGAAGAAGGAGAAAGATAAAAACGGAAATCTGTGGCAAGCATGTAAAGACTATGATGTAAGTATACAACTGACACAATACCCAATTAATTTGAACTTTCAAGCGATAGAAGATAAAGCGAAGGAATATGGTGTGAAATTAGATCGGTTTACCAATGTGGCTGACCGTAATCCGAATGGAGTGAAGTTTTCGGTAAAACATCCCTTTGATTTATCTGGAAATCAAGAGCATTTCAGATTTGTCAGCTGCTATCAGTTCAATGAATCTATAACCTTAAAGGACGGTAAAATATATACCTGTCCCATGATCCCGTATGTCAATCATTTTAACGATTACTTTAATCAAAATCTTGAAATAACCCAAGAAGATTATATTGATATCTATAAGGTGAAAAGCTATGAAGAAATTGCTGAATTTGTAACAAAGAGAGTGCCCTTCTGCAAATATTGCGACGTTAAAAACAGAATTAGTTGTGAATGGCAGCGATCACAAAAAAGCATCAGTGAATGGACATAAAAATAGGATAGGAGTTGAAAACTTTGGTCAAATATTAGATATTAGAGGAGAAAAATAATGATAGATGATCAGCCGATTATGGGGCAACTTGAGCAATTAATGTATTTTTGCAACAATCATAAATATATTTATGTTTATGGCTGTGGAGAAGAACAAGAATTAGTTGTAAAATACCTTACAATTAGTGATGTTAAAGTAGAAGGATATATCGCATCTACTAAGAATTATTGTGATAAAGAATTAATAAGAATACCGATATATACGCTGGATGAAATGTTTCGCGCTGGTGAGAATAATGATGATATCGGAATCATTATGGCATTATCTGATAGGCATTATAACGAGGTACTTCGTGATTTAAAGGAGAAAGGATTTGAGGATTTTAGAAATATTTATTTCATAACTGAATATAACAAGAGAACGATTGCACATAAGATGAGACCTCGTAAAAAAGATATGTTTTGGCTAGAAGTAAATCTTGTTGATCATTGCAATTTAAATTGTCAGATGTGCGACCATTTTTCACCAATTGCGTGTGAGACTTTTTTAGATCTAGAAACCTTTACCAAAGACATGAAAAGATTAGCAGAACTAAGTGGTGGAGAGATTGGGAGAATGAAGCTGCAGGGCGGTGAGCCATTGTTACATGATGACATCAATGATTTTATTAAAATTACCCGGTATTACTTTCCAAAAACGGAACTTTATCTTTTTACTAATGGCATACTTTTATTGAAGAAGGAAAAAGATAAGAAAGGGAATTTGTGGAAAATATGCAAGGATTGTGATGTAGAAATACAACTGACGCAATACCCGATTAATTTGAATTTTCAAGCGATAGAAGATAAGGCGAAAGAGTATGGCGTGAAATTAATCCGGTTTATGAATGCGGCAGACCGTAAGCTTGAGGGAGTAAAATTTTCAGTAAAACATCCCTTTGATTTATCAGGAAATCAAGAGCATTACAGGTTTATCAGCTGTTACCAATTCAATGAATCGATAACGTTGAAAGATGGGAAAATATATACTTGTCCGATTATTCCATATGTCAATCACTTTAACGATTATTTCAATCAAAATTTAGAAATAACCAAAGAAGATTATATTGATATATATAAAGCAAAAAGCTATGAGGAACTCGCAGAATTTGTAACAAAGCGAGTGCCATTTTGCAGGTATTGCGACGTTAAAAACAGAACAAGTTTTGAATGGAAACAATCGGAACGAAGTATTAATGAATGGACCTAATAGTGTAGTGAGGTCTGGAATAATATAGCGGTGTATAAATAGGTATATTGAGATGTATGAAAAAGGTCGATATAGATATAAATTGTTGAAATATATCTTAGTTGAAAAATGGGTGTATAGTGGAAAGTAAGAAGGGACAAACATGACGAAAAAGAGAAGGGTACTACAAAAGGCTGTATTAAGTGCTTTTGGAATAACGATAGTTTGGAAATTATGTAAAAAATTAATGAAAAAAGAATATAATGTGGAACTTGCAAGGAGCAATAAATTTAAAGCCTATTATAATCTTCTGAATCAATGGTTAGTAATTAATCAAGAAGGAAAATCCCTGGAACAATATTTTATAAATAATAACTATAAAACAATTGCGATTTATGGTGTAGGTAATTTGGGGAAAAGGTTATATGAAGAGCTAAAGAATTCTTCAATTAAAGTGAAATACGCTATTGATAGAGATACTTCAAATAAATTAATGGATTTGGAAGTGTTTTCAGTGGAGGACGTTTTAGAGGACGTTGATGTTATCGTTGTGACACCGGTTTTTGCTTTTGAAGAGATTGAATTTGAAATTAACTCTAATTATGATTTTCCAATCGTATCTTTAGGGGATATTATTGAGAAGTTATCTTAATTTTATATAATATTGAGGCTTTTGGTATGTGCTATATGTGTACTGATAATTTAATAAAATCGTTGAAGGAGTGAATTCTTTTATGAAACCTCAATTCTTGTGTGTCGGTTTCGCAAAATGCGGAACTACGACTTTACATGAAATTTTAAAACAGCATAAAGATGTAAAGCTTCCGATGATAAAGGAGCCATTTTTTTATGCAAATTATAATTATTATAAAAGGGGATTTCAATGGTATATTCGTAGATATTATGGACCGAATAATGCAAAGAATAAATTAGTGGGTGAAATAAATCCTTTAATTGAATCTAATTTCAATGCGAAAAGAATATATAAGGATTTTGGACCCAATCTGAAATTAATCTTTATAATGAGAAATCCGGTTGATCGATTATTCTCAGATTTTAAAATGTGGCTACTATGGGGGGCCTGCTTTAAGAACCCCCAAGATAATATATTAGACGAAAATACATTTTCGAAATTCCTGGATCAATTTTTTGAATACGAGCAGGAAACAGATAGATTGCACCTTAAGAAACAACATCCATTAATTAACAGAGGATTATATTATAAGCATATTGAGAGCTATTTAAAATATTTTCCAAGAGAAAACATGAAATTTATAGTTTTCGAAGAATTTATTAAAGACCCTAAGAAAAGTTGTGAAGAAATCTATGAATTTCTTGGTTTAAAAAAGCAAAAGGGCATTGATTACACCGTCAAAGCAAATTCCGGAAACAGAAGTCCCAGGAACATTTATAGCATAAAGTTTGGTCACTTCTGGATAAATTCGTGTTGGAAATGGATTACTGGAAATTTACCTTATATCAGTGAAACGGTGTGTAATCGCATTGATAAAATATATTGGAAAATGTTTGATTTGATTTCAAAAAAAGATGAGAAAAAATATTTGATGAATGATATGCTTCGTAAGCGACTTGAGAATTATTATCGAGAAGATAAGGAAAGATTAGAGATATTACTAGGGAGAGATTTGACAGATTTATGGTATGAATAAAATTGTAATCGTAATAATCTATTGTTAATAATAAATTAAGGAAAATGCATGGAATAACATAAAATTTAAACGTGTCATAGGAGAGAATTAAATATGAAGCCACAGTTTTTGTGTGTAGGTTTTGCAAAGTGTGGAACCACTTCTTTATATGAGATACTGAAACAGCATAAAGATATAACACTTCCGATAATTAAAGAGCCACATTATTATGCAAATTATAGTTATTATACAAAGGGGTTCCAATGGTATATTCGAAGATATTATGGTCCTGATAAAGCAAGGAACATAAAATTAGTAGGTGAAATAAATCCATTAATAACATTTAATTTTAATGCGAAAAGAGTTTACAATAATTTTGGACCCGATTTAAAACTTATTTTCATAATGCGAAATCCGGTTAATCGGTTGTATTCGGGTTTTAAGATGGGGATGCTATGGGGGGCCTGCTTTCAGAACCCTAAAGATAATTTATTAGACGAAAATTCATTTTCAAAATTAAAGGATCTATATTTTGAATACGAGCAGGAAACGGATAAGCTGCATCTTAAAAAACAATTTCCATTAATTAAAAGAGGTTTATATTATAAGCATATTAAGAATTATTTAAAGTATTTTCCAATAGAAAATATGAAATTTATAATTTTTGAAGAATTTATTAAAGACCCTAAGAAAAATTGTGAAGAAATCTATGAATTTCTTGGTTTAAGAAAGCCTAAGAACATTGATTATACAATCAAAGCAAATACCGGAAATAGAAGTCCTAGGAATATTTTTAGTATAAGTTTTGGCCGCATCTGGATAAATTATTGTTGGCAGTGGATCTCAAAAAATTTACCCTATATGAATAAAACTATGAGTAAGCTCTTAGATAATATATATTGGAAAATGTTTGATTTGATATCAAAGAAAGATGAGAAAAATTATTTTATAGATGATAACCTTCGCAAAGAACTCGAGGATTATTATAGAGAAGATAAGGAAAAATTAGAAAAACTACTCGGGATTGATTTAACAGATTTATGGTATAAATGAAATATAGAAAGTAAGATATTAGAAAGCAGGTGATTATATGATTTTTCAAGATTGTAGTGAAATGGAGCTGAAACAAAGGAGCAAGGAATTCAATATCATATGCTTTGGTGCTTCCTCGATGTTTCAAAGAGTAGCTTCTTCCTTGGATCTATGCGATAAAATAATAGGGCTTATTGATAATGATGAAAAAAAATGGGGAACCAGTGTATTTGTGGGCGCTGATGAATATGTAGTGTATAGCCCGGAACTTCTGAAAAATAATGCTGCGGATCAATATGTTATTTTGATTACAAGTATTTATTATACTGAGATTAAAAGACAGTTGGATGGAATAAAGGAACTGGAGAATAAAGATTTATATATATACCCACTGACCCTGCAATATTATCCAGCAAATAATTCAGACGATTTTCTAAAAAAGAGAATTGTAAGCCCTTCCTTGATAAAGTTAAAGGAAGTTTTTGACATACAAGGATTAGCGGAAAATGAACAGCAAGCTAGACTGATGGAAAAGGAGAAGTTCGCTTTAAGAGAAGATACGGTCGTTTTACCGCAAGTAACTTTTGTAATAACAAACAAATGTACGCTGCAATGTAAACATTGCAATATGCTTATCCCATATGTGAAGAAGGACTTTTTTGTGACATTAGAGGATTCAAAGGCACAGGTAACACAATTTCTTGCCGGGGTTGATGAAATCTTCTTGTTTTCATTAATAGGCGGAGAGGTGATGCTACATCCACAATTTGATAAAATATTAGAATTTGTGCTTAATCAAGAGAAAATATATCGAGTAATGGTAACCATTAATGCTACGATAATTCCTACCGAGTCTGTGGTAAAGCTGTTAAAGAATAGAAAAGTAATAGTATATATTAGTGATTATAGAATTCAAGATGAGAATATTTTGAAAATCAAAGACTTATTCACGCAGCATGATATAAAATTTGCTGTAAAAACGGATTGGCAATGGGTAGATTTCGGCGACGCGACAAACCGTAATAAGGATCAGGACTTATTGAAATATGAATATTTACAATGCTTGGTTTCCACTTTTTGCCGGACATTATATAACAATAAATTTTTTGTATGCACTAGAGCAGCTATTATGCAGGAGCATCATATTGGAAAATATTCGGCAGAGAATGAATATATCGACCTAAAGGATTATAACTCCCCAGAGGCCTTAAGAGAAAAAATCAAGGCGTTTATTTTACTTGAATCAGCCGAGGCATGTAATTATTGTGAGGGATCCATTGCGAAACCTGAATTTATTATTGCTGGGGAACAGCTTACTATAGTTAAAAAGGAATAGGTAAAACTACCAAATTATTTGGAAACGATAACTTATTTTTACAAGGAGAAAGGCAGGAAACATAGCATGATGAACCATCTTGATATTCTAGAAAGCAGAAGTATACATATATTTCGAGAGGCCTATAGCCAGTTGGGTAATTTGTGCATGCTGTGGTCGATAGGTAAGGATAGCACTGTATTATTATGGTTGGCAAGAAAAGCATTCTTTGGACACGTACCAATTCCACTGATCCATATTGATACCCACTATAAGATAAAAGAAATGATTGAATACAGAGACAGATTTGCTCTTGAGTGGAAATTAGACATGATTTATGGAGAGAATAGAGAAGCTCTTGAAAGCGGACAGACCTTTCCAGATGGAGAAACCTCAAGAATTGACTGCTGCAAAGCATTGAAAACGGAAGCACTTGCTAAGACCTTAAGTGGTGAATGGCCAAGATTTCGATTAAACCATAACACAGGAAAGTACGAAGTTGATAAAAATATGGAACCATATACCGGTGTCATAGTTGGAGTACGTGCAGATGAAGAGGGAAGCAGGTCCAAGGAGAGATATTTTTCGCCGAGGAATAAGAATAATGACTGGAATGTAGGGAATCAACCCCCTGAATTTTGGAATCAATATAAAACAGACTATGAACCCAAAACTCATATTAGAGTACATCCCTTGCTGGATTGGACGGAACTTGATATATGGGAATATATCCAAAGGGAAAATATCCCTGTTGTGTCCTTATATTTTGACCGAGGAAAGGGGACAAGATATCGGTCATTAGGTTGTGCGCCCTGTACAAATCCGGTTGACTCTACTGCTAAAAATACGGAAGAGATAATAGAAGAATTAAAGACCGGTAAGTTTTCAAATGTTGCGGAACGCTCGGGCAGAGCTCAGGATAAAGAGGATGGCGGGGGCCTGGAAGAGCTTAGAAAGCAAGGATACATGTAGGTTGAAATTACAATGTTTTTTCAACTTTTCATTAGGGTTTATTTAATTCATGACAAGTAAATTGACTTGCTAATTCATTTTGTTTTATAAATAGGTCATCGAAAATGAAGGGTACGGGAGTTAATATGGATAATAAAATTAAAAAAGAAGATATGAATATAGTAATTGTTGGCCATGTAGATCATGGGAAAAGTACCTTGATGGGGAGACTATTATCTGATACCGGTTCGCTACCTGAAGGCAAACTAGAACAAGTGAAGGAAACCTGCAGAAGGAATTCAAAGCCTTTTGAATATGCTTTTTTACTTGATGCACTGAAGGAAGAGAGGTCCCAAGGAATAACGATTGATGCTGCCAGATGCTTCTTTAAAACAAAGAAAAGAGATTACATTATTTTAGATGCACCCGGTCATATAGAGTTTTTAAAGAATATGATTACCGGCGCGTCCAGAGCCCAAGCAGCTTTGCTTGTTATTGATGCAAAGGAGGGAGTCCAGGAAAATTCTAGACGTCACGGCTATATGCTTTCTATGTTGGGAATTAAGCAAATTGCGGTTATTATTAATAAAATGGATTTGGTTAATTATGAAGAAGAAGTATATGAAAAGGTAAATAAAGAATATACAGAATTTTTAAATATAATTAATATTACACCTAAATTTATAATACCAGTGAGTGCCTTTAGGGGAGATAATGTCATTGAAAAAAGTGAAAATATGCCATGGTTTCATGGCTTGAGTATACTTGAGGTTTTGGATCATTTTGAATGCGAAAAAGAAGAGGCGGATCAAGTATTTCGTATGCCCGTCCAGGACGTCTATAAATTCACTAAAAATGGGGATGACAGAAGAATAATAGCCGGAACGATTGCGACAGGTAAAATGGGAAGCGGAGATGGAGTAGTATTCTATCCCTCTGGTAAGAAAAGTCATATTAAATCAATAGAAGAATTCCATGCAAATCCACTAGAAATAGTCAAAGCTGGCAAAGCGGTTGGTTTTACTCTGACAGAACAAATATATATAACTAGAGGAGAACTGATGACTATTGAGAGGCAAATGAAGCCTAAAGTTGCATCGAGGATACAATGTAATATTTTTTGGTTAGGAAAGGAAAAATTTCAAAAAAATATTCCTTATTATATTAAAGTGGGATGCGAAAAGGTAAAGGTAGTATTAGAGAAGGTAATTAATGTAATTAATTCGTCAGACTTGGGCACAAAAACACAGGATTATGTATCTAATAATGAAGTAGCCGAATGTATTTTAATGACGGACAAGCCAATTGCGTTTGATTTGGTTGAGGATAACGCAGTAACCAGTAGATTTGTGATTATTGATCATTATGAAATTGCAGGTGGGGGTATTATTACAGGAGCAATTGAGGATGAACAAAGTGTTTTAAGAGATAGAATTATCATAAGAAATAACAAATGGGAACAAAGTGAAATCAGTAAAGAAATGCGGGCAGAAAGATATAGTCAGAAGCCATGTCTTATGATTTTGACAGGTGCCCCTAATGTTGGGAAAAAGGAGCTTGCTAAGACTTTTGAAAAGGAAATGCTGGATAGCGGAAGAATTGTATATTATCTGGGCATTGGAACCTTCCTATACAGTGTGGATTCAGACATGAAATTATCCTTAAAGAATGATCAGAAAGAGCATATAAGAAGATTTGCCGAGGTTGCTAATCTTATGCTGGATTCCGGAATGATATTAATTATTACTGCCAGAAATTTAACACAGCAGGATTTGAATATCATGAAAGCTGTAATAACAGATGATATGGATGTGATATGGATTGGAGAACAGAAAACAACTGACCTTGTAACTGATATACATATTAAAGATGCAGGTAAGCCCGAAAATGTTATGCTATTAAAAGAAAGATTAAAAGAGAAGGGCATCATATTTCGTATTTGAGATGGGGGATACCTATGAAAAAATTACTTACTATTATTATGATTTGTGCGCTAAGCCTAATTCTTGCCGGTTGTAAAAAAGAATCTGAGAATACACAGCTTCGGATTGCTTATTTTGCAAATATTACGCATGCGCAAGCAATGGTAATGAAATCACAGGGTAGACTGGAAGAAAAGTTGGGTGAGGGTTGTGAAGTGAGTTGGACAGCCTTCAATGCTGGGCCTGCAGTTACAGAAGCTATGTTTGCAGGTGAAATTGACCTGGCATATATCGGTCCGGTTCCTGCAATTAATGCTTATGTGAAATCAGATGGTGATATTCGAATTATAGCAGGTGCAACCAATGGCGGTGCAGTTTTGGTTTCACGTAAGGATTTGATCATGCAAACTATATCTGAATTAAGTGGCAAGACAGTTGCTGTTCCGCAATTTGGTAATACCCAACATTTATTATTGTTAAATATATTATCCGAGAATGGGTTAGAAACCACTAGTAATGGAGGAACTGTTAACGTCATTGCAGTAGCTAATGCAGATGTGGAAGCATTAATGGATCGTGGTGAAGTGGATGCCGCATTGGTACCTGAGCCCTGGGGAAGTGTTTTGGAAGGCAAAGTTAATGCAAATCTAGTTTTGGATGCTACCGCATTGTGGAAGGATGGAAATTATTCAACTGCAGTCGTTATTGTAAGCAAAGATTTTCTAGATAATCATAAAGATATTGTAGAAGAATTCATGATTGTACATAAAGATGCCACAATTTATATCAATGAAAATTATGAGGAAGCAAAATCAATTGTAAATGAACAGATAGAGATAGTAACTTCAAAAACAATTCCTCAGGAGGTTTTAGACAAAGCATTTTCAAGCCTTGTAGTATCAGAACTTATTCCATCGGAATCAATTAATGAATATGCAGAGATTAGCATGAAGGCAGGCTTTATCGAGAAAATGCCGGATGAAAAACTTATTGATTCCTCTGTGCTGGAAGGGACAAAATAATATGGGATTGTATATTGATCATGTTACGAAGCAATTTGATAATTCAAATAAAATCATATTGCAGGATATATCGTTTTCTATTAAGGAGGGAGAATTTATATGCTTAATTGGACCCTCTGGTTGTGGAAAATCAACTCTATTGAATTTGATTGCCGGATTAGATAAACCAACAGAAGGACAAATTGTTTTAGATGAAAAGGTAGTGATAGGACCCGGTTCGGATAGAGTGGTAATGTTTCAAGAAGCGGCTTTATTTCCTTGGCTTAATGTAATTGATAATGTAAAGTTTGGCTTAAAATTAGCAAAGAAGCCAAAGGATGAGCAGGAAAGCATTGCTATGAAATATCTCAAGATGGTTCATCTTTCTAAATTCAAAGAGTATAATATCCATCAGCTATCTGGAGGTATGCGGCAAAGAGTTGCCTTAGCACGTGCTTTAGCGCTTGATTCTAAGATACTGCTAATGGACGAACCCTTCGCTGCATTGGATAAGCAGACGATCAATATGCTAAGAGATGAAATTCAATCTATATGGATGGAGACTAAGAAAACCATAATATTTGTTACACACAGTGTTGAAGAAGCCTTATTTTTTGGCGACAAAATAATAATGCTATCCTCCGATCCCGGAAGAGTGAAGCAGATTTTTAAGATAGATATCGAAAGACCAAGGCGTATTGAAGCACCAGAATTTATTAAATTGAGAGCAGATATGCTAAATCTCTTAAGGACTGAGGTGGAAAAGGTTGCTAAAAAAGAATATGATGAAATCTAAATTACCTCAGAAGTTCTTATTTTATACTGCATTGATCGTATTGTGGCAATTAGTATTTTTTCTAGGTGTCTATGTATTAAAAGTATGGAAACCATATGCAGTACCGTCACCTATTGGAGTATGGGATAAGTTTCTTTCATTAGTTGCCGGAAAAAGTTTACTCATAGCACTTGTTGTTAGCTTAAAGCATGCAGCCATTGGCTTTGGACTATCCATTGTTGTTGGTCTATGTGTAGGATTGCTTATTACAAAATCTCGCTATTTAAACGAAAATCTAAAGCCTTTAATTTTGGGATTACAGACATTACCCAGTATTTGTTGGGTTCCCTTTGCTATTTTATGGTTTGGCTTACAGGAAGAAGCAATTATATTTGTAATTATTATCGGTTCAGCATTTAGTATAGCCATCTCTGTAGAAAGTGCGATTAAGAATGTAGATCCTATCTATATCAGAGCTGCAAAGACTATGGGTGCAAATGAAAAAGAACTATATTATAAAATCATTTTACCAGCATCCATGCCGTCTTTATTAGCAGGATTAAAACAAGGATGGTCCTTTGCATGGAGAGCATTAATGGCGGGCGAGATGATGTCATCTACAATTGGACTTGGACAGGTTCTTTTGATGGGAAGGGATTTTGCAGATATCAATCAGGTTATGGTTGTTATGATTATTATTGTTCTCTTAGGTACAATAATTGAAAAATGTATATTTCAAAATTTAGAATTACGCATAAGGGAAAAAATGGGCCTCGAACGAGATAGATCATAAGATAAAAAAAAGAAAAGTAGATGATGAAATGGATAAGAAAGCAAAAAACATTGTATGGCAAGATACCAAAGTATCCTACGAGCAACGCTGCAAAATATTAAAGCAGAGGGGCTTGGTGGTTTGGTTCACTGGACTTTCTGGTGCGGGTAAATCAACAATAGCGATAGAAGTCGAAAAGATCATAAATGAAAAAGGGAAAGCAGTGTATTTATTGGATGCTGATAATGTACGATATGGCATTAATTCGGATCTGGGTTTTGACGATAAGGACCGGAATGAAAATATTCGCCGGATTTCGGAAATCGCAGCATTATTTCAAGATGCTGGAATTATTACACTATGCGCATTTATCTCACCCTACGCAAAAATGAGGGAATTCGCAAGGAAAAAAATCGGCACGGATAATTTTATTGAGGTTTATGTAAAAACAGATTTATCAATTTGTATGGAAAGGGATCCCAAAGGTTTATATCAAAGGAAGATTGATAATTTCACTGGGATATCTGCCCCATATGAAGTACCAAGCAATGCCGAAATTTGTATCGATACAGCGAAATTATCAATACAAGAAAGTGCAGATATCGTCGTATATCAAATTTTATTAAGGCTTAGTAAGTTATAAAAATCTTATCCCTAACACTATCAACCATGATTGTTTCACATAGGAGTATAGACATCATATGTATTATGATTCGGAATTCATATAATGCAAATTTGTTTATAATTATTTAAAAAAGTTTATTTAAAACAGTAAAGTTTTATCTAATTATGTCGATATAATTTATAACTAGAAAATAATAAGCCTGGAGGAAATATATGTCATCGGATAACAATAGCAATGAGAAGAAGAAAAGTACCAAAAAAACAAAATTAACAAAAACACAAATGATTTTAATTATAGGTATCTCTATCCTTGTAGTAACTGTTTTGATAGTTGGATTTTTAATATATTCTAAATTAAACCAAGATAAACAGGTTAACCAAATAAGAAAGCAAGGGAATTATGTAATTGATGAATCAAACTTAGCAGAGATAAAGGATTTAATGAGTGCCAAAGTGAAAGAGGGCATGTTTGAACTTAATATGAATAATATATGGAGCTTTCCTGATGGTAAAAGTTCATCCAGTGATGCATATATAGCTAATTCTAAAGCAAATTCTAAATCTTTATACTTTGATTTAATATTGGATGATTCTGGTGATACAATTTATACATCAACTGTTTTGCCAGTAGGCACTTCGCTAAAACAACTGAAGTTGGAGAAGGAGCTTTCTTCCGGAACATATGTAGCTACTTGTACCTATCATCTACTAAATGAGGATGGAACGGAAAGTAGTAGCTTAGCAGTAGCTGTTACTATTATCATTAATTAATAAGTAAGAATAAGATTTTATTAATCATTGATATGATTTTGAAAGGAGGGTCGAACATATCAAAGATTTATATAAATATCATAAAGATGATGCCAAATCAATTTATCCCTAAATCTTTATGAAAATTAAAAGGAATTAATTATGCAGCATGAATAATCCATTTGAATTATTAAACAGATGCTGCATCAACGACAAGGAGGTTAAATTAATATGAGAAAGAAAATAGCAGTATTATTTTTAGCAGTAAGTATGATCGTTTCATCCTTAGGAACGACAGCAATGGCAGACATTACAGGAGCCGGTGCAGGTGCGGAAATTGATATTATATCTGACGTTGTAAATCCGATATATAAGGTTGTACTTCCTACGGATTATTCGTTTGCACTCGATGCATTCGAACAAACAGATGCAGGTACTATGATATCATCATCTGATTTTTACTTTATCAATAAGAGTAATGTAGCCGTACAATTAAACGTAGCAATGAAGATTGCAGCAGCTGATGGTGTAACCTTGGATATCAAGGATACAAAAGCAGAAGTAATTGCTACCGATGATACCAAACAGCTTTGGTTTGGAGCTGTAGCATCAACAGCCTCTTTAACAACAGAAACAACAGACGAAGTAGCCTTGGAAACAAGTGCTGAAGAAGCAATTTATTCATATGAGACTGACCCTGTTACATATGGTATAAGTTCAGTAAGTGGAACAGCAATAACTTTTACTGACACAACCGGAGTAGATGGTGCATATGGTACCTTTGCTGATTTAGACGATACTGATGCCAGTGTAGTTACAGTAGGGACGTCAGATGCTCTTATGTCATTTGCTTTAGCAAAGGCTAACTGCTATACATTAGATGATGGATCTAAAGTTACCGCAGCTGTTGCTGATTCAGATGCTGGTGTAACTGCATTACGTTTCATTGGTGCCGTAAATTCGAATGCTACATGGGCTGATAGTGACGTAACAGCTACAGTTAAATATACGTTAGCAGGTAAGAGTGATACTTCATATACAGCACTTACAGATACTGATGATACTGACGGATATGCAGCAATTACTGGAGCTCATGCTCTTGTTAAGAAGTTAGACTCTACATCAGATGTACCTACTGAGTCAATTACAGTATCGGGTACAGTATCTCAAGCAACAGGTGGTACGTTTATCGTTGCTAATGTAGGAACTTCAGATACGATAACCGCAGTACAAGTAACTGATGGAGTAGCACCTCAAAATCTGCTTTCTGCAGCATATACATACAATGCATCAACAGGTGCGTTCACTTTAGTTGCGGCGAAGCCTTGGTTTGCTCTTGTAGGTCCAAACTGTACACTTAAAGTAACATTTGCCACTGCAGGTGATGTAAGCACAACATTTACAAAGTAAAATAAGTACTATAAAATATTATAAAGTCTAAGGTAGTGATAATTATCTGCAAAGGATACTTGTCACTACCTTAGTTACAATAAGAAAATGAGATTATTCTTTTTTTAAGCACATACAATTCGTGTTTAATAAGAATAACTAATGGGGTATTCAGGATGAAAAAAAGGTTAATTACATTATTAATAATAATATGTATCGTAATACCAAAATACAATATAACTGCGTTCGCAGAAGAATCTGATATTCCGACAGTAGATGAGAATGCAAATACCCAAATGCAATCGAATCCGGTTTATAAGGTAGTTCTTTCTACGAACTACGGTATTACAGTTGACCCTATTGACCAGGCAAATTCTGGATCAATGATAATATCCCCAGATTATTATATAATCAATAAAAGCAATGTACCAATTCAAGTTGATGTTTCAATGAAAATATCCTCTAGAGATGGTACTTTAATAGATTTTATGCCTAATAAGTCGGAAGTGACGGATAAAGACTCCGTTAAAAGAATCTGGTTAGCAGCAGTTGCTCCACTATTAGTAAATACTACAACAAATTCAAACGTAGTTTTGAAAACACCTGATGGTAGGCAGGTATATGCTTATGAGAATTTTTATAGTACAAAGCCAAGCATTGTAACGGGCAGTGCAATAACATTGGTTAAGAAAGATACGGTACAGAAAATTGAAATTGCCAATGAATTAGAAAATGCAGCAGATACAGTAGTAGTAGATAAAGTAGTAGACAAAGTAGCAGATACAGTAACCGATGCTGTAACGGGGAGCGCGATAATAGCAAGTAATATAAATACTGCAACAGGCAGTGCAATCTCATTGGGTGAGAAAGAGACAATATATAAACTTGAAATTGCAGATAAAATAACAAGTACAGTAGATACAATGGTAACGGGCAGCGATATAATACCGAATCATATTACTATAATGAATATTGAAAATTATGGAGCAAATATAGAAGCTGCAGCAGATGGTATAATAAATGCAGCAGAAGCTGTTTCAGGCAGTGCAATCACGGTAGACGAATTAGAAACTGTAACAGGCAGCGCAATCACAGTAGACGAATTAGAAACTGTAACAGGTAGTGCAACCACAGTGGACGAATTAGAAGCTGCAACAGGAAGTGCAATCACAGTGGACAAATTAGAAGCTGCAACAGGAAGTGCAATCACAGTGGAAGAAGTGAAAGTAGTAACAGGAAGCGCTATAACAGTTGATAAAGCAGAAATAATAAAGCAGGATATAGATGCTAAAATCGTATGGGAAGGAAAAACCTTATATTATACAGATACATTATCGGTTGTGGGATTTTATGGTAATATTTCTTCTTTAACTGATAAATCACCGAATGTAGTTACACTTGGTGAGACGGATGCCAGGATGACATTTGTTTTATCAAATGCAAAGGAATATTTATTAGATGATGGCATGATCTTGACTGGTGCAGTAGCAGATAATAATAAAGGAGTCGCAGCTTTTCATTTTATAGGGACTGTAAATCCGAATGCTAATTGGTCAAAGGGCGATTTTACAGTAACTATAAAATATGATATAACAGGTATTAGTTCTCAATACTATTATTTACTTACGAATGGAGATACCGATGATGGGGATTCCTCCAACAATGGCTATCAAACGTTAGTAGGATTAATTAATTCTAGATTTAACATTTACAATGAAGAACTAGCTTTCATGGGCAGATATGAATTTGGTTACAATGTAATGGAAGCTTTTAATAATAGCGGTGATAGCAATGATAGAATTGAACAATCCATTCCATAGGTTTAATAAAAAAGTTAAAACGTGATATAATAAAATAATCCTTGACACTTGACAGGGGGAGAAGTTTGGAAAACATAATTAGGGAAATATTTTATAGTAATATACAATTGTTGAGGCAGACTGATAAAATTGTATATTATTTTCGTATTCAAAATTACGATGCTGCCTTAAGAACGGTAACAGAAGTCTTAAACCAAATGGATACTTATATTCTGTCATTGCTTACCAATAAAGATTATTTTAATGATGGTAACTCAATAATTAGTCAAGAGTACCTGATTGGTATGCTTGATGGATTTTTGAATGCCCAGGAGAGTAAGGATTATATACTACTTGCTGACCTTTATGAAATTCAATTTGCTCCTTTTGTTTTACAACTTCAAGAGATCATTATTCATAAAGAAGAAACATTATTGGAAGAATCATTATATCAAAAAAATATCAACGTGATACAACTTCACTATCCTGAATTATGTAAAAATCTAATATCATTTCCTGATTTATCGAAACTGAACAAGGAGGGGTATGAAATCGAGCTTACAGCATGTGGACTCAAGACCCTTGCACGCTATGATAAAAATATTAAGTATTATTTTCATAGTAATAACCAGGTTTTTAGAGAGGGCTTTGAATTGGCTAATTCTTGGTACTTGTCAGCAGAAGAAAAATCTGAGTATATAATTTATGGGTATGGACTAGGATATCATGTAAAAGAACTTTCGAATTTGGATAGGAATATTAAAATCGAAATATATGAGAGCGATATAAATATTATTCAATTGGCATGTGTATATACAGAACTTACAAGTATAAGTAATAATCCCAATATAAATTTAATCTACGATCCTGATTTTAGTAAAATATTCAATCGGATAAAATCATTAGGAAGTGATACGGAGTTCGTTATTCACTATCCATCCCTCAGAAATATTAAGAATCCCTCTATTAGAAAAAGCATGGAAAATTATTTTATTCAATACAGTTCAATGAACAATCAGCGACGTCTATTAAATGGTAATTTTAATGAAAATATACTTAACTACGACAGCATGATGAATGAATTAAGGGAAACTTTCTCTGGAAGGGATTTATATATTGTTGCGTCAGGTCCATCCTTGGACAAAAATTTTATGCAATTGAGAGAAATCAGAAAAAATGCAATTATACTAGCAACGGGCACGGTACTTAAAAAACTCATTAATGCAGGAATTACGCCTGATTATTTCATTGTCACAGATGCGAATTCTAGAGTGTATGAACAAATATCAGGTTTTGAAAACATACAGGTTCCAATGCTACTCTTGTCAACTGCCTTCAAAGATTTTGCAAAGAAATATCAAGGAAAAAAGTATATGATATGTCAAAAAGATTATAGTAAAGCTGAAAAATATGCATCCCTAAAAGGTGACATGCTATTTGAAACCGGAGGTTCAGTTAGTACAACAGCACTAGATATCGGTATTTCATTTGGCTGTCGGAGAATTATTTTTGTAGGTCTGGATTTGGCGTATACTGATAACTTTGTTCATGCGAATGATACATCACAAAGAGATTTGATTTGTACTGAAGGTCTATGGCAGGTTGAGGACATTTATGGTAATATGGTTTATACAAACAGAACCTTGGATATATATAGGGGTTGGATTGAAAAACGTATCAGAGGAGTGGAGAATGTTGAATTTATAGATGCAACAGAGGGTGGTGCCAAAATCCAAGGAATGAAAATAATGAAACTATCAGAATGCATTTTTCCTTGCAACTGAGGGTGGAGCTAAGGTTGAGAAAATGAAAAGTAGAGAATTGTCAGTGTGTCTACAAAGTAATAAATGAATTAAAGGATATGATATATTAGACCGATATTAATAAAGAGATAGATTTGTTACAATATGCATATTAAAACTTGTAAAGTAAAGTTCAAAAGAAATCTGGAGATGATTACTTATTATAACTAATAGAGATAAGGAATCTATAAAATCAAAAATTGTATTACTTAAGGGTCAATCATATTATTATGTGTTGCGCCAGGTTTGTGAGTGCTAATTTAGGAACAATACTATGATATTTTGTAAAACTGGTATAGAAACGTAACTTGTATAGCTGTAATAAAAGGAGGTTAAAATGAAAAAAGGTATGACTAGAAAGGTTAAGATTTTAGTGGTATTCTGTATGACGTTCTTGGGCACACTACTGTTTTACGGGCAGACAGCATCAGCAGCTTCAATGGTGACCATTAATTCAGTAGATTACAGGGAGGAGAACATTATTGTTAAAAATAATGGTAACTCCAGAATTAATTTTGCTACGGATACAGAGGCTGCTAAAGATAATTGGGAGACTCAAGATGCCGATCGTAATCCGGATGGTACGATAGCAACTACAACAATAATAGATATTTCCTGGCTCTCCCCTTCGCTAGAAAATATCCTAAAATTTAAAGGAAATGAAAATGAAGACCAGACGAGTGTTACAATTCTTGAAAGAACAAAAAAACTTGAAATTTCGATCAATTTTTCCAATATAGATAATCTAGATAAAAAAGAAACGGTGGCAACCCTATTAAATATTATGTCTACTTTAGGAACAGCGGACGACCCGATTAAATTTAGTGATTTGGAATGGAAAAAGGGAGACGGAGGAGATTGGAAGCTTATTGATACCCTGACTGTAGCTCAGCTTGAAAAATATCAGATTATGGGTACGTATTTATATTTTCGCATTATGGCAGAGGAAGCTATTCCAGGTGTTACAGTGGGAAGGCGTGCAAGTAATGAGGTCAAAGTAAAGATAGTAAAGAAAATGCCTCGTATGGTCATAGGAATTGACGGAGAGGAATTTACGGCAGATATTAGATATGGAAAAGAATATCGCGTATCTATTTCAGGCGGGGAACAAACTGAATGGAAGAAGATAACAAATAGAGCTACAAAAACGGTAGATCTTGCTACTATTGCTAATGACGGTTCTAATGGTACCACATTGGAGTTTCCGAGTATGGTAATAGAAATTAGAGACTATGCTACTTCGAAGGCTGCATCCTCGAAGATTAAGGAGATTATTTTGGATCAACAGGAAGAACTCGGGGGAGTAATTGTCCCAGGTATTGCACCTGTGATAGTAGATGCAGATGACAAAGATATTTATATTTCCTATAATGGAATTAAGAATATGATTATTGCAATTCCCGCGGCAACCATAGAGGAACCCTATGAATATACTGTTGTGGAAAAGGATGATGACTTTGATATTACACGTGTAGTCTGGACTTCTATAACAAAGAATACAAGTGTAAAGATCTTGGCCAGTAGGGCAGTGGAAGGAGGAACTCTTTACGTAAGACGCAAGGAGATTAAATCCAAGGAAAAGACCAAGACTACTGCGGCAGTAGCTTATAAATTAGCATCTACCTATCTACCGTATTCCATCAACTATCCATCGATTCCGGTTGTTCAGAAAGAAAGCTTTACTTTTACTAAGGGCTATCCAGAAACTGTTACTGTTGAGGTTATATTAAACGTAAATGGAAAGTTACCTTTTGAAACCAAGCTAAAAAGTATTAAATTAGGTACGAGAGTAGTAGAATTTAATAATCCAATTGTTAGCCTTCAGACAGGAGATCCCCTTATTACAACCGATGATTACAGCCTCATGACGTTTACCCTTAAGGCAGATTCCTTAAAAACATTGCCTGTCTGCACAAACAGACCGATTATAATAACCTTTGAAAACGGTACAGTAGATAAAACATCAATAAAACTTACTATTAACAATCCAACACCTGCTACTACATTAATAGCATCAGTAGCCCCAAGTACAGTATCAGGTTCAGCTATAACTATACATAGTTCCTTGGGATCAAGCAATGAATGGGTTTATACCATAACTGACACAAAGGTGGTAAATAAATATACGATAGATACAGTGGACTTATTGACAAAAGAAACTGCATTTACTACTCCTAAAATAGAAATGGTTGTTTCTGTTAACAAGTATCTAACAATTTATGAAGTGAATACAACTAATAATATTGTTAAATATACGAGTATTCTGATAACAGAAAGTATGATTAATTGAATGATTTAAAGAAAGAAAATATGAGGTGATTACTTGACGGATAATATTAAAGGCATCTTTGAACACAATATTTTGCTGTTGGGCGAGACTGACAAGGCCGTCTTTTACTTCAGACAACAGCAATATGATAAGGCGCTTGGCATTGTCGCAAATTTCATAGATCAAATTAAATATGTCGTCGAAGCAATCATCACAGACAGAGATTATTTTAACCTGGTGGCTACAGAGGCTGTATTGGAGATGCTGTCTAAAATACTAGACGCAAAAAAGAATAGGGATTTTATTCTCCTTGCTGATTTATTAGAGCTACAGCTTCTTAGCTTTTTATGTGGTGTACAAGAATTGATTATCAGCAAAGAAGAAATCTTATTTGATGAGGATAATTACAAAGAAAATATAAGGATATTACTAGAAAGAGGGAAGGGTTTTCCAGAGCAACTTATGGAGCCTATGAATTCTAATAAGTTGATGGAGGACGGGTATAGGGTTGAATTTACTTCCTGTGGATTAATGACATTGGCTGCTCAAAACGAAGGATCCACATTTTACTTTCATTCGAACAGTCGTGTATTGTCGGAGGCTTTCCTCTTGGCAAAGCGTTGGTACAGTGAGGGAAAGAAAAAATATATACTCTATGGCTTCGGTATGGGTTATCATATCAGTCAGTTACAAGAGCTGGCACCAGAAGCGGATATCGAGGTGTATGAAGCGGATTCAAATATCATACAGCTAGCCTGTGCATTTACTGATGTAAAGGAGATTCTTAAGAAGGACCACACCAAGTTGATTTATGATCCACAGTTTCAGCTGCTAAGTAAACGTATATCCTCTTTACACCAGGAGGAGGCACTCGTCATTCACTATCCTTCCTTCAAAAACATTAGAAGTAAGGAAGGACGTGAATTATTGGGAAAGGAAATTCCTTGGTCTAATGCGATTGAATCCTGTTGATACTTCTTTCTAAGAGAAAACTTCTAGCAAGCACAAAGAAAAATGTTAAAATCTAATTAATTCTATAAACAATAAATATTGGATTACTTGTTATTTTAAGGGAGGAAAACTCCTCCTATTGTAGGTGTCCATAGTTTTTAAATATAGAAGGAGGAGTTGAAATGATATATATACTGATTGTTGTGGCGATTGTATTTCTTGAAAGTAGGATTAAGAATTACATGGAAGAAAACAGAGAAGTTGGAGAGAGGCAGGAAATCTTAAACGGTAAAATCACTTTAAGAAAACAGTATAATCGTGGTATGTTCTTAAGTCATTTTGAAGATAAAAAAGAGATGGTTAAGACCATATCAGGATTTTTCCTAGGTCTTCTCCTTCTCCTCTTTACCATAATGTTACCCAAGAAGGGCAACAGATTGTTGAAATTAGGGTTTTCCGTATGTTTAGGCGGTGCAATTAGTAATACGGTTGACCGCTTTAACAGGGGCTATGTTGTTGACTATTTCAGCATTAACTATAAGAAACTGAAAAGTATAGTGTTTAACTTGGCCGATATATTTATATTCCTGGGTTCTTTCATTATTATATTATCTTCCGTTTTCGTTACTATAGGCAAGGGCAGCACCAATAAAACCACGAAATAGTGGATGAGGTTTATTTGGTCTGGATTTAAATTCGGGATGTGCTTGCGTTGCTAAGAACCATGGATGATTTTCCATCTCAATCATTTCTACAATACGGCCATCAGGGGACAGTCCGGAAAGCTTGAGACCATTAATAACAAAATCCTCCCTAAAATCATTATTAACTTCATAACGATGTCGATGTCTTTCATGAATAATTTTTTCACCATATAATTGATAAGCGATACTAGTATCATCCAATACACAAGGATAAGAACCAAGCCTTAAAGTTCCACCGATATCTTCAATCCCATTCTGCTCAGGCATCAGATTGATAATAGGGTGAGTGGTATTAGGATCCAACTCTACGCTGTGTGCATCTTCATATCCAAGTATATTTCTAGCAAATTCAACAAGTGCCAGCTGCATGCCAAGGCATAATCCCAGAAATGGGATTTTGTTTTCACGAGCATATCGGATGGCATTTATTTTACCCTCAATTCCACGGTCGCCAAAACCTCCAGGAACAACAATACCACTTACATCACCAAGTAGCTCAGAGACGTTTTGAGTAGTCACTGTCTCGGAAGGAATCCACTTAATATTAATGGAAACTCTGTGTGCCACTCCACCATGTTTTAAGGATTCTACAACACTAATGTAGGCATCGTGAAGTTGGGTGTATTTACCGACAAGTGCTATAGAAATCTCCTTAGTAGGATTCTTTAATGAATTCACCATTTCTTCCCAGTCAGACAAATCTGGTTTTGGGCAGGGTAAATGAAGGCAGGATAAAGCAACATCTGCGATATGCTCCTGTTCTAAAGCAAGGGGTGCTTCATATAAATATTCTACATCAAGGTTTTGCAGAACACTGGTACTTGGAACATTGCAAAATAGAGCTATTTTTTCCTTAATCCCTGGCTCGAGAGGTAGTTCAGTCCGACAGACGATGATATCAGGACGGAGTCCCATACCCTGCAATTCCTTAACACTTGCTTGGGTAGGTTTTGTTTTCATCTCACCGGATGCTTTAATATAGGGGATTAAAGTAACGTGAATTAGAATAACATTATGGTCACCGACATCCTGGCGAAACTGCCTAATAGCTTCCAGAAAGGGTTGGCTTTCAATGTCTCCGACCGTTCCTCCGACTTCAATAATTGCAATATGGGTATCCTTGCTTTGATCATTTGTATAAAAACGGCTCTTAATTTCATTCGTAATATGGGGAATGACTTGAACAGTCCCACCGCCGAAGTCTCCTCGCCTTTCTTTAGACAAAACAGACCAATAAATCTTACCGGTAGTAACATTTGATTTTTTATTAAGACTTTCATCAATAAATCTTTCATAATGACCCAAATCTAGATCGGTTTCCGCTCCATCATCCGTAACAAATACTTCACCGTGCTGAATAGGATTCATCGTACCCGGATCAATATTAATATAAGGGTCAAATTTTTGCATAGTAACATGGTAACCGCGAGCCTTTAATAATCGGCCGAGGGAGGCTGCTGTAATGCCCTTTCCCAAGCCTGATACAACACCACCGGTTACAAATACGTATTTTACTGCCATAACATCTCCTCCTCTATTTACACACAAAAAAACCATTCTCCGAAAACTCAAGATCGAATGGTCTAAGGCATTTTAGGTTAGGGATAGCCTTACGGTTCTTTTTAATGAACCTTAAACCACTTTTACCGGCTCCCTTGCTGGTTATGATAAACAATTTTTTTAATAGTATACTACATAGAGGTTAAGAAGTCAAATATTGAGATGGCTTTCATTTTGTCAATTCGATGCACAATTAGGACACAGAATTTTAACAACAATTTTATTGATTTATGGCAAGACTATTATTATAATGAAATATATCCTTAGATGTGGTATATTGAGTATTGAGGATAAAAGTACTTGAAATTTAACCAGAAATATTTCTTTTCTATCGACAGGAGGATTTGATGGATAATAATAACAATAAGCAAAACAAGAATGGTATGCCAAATAAACTTGCCATTATCATAATTTTGGTATCGTCTTTGGTCATTTGGTATATATTTTCTTTGCTTTCGGAACAGGTTAAGGAAAGCACTAATATTGAAATAAGCTATGATAAGTTCCTTACTATGCTGGATAATGGAGAAATAAAATCCGTAGAGGTGAAGGACGATAAGATTAATATTGTACCGAAGGAACAACCGAATACGGGATTTGATATTACCTATTATACCGGAAATATGTATGATTTGGATTTGGTTAATAGATTAGAGAAAGCAGAGGGTATTACCTATGGAGGGGAGGTAGTAGATAATCGCTCCTCGATTTTAGATACGATAGTATCGTTGATATTACCCTTTGTGTTAATCTACATCGTTATGTGGTTTTTGTTTAAAACAATATCAAAAAACAGTGGCGGCGTCATGGGTGTGGGAAAGAGTAATGCAAAGGTTTATGTGGAGAAGCAGACAGGTGTAAACTTTAAGGATGTGGCAGGCCAGGAGGAAGCAAAAGAATCACTTCTTGAGATTGTTGACTTCCTGCATAATCCAACCAAATATACCAGCATCGGTGCCAAATTGCCGAAGGGAGCATTGCTTGTCGGACCCCCCGGAACCGGTAAGACATTACTGGCGAAAGCAGTAGCTGGTGAAGCAAATGTTCCGTTTTATTCCTTATCAGGTTCTGACTTTGTTGAGATGTTTGTAGGTGTGGGTGCTTCAAGAGTAAGAGATTTATTTAAGCAGGCACAGCAATCTGCTCCTTGTATCATTTTCATTGATGAGATTGATGCAATCGGTAAAAGCAGGGACTCTCATTATGGCGGAGGAAATGACGAAAGGGAACAGACTTTGAATCAGCTTCTATCTAACATGGATGGTTTTGATTCTTCAAAAGGTCTTGTAATCTTGGGAGCAACTAATCGTCCTGAGGTTTTGGATAAGGCGTTACTTCGTCCCGGACGTTTTGACAGACGAATCATTGTGGATAAACCCGATTTGAAGGGAAGAGTTGATATATTAAAAGTACATTCCAAAAATGTACTAATGCATGATTCTGTAGATTTGGATGCGATTGCTAGGGCAACAAGTGGCGCAGTCGGTTCTGATTTGGCTAATATGATTAATGAAGCAGCTATTTTAGCGGTTAAGCAAGGCAGGTCTGTAGTAATGCAGGAGGATTTGTTTGAATCCGTGGAAGTTGTCATTGCAGGTAAGGAGAAAAAAGATAGAATTTTAAATAAGGAAGAAAAGAAGATAGTTGCATATCATGAGGTAGGTCATGCACTGGTAACAGCGTTGGTTAAACATGCTGAGCCTATACAAAAGATTACTATTGTTCCAAGGACAATGGGGTCGCTTGGTTATGTAATGCAAGTGCCTGAGGAAGAGAAGTATTTAATGAGTCAGGATGAAATAATAACACGTATCGTAACTCTTTACGGAGGACGTGCAGCCGAGAAGATGATATTCGGATCGATTACCACAGGTGCCTCCAACGATATAGAGAAGGCTACCGCTCTTGCCAGAGCGATGGTGACACAGTACGGTATGTCAGAGAAGTTCGGACTGATGGGTCTGGAGTCGGTGGAAAACAAATATCTTGATGGTAGACCGGTCTTAAACTGCGCAGATGATACCGCAGCCGAAGTAGACAAGGAAGTTATGAGAATTTTGAAGGAATGCAATACAAAAGCAGAAGAATTGCTGGCAGGTAACAGGGAAGTGCTTGATAAAATTGCAGATTATCTCATTAACAAGGAGACCATCACCGGCGAAGAATTTATGAAGATTTATCGTGAGGTAAAGGGAATTGTTGAAGAAGTGCCAAAAGAAGTACTTAAAGAAGAACTAAAAGAAGAACCAAAAGAAGAATCGAAAGAGGAACCGTTAAACCAGATGAATTAGCAAGCAAATTCACTTGTCATGAATGATAATATTATGTAATTCATTTTTAGAGAAGAATAAAGGAGGTGGAGGTAACGAAAAATGTTACCTCCACTTTCTTTATTCATAGTAAGTGGACTCTTTTTATTGTTTCACCCCTCATGATATGCTATACTTATCGCAGCAGCGAGTAATAGCTTTCGTAGCAGCAGTTCTATAATAGATAGGAGCAATCTATGTTTGATATAGAAGAAGAATTAAAAAAGTTACCGGCAAAACCGGGTATCTATATTATGAGGGATAGTAAGGATTCCATTATATATGTGGGCAAGGCAATCATTCTAAAGAATAGGGTACGGCAGTATTTTCAAAACAGCCGTAATCATACACTCAAAATTAAGCAGATGGTGGAGCGGATTGACCACTTTGAATATATTATTACTGATTCGGAACTAGAAGCTCTGGTTTTAGAGTGCAATTTAATCAAGGAGCACAGACCAAAGTATAATACGATGCTAAAGGATGATAAAACTTATCCATATATTCGTGTGACTATGAGCGAAGCTTTTCCGCGGGTTCTGTTTTCAAGAGAAATGAAGAAGGACAAGTCGAAGTATTTCGGTCCCTATACTAGTGTGACAGCAGTGAAGGATATTATGGAGCTTTTAAGGAAAATCTATAAAATCAGAACCTGCAACCGTAATCTGCCGAAGGATGTCGGCAAGGAGAGGCCTTGTCTTTATTACCATATGGGACAATGCAATGCACCCTGCCAAGGTTATATTTCCGAAGAAGAGTATCGAGCTAATATTGATGAGGTGATGGAATTTTTGAATGGAAACTATGCACCGGTTGTGAAAATGCTTGAGATAAAGATGAAGGAAGCCTCCGAAAAACTCGAGTTTGAGAAAGCAGCAGAATCCAGGGATTTACTCCTTAGTGTAAAGCAGATCGTAAATAAACAGAAGATTACGAATACGGATCAAATGGATCGTGATATTATAGCCTTTGCCAGAGATAAGGATGAGGCGGTAGTGCAGACATTTTTTATCCGGGGTGGCAAATTAATCGGAAGAGACCATTTCCATCTTACCGGTGTAGAAGGGGAAGATGACAGCCAGGTTATGTCTAGCTTCCTGAAACAGTTTTATGCAGGGACTCCGTATATACCGAAGGAAATTTTTCTCGGAGTGGAAACCGAGGAAGCGGATTTGATTGAGGAGTGGCTTAGCATAAAAAGAGGTCAAAAGGTATATCTTAAGGTTCCTAAGAAAGGGGAAAAGGAAAAGCTCGTTGAGTTAGCCAGGAAAAATGCCCTACTTGTCTTAAACCAGGATATGGATCAGATGAAAAGGGATGAAGCAAAGACGACAGGTGCTATGAAGGAACTTGCAAAGTATTTGGATCTTCCGAAGATAGAACGCATTGAATCTTATGATATTTCTAATACTGCCGGTTTTGAATCGGTCGGTTCCATGGTAGTATATGAAAAGGGGAAACCTAAAAAAGCAGATTACCGGAAGTTTAAGATTAGGACGATTAAAGGACCGGATGATTATGCATCCATGTATGAAGTGCTAACAAGAAGATTTACTCATGGGCAAAAGGAGATGCAAGAGAGAAAAGATAAAAATTTGGATGTTATTTTTGGTAGCTTTACCAAATATCCAGATTTGATTTTCATGGATGGTGGAAAAGGTCAGGTAGGAATAGCTTTAAAAGTATTAACAGAATTAAAATTAGAAATTGCAGTCTGCGGAATGGTGAAGGATGATAATCATCGAACCAGGGGCTTGTATTATAACAATCAGGAGCTTCCGATTGATAAAAGCAGCGAATTGTTTAAATTAATTACTCGAATTCAAGATGAAACCCACCGCTTTGCAATAGAATACCACCGTTCCCTACGGGGAAAAAACCAAGTTCATTCTATTTTAGATGATATTAAAGGAATTGGTCCAACCAGAAGACGGGCTTTAATGAAATATTTTCAGTCACTAGAAGCAATTCAAGAAGCAAAAATGGAAGAAATTCAGCAGGTTCCGGCGATGAATAGACCATCGGCAGAAGTTGTATATGATTTTTTTCATAAGCAGACATAGCATTAAGCATTTACAGAAAACTATGTATTGTGATAGAATATAGAAATAGTTAATACGTGGTAATAACAAAGTGTCTTTTCATAGCTATTAGAGGGCCCGCTGAAGACGCTTTATAAATAAAGCGGGCAGATGGAGGTAAAATGTATACAGTTGAGTTGTCTGCTTTAATTGAAAAAATGAATTTAGAAAACTGCACTCCGGATATAGATATCAAAAGTATAAGGATTTCGCAGCCTGACGTGAACAGGCCAGCTTTGCAATTGGCCGGATTTTTCGATCACTTTGATTCCGAGCGTGTTCAGGTAATTGGTAATGTGGAAAAGGCTTATATGCAGCAAATGGATAAGGAACGTGGATTTGAAATACTGAGCAAGCTGATGGATTATAAGGTTCCTTGTATCGTATTCAGTAGAAACATGGAGGTCGGTGAGGATATCATTCGTATTGCCACCGAAAAAGGAATCCCTATTCTTAGAACAGCAAAGACCACCTCCTCCTTTATGGCAGAAGTAATAAGGTGGTTGAATGTTGAATTGGCACCAAGAATTACAATTCATGGAGGTCTTGTAGACGTATACGGTGAAGGCATTCTTATTATGGGCGAAAGCGGGATTGGTAAAAGTGAGGCAGCCCTGGAATTAATTAAAAGGGGACACCGTTTGGTTACAGATGATGTTGTAGAGATTAAAAAGGTCAGTGACGATACATTAATTGGTACATCACCAGATATCACAAGGCATTTTATAGAATTACGGGGAATCGGTATCATCGACGTTAAAACACTGTTTGGTGTAGAGAGTGTGAAGAATACCCAAGCCATTGATTTGGTTATCAAATTAGAGGAATGGGACAAAGAAAAGCAGTACGACCGACTTGGGTTAGAAGAACAGTATATCGAATTTTTAGGAAATCGAGTCGTATGCCATTCCATTCCAATCCGCCCAGGCAGAAATCTTGCTATCATCTGTGAAGCAGCAGCAGTTAATTACCGTCAGAAGAAGATGGGTTACAATGCAGCACAGGAGCTTTACAACCGTGTTACGAAAAGCATAAAAAAAGGAGATAATTCGGTTGGTTAGGCCATTCGTTTGTCCCAAATAAAATAATATTTACTAAATGGAGGATATCATGGAACAAATGTGCTTTGGTGTGGACATCGGAGGTACAGCAGTTAAGGTCGGATTATTTACCACCGAGGGCAAACTTATAACCAAATGGGAATTTGCAACCAGAAGAACAGAAGATGGTAAGGACATCATACTGGATGTTGCTGAGTTCATAAAAGAAAAAATAAGTGAACTTAAGTTAGATGAGGAAAAAATAGTTGGTATTGGAGTGGGAATACCAGGCCCGGTTAGGGATAACGGAGAAGTACTTGAGATAGTTAATATTGGGCTTGGTCATTTTAATATAGAGGAAGAACTGAGCAGATTGACCGGATTTAAGGTGAAGGCAGGAAATGATGCAAATGTGGCGGCGCTAGGTGAATTATGGCAGGGCAGCGGCAAAAATTTTCGTAATCTAGTCCTTGTTACTCTTGGAACAGGAGTTGGCGGAGGAGTTATATTAAATGGGGCTATACTCGCTGGAAGTAACGGTGCAGCTGGTGAAATCGGACATATTTTTGTTAATAAGGAAGAAACGAAGACCTGCGGCTGTGGAAAAAAAGGATGCCTAGAGCAATATGCTTCGGCAACCGGGATTGTAAGGGTTGCCAAGGACCTTTTAAAGAATACAGAGGAGCCCTCAGAATTACGGCAGCTTGAGGATATATCTGCAAAGGATGTTTTTGATTTCGCAAAAAGAGGAGATCTCGTGGCATTAGAGGTAGTAGAGAATGCTTGCCATTATCTTGGGATAGCACTGTCTTATATAGCACAAGTAATTGATCCGGAAGCTTTTATCATCGGTGGGGGTGTATCAAAAGCAGGGATGATTATTATAGAAAAGACAATTAAATATTTTAACAACTATGTTATGGATTCTTTAAAAAATAAAGAGTTTAAACTGGCAATCCTGGGAAATGATGCAGGAATTTATGGAAGCGCTAAGTTACTACTGTCATGAAATTGATGGGTGTCGAATAAATTTATTAGTGCGATTATAGTTATAGAAAAGAATAAAATTGAATCATCACACTCATATTTTATTTTTATTAGTGCTCTATAGGAGGATAGGATTGGAAGATCATTTTTTTCATGAATTAAACCGTATTTTACCACAAAATCAGATCAGACAGAAGGAACATTTAAAATATCATACTTCACTTCATATTGGTGGAGAAGCAGATTATCTTGTAACACCTGCCGGGATAGAAGATATAAAGAACGTATTATGCTTATGCAAGCAAGAAAATATGCCCTATTATATCATGGGAAACGGAAGTAATCTTTTGGTTTGTGATGAGGGTTACCGGGGTTTGATACTTAAGCTTGGGGAGGATTTCTCTTCCATTTGGGTAAAGCAGGACGGGAATGTCACAGCACAGGCCGGAGTCCTTTTATCTAAATTAGCAAATACTGTTGCAAGGAATGGTTTAACCGGTTTTGAATTTGCTGCAGGAATACCTGGGACCTTGGGTGGTGCTGTTACGATGAATGCAGGAGCTTACGAGGGTGAGATGAAGCATTGTATCACAAGTGCAAAGGTGATGGACGAAGAGGGAAATGTTCATGTTTTAAGTAAGGATGATATGGAACTGGGTTATCGCAGCAGTATTATTCAAAGGAAAAGTTATATTTTACTTGAAGCAGACATGAAATTTGCAGCAGGTAATGTGCAAAAAATTATGGAAAAAATTCATGAATTAAATTCCCTTCGGCGTGAAAAACAGCCATTGGAGCAGTATAGTGCGGGT
>Ga0123338_10000182_pt1 | contig 66245 bp, 45 predicted proteins | sample grotaG_FD_89793 | JGI IMG/M metagenome (GOLD analysis project Ga0123338, IMG submission 89793) | Glacier valley bacterial and archeal communities from Borup Fiord, Nunavut, Canada, to study Microbial Dark Matter (Phase II) -... | ecosystem: Environmental > Aquatic > Freshwater > Ice > Glacier ... | reverse complement strand
CTCGGCGGCAACGACGCCAACTTGTCGGCCAGCCTGCGCTGCAACATCGAGGGCTCGACGCTGTACCTAGTCGTGGACGTCCGCGACCAGGTTTTCATTCGCCGTCCCGAAGCAGGTCCGGGCGACGATCATCTGGAGCTGACCCTCGAGGGCAAGCGCCTCCAGCTCTGGCCGGGTGACAACGCCAAAGCCAAGCTCAAGGCGGTCTGGGCCGGCGGTCCGCCACGCGGAGTCAAGCTGGCCACGGCGCTGCAAGAGCACGGCTGGGCCCTCGAGCTGTCGGTCCCGCTCGGCAGCCTGCCGCATCTACACAAGGGCTCACCGTCGCTGAAGCTCCTCGCCAGCGTCTACGACAGCGACACCCACGGTCCCAAGCCCGAGCGCCAGGTGCACTTCGATGGCCTCATCGCCTTTGCCGGCGCCGTCGGCGGCCTCGATGCCTTTCTCGACGACAGAAAGCTCGCCAAGTCAGACGTCTGGAAGGAGCTGCCGCTGCGTTTTGGCAAAGAAGCCGCCGCGCGCCTCTATGCCGCCGGACGATTTTTGGCCGCGGTCTCCGACGGCTACGTCTATCTCGAGTTGCCCATCAAAGAGCGCGCCGACGTCCGCGACCTCCGCGTGGTCGATCTGGCTGGCGACGGACGCGACACCGTCTTTGTCCGCTACCTGGAGCGCGGCGCGCCAGGCGCGGACGGCCCCACCTCACGCGAGATCCTGGCCGGCTACCGCTTCAACCGGGAAGAGGTCCGCCGCGTCTTCGCCGTCGAGGTCGGCAAGATCTCCGGCCCGCGCAAGCTCGATACCAAGGTCAGCTTTCCCCGTCGCGGCAAGGCGACCGATCTGCTCCTCGAAGCCGTCCCCGCCGTCGGTGTGCCTGATGCCACGGCCTGGAAAGAATCCCCCGCGGACGATGTCATCCCGATCCTCCTGCCCTGGGTCGAAAAGCGCGCCCTCTATCAGTTTCGCGGCGAGGAATACATCAAGAAGTGAGCCGAGCGCTGAGCGAGCCGAAGGCGCGCTGTGCGCGGAAGGCTCACGCTCAACAGAAGTAACGCTATGCTCACGGCATGGCTTATCGCGCCGCATTTCGCTGCATCGCCGGCTGCGCAGGCGAACATCCGCTCACGATTCCGATCTATCGCTGCCAAATCTGTGGCGATCTTTTGGAAGTCGCCCACGATCTGACGGCGTTGCGCGATCGGTCGCCGGCCGCCTGGATGCGCCTCTTCGACGATCGCTACAAGCGCACCACTTGGCCCTACGGCTCGTCGGTGTGGGGCAAAAAAGAGTGGGTCGCGCCGCACATCCGCGACGACCAGGTGGTCTCGATGGACGAAGGCGGCTCGAACCTCTTTTGGGCCGAGCGCTACGGCAAGGAGCTCGGCCTCTCCGATCTGTGGGTCAAGCAGTGCGGCAACTCGCACACCGGCAGCTTCAAAGATCTGGGCATGACCGTCCTCGTGTCGACGGTGCGCCAGATGATCACCGACGGCACACCCATCCGCGCCGTAGCCTGCGCGTCGACGGGCGACACCTCGGCCGCGCTCGCCGCCTATTGCGCTGCGGCCGGCATTCCGGCCATCGTCCTCCTCCCGCGCGGCAAGGTCTCGACGGCACAATTGGTCCAGCCGCTCGCCAACGGCGCCCGCGTCCTCGCCCTCGACACCGACTTCGACGGCTGCATGCGCATCGTGCAGCGCCTCGCCGACGAAGAAGGCGTCTACCTCGCCAACTCCATGAACAGCCTGCGTCTCGAAGGCCAAAAAACCGTCGCGGTCGAAATCGTTCAGCAGTTCGACTGGCAAGTCCCCGACGTGGTCATCATCCCCGGCGGCAATCTCGGCAACGTCAGTGCGCTCGGCGCCGGCTTCGACCTCATGGAGTCGCTTGGCCTCACCCAAAAACGCCCGCGCATCGTCGTCGCCCAGGCCGCCCGCGCCAACCCGCTCTACCTCGCCTACAAAAACAACTGGGAATTCCACGCCGTCAAAGCCGAGACCACGCTCGCCTCGGCCATCCAGATCGGCAACCCGGTCTCCTTCAAAAAAGCCGTCCGCACCCTGCAAAAATACGCCGGCATCGTCGAGCAAGCCGAGGAGTCCGAGCTCGCCGAAGCCGTCGCGCGCGCCGACCGCACTGGCATGTTCAACTGCCCGCACACCGGCGTGGCGCTAGCCGTCCTCGAAAAACTCGTCGCCAACAAGACCATCGCCCCCAACGAGCGCGTGGTCGTCATCTCCACGGCCAACGGCCTCAAGTTCACCGACTTCAAAATCGGCTACCACGACGGCAAGCTACCCGGCATCACCAGCAAGCACGCCAACCATCCCATCGATCTACCAGCCGACTATGACACCGTCCGCAAGATGTTGGACTAAGGGGCGTACCTAGGGCCTATGGCTTGTCGCTACTACATGTTCTGCCAGTCGGATACGCCGTGCGGTCGTGCCGACCTCCTCGAGCTCCTGCGGTACGATTACGACTTCGTCGACGACCATAAGCCGACGTTCGAGCCGCCACGCGCCAACGGTCCAGGCACGCTTCTCGTCGACTACGACGCGGGTGAGGGTCACCTTCGCTTCGAGGTCATCGACGACCCGGCTCACATCGCCGTCATCGTCGACGAGCAACTCGCGGATCTCGAAGCCAGTCAGGAGATCGCGGCCCGCCTACGAAACACCAAAACCTTGTCGTCATCCAGCCCCACGACGCACCGAAGGACGTCTGGCAAACCCTCTGCGTCGTGGAGGCACAGCTGTTCCGCGACTACGATGCGCTCTGTCTCAACGGCAAGGGGCTTTACCACGGCGACAACAAGCAAGTCGCAAAGCGACGCTAGGGCGTCGGGATCTCTTCTAGGAGCAGCACGTTCGGGGCGAGCTTGACGCCCATCTTTTCGAATTCAGCGACGACAGAATCCGACATGCCCTCTGTAAACGCCGTGCGCGCGATGCCTTTTTGTGATGGCAGTTTGGCAAGATCGGCCAGCCGATAGCCGGCCCAAGCGCGGGCGAGAAATACGACCGCGACCGGCTGCGACGGCGACCAGCCTGGCGTCACGAGTGGAATGTAGCTCTGGCGCTTGAGCATCTTGCCGCGGTCGGCGTCGCGGCTGGTGTATTCGACGATAAACTCGACGGCGAGCACGCCCTCGATGGCGAGATTGCGCGTGCCAGGAACATAGCCGCCAGCCAGTTTCTCGACGGTGACGGTCTCATGCCCCCTGTCGAGCGCGTGGACGGCCAGCGGCCACACCAAGACGCCTACCGCGCCGACCACGCCGAGAACGATGAGGCCGGCGACGAGCTTGCGCAACAATGACGGCTCGTCGGGCATGTCAGGCTTTGCGCGGTGCCGGTGGCGGCGTCGTACCACGGCCGATCGCACCGACGACGTCGACGCCAGTGGCGGCACGCAGCTGCTCGTTGGCATTGAGCAGGGTCGCGCCGAGCGTGCCATTTTGCGCCCCAAGCACCGTCAGTCGATCGATCTTGATGCCGCGCATCGTCGACGTCAGTTGCTCGAACAGCGGTACCAGCTTCTGCAACAGCAGGGCATCGCGCGCGGCCGTCCCCGAAGCCTTGTACGCCGTCGCCAGCGACAACAGCGCGTCGGCACCCGCCTTGCCGTGCGCCCGGATCGAAGCGGCCTGCCCACCAGCCTCGGCCTCCCGTCGCTGTTTCTCGGCCTGCGCCGGCGCGACCACATCGGCCTCGAGCTTCAGCCGCACTTGCTCGACCCGCGCGTCCCAGGCCAACAACTGCGCCTTGGCCTCGGCCACCTGCGCCAGCACGCGACCGCGCACCTCGGCAATCACCGCCTCCCGCTGCGTGCGCGCCTCGACGATGCGGCGCTCGTTCTCCTTGCGCGCGACATTGAGGTCGGCGTCGATCTTCGACATCTCCGACTCCATCCGATTGGTCGCTTTTTGCACCGCCGCCGACGCCTTGGCGCGGACCTCACCGATGCGCGCATTTTTGCGCACCTGGGCGCCACGCACCCGGCCCACCGACGTGAGATAGCCAACTTCATCAGATATATTCTGGATCTGTAGGTTGTCGAGCACGAGGCCAAGGCGCTGCAGGTCGCGATGCGCCTCGTCGATGAGCTTCTGTTGGAACATGTCCTTCTTCTGGTTGATCTCCTCGGGCGTGAGCTCGGCGATGACGCCGCGCAGATTGCCCTCGAGGGTATCTTTGGCCACGAAGATGATCTGCTTCCGATCCCATCCCAAGAACCGCTCGAGCGCGTTGTGCAGCAACGGCTCCTCCGACGGGATCTTGATGTTGGCCACCGCGACGACATTGAGCGGCACGCCGCCGCGCGAGAACGCATTCTGCACCGACAGCTCGATGGCCATGTTGGTCAGCTCGATACGATCGACCACTTCGATGAGCGGCATGCGCATGGCCCGGCCGCCGCGCACACAGCGAAACCCAACCACGCGCCCGTCGGGGGTCGTCCAGTTGCGGCCCGAAAAGATGAGCACCTCACTCGGCGCGCAGACATAGGTATTGCGCAGCACGATCACCAGCAGCACCGCCATGGCGACGAGCGCGACGGCCAAGACGATCCCGAAGGTCATCGGACACCTCCGCCGCCGAGGATCTCGGTCACGTCGACGCCCGTCAGATCTTTCAACGTGCCCAGCACCGACGTCACCATCTTGGGAAAGCTCGCCGTCAAGGCGGGCAGCGCATTGCCGTCACCACCGTCGATCACCTGCACCGATCCGATCTGGACGTCTTTCACCTTCTGCGCCACCTGGGCCATCAGCGTGTCGAGCTGCGACAGCACGAACATCTCCCGCGCCTGCGGCCCCGCAGCCCGCAACGCGTCGGCCATGGCCCCGATCACCGACGCCGTCGCCGCACCCTGCTCGCGCCGCGGCGCCGCATCACCCTCGGCAATCAACGTCGCCGCCGCCCGCTGCGCCTCGGCCGGCAAGATCACCTCGACCTGCAACCGCCGCGTCTCCAGCTCTTTACGGACCGCCTGCAACCCCTGCTCGGCCTGGGCCTGGGCCTCTTCCGCCGCCGCTTTCGCCTCGAGCTCGACCGCCTGCGCCTCACCGACGAGCTGACCGACGATAGCGCGCAACTGATTGCGCTTCTGGGCAATGCCGATCTCGGCCTGTTTCTCGGCCACCTCGGCCTGTTGCCGCGCGCCGGCCTCTTCTTGCGCCACTTCTTGCCCCGCCTGGCTCTCGGCATTTTCGGCGTCGCGCAGCGCGTTGGCGATCTGGGTGCGGGCGATGTTGACGAGGTACTGCGCCTCATCCTCGACGCGCTGGACTTTCAACGTATCGAGATGCAGCCCCATCTTGTTGAAGTCGTCGCTGGTGATCTCCAACAGCTGGTTGGCGAACTCGATGCGGTCTTCATTTACCTGTTCCGGCGTCAGCTGACTGACTACGCCGCGCAACACGCCTTCCAGCGTCTGGCGCGCCGAGGTGCGGATGTTCTCCGGCGGCAGATTGAGAAAACGCTCGACGGCGTTGTGGACATAGCGCGGGTCGTTGGTGATCTTGACGTTGGCGATGGCGTGTACGTCGAGCGGAATGCCGCCGTTCGACAGCACCTTGGTCACCGACAGCTCGATGGGGATGAGCCGCATGTCCATGCGATCCACCGTCTGAATGAACGGGATGCGCCAATGCCGCCCATGCTGGATACAGGCGAAGTTGAGCGTCCCGCCACCCTCTAGCACCGTCCGCTTACCGGACACCACCAGCATCTCGTTGGGCCGGCACAGGAACAAAAACCGACTGAACAGCACCACGATCGTGACCAGCACCAGGGCCATACCGAGGGCCAGTGGGACCACCAGCCGAAGCGAATCCGGATCGGACATGTTCACACCTTTTCGCGTGCAGGGTTGCGGGTGACGTGGGCCACGCCGTCTTTCATTTCGACGATGAGCACTTCTTCGCGCGCCGGGATGTCTTCGTCGGTGACGGCGATGAGGTCGACGATGGCGTGGTCGATGGTCAGGCGCACCCGGCTCGAGACGCCGCGCGCTGCCGGCAGCAACAGATGTCCGATGCTGCCAACCAAGGCCCCGGTCTGCACCGTGCCGCCACGCACCGACGACAGCCGTCGCACCAGCACCGACGCCGTCACGCCACAGCCGATGCCGACCGCTGCCGAGATGACGCCACCAACGAGCGGCGCGGTGTGCGCCACCAGCAGCAACAGCAAGCCGGTGATGCCGCCAAACGCGAGCAGAAAGCTCCAGAAGCGCAGCGACGCCAGCGTACTGACGGTGCCGTGGTCGCCGTGTGAGAGCTCGCTGTCGCCCGGCGTATCCCCGTCGTGGTGCCCGCCAATCAGCGACGCCCCCACCAACGCCACACCCACAATCGTCGCCGCCAGATAGATCGCAAGCATGGCGGCATCCTAACACCCCTCAACTACAACGCGACGACCTCCCCACCCACCAGCCGCACCTGGTCGTCGTCGACCCACGCCTCGAAGTCGCCATGCTGCATGAACAGCAACGGATAAGGCAGCTCCGTGATGCGCCCAAGATCGTACACGCGAACTTCGAAAGGACACGCCCAGTAGCACCCACCCACCGCCACGCGCCGGCCATTTGGCGACGGAAATATCGCCAGCCACAGGAACCGGTCGTCCGGATCGAGATGGCTGTGCAGCGTCTTTTGTGACACGTCGAACACCGACTGCCCGTCGGAGAATTCAGGCAACAAGAGATAATCGCGACCGTCTCGCTGCAGCCACGCCGAGCCAAAGGTGTCGCTGTCGCTGAAATAGGTCGCCAGGATCCGCTGCGTCTCCAGCTCCCAGATCTCGATCTTGCAGACGGTCCAGTTTCGCGCCGGATCCGTCTGGCGGTAGGCGATAGCGGTGAAATAGTGCAGGCCGTCGACGGACAGCTCGTAGCGCTCACTGTCAGCGACGAGGTTGTGGGCGTCGAAATAGCGCAGCAGATCTGCCCGCTGCCGCTCTACTTCCGACGCCACCAGTCGAGCCAGCGCTTGCGAGATTCGTCGCGATCGCGCTTGTTGGCATCGGGCAAAAAGCCAAACGTCTCGCCGCCGGACAGTGCCCGCAGCTCGTCGGCCGCCGACACCCGCACATGCAGATCGGCGTGGGCCAGCCCCTCGAGCAGCCACTCGAGGCGCGCCTCGGTGCGATGCCGCTCCCACCAGGTACGCCAGCGCCAGCGACTCGAGCCAAAGTCCTGCTTGGTGATCTCCACCAGCGCTTTTTGGGCCGTCACGGCCAGATCGTTTTCCGGATGCTTGATGAGCTCGATCAGCCGTGGCACCGACGGCACATCGCGCAACACGCCAAGCGCCTCCGACGCATGTCGCTGCCGATTGAGGTCGGGCCCGGGCAGCTCGCCGCGCAGACCCTCGGTCAACGAACGCAGCTCCGGTCCCATCTCGAGCCGGGTCAACGCCGCGGCCGCCGCTGATCGCACCGACGCATCGGCATCCCACAGCCGCTGGCCGAGCGGCGCCACCACCGACGGGGACGCCAGATGTCCCATGGCCAAGGTGGCGTAGTAACGTACCTCGACCGAGCCGTCCGAAAGGCGCTGCACCAGCGACGGCAACGCGTCCTGACCGAGCCGCGCCAGCACCGACAACAGCGGCCCATGCTCGCCGAGCGGCGGCAACGGCCCACGCAGCGTGTGACGATCGAGCCGCAACGGCCCTGGCAGATTGGCGACGACGGCCTCGGCGCCACGTGCGCCCAGCAGCAACAGACCCTCGGCAGCGATCCGGGCGTGCTCGTCCTCGCGAATGACCGAGTGCACCAGCGCCTCGGCGTCGGTCATGGCCGGCGCTGGCGACGGCGTCAGCACCGGCACCTCCTCGGCAAGCGGCAAAAATCCGAGCACCGTGTTGCGACGGCCCTCGAGGCTGCGACGATCACGGTCGCGATCGCGGATCGATTCGTCGACGTCGACTCTGTGCCACGCGCCGGCCGACGGGCCCTTGGGTGGTGCGGGCGTGGCGGCCAGCGACGGTTTCGACACCGGGCGGGTGATCGGCTTCGGCTCGGGACGCGGCTCAGGTGCCTTCACGTCTTTGTATTCGCGGCTGTCCGGAGTCTGCGCCTGCGACGACTTCGCCGGCTTGACCTCGGCCGATGGTGCCGCAACCTTGCCGACCTTGCCGGCCTGGGGCGCCGCGGCGTAGTCGGTGCCCTTCTGGCGCAAGATCAGCCGCTGGAAGGCGCGCGCGGCCGCAGTGGTCACCAGCGACAGCTCGGCCATGACCGCAGCCTCGAGCGGCTTGCCATGACGGTCGCCGTACAACAGCGCCACCACGCGCTCTTTCAACACCAGTGGAATCAGCACCGCCGGCAGCGGCGGCCGTCGACCGAGCGACAACAGTGTCTGCACGCCGCCTTCTTCGCCGAGCCGTCCGAGGTAAGGCGCCTTGGTCTGCACGGCAGTCCGGAACGGCGACGGCTGATCGAGCGGCACCGCGAGGCCGCCCAGCAGATCGCGCGACAGCCAATGATCGGCCAGCGCCATACGCCCGACGGCATTGTCGCCGTGGACCATGAACAGCGCCACGAACTCGAGCTGCGAACGCGCGCCGCGGCACAGCGCCTCCAGCACCTGATCGCGCTCCGTCGCTGCGTCGATGTTGGACACGGCCTCGGCGAGCGGGATCGGCGACGGATCCTCGAACGAGGTTGCGCCGGTCTGCTGCACCACTTCGGGCCGGATCGACTGCGGCGCCGACGGCTCACGCAGCGTGATCCGGGGCGTGGGTTGCTCAGCATGCTCGGTGACGACCACCGACGGAGTAGTGGCGAGCGTCGGCAGAACCTGCGTCACCACCGGATCGGAGACCGGCCCGACCGGCGCCTCAGGCGTCGGCGCAGGCGTCAACACGGGCTGCACCACCATCGGCACCGAGGCCGGCGTCAGCACGCGCGCTGGAGCAATGGCCGCACCGGTGCCGGCCTGCGTCGCTGGCGCCATTTTCGGCTCCAGCACTGGAGCAGCAACCGGAGCCGCTACCGTCGGCTGCGGCGCTGGCGTCTCGATTGGCGACAACTTGCCCGGCGCCGAATGCCTCGTCGTCGGTGCGTCCTCGATCCGCTGCCTCACCTTGGCTGCCAGGCTGGTAAACCGCGCCGACATCGCCACGCCGTACACCAGCTCCACCACCTGCATGAAGCGATGCTCGGGAACCACCACCGGGTCGATGCTCCGTCGCAGCTGATAGCCGAGCTCGTCGAGCTGCTTGCGATCGGGCGGATCGGTCACCAACACCCGCAGCACATTGCCGTCGACGCTCGACGGCACGGCGCGGAATTTCTCGCACATGGGCAGCGGAAACCAATCGGTCACGTTGGCCGCTTGCAGCGCCGTTCTCGACGGCAGCTCGGACCCGGTCGGCAGCCCCGAGGCCCGTCCCATCGCGGAAATCAGCACCGCCTCGCCGATCAGCTCCATCTCCAACAAGATGGTGTCCAGAGCTCCGCCATAGATGACCTGGCGCTGAAACGCCTCGGCCATCTTTTTTGGGCTGACCAGCCCCTCCTGTACCAACAGCGACGCAAGACGCGACGTCACGCGGTCCCTCCCCAAGCGAGCATCAAACGACAATCACATAAGTATCGGCGATCCAGTCGTGTAGCCCTCGCTTCTCGCGATCGAACCCGATCCACAAGAACCCCAACAACAACACCAGCGACGATGCCACATAGCCAAACGATCGCAGCATGGACCTTCCTAGCGACAAACGCTCGCCAAACCCGTCAATCACGCGAATCCCGACGAGCTTCTTGCCCACCGTTTGCCCGACGAGGCCGTGAAACACGGCAAAATAGGCGAGCGCGAGCGCCGCGAACAGAGCGAGGCCAGTCAGCGTCAGCGCGTCGCCGTTGACGGCCACGTCGACGAGATAGTCGGGCCCGAGCTGCGACAACCGCGGCAACGGCCGGCGCAGCAAGGTGCACGACAGGCCTGCCAGCGCGCCGAACAGCGCCAACAGCACGGTCCCGTCGACGACAAAAGCCACTGCACGCCGCCAGAATCCCGCCACCCGGACCTTGAGCCCGCCGTCGCGACGCGCCCCAGTGACACCGCTAGACGCGGAAGTGGGATCGCTTGCAGCTTGCTCGGTTTGCACGGCCACGGGGCCCATACTGTACATCGACTACCCGAGGTCGCCCAGTGTGTAGCCGAGGATGGACAACGCCACGAGGGCCGCCGTCTCGGTCCGCAAGATGCGCGGGCCGAGGCCCATCACCCGGAAGCCCGCCGCCCGTGCCGCGGCGACCTCCTCGTCGGCGAAGCCGCCTTCGGGTCCAACGGCGAGGGTGATGTGACGCGGCCGGGTGCCAGGCGTGTCCGCCGTCGCCGGCGCGAGATAGCCGGCCAGCGCCGCCTTCATGCCGTCGGTCTCGTTGCGGGCCCCTTCGAACAAGAACAGCCTGAGGCCGTCTACGGACGCGCCGAGCAACGCCGGCCCCAGCGACGTCACAGGCCCCACTTCGGGCTCGTCGGCACGACCACATTGCCGCGCCGCCTCACGGGCAATTTTCTGCCAGCGACTGTGCCGTTCGATGGCCTTGGCCTCGTCGAGTCGCGGCACGGCGCGCATGGTCGTCACCGGCAAGATGCGGTTGATGCCGAGCTCGGTGGCTTTTTGCACCACCATGTCGAGCTTGTCGCCCTTGGTGAGCGCCTGAATCAGCGTCGTCTCCGGCTGCAGGCTTGGCGTCGCTGATCGGCGCAGCTCCACCTTCAGCTCGAGCGCGCGCGGTCCCACCCGCAGCACCAGCGCATCCGCCTCGGCGCCTCGTCCGTCGAAGAGCGTGATCACGTCGCCGATCACCATCCGCAACACCCGGATCAGGTAGCGATGGTCCTCACCGGCCACCACCACCACCGGCTCGGCCAGCCGCGCCGGCTCGACATACAGACGAGGCATCAGCGACCAAACGCCAGGAGACGCCAGCCATCGAGATCGCGCTCACCGACGGCAAAAAGTCCCGCGGCTGCATACGCCGCCACCACCGGCGCGGCAGCCTCGACGAGGATCCCGGACAAAAAGATCCGTCCCCCGGCCGCCAGCTGCGAAGCCAGCGACGGCGCCAGCGGGATCAACACCTCGGGCTGGATATTGGCCAAAATGACGTCGAACGGTCCACGAAGGGTCTCGACCGCGTCGGTGGACAGCCGAATCCGGCCATCCACCCGGTTGCGGACCGCGTTTTCATGTGAGACGTCCACCGCGTCGGGATCGAGATCCATCGCTTCGCCCGTCGCTGAAGGCCAACGGCGCGCCGCTGCGATCGCCAGCACGCCCGATCCGCAGCCGATGTCGGCAAAGCGCCCCGGCGCCAGCTCGACCTCTGATAGCGCCATCAAACATAGCTGTGTGGAGGCATGTCCGCCGGTCCCAAACGCCCGCCCCGGATCCATATCCAGCACGATTTCTCCGTCGCTGGGCGCGTAGGTCTCCCAGCTTGGAACGATGACGAAGCGCCCAAACGCCCGCGCCTTGAAATGCCGCTTCCAGGCATCGCGCCATTCGTCGTCATCGCGATCACGCCGCGCCACCAACGCCTCACCAAGCACGCTCTCCGCCGCACGCATCTCGTCGAGAAACGCTTCCACCATGGCCGGCTCGATCCACACCACCAGCGTCACGGTCCCGGGCGGCGCTTTGTCCAGCGTGCCGGCATCGCGCTCCTCGACGCCACCCGCCCCGGCTTCGATCAGCGCCGCCGTCCACGACGACACCGAATCGTCGACGGCATCGGCACCGGCCACGGGCACAGTGAACGCAAGCTCCACCAGTTGCATCAGCGGATGCTACCGCCTCATCTCACGTGAAATCCAAAAATTTGCGTCGGGGCGGTGCCGCGCCTAGCGTCAGGCCATGGCCATCATCTGCATCGCCAACCAGAAGGGCGGCGTCGGCAAAACGACCACCGCCGTCACCCTCGCCGCCGGACTTGCCCGTCGCGGTCAACGCATCCTCCTCGTCGATCTCGACATCCAGGGCTCGGCCACCGCCACCCTCGGAGTCAGAGTCGGCGAAGGCGATCTCACCCTCGCTGACTGCCTCTTGCAGGAAAAGCAGATCGAGCACGCCGTCCGCGAAACCGGCGTCGAGAACCTCTATCTGGCCCCTGCTGGTGAAGCGCTCGCGCTCTGCGACATGCAGCTCGCCTCGGCCATGGCGCGCGAGCATGTCGTCACCCGGATTCTTTCCACCGTCGGTGACAAGGTCGATCACGTCATCATCGACACCGCACCCTACCTCGGTCTTCTGACCACCAACGCGCTCGTCGCCTGCCAATATCTGGTGGTGCCGGTGTCGTGCGAGTACCTGCCCATTCTCGGGCTGAAGCTGTTCACCGACACCCTCGAGCGCATCCGCACGCGTCTCGGCGCACCGTGCGACGTGCTCGGCTATCTCTTGACCATGTACGACCTACGCGAGCGCATCACGCTCGAGGCCGAGCAGATCATCCGTCGTCGGTTTGGCGATGCGGTCTTTGCGCACCCCATCCGCATCAACACCCGGCACAAGGCGGCGCCGTCTCACAAGAAGACGATCTACGATTTCGAAGGGAAGAACGGCAAAGGCCGCATCGACTACGAGCACCTGGTCGACGCGGTTCTGGAGCGGCTGGCGACCCGGCAGTTGGGCGCGTCAGCGACGGTACAAAGCACAAAAGCGGCGCAGCGTGAGCTGCAGCCGCTATTGGCTGTCTAGTAGTAGTTGCTTCCGGCAGTGCCTGCTTGCAGGCACGCGAGCGAAGCGAGCCAGGGAGCGAAGCGACCGCGGAGGCTTGGAACCCTCTCAGGGTTCCAAGCCAAGATCGCTACTTCACGCCGCGGCGCTTGGCCTCACGACGCCGACGCTTGCGCGCCTCACGCATCTTACGCTTGCGCTTGACGCTGGGCTTCTCATAGAAGCGACGACGTTTGATCTCCTGCAGGATGCCCTCTTTGGACATCTTCTGCTTGAGGATCTTCATCGCCTTTTCCAGGCTGTCACGCACTTCGACTTCGAGCGGCCGTCCGAGCTGGTTATCCATCAAAATCCCTATCAAAAAAGTCTCGCAGCCTTATCAGCTGGAGTCCTGCAGGTCAAGCGCAACCGAGAATGTCACACCCTCATGCGAGCCATAAGACATGTACGTGCGACATGTACGTGCATGAAGGACGAGCTGACATGATACGCCCACCAAGCCCACCAAGGAAGGGTCTCCTAGATGTTTGGCCAAAAAAGCGGAACTCCGCAGCAGTTCCCTTGTCTTTGCTTGATGCGACCGCTAATCTCCCCGACCACCGTGGGATGTCTCCAGCGGGGTCTGTCTCAGTGGAGAGGTGAACATGATCGGTATCGGAGGCCGTAATTTGCGCTCCTTCATCACCAAACGAATTGCCAACGGCGTCGCCGGCTTGGCGCTGGGCGTGATCGCTCTCACACCGCATCTCGTCGAGGCCAAGAAGAAGAAAGGCGGCGCCGCGCCTGCGGATTCGGGTGGTATGACCTTCGAGCCCGAGACCGTCACCCAGCAGGAAAGCACGGGTGCGCCACCGCCCGCCGACACTCCCCCACCTTCCAACAAAAAGAAGAAGGCAGCCTCGGGCGGCACCATGACCTTCCAGCCGCAGGCCGTCGCCAAGTCTGGCCCGTCGGGACCCGCGTCGAAGACGCTGACGCGCGCGCTCAAGCTCTATGAGGCCAGCGACTACCCGATGGCCTCCATCGAGCTCAACAAGGTCATCGAAGGCCAGTCCAACGACGACGAGAGCAACAAGCAGCGCGCCGAGTTTTTCATGGGCAAGGCGCTCTTCAACTTGAAGTTCTACTCGGCGTCGCTGTCGTACTTCGACCGCATCGTCCAAAAGGGCCCCGAGCACCGCTACTACGCCAAGACTCTGCAGTGGCTGGCATCGCTCGCGCGCTTCCTGCCAGACTCGGCCGGCACCCTCGAGAAGATCGGTAAGTATACCCGCGCCGACCTCGATCAGCCGACGCTGAGCCCGGTCCGCGACGAGCTCTACTATCTCCTCGGCCGCTATCATTACTCCAAGGGCAACTTCGCCGAGGCGGTCGCGCTGTTCTCGGCCGTCCCATCGCAGAGCGACTTCTACCCCAAGGCCAAGTTCCTCGAGGGCATCACCTACGTCCGCGAGAACAAGGGCCAGGAGGCTGGCAACGCCTTCAAGGCGATCTTGCGCAAGGTGAAGGAGTATCCGGATCCGGACAAGGTGCCCAAGATCCTCCGCGAATACGAGGAGCTGGCCAACCTGTCGCTCGGCCGGGTCTTCTACACCACGCACCAGTACGATCAATCGATCAAGTACTACGAGAAGATCCCCGGCCCCGACTCGCGCGGTGGCGCCGGTCCGGAGTGGCTGCCGTCGCTGTTCGAGGCGTCGTGGGCCTACTTCCAGAAGGACGGCGACTCCAAGGCCCTCGGTAACATCCACTCGGTCAACAGTCCGTTCTTCGAGACCGAGTTCTATCCAGAGTCCTACGTCTTGAAGGCCGTCATCTACTTCAACCGCTGCAACTACGATCGCTCGGCGGAAGCCATTGCCGAGTTCAACGCCATCTATCCCGACCTGCGTCGCGACATCGAAGGCATCCTCAGCAAGTTCACCGACAATGCGCAGTTCTTCGACTACACCTTGAAGATCAAGGCCGGCCAGGCCCAGTTGCCGATCCGCCTCCAGCGCGCCGTCGAAGGCGCACTCAACGACAAGACCCTGCAGAAGAACCTCGAGTACGTCTCGGAGCTCGATCGCGAGCTCAAGGCCATCGACAAGTCCGACCCGTCGTGGAAGTCGACTGCCGTCGCTGGCAACATCCTCCAGGACCTTACCCTACAGCGCTCGCTGGCGGCCAACGAAGCCGGCGACTTGGCGCGCAAGCGTCTGCAGCGTCTGGCGACGGAAATCCAGGAGCTCGTCAAGCAGGCCATCAAGGTCGAGTTCGAAACCCTCAATGCGCAGAAGGGCGCTCTCACCGCCGGTCTTCAGGGCGAGCAGGGCAGCTCCGGCAATCTCAACCCCAACGCCAAGAACTACAACGTGATCGCCATCGACGACGAGCATCAATACTGGCCGTTCAAGGGCGAGTACTGGCGCGACGAGCTCGGCTATTACCGGTTCAAGGTCGGCAACAAATGTGGAGGCGGTAAGTAATGCATATCGGCTATCAGCGGTTGGTCTCTGGCGCAGTGGCGGTGGCCTTCGGGCTCGTCGCTGTGCGTTCCCAAGGGGCGGCCAAATACACCAAAAAAGAGTCCGAGATCCAGGCCACGCAGACTTCGCTGACGAAGCCGACACAGGCCAAGAAGGACGACAAAAAACGTCCTGAGATCAACGCGGACGACGTCTTTGGCGGCGTTGGTGAAAAGGTCAAGAGCGTCACCGATCAGCAGATCAATATTTTGAAAAGGCTGATCGCCAACACCAGTGACAGCGACCCTGAGAAGCCCGATTTGTTGTTCCGACTCGCCGAGCTGTATGCCGAGCAACAGCGCTACTACAACTTCAGCGCCCGCGATCTCGATGCCAAGATTTTCGCTGCTGGCAACGAGGGCAAGACGGCCGAGGTCGCTGCGCTGAAGAAGAAGCAGGCCGACTACACCAAGTCCGAAGGTCAGTGGCTCCTTGGCGCTGTCAAGCAGTACCTCGAGGTCGCCAACGGCGAGAAGTACCAGACCTACAAGAAGATGGACGAGGTGCTCTTCTATCTCGCCTATCTGTTGACGCAAGTGAAGAAGGAAGACAGCGCCCGTACTTACTTCAAGCGCCTGATCAAGGACTACCCCAAGTCGCGGTTCATCCCCGACGCACTCTTGTCGTTCGCCGAGTACTTCTTCGAGGAGAAACGCCTCGAGGATGCGCTCAAGTTCTACGAGAAGGTCCTGCAGTATCCGGAGTCGCGCGTCTACGGCTACGCCAAGTACAAAGAGGGCTGGGTCTATTACAACCTCGGCGACTTCAAGCAGGCGTTGGCCACGTTCGTCGAGGTCGTGGGTATGAAGTCCAACGACCCCAAGAAGAACAAGAACATGTTGGCCCTCCAGAAAGAGGCCAAGAAAGACATCGTCCGCACTTACGCGCGCTTGCCGGGCGCCAATCCGGAAAAAGCGTGGCCATTCTTCCAGCGTACGGGCGGCGATTACGCGTCGACGATGATGGAGCAGCTCGGCGAGCTCTACAACGGGCAGGGTATGTTCGGCGAGTCCATCAAGGTCTTTCGTCAGTTGATCGCGCTTCAGCCCACATCGGTGAAGCTGTGTAACTGGCAGACTGAAGTCATGCGCAACACGCTGTCGATGACGGGCTCCCGCGCCACGCCAGAGACGGTCAAGGAGCTCCAGCGTCTGGCTTCGGTCTACGACAAGTACAAGGACCAGAAGGGCCTGAAGGCCGAGGCGCTCGAGGAGTGCCGCGACAACACGGCCAACACCCTCCGCGAGCTCGCCACCGTCTGGCACAAGGAAGCCCAGCGCACCAACAACCCCGACACCTACGCCTTGGCCCAGTACCTTTACAAGGAGTACATCGCCAAGTTCCCGATGCAGAAGGACGTCTACGTGATGACGTTCTACTACGCAGAGCTCCTCTACAAGCTCGGCATGATCGGCGACAACCAGAAGTTCTGCGAGGCTGCGCCGGTCTACACCGACGTGGTCAAGATGCAGCCGGATCCGGCGTCGAAGTACTTGAAAGAGTCGGCGTACGCGGCCGTCATCGCCTGGAAGAACTGCTTGTCGGTCGAGAACAACGAAGAAGACGCACAGCGTATCCGCAACGAGAAGAACAAAGAAATCCTCGAGAAGAAGAAGCAGGCCAAGGGCAAGAAGGGTGGCGAGACGACGCCGGCCGACGAGGAGCTGGTCGAGAAGAAGATCCCCGACAATCGCCTGAAGATGATCGAAGCCTTCGACACCTACATCAAGTACGTGCCGGACTCGAAGGAGCTGGTGAACATCAAGTACCAGAAGGCGCGCATCTACTACGAGTACAACCACCTCGACGAGGCTGCGCCGTTCTTCCTCGACATCATCGACCACCACAAAGAGTCGGATCTCATCATCTACGCCGCGCAGATGTATCTCGACTGCTTGGTCATTCCGAAGAAGTACGACGCAATTGCCGCCATTCTCGACCCGTGGCTGGCTCGTCCCGAGCTGACCAAAGACGAGGGCTTGAAGAAGCGCCTGGAAGGTATTCGCGCCAGCCTCGACCGCAAGAAGATCGAAGTGGCCGAGTCGACCAAGGACTACAAACGGACCGGCAAGCTGTACCTCGAGCTGGCGGAGAAGTACCCCAACGATCCCAAGATCGACGAGGTCTACTACAACGCTGCGATCAACCTCGAGCGCGCCAAGCTCATCGGCGCGGCGGTCCAGGCACGTCAGGCTCTTCTCAAGGTCAAGCCCGACTCGCCGCTGGCCAAGAAGGCCATTTACCAGATCGGTCGTAACTTCCAGGACATCGGCGTCTTCGAGCTCGCCGCCGACAACTACGAAAAGTTCGCCGCTGCGTTCCCGGGCGAGTTCAAGAAAGACGGCGAGCCGGCCTGGACCCCCGACGCTCCGACGGCGCTTTATACGGCGTCGTTCTACCGTCGTGGTCTGGGTGACAACGACGCCGCCATCAAGGACACGACGCACTTCGTGACCACCTACGGTGGCCGCAAAGAGTTCGTCGACCGCGCTGCGGGCGTCCAGTTCTACACCTACGAGATCTACGAGCAGCTGAAGGGCCAGGACGGTCGCGACAAGGTCCGTAAGCACTTCCTCGACTATCTGAAGAACTGGGCCACCAAGGGCGGCGTCGACCGGCAGATCATCGCCCACGTTCGGCTCGGCGAGCTGGCGTGGAAAGACTCCTGCCCGGTGGAAGGCGTCAACGGCGCTTGCATCCAGCTGACACGTGTTCGTGCCACCTCGGCTTCGAAGGTCGCCGAGAAAGCGTTGCTGAAAGACAAGAAAAAGAAAAAGGGCAAGAAGAAGAAGGGCGCTGATTTGCCCCCGACTTGCGGTCCGGCGACCAAGTCCAAGATCGTGGTCGTCGAGCGCAAGGGCAACCTCGTGAAAGAGGCCAATGCTCACTTCACCGAGGCGCTCAAGCTCTTCGCTGGCGGCAAGGCGGAGAAGAGTGTGCCGGGCAAGGACGAGAACGAGCGCGGTGCACGTATCCGCGACATGTTGTTCTACGCCGCCGAGGCCCGTATGGCGCAGGGTGACACCGAGTACGAGAAGTTCTTGTCCATCAAGATGCCGGACAAGCTCGACTTCTCGCCGCCCCAGGCTGACTTCAGCCCGGCCAAGAAGAAACTCCAGGAGAAGAAGGTCGCCGAGTCGAAGAAGGCCTTCCAGACTTACATGGACACCAAGGCCAAGACGCTGGCCGGTGCCAAGAAGACTTACGAAAACGTCATCAGCTACAAAGATCCCCACTGGGCCATCGCGTCGGTGGCGCGCGTCGGTCAGCTGTACCAGGACTTCTCTGGTCAGCTGTTCACGGCGCCCGTGCCGAAGGCGCCTCCGGCTCCGCAGGGGTATCCGCAAGACGAGTGGGAGCAGCTCTTCCACGACGCGTACTGCGATCAGCTGGTCGACGCAGCCACGCCCATCGAGGAAAAAGCCGTCACTGCACTCGGGTTGTGCCTGTCCAAATCCACCGAGCTGTCCTGGTTCAACGAGTGGTCGGCGTTGTGCGAGGGTGAGCTCAATCAGATCAAGCCGACGGAGTATCCGCTCGCCGCAGAGATTCGCGCCGAGCCCGGCTACTCCACCGTCACCACCGATCAAGCGGTGGTGCAGAGCTTGGAGAACTAGGTCATGACCATTCGAGTCCATTCTGTGAAGTGGTTCGCGTCGGTGACGGCGTTGGCAGTGGGTTTCGCGGCGCCGGGCGTTGCCTCTGCCCAAAAGCGCGGGGGCAAGGCGCCTGCGGCGAAGGCAGCTCCGGCGGCCAAAGCGGAAGAGCCAGCAAAAGAGAAAGAGAAAGAGCCGGCAGCGGCCAAAGAGACCAAGAAGGAAGCCAAGGCCAAGGCGGCGGCGGTCTCGAAGTTTCCCGAGTTCGACGGCCTCGTCGCCCGCTGGGCGGAGCTGAAGAAAGAAGGCAAGCTCGACGCGGATCAGGCCAAAACCCTGGCCGGCAAGTTCGCGTCGGCAGCCAAGGGTGAGGTCGCGGCGCAAGGCCACTTCAACGCAGGCACGTTGTACGAGACGTCCGGCGACAGCGCCAAGGCAAAGTCGGAGTACGACGCGGCCTTGTCGGCCAATCCCAAGCATGCGCTCTCGATGAACAACCTCGGCGAGATGTTGTTGCGCAACGGCAAGGCGGGTGAGTCGAAGTCGTGGTTCGAGAAGGCCATCGCGGCCGACCCGACGCACGCGGCGCCGGCTTACAACAACCTGGCCGTGTTGCTATTCACCGAGGGCAAAGAGAAGAACGACACCACCCTCTACGACAAGGCGATCTCCAACCTGCGTCGTGCGCTCGCCATCGACTCCGAGTCGATGCCGGCCTATGCCCAGCTGGCGCTCATCTACATGACCAAGGCCGGCTACGACAAGAACAAGCTCCAGCTCGCCGAGCTGGTGTGCAAGGCGGCGCGCGAGACGAACCCCAACTTCGCGCCGATCTACAACACCGCGGGCGTCATCAAGCTACGCAAGCGCAACGTGACCGGCGCGCTCAAGGACTTCGACAAGGCCGTCGAGCTCGATCCCAACTTCGTCGAGGCGCACCTCAACATCGGCGCCATTGGCCTGTCGTCGAGGCAGTACGAAAAGGCCCAGAAGTCGTTCGAGGCCGTGCTCAAGGTGCAGCCGAACAACTTCGACGCCACCATTGGTCTCGGCGTCGCTCAGCGCGGGCAGCGGAAGTTTCAGGAGGCGGAGGCGTCGTACAAAAAGGCGGGCCAGCTCGACGCCAAGAACTGCTCCATCCCCTACAACCTTGGGCTGCTGTATCAGGATTACCTGACCAAGGAAGACAACTCCAACTTGAAGACGGCGCAGGAGTTCTATCGGCAGTATTCGAGCTGCGCCAAGTCGGGCAAGCGGGTCGACGACGCCAACCGCCGTGTGAAGGACATCGACGACACCTTTGTCGCCATTGCCGAAGCCGCCAAGATGCAGGCGGAAGCGGCGGCGATGCAGGCCGAGATGGAGAAGATGCAGAAGCAGCAGGAAGAGCAGATGAAGGCGCAGCAGAAGCCCGGAGAGGGCGACAAGAAGCCGGACGGGGACAAGAAGCCGGATGAGAAAAAGCCCGAGCCAGCGCCTTCAGACAAGAAGCCAGAAGAGCCTGCGAAGAAGCCAGCCAAGTAATTTCAGCTAGTTATGTATGGGCAACACGATTTGTAGAACCTGTGGGAACTTGAAGGGACGGGCGGTGTCAGTAGTACATCGCCGCCCCTATCTCGAACTCTGAGCAAGGCGGAGGTACACAACCATGAAGCGCATTTTGGCATTCGGACTGTCGCTGTCGCTCCTCGGAGCAGTGTCTGGTGTTGCGTCTGCCCAAAAGGCGGGAGCGGCTCCGGCTGGTGGTGACGTTCAGTACAAGGCCAAGACCACCTACGACTTCGACGACGATCTCGTCGAGGGCGACATGGTCAAGCCGGACGGAGAGTTCGTCGACAGCCGCAAGGCTGCCAAGCATTCGTCGCTCATCAAGATCCGGGAGAACTTCCTGCCCGAGATGTTGAAGACGGCCGAAGACATTTAAAGACCCAGGTATTCGGAGATCAAGATGCCCAGCGGCGTAAACGTCCCCCTTACTTTCGAGATCTACAAGGTCGACCCGGTCAAAGGGGACACCCTGGTCCGCACCGAAACGCTGACCCAGGACATCATCAAGATTGGGAAGCTGTCGTCGAGCCATCTGCGCGTCGACGATGAGTCGGTGAGCCGCATGCACGCGGTCATCGAGATCACCCAACCCAACGAGATCTGCATCATCGATCTCGGCTCCACCAAGGGCACCCTGGTCAACGGCCAGAAGGTGAACAAGGCCAAGCTGCAGTCGGGGGACACCATCGTCCTCGGCACCACCAAGATCGTCATCACCATTGGTGAGCCGGTTGCCAGTCAGGCCGATGAAGGGCCGACTGTGGTGCAGCAGATCCCGGCACGCGCCAAGGGCACCCAGATGGGCATGGCCGCCATTGTGGCGCCTGCGCCAGTCGTGACTCCGGCTGCTGCGCCCGTCGCCCCTGCTCCCGCCGCACCTGCACCCACTCCGCCCGTCGCTGCGCCGGCTGCGTTTCCTCCGGCCACCGCGGTGCCGCCGCCCGTCGCTGCGCGTCCTCCTGTTGCCGCGCCGCCTGTAGCCAATGTCCCGCCGCCGTTCGCTGCGCCGGCTCCCGCTGCGCATGGTGGTGGTGGTCACGCTGCTCCGCCGCGCACCGCTGGTTCTTCGGCCTCGGCCCAGGCGGCCATGTCGGGTCCGCCGCGCGGCTTTGATGCCAGCGCGGTCGAGGTCCAGTCGGGCTCGCCAGCCATCGAAGTCACTGCCATGTTCGAGGACGCCGTCGTCGATGTGCGTCACTTCACCGATCCGCAGTCGGGCGTGATCACCCCGGCCACCAAGGGCTTGCTCGGCGGCGGTGGTTTGGCGCTGATCGGCGCGCTCGTGGTCTTCGTCGTTGCCTTCGTCCAGGTCGCGCACATGAAGGCGGCGATGGATGCGTGGGATGCGACGGGCAAGCCGCACTCCGAGTTTCCCATCGTTCACGACGGGCCGCTCCTCGACATCCTCATCTCGGTCTTCCTGGTGTTCGGTCTCGGCGCGGTCATCGTGGGGCTGTTCCGGCTCTTCGCCGAGCGCAAGCCGCGCGACTTTACCGTCGGTACCGACCCAGATGTGGTGTTCAACGTGTCGGCCGAGGATCTGCCGGCTGGGACGTTTCCGCTGGTGCGCTCGACGGGCACTGACTACGAGCTCACCTTCACCGCCAAGATGAAGGGTGACGTCACCATCGACGGTGTCACCCAGTCGCTCGAGCAGGTGATTGGCTCTGGCCGCGCCCACGCATCGAATGTCGTCGGTGGCGCGTTTGCCTTCTCCATTCCGGTTGGTGCGCGGGCCAAGGTCGACGTCGGCCAGAACACCTTCCTGGTCTCGTCGGTGCCGCCGCCGCGTACCTACCCGAACCCGGTCACCGTCGACTGGGGTCAGCAGTCGTACACCGCGGCCACGGCGCTGCTCTTCGGTATCTTCCTCGGCATCATCTACTCGATTCCGCCGGATCCGAAGTCGCTGTCGCTCGACGCCTTCATGAACGATCAGCGCTTTGCCAAGTTCCTCATCAAGCCGCCCGAGGAGAAGGACGAGATCCCCGAGTGGCTGAAGAAGAAGTCCGAGGACGAGGCCGGCGGCAAGGGCAAGCGTCACAAGGGTGAAGAAGGCAAGATGGGCAAGAAGACCTCCAAGAACAAGGCGGGTCTCTATGCTCTGAAGGGTCCTGCCGACAACAAAGACCCGCACTTGGCCAAGCAGTTGGCCGAAGAGGCGGCGCAGAAGGCCGGCGTCCTCGGCATGTTGAAGTCCAATGAGGGCTCCCACCTGGCCTCGATCTTCGGTCGTGACTCGGCGCTCGGCACCGACGCCAGCGACGTGCTCGGTAGCTTGGTCGGTACCGCCGTCGGTGAGGCCAACGGCGCAGGCGGCCTCGGTCTTGTCGGTTCGGGCAAGGGCGGCGGCGGCACGGGTGAAGGCACGATCGGTCTCGGCAACCTTGGCACGATCGGCAAGGGCGGCGGCGGCGGCAATGGCTCGGGCTACGGTCGTGGCGCGGGTGGTCTCGGTGGTCGTCGGCCGTCTTCGCCCGACGTCGTTCCCGGCACCGCCACCGTCAAGGGCTCGCTCGACAAGGAAATCATTCGCCGCATCATTCGGCGCCACTTGAACGAGGTGAAGTTCTGCTACGAGCGTGAGCTCATGAAGAAGGCCGACCTCTACGGCCGCATCATGATCCAGTTCACCATCTCGGGCACCGGCCAGGTCGTGGCGTCGGTGGTGCAGAACTCGACGATGAACAACCCCGAGGTCGAGCAGTGCATCGCCGGCGCGGTCCGTCGCTGGGAGTTCCCGAAGCCCCAGGGCGGCGGTATCGTCATCGTCTCGTACCCGTTCGTCTTGAAGGCTGCTGGCGCCGAGTAAGTCGTCCGACTTTGTCATCCCAACGGCGGGGACCTCGGTCCTCGCCGTTTTTGTTTGTGCGGTGGTGGTGATTCGGGGTGCTTCCAGGGTTTACAGGAGGGGAAGCGGGAGGTGGGAGACAGAATTTTTTTGGTTTGTCTTCCACCTCCCGCTTCCCCTCCTGTGAAAATGGCGGGCGTTCGGGAATCGCCACCAATACGAAAGAGACACAGAAGGAGGGCACTTTGACGTTCTCGTTTGACGTGTTACCGTCACGCCCATGAACAGGTCCATGTTGTCGTTTGCCGTCGCTGGGCTGCTCGCGCTTGCTCCCTTGAGCGGATGCAACCAGGAGCGCAACAAGTCCATCGAGACCATGAACAAGGGTGTCGAGCTTGGGCGACAGAAGCTGTTTGACTCGGCGATTCGCGAGCTCAAGCAGTCGCTGGTGATCGATCCGACCAACGCTGCGGCGCACTACAACCTCGGTGTTTTGTACAAAGACCAGAAGAAGTGGGCCGATGCGGCGTCGTCGTTCTCCGACGCCATCAAGTTCGACAACACCAATCCGGCGCTGCATTACGAGCTGGGTTCGGCGTACCTCGAGCTCAAGAAGATCGAAGACGCCAAGAAAGAATTCGAAGCGGCTTTGAAGCTGGCGCCGAAGCTGTACAAGGCGCACTTCCGTCTGGGTGTGGCGCTGATGGCGGACGAGAAATTCCGCGAGGCGGACGCCGAGTTCCGGAAGGCCATCGAGGCCAATCCGCGCTTCGTGCAGGCGTACTTGAAGCTCGGCAACATGTACCTCGACAACGACTACGACAAAGAGGCCGGGCAGGTCTTTCAGAATGCCATCCTGGCCAACGAGAACGAGGGCGAGGCGCACATGGGCCTCGGCGAAGCGCAGCAGAAGCTCAAGCAGTACGACGAGGCCGTCAAGTCGTTCAAGCGCGCCATCGAGCTCAACTCCGAGCTGTTCCTGGCTTGTTACAACGTCGGCCACACCTACAAGCTGCTCGGCGACAAGAAGAACGCGCGCGAGTGGCTCGACCGCTATGTCAAGACGTATTCGTCGCGCGGTGGGGCCGAGCTGTCGAAGGCCGCCAGCGACGAGCTGTACGCCCTGGATGCGCCATAAGCGCCCCATAAAGCTGCGTCAAGCCGCTGCTGTCCGCCCCGCCCCGCGCCTCCCTTTCCTGCTTTTTCCCGCTCTCTCCGTCGAGCCCGACGTTCCCCGATGTTCCTGGAGCGCGCTCGAATTCATGACGTTGTCGTTGATTAGGTGGCTTAAAGCCTGATATAACCTGAGCGCCGACTTTTCCCCAATGACTGTGTGAGGATACCTGTTCATGGAACTCCGCCAGGAGATCAAGCAGCGCCTGCGTTCTGCCCGGAATTGGCCAGGCCTGATTGAGGAGCTCGAGAAAGAGGCTGAGAAGCTTGAAGCCAAGGACCCAGCGTCCAAAGAGCTGAAGTCGAAAAAGCTCTTCGAGCTCGGACAGCTCTGCGAGGAGCTGTTCCTGCGCAAGGACCGCGCGATGATTCATTATCAGGCAGCGTTCAAGCTGTCGCGCGACCTCCTTGCCCTCGAGAAAGCGCGTGAGATCTATCGCGAGATGGGCAATCTCGAAATGGTCGCGAAGCTGCTCGAGCTCGAGTGGCAGCTCACGCCGGATGCGACGAGAAAGTCGGTGGTGGAGGGCAAGTGGGGGCTTGCTCTGCTCGATCTCGGCAAGCGTGATGCAGCGCTGCCGCACCTCGAGTCGGCGGGCAAGGCGATGCCGGATGATCGCGAGATTCACGACGCGATTGCTGCCGCCAGCTACGACAAAGAAGACTGGCAAGGCGAGGTCGAGCGGCTGCAGAAGCAGGCTGGCAAGGCCGAGAAAAACGACAAGGGCTTGGCCTCGCGGATCTGGCTGCGCATCGCGCGCATCTATCGTCTCGAGGGTGAGGACAAGAAAGATCCGGCGGCGTATTCGAAGGCGCTTGGCAAAGTCGTCGATGCCGACGCGCAGAATGTCATCGCCAACTTCTTGCTGGAGGGCGCGCTCGGCGCCGAGAAGCGGTTCGACGACATCGTGGCGTTGCACGAGTGGCGTCTCAAGAATGCCGAGAGTGACAAAGAGCGCGCCGAGCTGAGTCGGCGGTTTGCGTCGGTGTGGGTGTTGCGGTTCAGCGACGATCAGCGCGCTGCGAAGTTTTATCAGCAGGCACTCGAGACGACCTATGCCGGAGGTCTCGACTTTCCGGGGCATCTGGCGGCGTTCTCGTTCTTGCGCCAGATCGCATCGGCGGCAGAGCAGGGCGATGCGTGGGGCAAGTTGCTCGGCATCGCCGATCTCGGCATGCAGGCCAAGCTCTCCGACGACGAAGCGGTCATGTTGGCCACGCAGGCCGGTGTGATTTCTTGGAAGGATGCGAAGGACACGGGCAAGGCGCGCGGATATTTCGAGCGCGTGCAGCAGAGTGATCCGGAGTCGGAAGAGCTGAAGGCTTATCTCGCCGAGGGGCATCAGCTAAACGGTCACGCCAAAGCGGCGGCCGAAAAAGCTGCTGAGCCTGTCGCTGCGAAGCCTGAAGAAAAGGCTGCCGAAAAAGCCGCTGAGAAGCCGGCAGAAAAGACCGTAGAGCCAGTGGCAGCAAAGCCCGAAGAAAAGACCGCCGAAAAGCCGGCCGAAAAAACCGCCGACAAGCCGGCCGAGACCAAAGCCGCTGACGACGCTCCCGTCGCTGCGCGCGTCGAAAAAATCGACGACACCACCAAGACCGCGATGGACGCGGCCAAGGCCGCCGAGGCCCAAGGTGTCGACAAAGGCATCGAGGCCTGGCGCAAGATCATCGCCGCTCAGCCGTCGCTGCGTGCGCCGCGTCACGCACTCGCCGCGCTGTACAAAAAGGCTGAGCGCTGGAACGCGTTGATCGAGCTCTGGAAGGAAGAGGCGGAGAAGCTTCCGGATACGACGCCCGACGAGAAAGTGGCTGTGCTCTCGGAGATGGTCACCATCTACAAAGAGAAGCTCAAGCTCGATGTGATGGTGATCAATACCTACAACGCCATCATCGCCATTCGTCCTTCTGACACCAAGGCGCTCGATGCGTTGGCGGCACAGTACGAGCAGATGAAGCGTTGGCCGGACCTCATCGCCACCTTGCAGAAGAAGGCGCCGACGCTGGCGTCCGTCGACGATCAAGTAAATCTTTACCTGCGCATCGCAGGCCTGTTCCAGGAGAAGTTTTCCAACGTCGCCGAGGCCATCAAGGCTTACGAGAAGGCGCTCGAGCTCGACCCGGGCTCGTCGGTGGCCATCTCGTATCTCAAGACCAACTACGAGAAACGTCGCGACTGGGAGAAGCTGATCGCGGTGACGCAGCGCGAGATCGAGCGCGTCAGTGATCCCGCCGAGCGTGGCGCGCGCTTCATCGAAGTCGCCAAGATGGCGTCGGAGAAGCTCAAAAAGCCGGCGGTGTCGATCGAGCTTTGGCAGAAGGTGCTCGAAGCCAATCCGGAGCATCTCGAAGCACTGGGCGAGCTCGAGAAGCTGTACGAGCGCGAGAAGATGTTCGACAAGCTCGCCGACGTGGTCGAGACCCAGGCGCGCCTGTTCACCGACAAGGTGAAGAAGGTGGCCATGCTGCAGAAGCTCGGCATCTTGTTCACCGAGAAGGTGAACGAGCCCGAGCGCTCGACGGCGGCCTGGCGTTCGCTGCTCGATCTCGAGCCGGAGAACAAGCGCGCGCAGGACGCGCTCAAGAAGCTGTACCTCACGCAGAAGAAGTTCGACGAGCTCGAGCAGTTCTACGCCAGCCAGAACAAATACGACGAGTACATCCGCGTGCTCGAGCGCCAGGTCGAGTCCGAGGAGCAGGCGGGCAAGGTCGCGCTGAGCATCAAGGTGGCCGAGCTCTATCGCGATCGGCTGCAAAAGCCGGATCGCGCGCGTGCGGCGTACGAAAAAGTACTGACGCTCGACGGGGAAAGCCTGTTGGCGGCCGAGGCGCTCATCCCGCTGTACGAGCAGGCCAAAGATCCGCGCAAGCTGGTCGGCGTGCTGGAGATCCAGCTCAGGCAGACCTCGGCCGACGATGCCGCGACGCGTGTTCAGCGCATGCAGCATCTGGCCGAGCTGTCGGAGGGATCGCTCAAGGACAAGGCCGCGGCCTATGGCTGGCTGCTCAAGATCCTGGCCGAAGATCCGCGCGCCGAGCATTTCTCGGGTGTGCGGGTCGAGGCAGAGCGGTTGGCGACGGAGACGGGCGGCTTTGCCGAGCTCGTCACGGCGTATGAAGCCGCGGTGCCCAAGCTCGACGGGCTCGACCGGTTGCCGTTGATGCTGGTGGTGGCGCGCGTTTATGAGTCGGAGCTCGGTCAGCCGGACAGGGCGCTGCAGACCAACACCGAGATCTTGAAGCTCGACGACAACAACCAGCAGGCCATCGAGGCGTTGGAGCGGCTGTATCTGGCCACCGAGCGTTATCAGGACCTGCTCGGCATCTACGACAAGAAGCTGCGGCTCGAGGGTGATCCGGCGGCGCAGAAAGAAATTCGCTACAAGGTCGCGTCGATTTTCGAGACGGAGATCAAGGATCTCGGTCGCGCGGTCAAGGCGTACCAGGACATTCTTGCCGACCACGGCGACGAGCCGCAGGCGTACAAGGCGCTCGATCGGATTTATGAGTCGACGGGCAAGTGGGGCGAGCTCGGCGAAGTTTTGATGCGTGAGCTGGGTCTGGTTGCCGTCGGTGACAACGCGACGACGGTGGAGCTGAAGTTCCGGCTTGGTCAGTTGCGCGAGACGCACCTCAACGACGGCGCTGGCGCCATCGAGCAGTATCGCGACATTCTCGACATGGAGCCGGGTCATGCGGGCGCGCGGCAGGCGCTCGAGAAGCGTCTTGGCGACGCAGATCATCAGCTGACGGCGGCGGCGATCTTGGAGCCGATCTACGAGCAGCTGCAAGAGTGGGCGCGGTTGATTGAAGTCCACGAGATCCAGTTGTCGCGGCAGAAGAGCCGGCCGGAGCGCGTGCAGTTGCTGTTGCGCATCGGCGAGCTGCAGGCTGCCAAGATTGGCGACGGTGACAAAGCGTTCGATGCCTACTCGCGAACGTTCAAAGAAGAGCCGGCCAACGAGACGGCGCGGCGTGAGCTCGAGCGCCTGGCGACAATCAGTGAGTCGTGGCCGTCGCTGGTGAAGCTCTATGAAGCGGCGATCGAGACCCCGGGTGGGAAGCCTGGATCGGCGCAGGACGAGCCGGCTTTGTTGCGCGAGCTGTTGTTGCAAGTGGCCGTGGCTTACGACGAGAAGCTGGAAAAAGCCGACAAGGCCGTGGAGTTCTTCCGTCGGGCGCAGGCCATCGACGCCGACGATCCGACGGCATTGGAAGCCCTCGAAAAGCTGTACACGCGCAACGAGCGTTGGACCGAGCTCGTCGATGTGTACAAGAAGAAGGTCGAGCTGACGGCCGAGCCGGCCGAGCGCGAGCAGATCTATTTCCGTCTCGCCGCGCTGTGGGAGGAGATGCTCGGCAATGTTGACGAGGCCATCGTCACCTACAAGGAAGTCCTGACGCAGGACAGCGCCAATCTGCGCGCGTTGAAGGCGCTCGATCGGCTCTTCTTGCAGCAGAAGAAGTGGCACGAGCTGGCCGACAATCTGACCCGTCAGTTGCAGCTCACCGACGAGCAGAATGAGACGATTACCTTGCTGGTGCGTCTTGCGGCCCTGCGTGAGCGGGAGCTTGGTGAGGTCGCTGCAGCCGTCGATACCTATCGGCAGGTGCTCGATCTCGACAGCAACAACACCGAGGCGCAGAACGCGCTCGAGCGGTTGGTGCGGTTGCCGGAGCACGAACAGCAAGTCGCGACCATCTTGGAGCCGGTCTACAAGGCCAAGAACGAGTGGGCGCGGCTCGTCGATGTCTACGAGATCATGGTCCGTCATTCGATGGATCCGGCTCGGAAGATCGAGCTCTTGCACCAGATCGGTGAGCTCTATGAAGTCGCCGGCGACGACGGAGATCGCGCGTTTGCGACCTACGACCGCGCGCTGCGTGAGGAGCCGGGGCTCAAAGAGACGCAGACCCGACTCGAGCGGCTGGCGCGCGTGCTCGATCGTTGGAAGGACCTCGTCAAGCTGTACTCGGCCGTCACCGACCATGTCGCCAAGAGCTCCGGCGACGTCGAGCTGCAGATTGCACTTGGCACGCGCGTGGCACAGATCGAAGAGCAGAACCTCGGCGACACCGACGCGGCTGCGGCAGCTTATGCTGGCGTGTTGAAGGTCGCTCCGCATCACCTCGAGTCGGCCAACGCGCTCGAGTCGATTTACCTTCGCACCGACGCGTACACCAAGTTGGTCGAAGTCATCTTGGCCAAGGTCGACATGGTCGAGAACATCAACGAGAAGAAGGAGCTGTGCTTCCGCGCAGCGCAGATCTTCGAGGAAGTGCTCGAGAGCGCTGATCGGGCGATCGACGTGTATCGCCAAGTGCTGAGCATCGACGAGAACGACCGTCAGGCCATCGACGCGCTCGAGCGGCTCTACATCAAGCTCGAGCGTTGGGAGCCTCTGAAGGACGTTTACGCCAAGAAGGCCGAGCTGGCCTCCGAGCCCGAAGAGAAGAAGCAGATGCTCTTCGTGCTGGGTCAGGTTTATGACCGCGAGCTGAAAGATCCGGCGCGCGCCATCGAGACCTATCAGGGCATCTTGGACCTCGATCCCGAGGACGTGACGGCGATCCAGGCTCTCGATCGGCTCTATCAGCAGTCGGGTCGCTGGTACGACTTGCTGCAGATTCTGGAGCGCGAAGTCGAGCTGGCGTCGGGCTCGGGCGAGATCGTGTCGCTCAAGCACCGGGTCGGTAAATTGTGGGAAAAAGAGCTCAAAGATCTGCCGCGCGCGGTGGAGACCTATCGCGAGCTTCTGGCGATCGACGGCGGGCACGAGCCGACCTTGGCCGCGCTCGACGGGCTCGTCCACGGCGAGCAAGAGCCTGTGTTGGCAGCGACGGTGCTCGAGCCTATTTTCGAGAACGCCGGCGAGTGGGAACGGCTCATCGACATCCTCGAAGTGATGGTCAAGCACGCCGAAGATCCAGTGCGGCGCGTGGAGCTGCTGCATCGGGTGGCTGATTATTATGAGCGTCGGCTCGAAGACTCCAAGCATGCGTTCGGCGCCTTTGGCCGCGCGCTGCGTGAAGATCCGCAGAACGAGCTGACGCTTGGGCATCTGGAGCGTTTGGCCGAGCTGACCAAGGGTTGGGGCGAGCTGGCTGCTTTGTACGAAACCGAGCTGGGCAAGATGCTCGACGTGCCGCGCCAGGTTGAGATGCTGGTGCGCGTGGCGCGCGTGTACGAAGAGGAGCTCGGGCAGCGCGACAAGGCGATCTCGACCTTCCGTCGCGTGCTCGATCCGGAGCCCGACAATCACGTGGCGATTCTGGCGCTCGATCGGCTGTATCAGGCTGCCGAGCGTTGGACGGACCTTGCCGAGATCTTGCGGCGCGAGATCCGCCAGACCAACGACGGCGACGAGATTGTGGCGCTGCAGTTCCGGCTCGGTCAGCTCTTCGAGCAGAGCCTGCGCGACATCGACAATGCCATCGAGGTCTATCGCGAGATCTTGATCTCCGATCCGAACCACGGCCCGACGCTGGCTGCCCTCGAGATGTTGTTTGCCGAGGGTCAGAAGCAGCTCGAGATCTCGCAGATCTTGGAGCCGCTCTACCGCAATGCGGAAGAGTGGGAAAAGCTGGTCCGTGTGTATGAAGTCCAGCTCGGTACGATGGTGCCGCCGGGCTCGGATGATCGTCTGCAGATGATCCAGAAGATTGCCGAGACCTTCGAGCATCGGCTGGTGGATCAGGCGTCGAGCTTTGGCTGGTGGTCGCAGGCCTTGCGCGAGGCGCCCGCTCAGGAGCTGGCCAGCGACGAGGTCGAGCGGCTTGCCCGCGCGGTCCACGGCTGGGACGAAGCGCAGATGTTGTACAACCAGATCCTCGACACGGCGCAAGACCCGGAGATCAAGCGCACCACGCTGTTGAAGCTGGCGCGCGTGCAAGAAGAGGAATTGCGCGACAACGTGCACGCCGAGGAGTCGTTCCTCCAGGCGTTGTCGATCGATCCCAAGGACGAGACCGCCCTGGCCGCGCTCGACCGGATCTATGCCGGTGCGTCGATGTGGCCGGAGCTGGCGGAGATTTTGCACCGCCGGATTGCCATCACCAGCGACCCGGATGCGCAGATCGAGCTGCAGTTCCGCTTGGGTCGTGTGTACTCGGATGCACTCGAAAATCCGGCCAAGTCGGTCGAGGCCTACAACGCCGTTCTCGACGCGGATTCGCGCAACAAGCGGGCGCTCGAGGCCCTCGAGCTGGTGTACTTCAAAAACCGCTCCTGGCTGCAGCTTTTCGCAACCTACGAGAAGATGGTCGACATCGCCAACGGCGACGAGGCCATGGCCGATTGCTACGCGCACATGGCCAAGATCGCGTCGCACGGCCTCAATCAGCGTGAGCGCGCCGTCGAGCTGTGGGGTCGGGTCATCGACATGCGCGGCGAAGATCCGGTCGCGCTCGGTGCGTTGGCCGATCTGCACGAGCAGGCCAACGAGTGGCGCGAGCTGGTGGATATTCTCGAGCGCACCGCCAAGATCACCGACTACCCCGAGCAGCAGATCCCGATCTTCCAGCGGTTGGGGCGGATCTGGGGCGAGAAGCTCAGTCGCGAGCGCGACTCGCTCGATGCGTGGATGCGCGTGTTGGCCATCGATCCGGGCGACCTCACGTCGCTGCGGGCGATTGCGGCCATCTACAAGCAGACCCAGGCTTGGGAAGAGCTGGTCGAGACGCTGCATCGGCTGATCGAGATCGGCAATGCCTCCGACATGGAGCAGGACGAGCTCGTCGAGCTGTATGCCGAGCTTGGCAAGCTGCAGGGCGAAGTGCTGATGCGGCCGCAGGAGTCGATTGACGCTTGGCAGCGGGTGCTGTTGCTCAACGATCACGACTTCCGGGCGCTGGCGGCTTTGGAGACGCTGTTCACGCAAGAGGCGCGCTGGGAAGAATCGATCCAGACCCTCGAGCGCAAAGCGCGCGTGCTCGAAGACGATCACGCCAAGGTCGAGACGTTGTTGCAGGCGGCGTCGGTGTGGGAAGACAAGATCGGCGATCGCGACCGGGCCGGTGAGGTCTATGAGCGCGTGTTGCAGCTCGACGCGCAGAACATGACCGCGTCGGTGCAGCTCGAGCAGGTGTATCGGGCGCAGCAGAACTGGGAGCGGTTCATCGAGCTGCTCCTGGCGCGCGCGGAGTTCACGCCGGATTCGGTGGCGCGTATCGCCATCTATCAGGCCGTCGCCGAGGTCTACGAGAAGCAGATTGGCGATCAGGAAGGTGCGTTCGTCGTGTTGCAGGCGGCGTTCCGCGAGAACTATGCCGAGCAGGCGGTGTCCGGCGAGCTCGAGCGGTTGGCGACGGCGACCAACAAGTGGTCGGAGCTGCTTGGCGAGTACACGCAGGTGGTGCAGACGATTCCGGATCCGCGCACGGCGGCGGATCTATGGGTCAAGATCGGTCGCTGGTACGGTGAGCACCTCGGGCACCTCGACTACGCGATTGCGTCGGAGCTTCAAGCACTGCAGCTCGATCCGAATCACACCGAGGCGCTGTCGGCCTTGGCGGATTTCTATCGCAAGACGTCGAAGTGGCCGGAATTGGTGCAGACGCAGCAGCGTCATGCCGAGCTCGAGGAAGAGCCGGCGCGTCGGGTGCAGTTGCATCTCGATATTGCCGATCTCTACGCCGGGCCGTTGCTCGACGAAGGCCAGGCGGTGCGGTCGTATCAACAAGCCCTGTCGGTCGATGCGGCGTCACTGCCTGCGTTGACCGCGCTCGAGAAGCTGTACAAGAAGGCGCAGCAGTGGCCGGATTTGATCACCATTCTCGAGAAAAAGGCCGGCGTCGTCGAGGAGACCGACGACCAGGTCAAGCTGCGCAGCGAGATCGGTAAGCTCTACGAAGACCGGCTCGGCGACGGCGCCAAGGCGATTGCCAGCTTTGCGCAGATCCTCACGATTGATCCGCAGAACCTGGGGGCGCTGAAGGCCCTCGAGCGGCTCTACGAGAAGACCGGCAACATGCAGGCCTATCTCGACGTGCTCGAGCAGCAGCTCGATGTCTCGGGCAGCGACGAGGAACGGATCTCGCTTTACGAGCGTATGGCCGTGGCTTGGGAAGAGCAGTTCCGTCGGCCGGACCGCGCGTGGGAGTCGCTGGAGAAGATTCTTCTCATCAACGACCGCCACGAGTCGACCTTGGTCTCGTTGGAGCGGCTCTATCGGCAGGAGAAGCGTTCGTCGGAATTGGTCGAGACGTTGCGGCGGCATATCAACGCGACGATGGATCCGTCGGTGCGCGTCGATCTGTATGCGCAGATGGGCCAAGTCTTTGAAGAAGACCTCAAGGACGTGGATCGCGCGGTCGAGGCGTACAACGACATTCTCAGCTTCGACAGCGATAACCAGCATGCGATGAGCGCGTTGGTGCGGCTGTATGAGCGCATCGAGGATTGGCACCGGGCGATCGAAACGGCGGAGCGGTTGATCTCCGTCAGCGACGATACGCAGACGGTGGTCGAGCTGCATGCGCGCATCGGGCGCGTGTACGAAGACAAGCTCAAGGAGCCGGAGACGGCGGAGAACCACTACGTCGAAGCCTTGGCGCGGTGGCCGCAGTATGTGCCGGCGATGCAGGCGTTGACCGCGATTTACCAGAAGCGCGGTGATTGGCTGAAGGCGGCGCAGATGATGGTGCGCGCCGAGGTCGAGACGCAGAATCCGCTCGAGAAGGCGCGCTTGCTGTATGAAGCCGGCCGTTTGTATCGCGAGAAGATGGACAACGAGCTCAATGCGTCGGAGCTGTTCGCGCGCGTTATTGAGCTTGACCCGGAGCATGTCGAGGCTGGCGAGCCGTTGGCGGAGATTTATTTCCGCGACGAGCAGTGGAAGAAGCTCGAGCCGGTCATCGACATGTTGGTGCGCAAGGCCGATCACAAGGACGTCAAGAAGGACAATCGCGAGCTCAACCAGCTGTATTTCCGCGTGGCGCGGACGGCGGATGAGCTTGGCAATAGCGACAAAGCGCTCAAGTATTACAAGCAGGCTTACGATCTCGATTCGACGTTCCTGCCGACGCTGCTGGGTCGGGCGGCGCTGTTGTATAAGCTCGAAGACTGGGAAGGCGCTTTCAAGATTTACCAGACCATCTTGGTGCATCACCGCGACTCGCAGAAAGAGTCGGAGATCGTCGAAATCTTCTATCGGCTCGGTAACATCAAGCTCAAGCAGGGTGAGCGCAAGAAGGCGCTCAACATGTTCGAGAAGGCGCTCGAGATCGAAGCGGCGCATCGGCCGACGCTCTTGGCGGTCATCGATCTGCAGCAGCAGCAAGGCGACTTCGAAGCGGTCATTCATGCCAAGCGGGCCTTGCTTGCCGTCGCTGAAGAGCCGGAGAAGGTCAAGCTGCTCGACGAGATCGGCGACATCTATCACGGCAAGCTGCAGAACGCGCAGAAGGGCATCACGGCGTATCTCGACGCACTCGAGGTCCGGCCGGGCAACCACGCCATTCTGCACAAGATCTTGGATCTCTATTCGGAGACCAAGCAGTGGAAGAAAGCCGTCGAGATCATCGGGCAGATTGCCGACCTCGAGAAGGACACGGTCAAGAAGGGCAAGTACTACCACGCCGCGGCCCGCATCCTCCGCGACGAGGTCAAGAGCCTCGACGAAGCCATCGACATGTTCAACATCGCGTTGGACAACTACTTCGACAAGCCCGACAAGGTCACCGAGACGACCATGTCGGAGTACTTGAAGGCCTTCGAAGCCATCGACAAGATCTGCACGTCGAAGAAGGACTTCAAGACGCAGGAGCGCAACTACCGCAAGATGGTCAAGCGCATGCCGCAAAACGGCTTCAACGGCATCAAGGTCATGCTGTTGCACGCGCTTGGCGAAATCTATCGGTCGCGTCTCAAGGAGTTCAAGAGCGCCATCGGCGCGTTCGAGCTGGCTGTGCAGCTCGAGCCGGAGAACCTCGGTCGTCACGAGATTCTTGCCGAGCTCTACGTGATGGGTGGGCCGGATTACTCGACCCAGGCCGTCAAAGAGCACATGACGCTGATCCAGAAAGATCCGTTCCGCGTCGACAGCTATAAGGCGCTTCGGAAGCTGTACATGGAGCTGCGGCAGTATGACCGCGCTTGGTGCATGTGCTCGTCGCTGGCGTTCTTGCAGCGGGCCGATGCCGACGAGCTTGGGTTCTACGAGCAGTACAAGCAGAAGGGCCTGATGCGGGCCAAGAGCCGCATCTCCGACGAGGTCTGGGCCAAGAACGTCTTCCATCCGGAAGAGGACCGCTACATCGGCGCGATTTTTGCGGCGGTGTTCCAGGGCGTCGCGCTACTCAAGTCGGGCGAGCACAAGCAGTTTGGGCTCAAGCGCAAAGAGAAGCGGGATCTGTCGACGGACCAGACGCAGTTCTCGAAGGTGTTCAACTACGTCACGCAGGTGCTGAACATTCCGCCGCCAGAGGTCTACTTCCGGCCGGAGCAGCAGCTGCAGATGCAGCTGGCGAACACCAAAGAGAAGAATGTGCTGATCCCGTCGCTGGTGGTCGGCGCCGAGCTGTTGCAGGGTCGTACGGAGAAGGAGCTGGCTTTCCCAGTGGCTCGCTACATGACCATGCTGCGCGCCGAGCATTATCTGCGGCTCATCATCCAGACCAACACCGAGCTCGGCGTGGCGTTCCAGGCTGCGATCAAGCTTGTCCTACCGAGCTTCCAGGTGGCGGCCAATCAGGCGCCTACCGTCGACCAGTATGTCGCGCAGATGAACACGACCGTGCAGCCAAACGCCCGCGAACAGCTGGCGATGGTGGTGCAGCAGTTCATTCAGCACAAAGGCGCGATTGACCTCCAGAAGTGGTCGGCCGCCGTGGATCTCACGGCGCACCGGGCCGGCTTCGTGGTGTGCAATGATCTGGCGCTGGCGGCCCGCTTCATCGGCATGGAGCCGACGACCGTCGGTGGCTTGTCGGCGAAGGACAAGGTCAAGGAGCTGGTGCTGTACTCGATCTCGGAGGAATACTTCGAGCTTCGTGAGCTGCTCGGGATCACCATCGGTTAGTCTGTTCGGCCCCCACCCTCAAGGAACGTCATGCCGACGCCTCTTCCGCCACGCCGCTCAGCGGCCCTCAAGCTTCACATCCGTGACCTCAACCTGGCGCCCATCCAGCGCTATATCGATATTCAGACGGCGCGCGGGCGTCTTCTGCGCATCGGCGCCGTCGACGTCGACATCGAGCCGATGTTCGAGCAGCCGTTTTTGTGTGACCGGCATCGGTGCATTCAGTGGACGCCGCACGACAACAAGGCGACTGCCGAACCGTTGATCGACCGGTCTTGTTGCTCGCGTTATGCGGTGCCGGTCATGGATCTCGACCGACAAAAGGTGGAGCAGATCCTGCCGCTGGTGCGTAAGCGCCTCGACAAAGATCATCCGCTCAACGTCGAGCCGGATCTGCCGTTTTACGAGATCGACGACGACTTCTCGATGGTGATGCGCGATCAGGGACACAACGTGTGTCAGTTCGTGCTGTACGAGGAAGGGCGGACGACGTGCTCCATTCACAAGACGTGCATGGAGGAAGGGCTGCCGGTGGCGGAGTACAAGCCCGTCGGTTGCTCGCTGTGGCCGGTGGCGCTGGTCGACTATGAAGCCGTCGACGTCGACGGCAACAAAGAGCTGCGCTATCTGCTGACGGTGTATGGCGAGACGACCAAGGGCTTGTTCGAGGGCGGCTCCGAGCAGGAAGAGTCCGAGGAAGACCATTTTGCCTGCATCGTCGACAAGAACCCGGCGTACGAGCCGATGTACAAAGGCGTCGAGGGCGTGCTGACGTATCTCATGGGCAAAGAGTTTTGGGCCAAGCTCGACAACGCGGCGCAGTCGCATCTGGGGCGCAAGCGGGCCAAGCGTGGAGCGGGCGGCAGCGAGAAACGGCCGCGTTGAGGCGGAGCGTGAGGCTGTGCCAAACAGCGTAGCAGGAGGTCCGGAACCCTCTCGGGGTTCCGGGCAACGATGGTGGGCGCGTTGAGCACGGCCGGCGCCGATACGGGCGGGACGTTTACCGACGTATTGGTTGTCGACGGTGAGCGGCTGGTAGCGCGCAAAGTGCCATCGACGCCGGCGGATCCGGCGCAGGCGTTGTTGGCGGCCACCGTCGGTGTGACCCATTTGGCGCACTCGACTACGGTGGCGACCAATGCCGTCTTGGAGCGGCGGGGTGGGCCGACGGCGCTGTTGTGTACGGCTGGGTTCGAGGATGTGTTGGAGATCGGGCGGCAGGCGCGGCCGGCCTTGTATGCGCTGCATCCGCGCCTGGTGCCGCCGCTCGTCGACGCTGCGCACCGGTTGGGAGTTGTCGAACGGGTGGGCCCAGATGGGGTGGTGTTGACGGTGCTCACCGACGCGGAGATCGCGCGGGTGGTGGATGCCGTCGCTGCGCTGTCCGTACAGTCGGTGGCGGTCTGTCTGTTGCACGGCTACGTGCACCCGGCGCACGAGAGACGGCTCGGCGCTGCGCTGACTGCGCGGGGCCTGATGGTGTCGCTGTCGTCGGCGGTATCGCGGTTGTCGGGTGAATTCGAGCGGAGCTCGACCACCGTCATCGATGCGTTCGTGCGACCGGTGATGACGCCGTATTTGTCGTCGCTGGCGGCCTCGATCGATTCGGTTTCGGTCTTGCGATCCGGTGGCGGGGCGATGTCGGCGGAGGAGGCTGCGGCGCGTCCAATCACGACGGTGTTGTCGGGGCCGGCGGCGGGTGTCGCCGGCGCAGCAGCGGTGGCCAGGCTACATGGCGTGACGCACGCGCTCACGCTCGACATGGGCGGTACATCTACCGATCTGGCGCTGCTCGTCGACGGTGCGCCGGCGAAAACGGACGAAGGCGAGGTGGCGGGTTTGCCCATCTCGTTGTCGATGTTGGCGGTACATACGATCGGAGCGGGCGGTGGATCGTTGGCGCAGGTCGATGCCGGCGGCGCGCTGAAGGTCGGTCCAGCGTCGGCAGGCGCCGATCCGGGACCGGCGGCGTATGGGACGGGCGGCTCGGTCGCGACGGTGACCGACGCACTGGTGGTGCTCGGGCAGCTCCCTGTTGATCGTTTTCTCGACGGAGAACGTCGCCTGTCGCTGGAAGCGGCGACGGCCGCGATGTTGGCGCTGGATCTCGGTCGTGCAGAGATCGCAGCGGACGCGGTGCTGGCCGTCGCTGTGGCGCAGATCGAGCGTGCCATGCGTCACGTTTCCGTCGAGCGCGGCCACGATCCGGCCGAGCTTTGCTTGATTCCATTTGGCGGCGCCGGGCCGATGTTGGCTGTCGAGCTGGCGCGCGCGCTCGGCATGCGTCGCATTCTGGTGCCGCCTCAGCCAGGCTTGCTCTGTGCGTATGGAGCGCTTTCGTCGTCGCTGGTGCGCGAAGAGGTCGTCCCGCTCGGCTGGATCCGCCGTGAGCTTTTGGTCGCAGAGCTGAGCGAGATCACCACGGCGCTCCAACAACGCCTACGCAATCCCGAGACCACCGTCTCGATTGTCGCCCGCATCCGCTATCGGGGCCAAGGCGCCACGCTCGATGTTCCGCTCCAGGAAGATCTTGGGGCAGACCTCGGTGAGGCCTTCATCGCCCAGCATCAGCGACGGTACGGCCACGTCCTCGTCGGCCGGGAGCTCGAGCTTGTCTCCCTACGCGGACGCGCCTCCAGTCCTGCACCAGTGCTACCGCCGCTGACCCTTCCATCGGCACATTCAGCCCGCCAGCGACGACAAGCCTGGTTCCAGGGCGTCGCCCACGACACTGAGCTGGTCGCCCGCGCCTCGCTCGTTGCCGGCGATGTCATCCAAGGCCCGGCCATCGTCACCGAATATTCGGCCACTCTGGTTCTGCCACCGGGCGCCGTCGCCACCGTCCTCAGCGACGGCAGCTTGACCGTCGAGCCGCTATAGCGGGGTCATGGCCGGCCTCGACTTACGCGAGCCGGGTTTGTCGGCGAGTGCGTCGATGCCGTGCTCGTTGATGAGCTTCATCAGCATGGCGGTCAGTGCCGCTTCGACCGCCTGTGCGCAACCCACGGCCGCCGAGGGATATGCGCCGCTGCTGGACTCCGTGCCGGCAAACGAAAACGCGTAGTCGGACGCGTCCACCCGGCGGATCGCGAAGCCCCACGTAAGCTCGAGCACCGTCGATGTCAGATAGCCATGCGGAATGTCATGGCTGCGCAAGTTGTCGATCTTGACGTCAGCGAGGAAGCTATTCGGCGGAAGCACCGTGCCGGGGGCGACCACTTCGACGCGCTCGAAGTAGGCCTGCATCGCCTCCTTGAGATCCCGCGTCACGAAGGCTTGCATGTCGGTGATGACATAGTGGCCAGAGGCCGCTTTGATCTCGGCGGTGTCGCGGATGCGCGCCGGGTCGAGGATCAGATAGAGCGGCCGGGCAATCTTGTGCACCACCATCAGGCTAGGTGGCTGCGCTTTGCCCTCGAGATAACTGATGTGCGGCAAGCCCCGCGCGTCGCCAATGCCCCTCATGTCCGATTCGTGCGCACAGCCGAACGCAAATACGACCAACCCGAGCGCACACATTCTCTTTGCCATGCGTAAATCCTCCGAACGACGCGGAGGAAGCTAACAGATCTCCCCCTAGAACGGGCGGTCTGGCAGCGGCGGGGGCTGGGCCGCGGCCACGAGGTGCTGGTGCTGGGCCTCTTGGCGACGATCGATACCGAGGACCATGGCGACGGCGAGACCTGCGGCGGCGATGCTGAGGACACGGAGCACCAGATAGGTCGGGCTGGTACGGTGCCAGTCTTCGAAGCTGACGCTGTCGTCGAGGCCGGAGATCATGCGGCTGAAGAACAGATCTTTGATGAAGAGGAGCTGAAACGCGAGCTGCGGCACGAAGGCCGCCCACCACCAGGAGACCAACCGTGCTCGACGGGGAATCAGCTGGCCGTCGATGACGAGAACGCCGGGCTGGCTCTCGATCCAGACCTGGCGCAGCACGCGATAGCCGTGGAACAGATTGAAGATGGGCATGAACCAGCCGATGGTGAGCACGCCACGCGCCAGGGGATATTCGGTCGAGCCGAGTGGGTCGAGATTGCGTCGCACTGCCGCGAGCCAGAGCAGAAAAGCGATCGCGGTGGTGAGGTCGAGATAGACCAGCGCCATCGGCGTGGATTGGTCGGGAGGGTCGACGAGGCGCGCCAACAAAGCCGTGCGATAGACGAGCTGCGCGCCGAGGAGCAGACAGACAACCAGCATCAAGAGGCGCGGCCGGCGATAGGGTCGCACCAGACGCTTCTTGTGTGCGAGGAGAAGCTCGTCGACGGTGGGCACGGCTAAAGTGGGCGGTCCGGTGCTGGCGGCGGAGCGGCGGCAGCGACGAGATCGCGGTGCTGGCGCTCCTGGCGGTGGTCGATGCCGGCGACCATGCGGATGGCCAAGATGGCCGCGACGATCGCGAACGTCGACGGAATCATGAACAGGTAGCTCTGGATGCGCCAGTCTTCGAAAGTGGTGGGCGTTTTGTTGAGAAACAGGCGCGTGCTGATATTGGCCGCCAGATACGCCGCCCACCAGCCGCCGACGAGGTCCGCTTTGCGCCGCAACACCTGGCCCTCGACGACGATGTCGCCCGGCTGGCTCTCGATCCAGGTCTGCGCCAGCACGCGGTAGCCGTGTACCAGATTGTACAACGGGATGAACCAGCCGCCCACGGCCAGGCGCGGCGACATGCGGGCCTTGGTGGCGCCTGGGGTGTTGTCAGGATCGAGCGCCGGCAAGTTGCGAAAGGCGCGATGCAGCCAGGTCAGAAAGCAGAGCGCGGTCAGCACCGTCAGCGTCAGCGACATGCCGCGACTGCCGAGCAGGTTGCAGACCTCTTCCGAGAGCTCGAAGTCCGGTCGCAGTGGCGCATCGATGTCGGTGTTCCGCTGCGTGGCCTGCGCCATCAAGATCGCCAGCCGCAGGAAGATCTGCGTGCCCAGCAACAAACACGTCGCGACCAACCACGCATAAGGCCGCCGATAGGTTGGGCGCATGGGCGAAGCCTAGCAGAATCGCGTCAGCCTGCCCGGTGTCGCTGTTCCTGACGCTGGTCGATGCCGATGACCACCAAGATGCCGAGGCCCGCCGAAGTGCAGTCGAGGAGCGTTGGAAGGTAGAGACCCATCGGATGTTGCGGCGCACCCTTCGGCCCCATGAAAGCAATTGCGAGCGCGAGGCCAGCCCAGTATGTCCACCACCAGCCAGCCACCAATGGGGCACGCGACGATCCTCCACTTTCGATCCACACCCGCCGTACCTGGTTGTAGCCATGCGTCAGGTTGTAAAACGGGATGAACCAACCGACGACGACCCATTCCGGCGAAGTCTGCGCAGCGACGGAGCCAAGCGGCTTGAGGTTCCGTTGCACGGCCAGCAGCCACACCAAAAAGGAAAAGGTACCGGCCATCGCGAGAACGACCTCGAGTGCGCCGAGCACCGAAACGTTTCCGGCTGGGTGTGGCCCTGTTCGTGCCTCGTTCCAGGTCCAGGCAAGACGCACCACGATCTGAGCCGACAGCAGCACGAAGACCGCCGCGCGACTGTCGTCCGTCCGCTGGTAGCGATTCACCGAGAGAGCTTACTTCTTTTATCGGGTTATTTGCGGAAGATGGAGGCGAGGGCGTGCTTGGCGGTCTTGCCCATCATGTCGGCCAGCGACGTGGTGAGGGGGATTTCTTTGGGGCACACCTCGACGCAGTTTTGCGAGTTGCCGCAGTCTTGGACGCCGCCGTCGTCGAGGAGGGCGTCGAGGCGGTCGTCGGCGTGGTGGGCACCCGACGGGTGGGCATTGAAAAGGCGCGCCTGGTTGACGGCGGCGGCGCCGATCCACAGCGACTGCGGGCCGTAGTTGGGACAGGCCTCCATGCAGCAGCCGCACGCCATGCAGCGCGACAGCTCGTAGCGCATGTCGGCGACCTCGGGCGACATACGCGGGCCGGGCCCGAGGTCATGGGTGCCGTCGACATCGACCCAGGCGTGGACGCGCTTGAAGTCGGTGAAGATGCGCTCACGGTCGACGACCAGGTCGCGGATGAGCGGGAACTTGGACATCGGCCGGAGCTCGATGGGCTGCTCTTCGTTGTCGACGAGCGCCGAGCAGGCCTGCTTGACGCGGCCGTTGACGATCATCGTGCACGAGCCGCAGACCTCTTCCATGCAGTTGGCGTCCCACTGTACCGGCGCGACTTTTTTCCCCTCGCAGGTGACGGGCTTGCGCTGAATGGACATCAGCGCCGCGTGCACGTTGAGGTGGTTTTCCCACGGCACTTCGAACTCTTCCCAGCGCGGCGGCGCGTCGGCGTTGTCCTGGCGCTTGATCTTGAGCTTGACGGTCTTCTTGTCGGAGTCAGACATGTGGCCTCAGGCTGTGGGGGCGGAAGGTGTAGGAGTGGTGGGATGGGTGGTGGCCGGCGCATGCGCACCCGGCTTGCCAGCGCCGGTGTAGTCGCGCTTGACCGGCTTGACCAACGCGCCGTCGATCTCCTCGTAGGTGATCTTCGGGCCGTGCGTGGTCGGATCGTAAGCGGCCATGGTGGTCTTCATGAACTTGTCGTCGTCGCGGTTGGGAAACTCGGGCTTGTAATGCGCGCCACGCGACTCGTCCCGCAACAACGCACCGACGGTAATCGTCCGCGCCAACACCAGCATGTTCCACAGCTGGCGCACGAACATCAGCGACTGATTGGGACCTTTTTGCGTATCGAGGACCGAGCAATTCTTCCAGCGCTCCATCATTTTCTGCAGATTGTCGTCGACGGTCTGCAGCTCCGTGTTCTTGCGGACCACGGTGACGTAGGTGGTCATCATCTGGCCGAGCTCCCACCAAAGGGCATAGGGATTCTCGGGGCCGTCCATCTTGGTCAGCGCGGCGTAGGTCTCGGTGATCTTGTTGCGGGCCGAGTCGAGGACCGTCGACGAGACCGGCGTCGTGCGTTCTTTGGCCGTGCCGTAGTTGACCATGGCTGGGCCGCAGACCAGGCCGCCATACAGACAAGACAAGAGCGAGTTGGCGCCGAGCCGGTTGGCGCCGTGGTACTGGAAGTCGACCTCACCGACGGCAAACAGGCCCGGAATGTTGGTCATTTGGTCGTAGTCGACCCACAGGCCGCCCATGGAATAATGCATGGCCGGGAAGACCTTCATCGGCGTCTTGCGTGGGTCGTCACCGACGAACTTCTCGTAGATCTCGACCACGCCCTCGACGCGCTTGGCGATCTCGTCGGGGCCGCGGCCCTGCGAGACGTCGCGGTCGGGGTTGACGATGTCGAGGTAGACGGCGTCTTTGCCAGCGACGCCAAGGCCCTTGTCGCGCACGGCGTGGAAGATCTCGCGCGAGGCGACGTCGCGGGGGACGAGGTTCTTGTAGCCGGGGTATTTCTCCTCGAGAAAGTACCAGCGCTCGGTCTCGGGGATGTTGAGCGGGTTGCGGGCGTCGCCGGCCTTGGATGGCACCCAGACGCGGGCGCCTTCGCCGCGCAGCGACTCGGAGATGAGGCGCAGCTTGTCGGGACCGGCGATGGCCGTCGGGTGGACCTGGATGAACTCGCCGTTGGCGTACGTAGCGCCTTGCTGGTAGACGAGGGCGGCGGCGGTGCCGGTGTTGACCTGCGAGTTGGTCGACTTGCCGAAGACGATGCCCGGGCCGCCGGTGGCCAAGGCGACGCCAGCGGCGGGGAAGGACTCGAGCTTGCCCTTGGCGAGGTCCATGGCGACGATGCCGCGACAGGCGCCGGCATCGTCGAGGATGGCGTGCACGAACTCGTGGCGCTCGAAGCGACGGACCTTGCCCGCGACTTCGTAGCGACGCACTTGTTCGTCGAGAGCGTAGAGGAGCTGCTGGCCCGTGGTGGCGCCGGCGAACGCGGTGCGGTGATGCAAGGTGCCGCCGAAACGGCGGAAATCGATCAAGCCCTCGTCGGTGCGCGAGAACGGCACTCCCATGCGGTCGAGGAGATAGATGATGCCCGGCGCCGCGTAGCACATGGCCTTGGCCGGGGGCTGATGCGCCAAAAAGTCGCCGCCGCGGACGGTATCGACGAAGTGGATTTCCGGCGAGTCGCCTTCGCCCTTGGTGTTGACGGCGCCATTGATGCCGCCCTGCGCGCACACCGAGTGCGAGCGACGGAACGGCACGAACGAGAAGGCGTCGACCTCGTAACCGGCCTCGGCGATCTTGATGCAGGTCATCAGGCCCGCGAGGCCGCCACCGACGATGATGAAGCGAGGCTTGTCTGCTTTTGTACTCATGAGGCTCCCGTCAAACCAGCTTGATAAAGGCCAACAGCGACGCCAGGCCCCCGGCCAGCAATACCACACCGACGAGGCCGCAGGCCACGCCCGACAGCCGCTGCGCGCGCGGACTGACGGTCAGACCCCAGTGAATCCCCACGTTCCACAAGCCGTTGGCAAAGTGAAACACCGCGCAGGAAAGGCCGACTACATAGATCCAAACCACCGGCACGCCGAGGTGACTGCCGGTCAGATACTCGTGCATGTATTGCGACGAAACGAGCTCGTGTCCATCGACGACCTGGAAGCTGGCCAGGCCCGGCTGAAACACCGGCGCAAAGCGGGTGTGCCAGACGTGATAGCCGATATAGAAGAGCAAGATGATGCCGCTGAGCCGCTGGAACATGTAGGTCCAGTTGCGCAGATAGCCGTACTGGCCGACGTTGGGGCGGGCCATGCGGGCGACGAAGATGCCGTAGGCGGCGTGGTAGAGGAGCGGCAGGGCGATGAGGCCGATCTCAGCGACGAGGATCAGTGGATTCAGCTGCAGATCTTGGACGATCTGGTCGAAGCGTTTGGCGCCGCCCGGGCCGACGGCCTGGAAGTTGGAGTAGAGGTGCTCGAGTAGAAAGCCGCCAATGGGCAGAAAGCCGGTCAGCTCGAACAGCTTTTTCGCCAGATATTGCCGTCGCAGTGAGTCGGACTTTCGTGGGGGTGCGGCCATGGCTCCTCAGTACGTCGGCGGACTGCGCAGTGACGGCGCCACCTTGCCGTTCATGCCGATATGAAGTCAAGGCCGACGGGTGTCAAATACTCTGGCGTGCCAAGACAGGCGATTGGCGCTTGTACGGCCTTGCCAGGGGCAAAACGGCAGGCTATCGGTCGGGCCAATGAGGAACTTCACGTCGGTGATGTTGGCGGTGTTGGCGTTGGGTGGGACTGCCGTGGCCGGGCCGTGGGAGACCACGTTCTCGACGGCGGCGGTGGCGTCGCAGCTGGTCGGCGAGCCGACGGTGGTCCTGGTGGCGCCGCTTGGCAAAGGCGCCGAGCAGGCAGCGACCGTGTTGGTGGACAGCGTGCGCGCGTCGGGGCGGGTTCGGCTGGTCATCGACGGGCGCTCGCTCAACCGGGCCGGCAAGCCGAATGTGTCCACCATGGGCGACGTGGAGCTGGCGCGGCGGGCCCATGGCGTCGGTGCCGACTGGACGCTGGCGGTACGGGTGTTTCCGGGGCCGCCGGAGACGGCGGTGGTCAATCTTCTCGACGCTGAGGGACATGCGATCCATGCGTTCACGGCGATGGCTGGCACGCCGCTGCAGCCACGCGTGGCCACCGTCGGTGAAGGCGTGTCGGCCACCGCGCAGGGCAAAGTGGCGGACCTGGCGCGTGCCAGCCGCGGCGTGAAGACGGCCGACGAAGATACCGAGGACGATGTGGCGGCGCAGCAGCCGTATGTGCCGCAGCAGCCTTATCAGCCTCAACAGTACCAGCCGCAATATCCGCCGGCATATCAGCCACCTCCGCAGTACCAATATCCGTATTCAGCGCCGATGCCGGTGGGCGATCCACGCGAGCAGCAATACACCGATCGCGCCATCTTCATCGGCATGCGCGTCGTCGGTAACGGCTACGGCTACTACGGCTACTCGTCGGGCATCCATGTCGGCAATCGAATCGCCGACGGTGCGGAGCTCTTCGGCGTGCTCGGCCGCCCGGATCTGGCCTCACAGTGGCAGTCCCGTCATCGCACGCGCTCGGCGCTGTTCGGCTCGGGTGGCGCGCTCCTCGGCGTCGGTGTAGTCATGATGTTGGTCGGCGCCGTCCTGCCGGTAGGCTGTGTCGAAAGCAGCCATTGTGGCTATGGCACCACCGAGTACGGCGTCATCGGCGCCGGCGCTGGCGCGACGTTACTGGGCATCGGCCTTCTCGCCGGCGGCGGCGCCGTGCATGCCTTGCCCGTCGACGAAGGCGAGGTCAATTCCATGGTCCGCAAATACAACCAGGGCATTCGCAAGGAGCTCGGCCTACCGATCGCAGTGTCGCCCTACGCCAACCCGTATGGCGGCGGCATCCAGGCGGGCGGGCGCTTTTGAGCGAATCTGTGCGCGCTTTGAAGTCGATCGTCATCATTGCGCTCTTGGCGCAGTTTGCCGTCGCTGGTGAAGATCCGTTGGCCGCATTCGAGCGCCGCCAGCAAGAGATCTTCACCGCCAACGCGCCCGGCGTGGTGCTCATCGCCGACGGGGACTCGTTCGGCTCCGGCTTCTTCGTCACCGCCGACGGTCTGATACTTACCAACGCCCACGTGGTCGGCAAGGCCTCCACCGTTGCTGTGGTCCTCGGTGACGGCCGCCGTGTGACCGGCCAGGTGGTCGAGCTGGCCCGCGAAGGCGTCGATCTGGCGCTGGTCCAGGCCCCGGTCACCGGCGTCAAACCGGTCGCGCTCGAGCTCAGCTCCGATCTGCGCATCGGCAGCTGGGTGGCGTCGATCGGCCACGGCAAAGGCGCCATCTGGTCCTACAACACCGGCATCGTCTCCAACATCTATCCCGACGGCAAAGACCACCCGGTCTTCCAGACCCAGATCCCGCTCAATCCCGGCAACTCCGGCGGCCCGGTCCTCGACAAACGCGGCCGTGCCGTCGGTGTGGTCACCGCACAACTGGCCAACACCGCCAGCATCAACTTCGCCATTCGCACCGAGGTCGCGCTGCGCTCCTTGTCGGGCCTGGCCCGCGCCTGCGACTGTTTGGTCATCCAGGCGCCGAACAATTTACCCGTCTTCGTCGACGGAGAGATGCGCGGCCTCGGCCCGCGCGTGGTCATTCCGGCGCAACCCAAGCGCTACCAAGTGTTCGTCGTCGTCGACGGCGTGATGAAAAAAGCCGAAGCCCAGTTCCCGCGCCAGCGAACAATCGATCTCAAGTAGCGCTCGCCAGATAGTCTGGACAGGCCGGTGTGGGCGCCTAGGATAGGACGATGCTCACTTTCTTCCACGCGCCCCGCTCGCGTTCGTCACGCATTCTCTGGCTGCTCGAAGAGCTGGGCGTGCCTTACGACACCAAGCTCGTCGAGATCAAGCGCCGCGACGGCTCGGGCGGCGCCGACGAAGCCTATCGCGTGGTCAATCCCCACCTGAAAGTGCCGTCGGTGGTGCATGACGGCCACCCGGTGATCGAGTCGTCGGCCATCTGTCTGTATCTGGCCGACGCCTTTCCGGCCGCCAAGCTGGCCGTGCCCATCGGCGACCCGGAGCGCGCCGACTATGTCACCTGGCTCGTCTACAGCGGCGCCGATTTCGAGCCGGCCATCATCGGCAAGCTCTTGCAGTGGAAGAATCTGGCCTACTCCATCGCCGATCCCGACGAGGTCGTCGACCATGTCGAGCGCACCCTCGGCCAGTCCGACTATATCGTCGGTGCGCAGTTCACCGCCGCCGACATCATGATCTGCAGCGTGCTGCAGTTTGCGATGGAGGTCTCGAAGGTCATCCCGCCGCGGCCGATCTTCGAGGCCTATGTGAAGCGCTGTACGTCTCGGCCCGCTTGTGTGCGCGCGCTGGCCAAAGACGCGACGGGCTAGTAGCCTCGGGCGGTGACCCGCGCGCGCATCGTCGCTGTTCTCTTTGCGGCGCTGGCGTTATCCATCGCGTGCACCGCGCTCTATCTGGTCGGCACCGGCGGCCATGCCATCCACAACGGCGACGAGGCGATGTATGCCGAGGCGGCGCGCGAGATGGTGGCGACGGGCGACTACGCCGACCTCCGCTGGCAAGGCGACATCCAGCTCGTGCGACCGCCGCTGGCGGTGTGGGTCCTGGTGCTGGGCCGTGTATTTCTCGACGGTGAGCCCGCGGTGCGCTGGCCGCTGGCGGCGATGTGTGGCCTGCAAGTGGCGCTGGTGTTCGTGCTCGGCTTTCTGTGGTTCGAGCGCCGCTGGCTCGGCGGACTGTGCGCCGCGGGCATGCTGGCGACGGCAGATCTGTTCGTCGGCTATGCGCGCTATGTCGAGAGCGAGCCGGTGCTGTGCGTGGCCATCGTCGCTGCGATCATCGGCTGGGAGCTCGCGCGGCGACGGCGGGGCTGGGTGATCTTGTGGGGCGTGGGTCTGGGTGCTGCGCTCATGACCAAGCAGCTCATCGGGGCCATCCCGCTGTTGTGCCCGCTGGTGGAGCGCGTGGCCTCGGACGGCGATCGCGCTGTGTGGCGCAAAACCTGGCTGGGTCTCGTCGCTGCCGCTCTGGTGTGGACGCCCTGGCATCTGCGTCAAACGTTGCATCACGGCGCCCGCTTCTGGTCGGCCTACATCGGTCAAAACGTCGTCGAGCGATCGCAGACTGCGCTCTTGCATGTCACCCGGCCCACGTATTACGTCCGCGAGCTCTGGCGCGCGGAGGGCGTGTTTGCCGTCGTCTTCGCCGTCGCGGTGGGCTTCTGTGTCTGGCGCGCTGTCCGTCACCGTCGACGGCGTGAGCTTTCGATCCTGCTTTGGGTGCTGGGACCGCTCTTGGTTTTCACCATCGCTTCGTCGCGCTACGACCATTATGCGCTGGTGATCTATCCCGCGCTGGCCCTCGCGGTTGCCGAGCTGGCGGTGCTACCGCTGCGGCAGTCTCTCCTGGCTCTCGTCGCTGTGGTGCTGGTCGGCGGCGCGTTTGCGACCCATGCGTGGCGTCACCTGTCGACGTTCGACGGCGACGACGAGATCCGGGCCCTCATGCGGGCAGCCCACAACGGCGAGGCGGTCTACGCCTACAACACCCACGCCTACTCGGCGAAATATTATCTCGGCGACGCCAAGGTCTCGACGCTGCTGGAGAGTCGCACCGACTTCGACACGGCCCTCGGTCTCCACGCCGCAGGGATGCCCGCGTCGGTCGTCTTGGCCACCAATCTCGCAGCCACCCTCGAGACATTGCCGCGCCCGCACTGGCTTCTTTTGCCGCGCGCACGCGCCAATCTGGTCGCCGGCATCAGCCTGACGCCGACGGCGGAATCACGCCACTACCTTCTGCTACATAATCCGTAGCAGCGATACGCCGGCCTCCGGTATCAGCGCGCCTTGCAGGCGCCTTCGAAGCCGAGCTCACAACCGCGTTGCCTGAACCGTGTTGCGGCAGCCGGGTCCCGAGGCATACCCGACCCCATGGCCGCCATCTCGCCGAGGTGAAAGCAGGCCCAGCCGTCGGTCGCTTCGCAGGCGGGCGTGAGCAACTGGACTGCACGCGCCGGATCGGCTTTGACGCCGTCGCCATAGCGGGTCAGAAAGCCGAGACGGGCGCAGCCACCCTGCGCGTGGGCGTCACACGCCCGCTGATACAGAGCGACGGCGGCGGCGATGTCGCGCGGGCCATCTTTGCCGAGCTCGAACAGTTTGCCGAGCGCGACACAGTCCGGCCAGGAACCGGCGTCGCATTTGGCTTTTGCTTCAGCGCGATCGCCGGCTTCACTGGCGGCCTTCAGGGTGCCGACCATGGAGGCAAGGGCCTTGAGCCGATCTTCCGGGCTGGTCTTGGCCCAGCGCGCTGCCGATTCGCTCTCGGCGCGGTTGGCGCGATCTTGCACGAAGGTCACGCCGAGCGCCGTCGACACCAGCGATGCGATGACGAACAAGGTTCCGCCCCACCAGAGGTTGCGCTTCTGCATATCGGCCAGGCGCCACACGCCACCGCCGGCGAACCACGAGACGAACAAACCCAGCATGAGCGCGATCGCAGCGACGGTGACGGTCGGATCGTGATGCGACCACGACATGGAACCGAGCACGACGAGCGCCACCAAGCCCCACGCGTTGAACAGCGCCAACAACAGCGACAAAGGCACGAGACCCGACTCTTCGCGCGAGCTGCCGCCGTGGGCAACGATGCGGCGACCGCCGATGGGAATGACCGGAAAGTAGGCGACATGCCAGAACAGCGTCGACGCACTCGAGCCGTCCTTGCCGTAGATGATGCCGTATTCGCCAGTGCCGACCGCGATCTTGATGGTAGCCATGGCGCCAGCATACGAGGCCTCGGCGGCGATTTGACTTTGGAGCCTGAGGTATACTGGCCCGACATGTCTAGACTCCCCTGGTTGCTGCTGCTGTTTATCGTCGCTGGTGTGCCTGTGGCGCGCTCCGCCGATGCTCCCAACACCGCGCGGGCGCACTTCGAAAAGGGCTCGACCGCGTATGACCTCGGGCAGTTTCGCGAGGCAGCGCGTGAGTACGAGATCGCCTACCGGCTCAAGAACGATCCGGCGCTCCTTTACAATATCGGCCAGGCCTATCGGTTTGCCGGCGACACTGCCGAGGCATTGCGGGCCTACAAGGCCTATCTCCGTCGCAGTCCCGAGGCGCCCAATCGCCGCGAGGTCGACACGCAGATCGTGAAGCTGCAGCGTCTCGTCGACGAGCAGCGGACTTCGACCACCTCGCCGCCGCACGGTGTGGCCACGCCGGATCATCCGCTGGTGCTGGAGGCGCCCCAGCTCGTGGTCAGCCAGCCAGTGGTGCGTCCGGCGGTCAAGACGCCCATCTACAAAAAGTGGTGGCTGTGGACCATCGTGGGCGTGGTGGTGGTGGGTGCCGTGGTCGGTGGTACCGTCGCTGCGACGACGCCCAACGATGCCCCGGGCCCGGCCAATACGTTCAACGTGGTGCTCCGTTGATTCGCTGTCTCTGTCTGATCGTCGCGTTTTTGCCCGCGGTTTTGATCGGCTGTGCCGACGGCCAGAGCGTGGTCACGGTCCATGTCGATGCGGACAGCGGGGCCAATTTTGCGTCGGTGACGAGCCTCAAGGTCACGCCTTCGGACAGTAGCGGCAAGACCGACGCCGTCGAGGTGCTGGTCGGGCGCGCCATTCCGCCAGCGGTCGACTTCGGTCTGCGCTTCCAATCCAGCGTGCGCGGCGTGATCCACGTCGAGGTGCGCGCCGTCGACAGCACTGGCACCGCCATCGCCAGTGGACGCGGCGATGTCACGGTCGCACCGTCGAAGAGCCTGAGCCTGCCGATCACCCTGACGGCGGTCGTCGCCCCCCCGCCCGACTCGCATCTGGTGTTCCAGGTCCAGCCGACCGGAGGCGCCGCCAAGAGCATCTTGAAGCCGCCCGTGCAGGTCGTGTTTCAAGACACCGCCGGCAAAGTGGTCACCGCCACCAACGCGCCGGTCACATTGGCCATCGGCACCAATCCTTCCAGCGGTCACCTGGGCGGCACCGTCACCGTCGCTGCCGTCGCTGGTGTGGCCACTTTTCCCGATCTCACCGTCGACACTGACGGCGACGGCTACACCTTGACCGCCGCCGCCGACAGCCTGCCCACCATCACCTCGGCTCCGTTCAACATCCGCCCGCCGTCGTGGGTCACGGCCACCGGCGGCATCTTCGGCGGCAACATCACCGCGCTCGCCTCTGACCAGGGCAACCCCATCACCCTCTACGCCGGCACCGAAAAAAGCGGCGTCTTCAAAAGCACCAACCTCGGCGGCACCTGGGCCCCGGTGTCGAACGGCATCGGCGACATGGCCATCGTCGGCCTCGCCGTCGCACCTGGCAACGGCCAGGTCGCCTACGCCACCACCGCCACCGCGGTCTACCAGACCACCAACGGCGGCACCAGCTGGACCGTCAGCTTCACCGACGTCAGCGGCGGCTTCAACGGTGTCGCCATCGACCCCGCCAACGCCAACAATGTCTACGTCGGCGGCTTCAGCCGCGTCATCAAAACCGCCAACGGCGGCACCAGCTGGAGCGACAACTCCGCTGGCTTTGGCGCGTCGCCGAAGAGTCCCGGCAAGATCAAGTCGCTGGCGGTGTCCGGCGCGTCGGTGTTCGCCACCGGCTTCAACAACGACACGTCGGGCGGTGGCTTGTGGCGCCAAAACTCCGGCGGCACCTGGGCCAAAGACACCGGCATGCCCGGCATCTACCCCAACTGGGTCGCTGTCTCGCCGAGCAGCATCAACATCATCTTTGTCGCCACCGACGGCGGTCTGTACGCCACCAACGACGGCGGCGGCACCTGGACGCAGCGCGTGGCCGGCGCACCCAACTACTTCAAGCCCACATCGCCCAAGATGGTCGTCTTCGATCCGTCCAACAGCATGAACCTCTACGCCGCGTCCAACATGTCGACCGGCGGCATCGGCGGCGTCTTCAGATCCAGCGACGGCGGCGCGTCCTGGAACTACGACAACTCGCTCATCGACAACGCGCCCGTCGCCGCCATCGTCGTCGACAAAAACAACGGCAGCAACCACTTTGCCGCGCTCGCCGACGGCGTCTACAAGAGCACCGGTGGTAGTTGGTCGTTCTCCTCGGCCGGCCTCACCGGCTTGCCCATCCAGTCTCTCGTCGGCAGCGGCACCGCCAAGACGCTCTATGCCGGCACCTACAACGGCGGCGTCTTCAAAACCACCGACGGCGGCATGAACTGGGGCCCAGCGTCCGGCTCGGCCACCATGGCCCTGCCGAGGAGCAACGCCACCGTCGGTGCTCTGGTCCTCGATCCGGCCACGCCGGCCACCGTCTACGCCGGCATCAACTTCGGCGGCATCTGGAAGACGGTCGACTCGGGCGCGAGCTGGATCCAGCAAACCACCGGCGTCACCGACAACGCCATCGTCGCTCTGGCCATGGCGCCGTCGGACCCCATGTTGCTCTACGCGGGCACCAACAGCGGCACCATCTACAAGACCACCAACGGCGGCACCCAGTGGACCTCGGGCAACTCGCCCGTGGCGACGACGGCGCAGTCTCTGATCATCGATCCCACTGCGTCAGCGACGGTCTATGTCGCCGCAGTGACCGCAGCCAACGCCGCCATCCAAAAAACCACCACCGGCTCGACGAGCTGGTCGCCCCTCACCACCGGCTTACCGTCGATGGGCAACGTCAACGTCATGGCCATCGACGGCGCCAGCAACATGACCCTCTACGCCGGCCTCGACTCGGGCGCGGTCTATCGCAGCACCGACGGCGGCGCCAGCTGGAGCTCCACCACCACGTTCACCACCGCCGCGGTCATCGCTCTGGCTGCCCATCCCACCGCCGCTGGCATTCTCCTGGCCGGCACCCAGTCGGCCGGCGTCTACCGCAGCACCGACGGTGGCACCACCTGGTCAGCCATCAACGGCGGCCTCGAGAGCCTGCAGATCAACGCCCTCGCATTCGACCGCGCCAACCCCACGCAGGTCTACGCCGGCACCCTCAACGCCGGCGTCTACCAGGCTAGCTTTTGATCATCGGAACCCTGGCAGGGTTCCTTGGCCGCGGTCAGCCTGCCGAACGTACCAGCATCGCCGGTGCGGACTCGATCAGCCGTCCGTAGGCGCCAAGGACGAGCTTGGTGGACAGCTCCGGCACTTGCTCCGCCAGCCAGGAGCTGGCCGTGCCCACGTCGCCAAAGGTGCCTTGCGGATAAGTTTTTTTGACCAGCATGCGAACGCTCATGGCCAGCGCACGCTTGGCGGCGGCGCGAAAGCCGCTGCCTTCGATGGTGAGCGCGGAGCCGAGCACGCGGCGGCCGTGTTGGATGACGAGCTGGCTCACGGCGCTCGAGGCGTCGGAGTTGGGCACCGACGCCGTCGACGCCACGACGATGAACACCGCCCGGCCCGCCGGATCACGGAGCTCATCGGAGAGCACGCGCACCATCTCGTACATGGCCACGTCGGTGTCGGGCCCAACCAAGCGACACAAGACCAGCCGCCCTTCGGTCCCAAACTGAGCTTCCGGGGTGGCATAGATGGAGCGCATACCCAAGATATCGGCCAGCCCGGACAAACCTTTAGGGCGCAGCTACACCCGACCCCAGCGACGGCGCAGTAGCCATTCGAGCGCCAGACAACCTGCCGCGACCAAGAGCACCCAGGCGCTCGACCACAGCTCCACGTCGTGGTGCTTGTTGATGCGGACGACCTTGGGCGGTAGCAAGTTGAGCTCGGCAAGGCTGCCGCCCTCGTCGACAAAGTGGCCTGTGGAGGTCTTGGCGAGGGCCCGCAACAGCTCGTCTTTGGCCTCGGCCTCTTCCAGCTCCCGGCCGGCGCCCTCGACGAGGAAGACAGCATCTTCGGTCAGCGGACGGCCGCTCAGCGTGGCCCGCGCAGTCACCCGGTAGCCTCCTGCTGCAGGCGGATCGAGCTCGAGGATCAGCTCGCCTTTTTCGTCGGTGCGGCCCTGCTTGCCGAGGACCTCGGCCGCGGGCGACCCGAGGCCCGGTAGGCGCATGACGGTGACCGCCACGTCGATGTTGGGTGCTGGCTGATAGTCGGGCTGCAGCGCTTTGACTTTGAGGACGACGCGTTGGCCTCGACGCCAGCTTTGCTCGCCGGTGTCGATCCGCAACAGCGACAGCGACGGATCGCGGATGAGCCAGCGCACCGCGTTTTCCCAGAAGCGCTGATAGGCGCGGCTGCGATCGGCGCACCCGTTACCCTCGCAGACGGCGCCGCCCGAGAAGATCCAGCGCCAGCTCGAGTCGGTGGTGAGCGCGAGGCTGCGGCCTTTACCGGCCTCACCGACGGTCAAGATCGGCAGCGGCTTGCCGTCGGAGCCCTTGCGGGTGGGGTGGGTGCCGAGCACCGTCGCACCCGGCTTGGCGCGCGTCACGAGGTTGGTGCCGCCGAGCTCGGGCATGCCGGCCCAGCGTGCATCGTTGTCCTCGACGTCGACGCGCAGCGCGGTGATCGGATGGGCCCGCCCTTCGGGCGAGAGCTGCATCTTGAACGGCGCCGGATCCACCAGCTCCGCCGTCGACGCCACCGATGGCGGCAGCTCCACGGGCAGCACCGTTGCCACCGGCGTGCCGGCATAGCCGCCGAGTGTGAAGCTGAGGTCGCCACCCAGCATGCCGAGCCCGCCGCCATCCTCGACATAACGCTGGATCTCGTCGAGATAGGCGCCGATGCCATAAGGGCCAAAGTTGAAGTTCTGCAGGAACACCACATCGAACGAATGCAGCTGCTGCTGGAACAGCTCCTCCGTCGGAAACGGGATCAGCGACAGCTCCTCCGACGACACGGCCTCGACGTCGTCGGGCGTGCGCAAGATGAAGAAGGAGATGAGGTCGACATTGGGATCGTGCTTGAACAGGCCGCGCAAAAACCGCTCGTCCCACGACGGCCGGCCCGAGACCAGAAGCACGCGGATCTTGTCGCGAATCACGCGCAGCAAGAAGGTGCGCGCGTTGTTCTCGACGAGGGCCTCACCAAGCTGCGCCGGCACCGCGATCTCGTAGACATATTTGCCGACGCGCTCGGGCGTGATGGCAAACGTCACCCGGTAGTCGAGCTGGTTCGGCTCGACGGTGACCAGGGCCGTATCGACGATCTCGCCATCACGTCGCAGCGTGACGGGTAGCGCCTGTCCGGCCAGTCGGCGCGCGCCTTCGATGCGCACCATGGCCTCGACCTTGATGGCCGTGCGGACGAAGGCGAACTCGTCCGCCAGCACCCGCGTCACAGCGACGTCGAACAGGCCCCGTCGTCCCACCCAGGCAGCATGGACCGGCGCGCCCAGCCCACGCACGAAGTCGGCGTCGTCGTTGCCGAGACCGGTGGCGAAGCGCCCGGTGTCGACGCCGTCGGAAAATAAGATGATCCCGGCCAGATCGCGGCCTTCATAGCGGGCGCGGGCGGCGGCCAAGGCGTCGCGGATTCTCGTCGCTGGCATGGCCGTACCGGCGCCGTTTTTCTGCAGCGACTCGAGCGTAGTTGGGACCAGCCGATCGCCGAAAACATAGTAATCGAGTCGATGATCGACGCCGAGGGCGGACAGATCGGCTTTCTTGTCCGCCAGCCACTTGCGGGCACGTTCGGCGCGGGGCCCGTGCTCGTCGTCCTCGGCGATCTTCATCGATTCCGAGCCGTCGACCAGCACCGCCACATGATTGGGCAAGGTGGTGACACTCTCTTGCCGCAACGCCGGCTGAAAAAACAGCACCAGCGCCGCCACCGCCGCACCCGCGCGCAGGCTGACCATCCCCAGCCGCCGCCCGAGCCTCTCGCCGCCAAGTGACCACCAGGCCAGCCCAACGATCAGCACAGCGACGACAGCCGCCGCAATCGCCGCCGGCCGGCCCCAGGGCGCCAGCGACACCAGCACCCACTCGCTGACCGCCTCTGTCGACGGATTCACGGCGAGAATCTCCACTGTCGCCGACGGAGAATGAACGGCACATGCACCTGATCGTCTTTGTAATCGAGGCACAGCGCATACATCGTCAGATTGACCCCGAGCCGGATGGCCAGCTCTCGCTGTCGCTCACCACCGGGGATGACCTGATGCTCCCACTGGCCGAACGCATCGCGGGCCCAGGCCCCGGCCAGATCGTTTTGCGAGTAGACCACCACCAAGCGCCCGTCGTGGACGACGCCTTCGAGCTGCGCCGCCTGCACCGTGCGGCCGACCGGCCGGGCCAGGAGATAGAAGGTCTTGTAGAGCACATGCGTCGACGGAATCGCCGCCAGCGGCTGGCGTGGAAACAGCCGGGCCACCAGATCTCGCACGGCGGTATCGAACGGCCCGTCGAGCCGTGCCTCGCTGGAGTCGATGAACAAGAGGCCCCCGCCTTGCAAATGCCGTCGCAAGCGGGCGACTTCCCCATCGCTGGGCGCCGGCATCGGCCCGTCGCCGGCCAGGTACAAGAGCGGCTGCCTCTCCATGGCGTGCTCGTCGCTGAGACGCACCGAGACGGGCTCGGACACGGTCAAGATGCTGGTACGCTTTTCGATCTCCCAGGCCAGCCGCCTCGTCGCTGTTGGGCGCGGATTCCAGTTGCCTTCGTACTTGATCTGGGCAAACGAAACCTTGTCGATGTCGCCAAATGCCGCGGCCGAACGCTCCGGGCCGAGGCCCGCCAGCGTCAGTACCAGCCATCCAACGACAAGCCCAAGCACGCGCAAGCTCACAAAGCATAGCAGGGCTGATACCATCTGGCGCAATGCTCTCCGGCGCACATCTCCTCATCACCGGCGGGGCCGGCTTCATCGGCTCCCACCTCGTCGAGCGGTTCGCCGCCAAGAACCGGGTGCGCGTCCTCGACACCTTTCGCCGCGACGCGCTCCGTCCCGCTGGCCTCGACAAGGGCGCCAATGTCGAGGTGATGGAAGGCGACGTCATGGACCCAGCGTCGGTCAAACGCGCCATGGCCGACGTGGACATGGTGGTGCACCTCGCTTCCATCGCTGGCGTCGACACCGTCATGAAACAGCCGGCGCTGACCATGCGTGTGTCGCTTCTGGGGACGGCCAACGTTCTCGACGCCGCCCTCGAGAGCGGCCGGTGCAAGCGCTTCGTCGACTTTTCGACGAGCGAGGTTTTCGGCCGCTACGCCTACCACGTCACAGAATGGGACGTCTCCACGATCGGCGCCGTCGGTGAGGCGCGCTGGACCTACGCCGTCGCCAAGCTGGCCACCGAGCACTTGGCCATGACCTACCACAGACAACACGGCTTCCCCGCCGTCGCTGTGCGGCCATTCAACATCTATGGGCCGCGCCAAGTAGGCGAAGGCGCCGTGCACCACTTCATCGCCCGCGCGCTGCGCGGTCAGCCACTCGAGATCCACAACGACGGTTCGCAGATCCGCTCGTGGTGTTACATCGACGACATCGCCGACGCCATCGAGCGCGTTCTCGTCGACGAGCGCGCTGTTGGGCACAGCTTCAACATCGGCAACCCGCGCTCCACCGTGACCATCTACAATCTGGCGCGCGAGATCGTGCGCCTGTCGTCCTCGGGCTCGAAGCTCGACATGGTCGAGTGGAACTTTCCCGACGTCGAGCTGCGCGTCCCGTCGGTGGGCAAGGCCAAAGAGCTCCTCGATTGGTCGGCGCGCGTCGACCTCGAAGAGGGCCTGTTGCGCACCATCTACTGGTACCGGAGCCAGATGTAGTGCCGTCTGCTGATCCTGGCTTGGTGACGGCCGAGCATCTGCACAAGACCTTCCGCCTCGGCTTTTTGCGCCGGCGCGTGGAGGCGGTGCGTGATGTCAGCTTCACTGTCCAGCCTCGGGAAATCTTCGGCTTTTTGGGCCCGAACGGCGCCGGCAAGACCACCACCATCAAGATGCTGATGGGTCTCATCTTTCCGACGAGCGGCCAGGCGCGCATCTTCGGCAAGCCCATTGCCGACGTCGAGGCCCGTCGCCGGCTGGGTTTTTTGCCGGAAAATCCCTATTTCTACGACTACCTCGACGGGCGCGAGCTGCTCGACCTCATGGGGCGTCTTTTCGGTATGCGCGCCGCCGATCGCAAGCGTCGCGCCGACGAGCTTTTGGCCCGCGTCGGCCTCGGTCGCGCCGGCACCCTCGGCATGCCGTTGCGCAAATATTCCAAGGGCATGCTGCAGCGCCTGGGCCTCGCGCAGGCGCTCATCAACGACCCTGAGCTCGTGGTCCTCGACGAGCCGATGAGCGGCCTCGACCCCGTCGGGCGCAAAGAGATTCGCGATCTCATCCTGTCGCTGCGCCAGGAGGGCAAGACGGTCCTCTTCTCGACGCACATCCTCTCCGACGTCGAGCTGCTCTGTGATCGGGTGGCCATCATCGTCGGGGGACGCCTCCGCGACGTCGGTGCGCTCGACCAGCTCCTGTCGCCGAAGCTCCTGCATACCGAGGTCGTCCTGGCCACGGCCGACACCAAGCACATCGAAAAGCTCGGCCCGGACGTCGACATCAATACCTGGCTCCAACAGGCTCTCAGCGACGGCAGACAAGTGGTATCGGTCACCCCGCGCAAAGAGTCTCTGGAAGATCTCTTCGTGCGCGAGGTCGAGGCCGGCGACACCGGCGCGGGGGCAGGCCGGTCATGATCGCGGAGCGTGAGGCCGTGCCGAACAGCGTAGCGGGAGGTCCGGAACCCTCTCAGGGTTCCGGGCAAAGATCATGATCGGTCGCGTTTCCGCCATCGCGCTGAACACTTTTCGGGAAGCCGTCCGCAACAAAGTCTTGTACCTGCTCTTGTTCTTCGCCGTCGCTCTCATCGCCTCGGCGCTCGGCCTCGGCCAGATGTCGCTGCACGAAGAAGCGCGCGTCACCCGCGACCTCGGCCTCGGTGGCATGGCGCTGTTTGGCGTGCTCATCGCCATCTTCGTCGGCGTCAATCTGGTCTACAAAGAGCTCGACAAAAAGACCGTGTTTTCGCTGATCCCCAAGCCCCTACACCGTCACGAATTCATCCTCGGTAAGTTCGCCGGCATGGTGGTGACGCTGTTCGTGCAGATGGCGGTCATGTCGCTGGTGCTGTTCGCGGTCCTGTGGCGACAGGGCGCCGATGTCGACGCTGCCGTGTTGCAAGCCGTGGTGCTGCTGTTCTTCGAGGTGGTGGTGATCACCGCCGTCGCGGTGCTGTTCTCCAGCTTCTCGACGCCGTTTCTGTCGGGCGCGTTCACCCTCGGCATCTTCTTCGTCGGCCGCTCCATGCCCGAGCTGCGCGAGGTCATCGGCAAGCTCGGCTCGTCGACCACCAAGAACATCCTTCTCGGCCTCACCCGCATCTTCCCCGATCTGCACATCTTCTACGTCTCGGGCTCGATGCTCGACGGACGCCGGGCCACGGTGCACGGCGTCTATGTCGACTGGAGCTACGTGGGCGTTGCTGGCGGCTACGGCGCGCTCTACGCTGCAGTGGCCCTGGGCCTCGCCATGTTTCTGTTTTCTCGTCGAGATTTCGTATGAAAAGGCTGGCCGGCTGGATCTTGCGTGCGGTGGCCGCGCTGGGTTTTGTCCTGGGCGTCATGACCGCGCGCGTGCTGTGGTCGTCGAGAACGGCGCTCGCAGAAGCCGAAACGCGCACCGGCAAAGAACGCCAACTGCGTCTCGGCGAAGCCGCGCGCCTCTACACGCCGGGCAATCCCTGGTCGCGCCGCGCGCTCGATGCCCTCGTCGCTGACGGTCGCAAAAACGATGCCGATTCGCTCTCCGCTTGGCGCGAGGTGCGCTCCGCGATCTTGGCGACCCGATCGTTCTATGTCCCCCATCCAGATCTACTGACCGAGGCCGATCACCGCATCGCCGAGCTCTCTGCCGACGCGGAGCTGCAAGGCAAACCTGACGCCGCCGCCCAGCGACCCGTTGCCGTCGCCTGGCACCAGCAGCGCCTCGACGAATCCAACGCCGACGCACCCCACGTCGGCTGGTCCGTCTTGGCCATCTTGGGCCTGTGTGCCTGGCTGGGCGGCGCGCTCGGCTTTCTCACCCGCGCCGTCGGTGCAGACGATCGCTTGCAGCCCAAACCCGCCCTGGTCTGGGCTGCCAGCATCGCCTTTGGCCTGGCGCTCTTTTATCTGGGCCTGGCCCGCGCATGAGCCAAACCGTGCTCAGACTGTGGCTCATCGGCGACGATGAAGCGCTCGACATCCTGGCCGATCTCTCTCGGCACCTCGACTATTTCGCGGTCTCGAGGGCAGACGAACCCCCTGCCGAGCCTTTGGGTGCAGACGATCACATCATCATCGGACTTGGCGCACGCGACCGCAGCCTGCACCTCTTGGGGCTCGTCTTGTCGCATGGCCACCCCGGCTACGCAGGCATCATCTCCGACGGAGAAGACTCGGCAGGCGCCCGCGCGATTCTGGCCGGCGCCAGCCTGGTCACAGCGCTCCGTGGTGTGCCGAAGGTCACCGAACAACAGGGCTGACGTCAACAAAGACGTAGGTTGGTCCTTGATTTCGCCCGGCCTTTTGGCAGTCTCTCGTCGATGAGGATCGCATCGCCTTCCACGCACAGCTCCGCAGACCTCGCTCAGCGCTCTCGGCGATGCTCATGAAAGTCCCGCGCACGCTCGAACGTCTGGCAACGCACACGGCCCGCGCGGCCTGGCCGTTGGTAAAAGCCTACAACCGCGTCTTTGAAAAGCCGTCGCCGCACCCGACCTGGGCGCCCGCCCCGTTGCTGAAGCGCCGCGAGCGGACCTTCCCGCAGCTCGGCTGGCCGCGTGAGACCGACTCGCTCTGCCCGCGTTGCGTCAAAGACGTGCGCGAGGCCATCCTCGACGGCAAGACGGATCTGCGCGTGCTCATCGACGGCAAGCCGGGCGAGATCAAGGCCCGCATCGTCGAGGAAGACGGCCAGATCTGGATGAAGAAGACCTGCGCCACGCACGGGGAGTTCAAAGACCTCATCGCCCTCGATCCTGAGTGGCTGGCGCGCATCGAACGCCTCTATCCCGGCCGCGATTTTCTGGCGCCCAAGACCCCATTGCGCGAGCACGGCTCGTCGAGCATTCAATGGGGCCGCGGCTCGGTGCTCACCGTCGATCTGACCAACCGCTGCAACATGATGTGCGATCCCTGCTTCATGGACGCCAACCAGGTCGGCTATGTCCACGAGCTCGGCTTCGACGAGATCAAGAAGATCCTCGACGACTCCATGTCCATCCAGCCGCGCCGGCAGATGTCGGTGCAGTTTTCGGGTGGCGAGCCGACCCTGTCGCCGCATTTCTTGGAGTCGATCAGCTACGCGCGCGAGATCGGCTACTTCGCCGTGCAATGCGCCACCAACGGCATTCGCTTTGCCGAGGAGCCCGGCTTCGCCAAACAGGCGCGTGCGGCGGGTCTGCGCATGGCGTATCTGCAGTTCGACGGCGTCTCCAACGCGTCCAACGAGCACCGCAAGATCGGCAACCTCTTCGACGTGAAATTGCGCGCCATCGAGGAATTGCATCAGGCCGGCATCGACGTGATCTTGGTGGTCACGGTCATCAACGGCGTCAACAACGACCAGGTCGGCAACATCGTCCGGTTTGCCGTCGAGAACGCCGACAAGATCACCGTGGTGTCGTTCCAGCCGGTGTCGTTCACGGGACGCGATGAGGACGTCGACGACGAGACCCGCCAGAAGCAGCGCTACACGCTCTCGCACCTCGCCCACGACGTGAAGGCGCAGACCGGTACCACCGAGCCCATGCGCGACTGGTTTCCGCTGTCGGCGCTGGGCCCGTTCAGTGATCTCGTCGACATGCTGATGGGCAAAGATGCCGATTGGGGCTCCATGAAGTGCGGCTGTCATCCCAACTGCGGCGTCGGCACGGTGCTGATGGTCAACAAGCGCACCAAGGAGATGGTGCCGCTGACGGCTTTTCTCGACATGGAGGGCCTGCTCGGCGACATCGGCGTCATCACCGACGGCAACCAGGGCAAAGCCATGACCGTGGCCCAGCTGGCGACGGCGCTGTTGCGCAACTATCAGGCCGAGAATGCGCCGACGGGCTACGGCTTCGACGACATGCTGAAGCAGCTCTTGTCGCAGACCGGCGCCCGCGGCAAAAAAATCGGCGAGTACGAGACCGATGCCGCCGAGTTCGAGTGGCGGGTACTTTTCGTCGCTGGCATGTGGTTTCAGGACCTCTTCAACTACGACTTCCGCCGTACCGAGATGTGCATCATTCCGTACGGAACGCAGATGGGAGAGATCTCGTTCTGCGCCTACAACACCGGCGTCGGCTGGCGCAACATCGTCGAGAAGATGCTGGCCAATGCCACCGTGGCCGACTGGTATCGCACGCATGGCCGTCACGCGGTCTATGCCAAAGGTCAGGATCTCGAGCTGCCGGCGTTCCTGAATCCGATCACCGCACGCATCGATGGCGAGCCGATCAAGCTCAAAGTTCTGTCCTAAATCCTGCTTTTTTTTGGCTGACAGGTGTCAGCCGAGTGAAAGCGTTCTGCAACAACCTGCGTTGAAGCTGCGGCAACCAGAATGGCTGTCGGCCAGTAATGGATTTGTGCGCGCCAGAATCGCTTCAAGTTCAAGCACATGGGCGTAGGGCTCTCTGATGCGCTGCGTTATATGTACGGCAGCTTACCTTGGGTATCCCCGGATTCCAGTGGTCACATCGGGGGTAAAATATCGAAACGAGAAATGTTTCTGGCAAACAACTCCTGAGGGCTCAGAGCCGATAATCTAAGGGCGCATTCTTGAGAGGTCCGGGTCTATGGGGCACCTGTTCGACTACGAATTGCCTGGGGCAACCAACCGCGCGGCACTCAAGCGCGAGTTGGCCGTCAAGCAACACGACGATCCCGCCGTCCAGCACGACGCACCCTTCCAGATCTGGCAGCAGCTGCTCGACGCTGGCGCGGATCCGCTGGTGCTCGCGGCACTGTTGCAGAAAGACCTCTCGCCCGCCGAGCGTCGGCGCGCGTATCTGGAGCTGGTCCGCGACGTGGGTGGCCCCCTCGCGTCGGTGGTGCTGGCCCAAGCGGCGCCCGGTGTCGAACGTCGTGCCTTTCCCGTCGCCATCCGCGAGATCGCCGAGACGGCCTCGGGCCGTCCGCTGGTCGGCATTCACATGGTCACCGGTCGTCTCGTCGAGCTGATCGCCCAGAAGCTCGACACCACCGCCTTCACCCTCGGTTCCGAAGTCTTCGTACGCGGCGGCAGCGACGGCAGCTGCGAAGCAGTCCTGGTCCACGAAGCGCTCCACGCCAGCCAGCAACAAGACGCGTCTCCGGCCATGAAGCTGCGGCGCGCCGACGGCGACGCCGAGAGCGACGTCCATCGCATGCTGCGCCGGCTCGGCCCCGTCAGTGGTCGCACCGGCATGGTGCGTGAGCGCGCCCGCGCAGCGACGGCAGTCTCGTCGGCGCTTGGCCGGGCGCCGCGCGTGGCGTCGAGGCGCCCGACGGAGCTGGCCGCCTACGAGCCGACGCCGATCCAGCTCGACAAGAAGCAGGTGTTGCAGCTCGCCGAAGCGCTGTTGGTCCTCTTGCACAAGGGCGCCTCGGCCGGCGAGGTCAAGTCGGTGCTCGGTCCCCAGGACGATCCGCACTCGGCCGAGCTACGTCAGGCGGCGCTCGCCAAGATCGACGAGACGCCCGCCGGCGGCCAAGCGCGGGCGCGGTTGTCGTCGCTGCTCGGCACCGAAGCCGCCCTGTATCTGAACCAGCTCGGCAAGCTCATCCCCGAGGCCATCCGCGCTGCGCTCGAGCCCAAGCTTGGTGTCTCGCTCGCCGGCGTGCGGCTCCACGACGACGCCACGGCCGCAGCGCGGGCCCAGGCCGTCGGCGCCACCGCATTCACCGAGGGCAAAAACGTCTTCTTCGCTGACGGCAAGCTCGATCCGTCGACGAAAGACGGCCAGCATCTTTTGGCGCACGAGCTCGCCCACGTGGCGCAGCAAGCGGGTCAGCCGACCGGCCGCGATGCCTCCGAGCCCGGTTCTGCCGTCGAGCACGAGGCCGAGCGCGTCGCGCAGGCTGTGTCGCGTGGCGCCGCTGCGGGCGACTCCGATCTCAAGGTCAAAGAGACGGCCGCGGCCGGCACCATCTCGCGCGACGACGGCAAGTCCAAGCCGTCGGGCCCGTGGAACGTGCAATTTTTGCAGCAGGCCTTGAACGTCGACCTGGCCACGGCCACCGACTGGGCCAACGGCATGAAAAAGCTGACCCTGCCGCTTGGCAAGGTCGGCCCGGTCAACCTCAACGAGCTGACCGTCAAGCTCGACGACAGCGGCAAGCCCGAGCGCGGCGAGCTCAAGGCCACTGTCGACGACGGCGTGTTCAAAGGCTCGGCGGCCACGCTGCAGATCGACCAGCAGGGCAAGGTCACCGGATCCCTCGACATCGCCATCAATCTGCCTGGCGTGCTCGCCAAGACGGTCAAGCTGGCAGTCACGCCCGAAGGCTTGTCGGCGTCGGTGTCGCTCGGTTCCGGCGACTTTCTCTCGAAGGAATTTCCGGTCACCTCGAGTGGCATCAGCATCACGGTCAAGCAGACGCCGACCGGCCTCGACGTGCAGCTCGTGGGCTCGGCGCAGGTCGGCCTCGACGCAGGTTTCGCCGAGGGCAAAGGCACGCTGACCGCCAAGCTGACCACCGCCGGCGCGTTGTCGATGGCCGCCGAGATCGCGGCCACGTTCAACGTTCCCGGCCTAGGCGCTGCGGCCGCCGCAACCCTCAAGTGGGACGGCAAGAAGGTCGATGTCGAGGGCACGGCCAGCGTCGACGTGAGCGTGCCAGGTCTTTCGGGCAAAGCGTCCATCTCCTACGTCGACGGCAAGCTCAAGGGCGACATCCCCGAGCTCAAGTTCACCACGCCTTCGTTCGCCGGCCTCAAATTCGAGGGCGTCGGCATCTCGGAGGGCAAGCTCAAGGGCACGGTCAAGGTCGCCTCCGACACGACTTTCCCCGTCGGTCTGGCCACAGTCGTGCTCAAGGCCGACTCGAGCTTGTCCGTCGACGGCGCCAAGGTCACCGGCGAGGCCAACGGCACCATCAAGCTCGGCGACGTGCTCGAGGGTGAGTTCAACCTCGGCTACGGCGAAGGCGGCCTCGACGGCAATATCACGGTCGGGACATCGAAGGTCCCGTTCCTCAGCGTGAGCGGCCTCAAGCTGACCGCCAAGGGACTCGGCGGCGCCAATACCATCGGCATCGGTGGCGGCACCATCACCGTCGACGCCGGCATCGCCACTGGCAGCATGACCAACCTCGGCTGGTCGGGCGGCTCGCTCACCGGCGACGTCGGCCTTCAAGTCACCTTGCCTGGCGTCGACATCCCCGAGATCCAGTTCTCGGTCCTGCCCGGCTGGAAGATCCAGTCGAAGGCGCCAAAGTCCAAGGCCTCGATCATGTTGTCCGAGGCGCTCGGCAAGCTCGAGCAGCTGGCCATCGAGATCAAGACCGCGGGCGGCGATCTCAAGAACCTGCCCAAGGCACTCGGCGACATCAGCTTGTCGGCCACGTCGATCACGCCGCCGGGGTTGGCCAACAT
>Ga0123338_10000181_pt1 | contig 66324 bp, 55 predicted proteins | sample grotaG_FD_89793 | JGI IMG/M metagenome (GOLD analysis project Ga0123338, IMG submission 89793) | Glacier valley bacterial and archeal communities from Borup Fiord, Nunavut, Canada, to study Microbial Dark Matter (Phase II) -... | ecosystem: Environmental > Aquatic > Freshwater > Ice > Glacier ... | reverse complement strand
TTATCTACTTATAATATTTCATTAGCTACTGCGCAAACATATCGAAAGACAGTAATTAATATACTGGATAAGTCAGGTTTATCCATTTCAGAAAAGAATGAGGTATTAGGCAAGATAATAATTCAAGAAGTACAATAATAACTATGGTGCATAATGTTTTAAATACAAAGTTCAAAAAGTACTAATCCCAAACTTATTCCATTGACAAAAGATGCACTTTTTGGTATATTTGGATTTATTAATAAATCCATTAGCAAAAAAGTAAAAAATAATATGTAGACAAATAAGTCTCACTTGTGAGACTTTGTTTTATTATTTGGCAAATTTTTGTGGTAAACAAAGCCTTACATACAAAGCTTGGGGGTACTTGAATTTGCTCTTACAATATCATGACTTTATTAAAGATATGGGAATAGGAAAATGCATATAAGTAATTTCATTAATAAATCCAAAGAAGTAAAGGAGTAAGTCCCATGACAAAATTAATTAAGACTAATAAGCAAAGGGAACAGAAACAATCATTAGAAATTTTAAAGAAGGTGCAAGGGATAGCAAATAAGAATTATGTGACAATTAAAAAAGCTATCTCTCAAAATGATCAAGATAAAAATAATTCTCTAAAGGTACAGAACAACATTTGGAGAAGGTTGTCGGGAATTCGTATAAAGTTATTATTAGCCTTTGCTATCCCGATACTTTTAATGATTGTTTATGGGGTAGTATCCTATAATAAATCGGCAAGTGCTATTATAACAAATTATGAAAATATAGCTACGGATACCTTGAATGCAACAAGGGACTACATATTAATGGGAATAGATGCTGTATCAGCAAAATCCTATGAAATTGTAGATAATGACAAGGTGAAAAACTATTATAATAAGGCAGATGATATGAGTGCGGAGGAGAATACTGCTTCCTTTAGTGAACTAAAAAATGAAATTACTACAGCAAAATCATCAAACCCTTTTATTTATGCTATCCATGCCATTGGGAAAGAAGGAAGCAGTATTTCAACAGTGGATACGCTACCAGGGGGTATTTATGAAAGTTTTCTTAAATCAGAGGAAGGACAGATGGTATCGACTTCAACAGAACGTTATCTGTGGATTGCTAAGCACACCTTTCTGGATGAACAGTTAAAGAATAAACAGATTTCCTATGCTGTTTCAATTATAAGAAAAATGTCTGAAAACAATGGTTTTATCATCATTGATGTGCCTGAAAACCAACTTACGAAATCCATATCCCAAATTGATCTTGGTGAAGGCAGTATCGTTGGATTTATAACTGCAGACGGAAAGGAAACATTAGTTAATACTGAGGAAACAAATGTATTTAAAGAATTACTTTATTATCAAGAATCAGCTGCTGGTAAAGAAGCTAGTGGGTTTTCCTATGAAGAATATAAGGATGATGATTATCTTTTTCTGTATAGCAAAATTGGGAATACGGGGGCTTCCTTATGTGCTTTGGTTCCTAAAAATATAATTTTAAAACAAGCAGATGATATTAAATATTTGAATATAGTATTTGTAACCCTTGCAAGTATTATAGCGATTATTATAGGTACTGTATTAGCGGGCGGAATAGGCAGTGAAATCGCTAAGCTGGCGAAATCAATTGCCGTAGCTGCGAAGGGTGATTTAACAATAAAATTTCATACCAAACGTAAGGACGAATTTCGCTTATTATCGAATAGTCTTTCGGATATGGTTGGAGGAATGCGAAATCTTATCGAAGAGGTTGCAACAGTTGGTACAAGGGTTAGTGAATCCGCCAATGTTCTTTCTGGAACCTCCTCCGATATTTTAAGGTCTACTAAGGATATCTCTTCAGCGATTGATGAAATTGAAAAGGGAGCACTACAGCAGGCAACAGATACTGAGCAATGCTTAGGTCAGATGTCTGAGTTATCCCTAAAAATTAATAAGGTTTATGAAAATACTTATGAAATGGAGCATATTGCAAATGATACGAAAACAATCATAGTAGATGGAATTATTACTGTTAATGAACTGAGTAACAAATCTAGTGCAACCACTGATATAACGCACGTAGTTATTAACGAAATAGAAGACCTTGAGCTTCAATCACGCAGTATAGAAAATTTTATAAATGTAATTAATGAAATTGCGTCTCAGACCAACTTACTATCTTTAAATGCTTCCATTGAAGCAGCAAGAGCAGGGGACGCAGGACGGGGATTTGCAGTGGTAGCAGATGAAATTCGCAAATTGGCAGACCAGTCGATGAATGCATCAAGCCAAATTAAAGGTATCGTAAGTGAAATTCTAAAGAAGACGAACAGAACGGTGGTATCAGCAAGACAAGCTGAAAACATTGTAGAATCTCAAATGGAGGCATTAGTTAAAACCGTAAGTTCCTTTGAGAACATTAATAAACATGTAGGCAATCTGATTAATAATCTGAATAATATTTCCAATGGAGTAAAGGGAATAGAGTCGGCAAAGGATGAGACATTGGATGCAATCCGTAATATAGCTTCAGTATCCCAACAAACGGCATCATCATCGGAGGAAGTGAGCGCAACAGCAAATAATCAGATTACTTCCGTTGAATATTTAAGCAAATCAGCATCAGGGCTTGCTAATGATGCCACTAAATTAGAGGAAGCAATTAAATCCTTTAGAATTTTATAAGATACAAATACTTCAATAACGGATCATTACGATAGTAAAAGCACCACCTTGTGATAAATTAGGGCTTATCAAAGTCCAAAAATCACTAAGGCAGGTGCTTTTCTTTTAAAAATAATAAATTACAATCATTCTTTCTTGATGGTATCAATAATTATATAGTAATACATATTGCAAAAAATCTTGACTAGTGTTATGGAGGTAAATATGCGTATCGCAATCTACAGCCGTAAATCAAAGTGGACCGGTAAAGGCGAAAGTATAGAAAATCAGTTAATCATGTGTAAAGAGTATGTGATGGCCAATTTTCCGGATATTATAGAAGATGAGATCTATGAATATGAGGATGAAGGCTTTTCCGGTAAAAACACTCAAAGGCCGCAATTTCAAAAAATGATATCTGACATGAGAAAAGAACATTATGACTTTATTGTTTGCTATAAATTAGATCGTTTAGGCAGAAGCCTTATTGATTTAGTTAACTTAATTGAAGAACTAAACAAGATGAACACATCTTTTATTAGTATCAAAGAGAAATTTGATACATCAACACCGATTGGTAGAGCAATGATGTTTTTTACTGGTGTTCTGGCTCAAATGGAGAGGGAACAAATAGCCGAAAGAGTCAGGGATAATATGCTGATGCTTGCTCGTTCCGGAAGATGGCTTGGTGGGACAACACCCCTAGGCTTTGAGTCAAAAAAGGAAGAGACAAAAACATGGAATAATAAAGTGAAAACAGCTTATCGGTTAATTGTAAACGAGAAGGAAATGGATACCGTAAGGTTTATATATAGTGAATTTTTAGAAAAGCAGTCTTTAACGCAATTAGAAACCTATTTTAAACAGAACATTATTAAAACAAGAACAGGAAAGGAATATCAAATTTCATCAATACGCGATATCTTAACTAATCCGGTATACTGCACTGCTGACCAGAAAGCCTATGATTACTTTGAGAATCTTGGCTGCCAGGTTTGCATTGAAGAAAACGAACTGGATAGTATACATGGGTTAATTAGCTATAGTAAGACATCCTCTAGTAAATACAAGAACAAGCCCAATGAACCCTCTGAATGGATTATATCAGTATCAAAACACAAGGGGGTTTTAACCGGTAAGGATTGGGTAAAAGTACAGCAAATCCTTGAAATTAATAAGAAAAAAGGGTATAACTTCCGAAAAGTGCAAAACCCTGTATCACTCCTATCCGGCATATTATACTGCAAATGTGGCTATCCAATGCGACCGAAAAATTATCAAGCAGGACGTTTGAATCATAAAGGAGAAAGAACCTTTGCCTACTTATGCTCAAACAAGGAAAAGACAAATCGGAAAAATTGTGATATTGCTAATGTGAATGGAAACACACTGGATCAGATGGTCTGCGATGAGATATTGAAATATGTAAGTAAAGATTTCAGCGTTTATAAGGAATTGATAATTTTAAGAGATAACCTTTCGTTGAATCAAAGTAATAATAGATCTGAGATAGAAATGCTTAATAATATACTGAAGGAAAAGAAAAACATGATTTATCAGTTGATTTTCTCGTTAAGTAAATCTGAGGGAAAGGATACCCTAATAAAATATGTTGACCAACAAATTTGCCAACTGGACAAAGAGTGTATAGAAATAGAGAAGCTTATGGTAATTAACTCTGATATAGAAAATTATAGGCATGATAGTGGATTTCAAATGGAAGTTATTGAAAAACAAATCAGCTCATTTGCCAAGTCGTTTGAAACATTATCAGTTCTTGAAAAAAGAGAATATCTTCGCACTATCTTACAAAAAGTAGAATGGGATGGTGAAAGTGCCCATATTTATTTCCACTACTAACCCATCGCATTGCCGCAACCGCTTGGTCCAACGATACTAAGAAATTCACCATCCTTCACATGAAAAGAAACATCGAGTAGGGCCGGTGTTTCTCCTTCGAGGCTATGGTAGCTATAACTAATATGATCAATTTTTAATAGTTCGCCCATGTTGTTCCTCCATATTTGCTTATACAGTATTATATGTAGGGGCAAATGAGAGGTTACATGGTTTAGTAACACTGGGATACTTGCAAGAATAATATTATATTAAACCAACTACAGATTACATATTAAGGCAGTCACAGATTACAATTAAAGCAGCCATAGAATACATATTATATTGACATTAACAGGTATCAATACTATAATTATTGTAAGGTCGGATGAAAAATTTGGGAGAGACTGTCTATAGAAAAATGCTTGTGACAGCGCCGAAGGGGAATGCGAAAACTCTCAGGCAAAAGGACCAGATTTGGACGATACTCTGGAAAGCGATTTGGCACCGACGAAGCAAGTTTCTACTTGATTCATGACATGTAATTAGCAAAATTTACTTATTACTATGAATAAATAGTAGGGAAGAATCTTTCAGGTAAACCAACAGAGGCGTATTGATTTATTCAGTACGCCTTTTTTTATTGCATGTTAGTGAATTTAATTCTTTTATTGCAAGTACAAGACGTACTCATATAGTTAGAGGCAGATTCAAATAGATTATGAATGAATTTGCAGATTTATCGGCTTAAGGGAGTAAATGATGATTAACTTAAGCAGAATAGGAGAATGAAATGGATAAAAAGACCCCTCTATACGATTGCCACGTGCAAGCGAAAGGAAAAATGGTTCCCTTTGCCGGCTATCTATTACCGGTACAGTATGAAACGGGTGTAATTACAGAGCATATGGCTGTCAGAACGAAAGCCGGACTTTTTGATGTTTCTCACATGGGAGAAGTAATACTGACAGGAAAGGATGCATTAAACAATGTGCAGATGTTAGTAACCAATGACTGTAGCGCAATGGTTGATGGACAGGTAAAATACAGTCCAATGTGTAATGAAAGCGGTGGAGTAGTTGATGATTTACTGGTTTATCGTAAAAAAAGTGATTCTTATCTCCTAGTGATTAATGCTGCAAACCGTTTTAAAGATGTTGAATGGATGAAACAGCATTTATTCGGGGAAGTGATATTTGAAGACATATCAGATGAAGTAGCGCAGATTGCACTGCAGGGTCCAAACTCGAAAGAGATTCTTGGAAAATTAACAAAGAAAGAAGATATCCCAGTGAAATATTACAGCTTCTCTGAGGATATAATAGTTGCAGGTATCACTTGTCTGGTATCAAAAACAGGTTATACCGGAGAAGATGGATATGAGTTATATTGCAGCAACAGCGACGCTATAAAGCTTTGGAATGCGTTACTAGAGGCAGGGAACACATTGCCTGAGATAGGCTACGGTGGTCTGATCCCCTGCGGGCTTGGGGCCAGAGACACCTTGCGCTTGGAAGCTGCGATGCCTCTTTATGGTCACGAAATGGATGATACAGTTACACCACTAGAAACAGGATTAGGGTTTGCAGTTAAGATGGATAAAGAGGATTTTATCGGCAAGGCAGGAATTCTGGTTAAGGGAAAACCAACCAGAACAAGAGTTGGTTTAAACATTACCGGAAGAGGAATTGCCAGGGAACATTGCCCGGTATATTATGGTGAAGAGCTTATCGGTACGACTACTTCCGGAACCCATTGTCCATATCTTGGACGTCCGGTAGCTATGGCTTTGCTTGATATAACACATAGTCAAATAGGGACACAGGTTGAAGTGGATGTAAGAGGAAGAAGAATAGCTGCAGAAATAGTCAGCCTGCCATTTTACAAAAGATAATGTAGAAAATAAATTATAATTATATAATAGGAGGGCTTTACAATGAAAAAGGAAGAATTTCAATATGCAAAATCTCACGAATGGGTTCAATTCCAGGATACAACAACTGCAAAGGTAGGTATCTCTGATTATGCTCAAAATGAATTGGGGGACCTAGTATTCATCAATTTGCCTGAGGTGGGAGATGAGGTAGCGGCTGGTGAAACATTTGCTGATGTGGAATCAGTGAAAGCTGTGTCAAATGTATATAGTCCGGTAACTGGGATAGTAAAGGCTATCAACGAGGATTTACTTGATCAGCCGGAGTTCGTTAATTCAAACCCGATGGAGGCTTGGTTCGTTGAAATTGAAGAAATCAGTGATAAGGTAGCGCTTTTATCAGAGACAGAATATGAGGAGCTAATAGGCAAGGAGGAGTAAGCATGGGTACTTATGTGCCAAATAGCATAAAAGAACAGCGGGAAATGCTTCAGGAAATAGGTGCAGATAATATGGAAGAACTATTTCATGCAGTACCCGATGAGGTTTATTTAAAAAATCCTTTAAAGCTCCCTAAGGGATTATCAGAAATGGATGTTAGAAGAAGGATTACAGAAATTGCAGGAAAGAATAGTGTGTATCATTCTATTTTCAGAGGTTGCGGCGCTTACAATCATTATATACCGGCCATTGTGAAACAGGTTACCTCAAAAGAGGAATTTGTTACTGCTTATACCCCTTACCAGGCAGAAATCAGCCAAGGTATCCTGCAGTCTATTTTTGAATACCAGACTATGATTTGTGAATTGACCGGAATGGAGGTTTCGAATGCTTCCGTATACGATGGTGCTACGGCGGCAGCAGAAGCTGTTATTATGTGTAAGGAAAGGTCACGGAAAGTAGCTGTTATTTCGGAGACAGTGAATCCGGAGACGATTGAAACAATTAAAACCTATTGTAGCAATACGGAGATGGAAGTGATTATTGCTCCAGGAAAAGACGGAAAGACGGATTTGGAGGAACTAAGTAATCTTTTAGACGATAAAGCAGCTTGTGTGTTGCTTCAGCAACCCAATTATTTTGGGCAACTTGAGGATGGAGATGCAATTGGTGAATTGGCCTCAAAGCGTGGAGCCAAGTATATTATGAATTGTAATCCAATCTCTTTAGGAATTCTCAAAACACCTGCAGAGTATGGTGCTGATATTGCTGTTGGAGAAGGGCAGCCCCTAGGACTCCCACTATCCTTCGGAGGACCTTATCTTGGCTTTATGGCTACGACTGAGAAAATGATGCGTAAGCTTCCCGGAAGAATCGTTGGCGAGACAAAGGATAGTAAGGGTGAAAGAGCATTTGTATTAACGTTGCAGGCAAGAGAACAACATATACGAAGAGAAAAGGCCTCTAGTAATATTTGCTCGAATCAAGCACTATGTGCGATGACTGCAGCTGTTTACTTAAGTGCTATGGGTAAAAGAGGATTGCAGCAGGCAGCAGAGCTTTCTATGTCTAAGGCGCATTACCTTGCCAGTCGCTTGTGTGAACTGGACGGATACCAAATGGTATATCAAGGGGAATATTTTAATGAATTTGTGACCAGCGTTGGAGGTAATATAGAAAATGTTCTAAGCAGATTAGAGCAGAGGGGTATTTTAGGCGGGTATCCTCTTAAGGATAAAAACGAGGGGCAAATCCTTTGGTGTGCAACGGAGGTCAATACCAAGAAAGAAATCGACTCCTTAGTTGAAATATTAAAGGAGGTGGAATCTATATGAAGTTAATATTTGAAAAGGGTATGATCGGTAGAGGCTGTGATATCCTACCGGAATGCGATGTAGCGGTAACTAAGGTGCAGGAAAGTTTAAGCCGAAAGAAGGAGCTTCATTTACCTCAAGTTTCAGAAACAGAAATTAGCAGGCATTATACTCAGTTGATGAAAAGAACCTTTGGAATCAATGACGGCTTTTATCCTCTAGGTTCCTGTACTATGAAATACAACCCAAAAATAAATGAGGATATGGCTAAGCTCCCTGGTTTTACAGATATCCACCCACTACAACCGCAAGCTTGTGTTCAGGGATGCCTGGAGGTAATGAAGCTGGCCGAAGAATACCTAACAGAGATTACAGGAATGGATCACATTGATTTTCAGCCGGCAGCAGGAGCTCATGGAGAATTTACCGGGATGAAATTAATAAAGGCATATCATGAGAGCAGGAACGATAGTAAGAGAAATAAGATTATTGTGCCTGACTCTGCGCATGGTACCAATCCGGCCAGTGCAGCAATGGCGGGTTTTTCTGTGATTAATGTAGCTTCCACGAGGGAGGGCTATGTTGATATAGAGGAACTGAAAAAAGTAGTCGGAGAGGATACGGCAGGCTTTATGCTGACCAATCCGAATACAGTGGGTTTATTTGATGAAAATATACTTGAAATTACTAAAATTATACATGACGGCGGAGGATTAAATTACTATGATGGTGCGAATTTGAATGCTATTATGGGAATTGCACGTCCGGGGGATATGGGCTTTGATGTAGTGCATTTGAATCTTCATAAGACATTTTCCACTCCTCACGGTGGCGGAGGACCTGGCAGCGGTCCGGTAGGCTGTAAGGAAATATTGGCAGACTACCTGCCCTCACCTCGAATTAGTAAAAATGATACAGGATATAAACTTGAAATGAAAAGTGAAGCAAGTATCGGCAGGGTAAAAGCATTTTATGGTAATTTCTTGGTAGTCGTTCGGGCACTTACTTATATGATTACCCTTGGGGGTGATGGACTCAAAAATGCTTCAGAGAATGCAGTCTTAAATGCAAATTATATGATGCACCGGTTAAAGGATAAATATCAAATACCGTTTGAGGGGTATTGTATGCATGAGTTTGTTATCTCGATAGAAGAATTAAAAAAGAAAAATGGAGTGGCTGCGATTGATATTGCCAAGGCAATACTTGATTATGGGATGCATCCGCCTACCATGTATTTTCCTTTAATAGTACACGAGGCACTGATGGTAGAGCCTACTGAGACTGAAACAAAGGAAACCATGGATGAGGCAATTGCTGTTCTCGAAATGATTTATGACAAAGCCGTTCAAAATCCGGAGTCTTTGCATGCATGTCCGGTTAATACACCGGTAGGGCGCCCTGATGAAGTAAGCGCAGCCAGAAATCCAATCCTAAGATACCAGTACTAGAAGAATAAACAAGAGAAAATTCGCTTGCCATGAAGATCTGCTCTAGCTTTTTTCCTACTAGGTTGGACCTAGAGCAGCATCTTATTCAAAGGTGGATTGAAAGGAGGAAACACTTGATTGAACATATAAAGTATATCCTTAGTAGTCAAACAAATCCATATAAAAACCTTGCCTTGGAAGAGTATTTACTAAAGCATGTAGGGGAAAAGGAATGTATCTTATTCTTGTGGCAGAATGAAAAAACAGTTGTTATCGGAAAAAACCAAAACCCTTGGAAGGAATGCAGAGTAAAGGAGCTGGAAGCAGCTGGAGGAAAATTAGTCCGCAGATTATCAGGGGGTGGTGCGGTATTTCATGATATCGGCAATCTGAATTTTACTTATCTGGCAACAAAAGAAAACTATAATGTGGAGAGGCAACTAGAGGTAATTGTAAAGGCGGTCAATCAACTGGGGATACCTGCAGTAAAATCAGGAAGAAATGATATTACTGTTGAAGGCAGAAAATTCTCTGGAAATGCATTTTACTCGGATGGAATTCACTACTATCATCATGGGACCCTTCTGGTGGATGTAGATATGAATCAAATGGCTCTTTATCTAAATGTATCAAGGGACAAATTGATATCTAAGGGCGTGGGATCTGTAAAAGCCAGAGTCGCTAACCTGAAGGAATATTACCCGGCTTTGGATATCAATAAAATGCGAGAAGAATTAATCCGTGCTTATGGTGAGGTTTATGGACTGCTCCCAACACAGCTTGAACAGGCTGATATCAATTCTTTAGAGGTTACGCAAATGGAAGAGAAATTTTCCTCCTGGGATTGGATCTTTGGTAAAAAGATGGAGTTTAATTATTTAATTGGAAACAGATTTTCCTGGGGGGATATTGATATCCGACTTAATGTCAATTCCGGAATCATCAAGCAGTGCGCTGTATATTCGGATGCATTAGAAATTGGGCTTTTTGAGGAGCTTTCAGAAAGATTGAATGGATGTCAATTTTCAACAGCCGCAATGGTAAAAGCCTTAGAGGAAATACCGGATAATCATGAAACAGCAGGTATGATTGGGGATATCATTTCTGTGATTTTGGAGGAAGGGTTTTAGAACTTGACATGGGAGGCAAAGCCTCCTAAAGGATGGAGGCAAAGCCTCCTAAAGGATGGAGGCAAAGCCTCCTAAAGGATGGAGGCAAAGCCTCCTAAAGGATGGAGGCAAAGCCTCCTAAAGGATGGAGGCAAAGCCTCCTAAAGGATGGAGGCTTGATATTAGCATGGAAGAACGTTTTAATCTTATTGTAATAGGGTCCGGACCTGGAGGATATGTTGCCGCAATCAAGGCTGCAAAGTTGGGAATGAAAACGGCGTTGATTGAAAATGGCGAAATTGGGGGTACTTGTCTTAACAGAGGGTGCATTCCAACGAAAACCTTGATGCACAGCTCCCATCTCTATTATGAAGCACAAGGCTTTATGGACGCAGGAATTTGTTTTACCGGATTAAGCTATGATTACGATAAAATAAAAGATAGAAAAGATGAAGTGGTTAACAAAATACGCCAAGGGATAGTAGCTCTGCTGGAGGCAAATGGAGTTGCGATACTGCATGGAACAGCGATGATTAAAAAAAATCACAGAATACTACTTAAGTCATTTGAAAAGGTAAAAGAGTTAGAGACAGAAAAAATTCTGATAGCCACTGGTTCTAAGCCTGTAATTCCTAATATAGAAGGAGCCCATCTTAACAATGTAGTCACGAGCGATGAACTTTTATCGCGGAGTGGGGGCCCTTATCAGAAATTACTGGTTATCGGTGGAGGTGTTATTGGGATTGAATTTGCAACCATTTTCAGGGAACTGGGTTGTGAAGTTGAAATCATAGAAGCATTAGACCGTATCTTGCCGAATATGGACAAAGAAATTTCCCAAAGTATTTCTATGAGTCTTAAGAAAAAGGGAATTATGATTCATACGAAAGCAAAAGTAGTTAAAATATCGGAAGCCATTGATAATGGTTTATGCTGCGAGTATGAGGAAAAAGACACCCTGAAAAATACAGCGGCAGAAGGTATCTTACTTGCCATCGGGCGAAGAGCCAATACAAAAGATTTATTCGAAGAGGGTTTTTCGCTAGAAATGGAGGGACCAAACATTAAGGTAAATTCGGATTTTGAAACGAATGAACCTGGAATCTATGCCATAGGTGATGTGACAAAAGGGAAGCAGTTAGCCCATGCCGCTTCAGCGCAGGGAATTGTTGCAGTAGAGAGGATGGCTAATAAAGAGCCCTCCATTGATATTAATGTGATACCCTCCTGCATCTATACCGTACCGGAAGTGGCAGTTGTCGGTATGAGCGAAGAGGAAGCTATGTACAATGGTTACTCTGTTAAGGTCGGTAAATACCCAATGCTCGGAAACAGCAAGACAATACTTTCCATGGGAGAAAGAGGTTATATCAAGGTTATCTGTGATGCTACGACCGACCGCATTCTAGGAGCATCTTTATTGTGTGACAGGGCTACCGATATGGTCAGTGAATTTGCAACCGCCATCGTAGGTGGTATGACCTTCAAGGACTTAGCCTCTGTTATCCGCCCCCATCCTACCTATAGTGAAGCTATAACAGAAGCCTTGGAGGACGTAGCTGGAATGGCAATCCATCTGATGCCGAAGAAAAGATAGAAAAAGATTAAAATAATAGGATATATGTAAGCGTCATATAGGTTACTTTAAAATTAATGTTTTGATATATAAATATCCTGGGTGTATCATAAGATAACAATAAGTCAAGGAGTCGGATATATGGAAATCAGAAAAACAGTTATAGCAGATTTAAATACAGTAATGGAGATTTACGAACATGCCCGCCGGTATATGAAGGATAATAAAAATCCGAACCAATGGATTAACGGGTATCCGAGCATAGAATTAATCAGAAACGATATCAGCGAGCAAAGCAGTTATGTATGCATTCAGGATGACCAGATTGTCGGAGTCTTCCGATTCACTTTAGGAACGGATCCAACTTATATTAAAATCTATGAGGGAAACTGGCTGAATGAGGAGCCTTACGTCGTAGTCCATAGGATTGCATCAGTAAGCCATAAGAGGGGCGTGGCTTCCTGCTGCCTTAACTGGTGCCTGGCTAAGGGCAGGAATTTAAGAATAGACACCCATCGGGATAATTTCATCATGCAGAATCTCTTGAAGAAGAACGGATTTTCAGAATGCGGTATTATCTATCTGGAGGATGGTGCAGAGAGAATTTCATATCAGAAGCAGAAGGGTTGATTTTTATCGGATATTTTTATAATAAAAAATAGCGATTTGTGTGCGATCCCGGAGATTTAACTTCTCGAGAATTGTACTTATGTTATTGCGGACAGTACCTTCACTTAAGTACATTTCCTCTGAAATCTCCTTATTTGAGAGACCATCTGCTATTTTTGCTATGATATCGTATTCCTTTTGGGAAATGCAATAATTATTAAGGTGCATTGCTTCGAACGATTTTCCTATCAGTTGGGGAAGCTTGGTTATGATTTCATTACCATACACATTCTGACCCGCATAGACAGCCTTAATTGCAGGTAGGATACTATCATAATTTTGCTTTAACATATAACCTTTCGCACCGATATGTAATGCTTTTATAATGTAGTCATCATCCAAAAAAGTTGTCAAGTAAAGTATTCTTGCATCTGGGAACTCTGAAAGTATCCTTTCTCCGGCATCTAAACCACTCATCAATTCCATGCGAATATCCATTAAAAGTACATCCGGTAATAGCTTCCGAAATAACTCGATTCCTTCTCTACCGTTATTACCCATACCTACCACGGTAATTTCCGGATCGGCGGATAGGATAATTTGCAATGACGAGCAGACTAGTTTATCATCATCAATCAGTAAAATCTTCATAAAGCTACCCTCCATAATTCATTTTCGATTTATTCTAGTTTATTACCAATCATCTTAGTTATCACATTTTTTAATAGATAAGAGTCTTATTTCAAACACTTAGCTGCGTTTTTAGGAACGGTGATAAATAGTTGAAAGCCTTTATCAACAGAAACATTGATATTCCCATGAAAGCCCTTTACCCTATCCGAAATGTTACGAAGTCCCATACCATCACCGTAATCCTGGATTTCAAAGGCTTTTAGTAGGTATTTCTTCTTTGATGCATCCATGGTTCCGTTATCAAGAATAATCAGTTGATACATAGCGGGATGCTCTCTCATTAGTAGAGATACCTTCGTTGCATTAGAATGGCGAATGATATTTGCGAGTGTTTCCTTTACAATAGCTATCAAGCTGTGTTTTAGTGCAATTGGTGGAGGATTTTTGATATCATATTCATATGTGATGTGACAAAAGGTAAAATCTTTTACTAAATGATCAATTTGGGTATACAAATCGATTGACTCGTCATACATCTGATGGATGCTGTTGCGAATTTGATCCATTCCATCAGACAAGGAATCTTTCAAAGAAGTTAAAACTGTCTTTGTATTCTCCTCTTTTGTGATAACAAGCAGGGCGCCAACCTGCAGTAGGGCACGGGATAAAAGGTGTCCAATATTATCGTGGATGTCCTTGGAAATGCGGTTACGTTCATTTAAGGTTGCTAAATTTATCTCATTATCCTGATTTTTTAGTAAAGTACGATTTTTTTCCTCCAATAGCTGCGATATTTGTGCTGAACTATCCCTTAGCTCGTTAAATTCTATGTTGAGGGTTTTCGTTTTATCAGTTTTGTACTTTAATAAATAAGAAGCCAACAAAAATACTATCGTAAAGGAAAAGACAATAGCAGAATATTGCTGCATATTATATAGGAATAGAAAGGGTATAGCGAATGCTCCGAATTGATGATTAGTGTGAAAGATATTATATAAAAGCAAGGGTAGGAAAATGATGTATTCAGGTATAAAGATGCACAGAAATACAAACAAAAGGCTACCGGCTAGATTTATCCGGCTATCCTCATAATAGAAAAAGAGGCTGCTGAGCAAAACCGAGAGTATAATCGGAACAATTGCAAAACTGTTATTTGAGTTAAATAAATATAAAGTGGTACAACAAAATAATAACAAAATTTTATCAATGATTTCATACATAGTAAGTGCTTTTTACTCCTTTTCGATTAATTCACGAATGTGTTTATTTTAGCAGTATTGCATTGTAACTATTTTACGCCAATAATAAACAAATGTCCATCTTTCTCTATTACAATCATGTGTTGGCGTTCAAGCAACAATACTTGGTATCTTTTTTCCTTGAAAGCGAGGGGAATGAATGCTATAATCTCATTTACCATTAAGTATTTTAAACAGGAAACACTTTATAAAGAAACTTAATATGCGCAAAAAGCATGCGCAGGAATGAGGTAAAGGATGCGAATATTAGCAGAAGATACATTGGCATTGGTAATTGATATACAAGAGCGACTGGTACCGGTAATTAGAGACAGTAATGGGCTCCTTCATAATGTAGATATATTAATTAAGGGTCTTCGGGCTCTGAAAATCCCAATGATTGTAACCCAGCAGTATACGAAAGGAATCGGGATGACAATTCCTACCATCATAGAGGCAATAGGGGATGAATTTTCGTATTATGATAAGATTACCTTTAGCTGTGCCGATGATGAGAAGATACTGCAGCGAATTGAAGAGACAGGTAAGAAAAATATTATAATCTGTGGCATGGAAGCCCATATCTGTGTACTTCAGACAGTGATCGATCTAATTAGTAAGGGGTACCATATCATTTTAGTTGAGGACTGTATCGGTTCAAGAAAGGAAAACGATTGTTACCTGGCAGTGCAAAGAGCCGCTACAGAGGGTGCTATCATAACCTCCTATGAATCGATTCTGTTTGAATTAACAAGAGCTGCAAAAACTGAGGTCTTTAAGGAAATATCTAAATTAATAAAGTAAATAGTAGCATATTTTTAGTTTCGTAATAAAAAGTTCTGGAAGAATCTCGGCTCTTCCAGAACTTTTTTAGCGTATAGGTGAACTAATCGGCTACGCCATGACAAATGTCACTCAATATCATGACACACTTCACTTGGTTATTGATCGAAAATTTTATATAGTATAAACAGATAAACGATTTGTGTTTAAAAAATTAGGAGGATGAATGAAAAATGATTGTAAAAGTTAATGGATTGGTGAAACGGTATGATAAATTAGTTGCACTCGATTATTTGGATTTGGAAGTGCAAGAGGGAGAGATATTCGGATTATTGGGCCCGAACGGTTCTGGCAAAACAACGGCAATTAACTGTATCCTGTCATTGCTAAAATATGATAAGGGAACAATTGAGATATTTGGGAAACCGATGGGACCGGATGCGTACAAAATTAAGAAGGATATCGGAATTATCATGCAGAACGTGGCAGTTTTTGATGAACTTACTGTATATGAAAATATATCCTATTTCTGCAGCCTCTATATTAAGAATAAGGCTGAGGTAAAGAAATTGACAAATGAGGCAATCGAATTTGTATCGTTAGAGGATTTTAAGAATTTCTACCCGAAAAAGCTAAGCGGTGGTTTACTTCGAAGATTGAATATAGCCTGTGGTATTGTTCACAAACCAAAGCTTATCATTTTGGATGAACCGACCGTAGCAGTCGATCCTCAGAGTAGAAATAAGATTTTGGAAGGTATTAGAAAGCTAAATGAGGAGGGCGCTACCGTAATCTATACCTCACATTATATGGAAGAGGTAGAGCAGCTTTGTACCAATATCGCAATTATTGACAAAGGAAAAGTGATTGCAAAGGGAACCAAGGATGAACTGAAAGCGATGATTTCCATCGGGGAAATCATTACGATTGAAGCCTACCGGTTAGAGGAAGCTAAATTAGTCCAGTTAAAAGAATTACCCAATATATATTCTGTTGACTATAAAGACAATCAGCTTGTAGTAAAGTCCGGGTGCGGAAAAAACAATCTTGTACCTGTTCTGCAGTATTTATCGGATAATAATATTCATTTCGGCAGAGTAATTACCGAATTGCCAACACTCAATGACGTATTCCTAGAGATTACAGGAAAAGAATTAAGGGATTAGAGGAGGATAATAATGATATTTCAATTATATAAAGCAAGGCTGAAATGCCTGTTCCGTAATAAAGAGGGTATGTTTTGGAGTTATATGTTTCCGCTTTTGTTAGCCACCTGCTTCTTTTTTGCATTCAATAACCTTTGGACCATTGAATCGTTTGAAACAATCTCGATTGCCTATGATAATGAGGGAGCAGGTATTGACCCCTTGAAGGAAGCACTTGCTGAGGCAAAAATGTCCGATGGTACTCCAATTTTTTCGATTACTTATACTGGGAAAGAAAATGCAGGAAAGCTTTTAGAAGATGATGAAAGTCAGGCATACATTGTTGGCAGCAGTGATCCTGTACTTTATGTAAAACAAAATGGAATGAATGAGACAATTATAAAATCATTTTTGGATAGTTACCGTCAAATATCATTTTCAGTTCATACGATACTGAAGGAGAATCCGGAAGCCATTAACCAGGGGTTAATGAAGGATGTAATGCAATTTGACAACTTTATTGACGAAATAAAGGATGGTAAAAAACCGGATGCTGTGTTAATTTATTTTTATGCATTAATGGCCTATACCTGTATCTTTGCAGCTAACTGGGGTCTGGAGGAGGTTGTCAACATTCAGGCAGACCTATCCAATCGGGGTGCAAGAGTTAATGTATCACCCATCCACAAGATGAAACTATTTCTTTGCAATATGTTAGCCGCATTTACCGCACATAGTGGCAGCCTTATTCTGCTATTTCTATACATGTATTATGTTATTAAGGTAGATTTTGGTAACAATTTAATTTACACACTGATTACCTGTCTGGTAGGATCCTTAACTGGATTAGCATTAGGAGCAACGGTAGGAATTTGGGTTAAGAAAAAAGCGGAAGTTAAGGAAGCAATATTAACCCTGTTTGTATTAGGAGGAGGATTTTTATCCGGTATGATGATAGCTGACATGAAATATATCATTGCTGAGAAGGCACCTTTGCTCGCATATATTAATCCTGTCAACCTTGTCAGTGATGCACTTTACAGCTTGTACTATTATGATACCTATGAACGTTTTGGTCAGAATATATTAATCCTATGTATTATAACTGTTTTTCTGGGAGTGTTATCCTATATCGGATTGAGGAGGAAAAGCTATGCAAGTATTTAAAACCTATTTTAAAATATTAAAAAAACAGCTAACTTCCATATTAATCTATGGTGCAATATTTCTGGGAATTACTATTTTAACTACATCAAGCTACAGAAATCAGGGAAATGAACAATTTAAACCGCAGAAGGTGAATGCACTTGTTGTTAATGAGGATGGACAAAACGAATTTGTCAACGGATTTATAGAGTATTTAGAGAAATATGTAACCTATGTAGAAATAGAAGATAATGAGGAAGCAAGAAAGGATGCCTTGTTTTATAGGAAAGTAGAGTATATTATTACAATTCCCGAGGGATTCACAGAAGCATTTTCTACGGGAGAGGGAACCAACCTACAAAAGCAGATTATACCTGATTCAGTAGAAGCCTTAGCGGTTGATAATGCTATCAATAACTATTTCAACACATTAAAGGTGTATAAAAAACATATGCCGGAGCTTGGGTATGCGCAGTTAAATTCCTATATAGAACAAAATTTGGAGAAAGAGACGAGCGTTGCTTTTGATGTAGTTCATAAGTATGACAAGGCATATTCCGATCAGTTTAATAAGAATTACTTTAATTATCTGGGGTATATCATCATTGCAATTTTTATAAGTGGAGTTAGTACAGTAATGTTATCGTTTCAGAATATTGATATTAGGCGAAGACATAATTCTTCACCGATTACAAGTCGCAATATGAATATTCAACTAATATTTGCCAATTTTATTTTCGTAATATGCTATTTACTAGTATTTATTGTGGCTGGTTACATCTGTAATCCCTATAGAAGAATAGATGCTAATACGATTTTATATTGGACCAATGCAATAGTATTTGCCCTAGTCGCATTAAGTCTTAGCTATTTAGTGGGAATTGCAGTCAAGAGTAAAAAGGCAATAGGGGCGCTCTCAACGGCCGTTTCCTTAAGCCTAGCCTTTATTAGTGGTATGTTTGTTCCACAAGAATATTTAGGAGAGTCAGTTCTTAAAGTAGCAAGCTTTACTCCTAGCTACTGGTTTATAAAGGCAAATAACACAATAGCAACTGTAACAAGCTATGGCTGGGATAACATTTCAGGTATATTAGCAATGATGGCAATACAATTAGGATTTGCAGCTGCACTCATTTCAATTGCCATGGTAGTTAGTAAGAGAAAGAGCCAACAGGCTAACTAAAGGTTAAATCGCTCAAAAAGATGAATTAGCAAACCAATTCACTTCATATGAATAAAAAAATATGACCATTGTCATGACACGACAAATGGTCATACTTTTTTGGATACATGATTAACAAAAAATTGCGAAGCTTCAATTCCTTCTGCGATTGTTTTAATGTTATTTTGGTAGGAGAAGTTTACGATGTTAGATACAAGATGCTGTTTCTTTGAGTCAGAATTTATGTTCTTCAAGATGGATCTATCAATTTTTATGTAATTTGGATTGGTTTTAAGTAAGCAAGATTCATTGGAAAAGCCGGTACCATAATCATCAAGTGCAAGCTGACAGTTTGTTTCCTCTAGCCTTTTTCGTATGGAGTCAATACCGCAATCACTTTTATTATGGGCTGAAAATGATATTCAAATAGATTTTCATCCAGCAGTTTATGAAATATCTTTATCCGGTTAAGATCTTTGAATGAACAATTGTTAAGAAGATAATGATCTGCATTTTTTATCATGGAGAAGTTTGTAATTAGTAACGGTAAGATTAAAATAACGGTAAGAGCACTTAGTAAGAAAAATGCGATTGTAATCGGTTGGGATTAGCTACTAGTTATTAATAGGAACAAAAAACCAATAATTAAAAATAATAAATTTAGGCAAAATAAAAAGACAATCATCTTGCCTCGTCTTAAAAAATAGTGAACATCATATGGATTATTCTTCATTTAAACTCCTATAAAATACATAAACACCCAAAATAAAGTATATTTCGGAATAGATTGGAACAACAATTTGTTATTATATAGGTTTATTATTCACTTGTCAATATTATCTTTCATAGGAAAATAGTACAAAGGTAAACCAAGATAAATAAGAACAAACGTTTGAATTATAGTTGACATTCGATCACCAATTTGTTACAATAATTACAGAACAAACGTTTGAAACAGGAGAATATATCATGGTTGTCCAGGAAAATATGTCAATCCAGAAAAAACTAGAAATCCTTTCTGATGCTGCAAAATATGATGTTGCCTGTACCTCGAGCGGAGTTGACCGTAAGGGGAAGGGAACCGAAATGGGAAACAGTATAGCAGCCGGAATATGTCATTCTTTCTCAGCAGATGGCAGATGCATATCTCTTTTGAAGGTTTTATTTACCAACGAATGTATTTTTGATTGTAAATATTGTATTAATAGATCTTCCAATGATGTAGTAAGGACTTCTTTTACGCCACAAGAGATATGCGAGCTTACGATGGAATTCTATCGAAGGAATTACATTGAAGGACTTTTCCTTAGTTCGGGTATTTTAGTCAGTCCGAACCATACGATGGAATTAATTCTACAGGCATTACGTCTGCTTCGAGAAGTCCATCATTTTAACGGTTATATTCACTGCAAAGCGATTCCCGGTGCGGATCCGGAGATAATTGAAATGCTTGGATGGTATGCCGACCGTATGAGTGTAAATCTAGAGTTGCCGACAGCTGAGAGTTTAAAGGAATTAGCCCCTCATAAGAGTCGTAAGAATATCTTACAACCGATTAGACAGATTCAATTAAGAAGAGAAAGTAATAAAAATTATCTGGGTTTCCCGGATAGAATGTCAAAGGCCAAGAAGCTAATTACTGGAGAAGAGGATCATGATATTAAGGAGATTATTACGAATAATACATCGCTTGCACCTTATCAGAAGAATTCTCTGATGAAACGCAGCTTTGTCCCAGCGGGGCAAAGTACTCAAATGATTATCGGTGCAACGAAGGAAAGCGATTATCAGATTATGTCGGTATCACAAGCTCTTTATGATAATTTTGATTTGAAAAGAGTATTCTATTCTGCTTTTATGAATGTTAATCATGACAACAGACTGCCGGCTACCGTTGAAGGACCGCCTCTGCTTCGTGAACACCGCCTATATCAAGCTGATTGGTTACTCCGTTTTTACGGCTTTAACACGAAAGAACTTCTAGATGAAAAGCACCCAAATTTTAATGTGCTTTTAGATCCAAAATGCGATTGGGCTCTTCGACATCTGGAGCAATTCCCGGTAGAGGTGAATAAAGCAGATTATTATTCTTTGCTACGCGTCCCAGGTATTGGAACAAATTCAGCACAAAGGATTGTTGCAGCGAGAAAAAGTGCAGTCCTTAGCTTTAGTGATTTAAAACGAATGGGTATCGTATTAAAGAGAGCCGTTTATTTTATCACCTGTAGCGGTGCGATGATGTATTCGATCAAAGTGGATGAGAATTTTATCACAAGGCAGCTACTGTCGATTAAGGACCGATTACCTTTTGGTATAGAACATGATATCACCTATCAGCAGCTAACGCTATTTGATGATGCAAAATTTCTGCAAGATGAATTTACTAACAAATACACTTGTCATGAATTAGAGCAAAAATCTGCCATGAAGATTGCCAATATTTAGCCCCACTTGTATCTTGATGGTAGAAAGGTAGGTGGAAAGATGGATGTAAAAAGAATATTCTTTTGCGATAACAGTATAGATGGGATTTTTACAGCAATTTACCTTGCTTGGAGTTCTAGATATGGACACGCTAATATTAAGCTTGAAGAAATGTGTGAACAATGTAATTATTCCAATATGGAATTATTTTCGGAATATATTAAAGTGGACACTGATTTTACAAAAGCTATTATGGTGTCGCAAACAATTAAGAAAAAAATTTCAGAGGAGGCATATCAAATGGTATGTAGAGTGGCACTTTCCGATTATTATGGGAAAGCAGATTTAATATACCGTTTTTTAATTCTTGGTTTTCATGTAGGAGAAAAGGTGTTAGATCACTTAAGCGATGAGGTTGTTGGTAAGGTGTATAGCGTTAATAAGAATGTTAATAATGAAGTACACCATCTTCTCGGTTTTGTGAGGTTTTCGGAACAGAATCAGGGGCTGTTGGTTTCAGCTATTCACCCAAAAAACAATGTACTATCTTTAATCACACCACATTTTGCTGATCGATTACCGGAGGAACGATTCATTATTTATGACGAAAACAGAAATACTGCGGCGCTTCATATGCCGGGTAAGCAATGGATTCTTGCAGAGGTAGGTGAACTTGATATCAACAAATTCAAAGAATTCTCAACTGAAGAGGACGAATACCGTGATTTATGGAAAATCTTTTTTGAACACATTGCTATTAAGGAACGGATTAATCCCAAATTACAGTGTAATAACCTGCCACTTCGCTTTCGAGGTTATATGACGGAATTCAGTATAAAAAACGAGTAAAGGTACCTGTAACATTCTTATTTTGATCAATACAAGAAAATGGTTTGTCAATTTCCTTGTATTATATAAAATCCAAATTATATGGAGGGACAAATTATGGAGTGGAATGAAATGTTTCCATCTGACAGGCAGCCGACGATGGAGCAAATTGAAGATTATATTGGTGGAAATGGAAAGCTTTTATGGCAATCACTAATGGATTATCTGGACAAATCATATAAAATTAAGCCAAAATTGTTTTACAGTGTTTGTGCAGGAAAGCCTGGTTGGAATGTTAAATTTCAAAAAAGCGGACAATCCTTTGGTACATTGTATCCAGAGTTAGATTCTTTCTCAGTATTACTAGTAATCAGTTATAAATTGGATCCTTTCATGGATGATGTTTTGCCTAATCTTAGCAATGATATCGCAAATTTATACAGAAAAGCCGGAGATTACATGAAAATAGGTAAATGGATTATGTTTCAGATTAAGAATCGGACTGTTCTTGAGGATTATAAACAGCTAATAACTGCCAAGAGCACCTTGAAGCATTAAATAAATTATTTTATATTTTAATTATGTACTTTTCAAAATATGTATATGCGTATAAATCATTTAAACCGTGAGATACTAACCGAGTAAATTGAAATAATTCTATAGGAGGAGTATATTCATGAAGAAGAAATACTGTATATTATTAGCTTTATGCTGTGTTGTTTTGATTGCATTTACAGCATGTACTACAGACGACAAAGTAAATAATGGCACGACAAATGGAACTACCTTAAGTCCAACAAGTGGTGCTAAAAATACTGTAACGCCTGTTGGGACAGGAACAACTGGAACCGGAACTACCGGAACCGGAACAGGAACTACAGGAACCGGAACTGGAACAACTGGAACTGGAACGACAGGTACTGGTACAGGAACAACGAGTGGAACAGGTACCAGCACAACTCCGTAATTATATAATTATATAATTAAAGAAAAATGGTAGAATTAATTTCTGCCATTTTTTAATTTCTTAATAAGTTGTCAACCAATCTACGAACTGGTTATCAATTTATCTTGTTTTTTAAGTAACAGTCCTTACAAACACCAGTAATTTGTATTTGATGCTTTTTTATTATAAATCCTTCTTCTTCCATGGTATTTTCTATTTCATGAATTGGACAGGAGGGCAAATCAAATACCCGGTTACAGTCCTCGCAGATTACAATATGTTTATGCTCATGACTGTCAGCTTTAATCCTATAAAAAACCTCACTATCATTTAAATGGTATTTATCAATTAAATTTTGATTTAGCAAGGTATCAATATTACGGTATATAGTGGACTTTGCAATTTTTGGCAACTTCTCCACGACCTTACTATAAATTTCGTTAATTGACATGGGTTTATTCGATTCTTTTAAAATAGTTAAAATTAATTGCTTTTGCTTCGTATTCCTTCCTAACTCCATATCGTACTCCTTTAAAAAAGCAAATGATAATATTTATGGTCAAACCCTTGTGATGGTATATAGAAAGTAACATTGATGATCTCGAACACATTCCCCATTAAGAAGCATACCTACATTTTCTGCCAGACGAATCGAAGTTAAGTTTTCCTTATCAATTAAGGCAACAATACGGGGCACGTTTAACTTAGTAAATGCATAGTCAAACACTGCTTCGACACTTTCCGTAGCATAGCCGAAACCTTGGAAGCTTTTATCTAAAAGATACCCTATTTCGTACTCCTTGGCACCCTTTATCATTCTTAGCTCTATACCGCAACGCCCAATAAGTTGCTGGTTCTCCTTAAGAAACACCCCCCATAAGCCAAAACCATAAAAATGGTATATGTTTTCTATATATGCTTTATGTTTTTCTTTTTCTACCGTAAGAGAATCTTTGAAATCATCAAGAAAAATCCTAGTGTCCGGATTTTGGTATATTTGATATAAAGCATCGATATCATCGACAGAAAGCTCTCTGATAATGAGACGGTCAGTAGAAATAATAGTAGTCGGTTCAAAGTGGGCATACTGAAACACTTGATTCACAAAATCATAATCGACTTCATCAAAGCCCTCAACCAAAAAAGTTGCTTTTTGCAAATCCTGCTTTCCGGAATTTGGATTTACAAATCCAATGCAAGACATACCGGCTGCAGCAGCTGCATTCACACCATTGGTGGAGTCCTCAATTACAATACAGTCGTCGGGAGCCAGTTGTAACTGCTTTGCAGCCGCTAAAAATATATCCGGAGCCGGTTTGGGGTTTACGACCTGCATACCTGATATATATCCGGTAAAATAATGTTTTATATGAAGAGATTCCATAACCTCTTCTATCGAATCTGAAGGGGAGGAGGAAGCTATCATTAATTTCATACCATTTGTATGAAGACTCTTCATCAAATCAATGATATAAGGGACAACAGTATGTCCTTCCTCACTTAAAAGAGATTGCTTCATTTCCACATTTGCAGCCAAAAGTTCCTCCCAAGTAGCATCAATGTTAAAATCGTCAATCATTTTTTGGCACATATAGTAAGTAGTTGAACCTATAAAATCATTAATATAATCCAAAGTTATCGTAACATTAAATTTTTCAAGAGCTAATATGGCTGCTCGCGCATGCATCGGTTCACTGTCAATAATTACACCATCCATATCAAATATAACTGCTTTTAACAAAAAAAATCCTCCTAATGATAGTTATTACTGCGTGATTAAGTATACATCTTTTTTTTCATCCTTACAACCCTTCCGCCAAAGATATAGCCATCTATGCATTCGAATAAGAAATTATTTATTGCAATAATCAGGCAAAGCTTGCTATAATATTATGAAATGAAAAAAGCGGAAAGATGGAAACTCTTCCGCTATCTTCTATTCAATACCTTTTCAAAAAAGAGCCCGGCTAAGAACCATGCTGGAGCATAATCTAGCCGTACCACGCCTTTATAGTTTAATTTTGCTTTGCTGTAGTCCCATGGACATGCTCCAAATTTCTTTAGAATAACACCTGTAGTGTATTCTGCAAGATATATTAAAAACGCGTAGACCCCCCCTCGAAGCAGAGCATTCCTATCCTTCAGCTTATTGCAAAATGGAGTTAAACAAGCAGCCATTCCATAAATGGGGAACATCCAGACAGAGGTATGGCAGGAAAGGGTTTTATCCTTGTGCGTCCGAATAGAATTCAATCCGGTCCAGAAACATTCCATGCACCAACCACAGAGGCCGCATATTAAAAAATTATTAACAAAACATTTTTTCATAGCGATAGTATATACAGATAGATGGTTCCTATGCCTAAATAAAAGAAATAGTCAGAAAAAATAAACTATAACTTAGCTAGTTGAATATGGTTAATATTTAAAAAATCTCATATATAAATTATTATGTTAATTAATTAAGCAAGATGAGAGGAGAAAAGACTATGGAGATAGAACGTAAATATCTTATGAATTATTTACCTGGAGACTTATTACAATATCAATATAAAAAAATTGAGCAGGGTTATCTTTGCCATAATCCGATTCTCCGAATTAGGAAAAGTAACGAGGACTATTATTTGACTTACAAATCTAAATTTGGATTAGAAAAAAAAGGAAATAGTAGTGCTATTATAAACAATGAAATCGAGCTCCCTTTGACAGAGGAAGCATATCAGTCCTTAAAATTAAAAATTGACGGGAATATGGTTTATAAAACTCGCTATATGATTCCAATAAAGGAGGAGTTTACTGCGGAGTTGGATATTTTTGAGGGTATATTAACCGGGCTTATATTTGCAGAGGTTGAATTTCCGGATGAAGAAGCAGCCAATGAGTTCATACCACCCTCCTGGTTTGGAAAAGAACTTTCCTCCGATCAACGTTTTTCTAATTATCATTTATCTAAGTTATTAGGGCTTGAAGAATTAGGTTTATAAGTGTTTTACTAAGATTTTAAAAGTTGAAAAGTATTGGTTAGTACAATAATTCATGAATTTCATTTATACATTAAAAGGTAAGCTATTTTGGATATGAAATGATAGATTGTATATACTAAGATTGTAAATTACAAATTTAAATTTAGCTGAAAATGGAGGTATTTTATGCCGAAGGACAGTCAACCAGATAATAAAAGAGCCCGCGCAAAAAAGGCGAACGGTCAAACACCCATAACAAAGGAAAATCAAAATCAAAATAAAAATGCGAAACGACAATCCATAAAACATAATGATGTATAGAATGGAGGAAGGAATATGGCAAAGGCTGGAATGAGGAGACCAAATCCTAGTGAGCCACATGGAACGCAAGGCAGGCAAAGAATGAATGTCCAAAAAAATATAGTTGAACCAGTACCTGAAATTCAGGGAAAAGCAAAGACAGGAAAAGAGAAAGCTGATCCTGTTATAGATCCGAAATAAGCATTATGAATGAGAAGAATAATACTATATTTGATGAAATTACAAAGCATTTGCTAGAAGATGATAGTCCCTCAGAATATATCAATCAATTAGCAAAGCAACCGGAATTTAATAGAATACCGTTCAATCTTTTATTAAAACAAAAAAGTACAGAGCAATCAAAAAAATATCATCCGGAAGGAAATGTATGGAATCATATGATACTTGTACTGGATGAGGCGGCAAAAGTAAGAGATCAAAGCACGGATGCTAAAGTATTCATGTGGGCTGCACTCCTACATGATATAGGAAAACCGGATACTACAAGAATGAGAAAAGGTAGAATTACATCATATGATCATGATAAAGTCGGGGAGAAATTAAGCAGGGAATTGTTAAGTACTTTCACCAATAATGAGAACTTCATTCAAAAGGTGGGTGATTTAGTAAGATACCACATGCATATGCTTTATGTTTTAAAAGACCTTCCCTATGCAGATACCAAAAATATGCTCCGAAAAGTTGATATTCATGAAATTGCATTACTCTGTAAATGTGACCGGATGGGGCGAGCCGGTGCAGATAGGAAAAAGGAAGAGGAAGAATATCAGGAATTTCTTAATAAACTTCAATCAATGTTGAGTAGAAAAGATTAAATTTTTTTAAAATAATTATACCTTGATATTAAATTTTTCAAAAACCCGTTGCTTTATGGAGCACGGGTTCACTTTTTGCATGTATTTAAATTAATATTGTATAATATAAAGCATATATTTCTGTAAAATATGCTGAAATATGATATTCCATAGAGTTCCATAAAAAATATACTGGATTTTTTGCGCTATTTATCTTATAATTAAATTTACGAGTTATTTTAAATAATTTTGTACAAAACAGTTTGTACGAATTTGTGATAATTAGTATTTTGTATTTTTATGCATAATGAGATTAGTGATATAGAAGTTTATTATCTGGAAGTACATTACAAGGCAATTTGAAAATATGATTAATAAAAGCGTGTGAAACTAGTTTTTATTAATATAAGAAACGAGGTTAATAAAATGGAAGAGAACTATATCTATACTATAACGAAAAAGGAAAGTCTGGCTAATTCTATTTATCTTATGGATGTGAAAGCTCCTAGAGTAGCAAAAAATTGCTATCCCGGACAATTTGTAATTGTTAAGATGGATGAAAAAGGCGAGAGAATACCTTTAACAATTTGTGATTATGACAGGGCAGCAGGAACTGTTACTATTGTATTTCAGGCTCTTGGAACTTCTACAAAGAGGATGGCTGAATATGAAGAAGATGAAGCGTTCCGTGATTTTACCGGACCGTTAGGACATAGATCAGAATTGATAGATATGCCAGCGGATGAGCTATCAAAGAAAAAGATATTATTTGTTGCCGGTGGTGTCGGAACTGCACCGGTTTATCCTCAAGTAAAGTGGATGAAGGAAAACGGCTATGATGTAGACTGCATTATCGGTGCAAGGAATAAGGAATTAATTATTCTTGAAGACAGAATGAAAAAATATGCAAAGAATGTCTACATAACTACGGATGATGGCTCCTATGGTTTTAAAGGGAATGTAAATGACTGCATTAAGGATCTAGTAAACAATCAGGGAAAGCAATATGACCTGGTGATTGCAATTGGACCGATGATAATGATGAAGTTTGTTTGTATCCTGACGAAGGAATTAGGAATAAATACAATTGTAAGTATGAATCCTGTCATGGTGGATGGCACAGGTATGTGCGGAGCCTGCAGATTAACGATTGGAAATGAAGTGAAATTTGCCTGTGTTGATGGTCCGGAGTTTGACGGTCACCTGGTTAATTTTGATGAGGCAATGAAGAGACTACAAATATATAAATCAGAAGAGGGCAGAGCAGTACTCCGCAAGGAAGATGGAGATACTCATCATAATGACAACTGTCAGATTCATGTAGACTAAAGTGTGAGAATTGTTGATTAGTTTTGGGAGGACGATATAAAATGGACGTACTAAAAAAAGTCCCGGTTAGGGAACAAAATCCTAAAGTAAGGGCAACTAATTTTAATGAAGTTTGTCTAGGATATAATTTAGAAGAGGCACAAGCTGAAGCAACTCGTTGTATTCAATGTAAAAATCCGAAATGTGTAACAGGCTGTCCGGTATCCATAGATATTCCTGGGTTTATTAAAGAAATCGGGAATGCTGATGTGGAAGCGGCATTTAAAGTAATCGGAAAGTATTCAGCACTTCCGGCTGTTTGCGGTAGGGTTTGCCCACAGGAATCGCAATGTGAGGAACGTTGTATCCGAGGTATTAAAGGTGAACCAGTATCCATTGGTAAGCTAGAGCGTTTTGCAGCTGATTGGGCTAGGGACCATAAGATTACTCCGGAGATGCCGAAGGAACATAACGGTAGAAAAGTAGCAGTAATCGGAGCCGGTCCAGCAGGACTTACCTGTGCCGGAGATCTAGCAAAAATGGGATATGATGTAACAATATTTGAAGCACTTCATGAACCGGGCGGAGTATTGGTTTACGGTATTCCTGAATTTCGACTTCCTAAGGACACTGTGGTAAAAGTAGAAGTTGATAATGTTAAGGCATTGGGTGTAAAGATTGAGACAAACGTAATAATCGGGAAATCGGCCACCATAGATGAATTAATGGAAGAAGAGGGATTTGAGGCTGTATTTATCGGTTCCGGAGCAGGTTTACCCAAGTTTATGGGTATTCCAGGTGAGAATGCCAATGGAGTATTTTCTGCTAACGAATATCTTACCCGAAGTAATTTAATGAAGGCTTTTGATAAAAGTTATGACACACCAATTATTACCGGGAAGAGAGTTGGCGTTGTCGGTGGCGGCAATGTTGCTATGGATGCTGCCAGAACAGCTTTGAGACTCGGGGCTGAGGTTTATATTGTATACCGAAGAAGCGAGGAAGAACTTCCGGCAAGAGCTGAGGAAGTGCATCATGCAAAAGAGGAAGGTATTATCTTTAAATTACTGACCAATCCTACCGAAATACTTGTAAATGAGAATGGTTGGGTTTCAGGAATGCGTTGCGTCGAGATGGAACTGGGTGAACCGGATGCATCGGGTAGAAGAAGACCAATTGTAAAGAAGGATTCCGATTTTGTATTAGAACTAGATACGGTAATTATGTCATTGGGTACCAGCCCCAATCCATTAATTTCCTCCACAACTATGGGACTTGATACTAATAAGCATAAATGCATCATTGCGGACGCTGAAACAGGTTTAACATCAAGAGAAGGTGTTTTCGCCGGCGGGGATGCAGTTACTGGCGCAGCTACTGTTATTCTAGCAATGGGGGCTGGAAAGGCTGCCGCTAAGGGAATAGATGCATACTTAAAATCGAGATAACAAAGGAGAATACGCTTAGGGAACGTATTGGAGGACTTATGGGATACTATGTGATTGATCGGGTCGTAATAATTACTGCAGTAGCATTGATTATTGTGATGATTGGTATTCTGATTATCAGATTAAAGAAACTGAAAAAAGCACATAATCTGATTAATCAGGAAAACCTGAAATTAAAGGAAAGCTGCCTTGACTTGGAGGGGATTAACAAGTCGGCACTTTCTTCCTTAAGCGAGCTTTCAGTAAAATATGAAGAACTGAATAAGAACAAAGAAAACATGAAAAAGCTGGCGTATACTGATTATCTGACGGAGTTACCCAATAGAACTGCTTTTACGGAAATGTTAGACAACGTAATGTTAACAATTCGCAGCGAAGAAATAATCGCTATCATGGATATTGATATTGACAATTTTAAAAATATTAACGATACCCTTGGTCACTCTTATGGTGATGAGCTCCTAATTGATGTAACATATCGTTTAAAACAGGTTATGGATGAGAATGATTATCTGGCCAGAATTGGTGGGGATGAATTTATTGTCTTAACTCAGAATATGCAGGACACCTTATCCTATGAAGAAAAAATAAGAAAAATACGGAATGCATTTAGTATCCCATTTGTACTGTCTACAAAGGAATATTTTGTGACAGTCAGTATAGGAATAGCATTTGCACCAAGAGATGGTAAATCCTCTCAGTCATTAATAAAAAATGTTGATTCTGCAATGTATGTTGCTAAGGCAAACGGTAAGAATACATATACTTACTTTGACTATTCTTTTAATCAAAAACTTACTGAAAGAATAGAGATTCAATCTGAGCTTAGGAAGGCCATTGAAAGAAATGAATTCGTTATGTATTATCAGGCACAGATGGATTTAGAGACGAAGAAAGTAGTCGGTTTTGAGGCATTGATTCGTTGGAACCACCCAACAAGGGGTTTGGTGTTCCCCGACGATTTTATTTACCTAGCTGAGGAGAATGGGTTGATTATTCCTATTGGAAAATGGGTTCTGCTTACTGCCTGTAAGCAATTGAAACAGTGGGAAGATGAAGGATACCCTGATATTCATATGGCAGTAAATCTATCAGCAAGACAATTTAAAGATAGAGAAATTATTAAACTTGTATATGATGTAATAGATCAAACAGGGATTAATCCAAGTAAATTAGAGCTAGAGATTACAGAAACGATAGCACTGGATGATCTGGAATATACTATTTCTACAATACAAGAATTAAATAAAATTGGTGTAAGCTTTTCGTTAGATGATTTTGGTACAGGTTATTCTTCCATGAATTATCTTAAGAGACTTCCAGTAAGTAATCTAAAGATTGATAAGAGCTTCCTAGATACTGTTATGGAGGATAAGAGTGATCAAAAGATTATACAGACCATAATTACACTTGCCAGAAACCTGGATTTGTTTGTTGTAGCAGAGGGTGTTGAAAATAGTGAGCAGGAGATATTCCTAAAGGCTGCAAATTGTGATAAGGCGCAAGGCTACTTATATAGTAAACCAGTACCCAAGGATATGGCAGTACAGTTTTTAATTAGTCAGGATGATGCATTTTTCTAAGAATGCTTTTTCTTTCATTATAGTTCATGACATATTTATAGTTGGCTAAGGAGAGGCCCCTTGAAGCAGAAGTATGAAAGACGAATCGTAGCATTTTCCTTTATTATTATACAAACAATTCTATATGGTTGGTTTCTTGTTTTGGATTTGAGCGATACGAATAGGAATCTTTCAAATAACATTAAATTCGTGGTGATAGTCCTATGCTTTTGTTATGTACTTTTTTATAAAAAAAATAATAACAAAAGCATACTTTATAATAAATTGACGGCCTTTTCAGACAATCTCATTTGCCTTAGAGCAGCTCTTTTCTTTACCGTTATTTCCGATTTGTTTATATTACTTTTGGATTACTATTTATATGGTGTTTTGACGTTTATCATAGTTCAGCAGCTATATGGAATTAAGCTAGATATTGAAGAAGAACAGAAGGACTTTCGTGTCAATAAGGAGTTTTTACAGGTGCTTTTACCGCGAATTAGCATACAGATATTTGTTACGGCAATAATTTGTATTCTACTAAACGGAAAGGGATTTATCCTAGAGAAACTTTTAATTATCACAGTATTTTACTTTATTAGCCTCGTAACAAATGTAGTTCGCGCAGTGAAGCTTGCATTTCATGGCAAAAAGGAATGCAGTAATTGGCTATTTGCAATAGGTATGGTTCTCTTTTTGCTATGTGATATCAGTGTTGGATTATTTAATTTATCTGAATATGTATCTTTATACAATGAAATTAATGTTATTCTGTATTCCATTTCGTCGATTCTCATGTGGACTTTCTACGCACCATCCCAGGTATTAATTGCACTCAGTGCAAAAAGCAACAAAATCAACAAAAAAAATTAAAAATATTATGTAAAAATATGTTAAATACTTCTTGCTTTGAACGAGCACTTTTGTTACAATAAATACTATAAAAAGCTTTTGGTTATAGTAACACATCTTAGCAATACATCTTAGTTTTATTTTCTTAATTTTATTTTCTAGGTTTTATTATCTGATTTAACATCTCATATAAATTCAATAAGGTTTAATACCAGGATAATAAAAGATCATTAGCACCAAAAATCACAAAGAGTGGAATTTAGGTAATTAGTAAATATTAAATATTGAGTTTATAAAACTTCTGTTTTAATTACCTAATAGGAAAAAGGAGGAGTGTCATTCATGATTCAAGTAGTAAAAGAAGAACTCACTGACTATAATTCATTTGTCAGCGAAATTACCACAAAGGTACGAGAAATGATGGGGGAGAGTATTAATGTAAGTATTTACAAGGTAATCAAAAATAATTCCTTGGAACTTGATAGCTTGGTTATGCTAAAGGAAGGGAAAAATTTTGCTCCAAATATCTATCTTATGCCATATTATGAATCCTATCTTAAGGGTTCATCTGTAGAAGAGATTGCTGACAGGCTTTGCGAAATTTATCAACATTGTGAGGTACCTATTGTAAAAGATAACTTTACCTATTCTTTTGAAGACATGAAACCTTATATTACCTATCGTTTAGTCAGTTATGAGAGAAATAAAATACTGCTGAGTAAAACACCCTATATTAAGTATCTTGACTTGGCAGTTACATTTCACTGCCTGGTACGTAATGATGAGGAGGGCATCGGGACGATCCGGATTACCAATGAACATATTAAGATGTGGAAAACTTCCTTAAATGAAATAAATGCTATGGCTATCAAGAACACAAGCAAACTATTTCCCCATTCCATCCGTAGTATGAACGAGGTAATCAAAGGGATTTTACAGGACGAGTTTACAAGTAATAAAGAAGATGACTTATCCGGAGATTTATTTAATCAGTTCGTGTACAATACAGAAATAAACGACCAACATAAAATGTATATTTTATCGAATCAAAAAGGTATAAACGGAGCTTCTTGCATGCTTTATGAAGATGTCCTTAAAAAATTCGCAAATCAAATCAAATCTGATTTATATATTCTACCCAGCAGTATTCATGAAATCATATTAATCCCCTATCAAAAAGATATGAAAAAGGAAACCTTAATGGAGATGGTAAAGGATGTTAACCGGACCCAGGTTGCCAGAGATGAAATTTTATCAGATCAAGTATATTATTATTCTCGGGAACAAAATGCAATTATAATGTAATGAGGGCTTGCCAACGCAAATGTTAATTTACCAAGTTGATTCTTAATTATAACATCAGATTTATCTTCACATCATACAGATTAACTAACTATTATTTATAAGAATTTAAGATGTTATTCAATTTTTATGTTTCAAAAAATTTCATGATGTGCTATAATTATAAATCGACGAATAAAAACATAAATTGTACTCGTCAATTTGGATCTTGTTTGAGTGTAAAAGTATTCTACAAACATAAATATTTGAGTTTTGTTGTAAAATACTTTTGCACTCAATCGAGTTAAAATTTTAAGGAGGACATATCAATGGCAAGAAAAATGAAAACAATGGATGGAAATAATGCGGCGGCGCACGTCTCTTATGCATTTACTGATCTCGCAGCAATCTATCCTATCACACCTAGCTCAGTTATGGCCGAAGTGACTGATAAATGGTCATCAGAAGGCAGAAAAAACATATTTGGACAAGAGGTTAAGGTTGTTGAGATGCAGTCTGAGGCAGGTGCGGCCGGTACCGTTCACGGTTCTTTAGCAGCAGGTGCTTTAACTACAACTTATACTGCATCACAAGGTTTGTTATTAATGATTCCAAATCTTTATAAAATAGCAGGCGAATTACTACCGGCTGTTTTTAATGTATCAGCGCGTGCTCTTGCAAGCCATGCATTATCTATATTTGGTGATCATTCCGATATTTATGCATGCCGCCAGACCGGTGTTGCTATGCTTTGCAGCAGCAACCCGCAAGAAGTTATGGATTTGGGAGCAGTTGCCCATTTAGCAGCAATTAAAAGCAGAATTCCTTTTATGCATTTCTTTGATGGTTTTAGAACTTCCCATGAGATACAAAAAATTGAAACATGGGACTATGAAGATCTTAAGGAAATGGTAGACATGGATGCAGTCGATGCATTCCGTCGTCATGCATTAAATCCTGAGCATCCGGTACTTCGCGGTTCTGCACAGAATCCAGATGTATTCTTCCAAGCAAGAGAAGCTTGTAATACATATTACGAAGCAGTTCCTGGCATCGTTGAAGAATATATGAACAAGGTAAATAAGAAGATTGGTACCGATTTTAAGCTCTTCAATTACTATGGCGTGGCAGATGCTGAGCAGATTATCATTGCAATGGGTTCTGTAAGCGATACAATTGAAGAAACAATTGATTTCTTAAATGCAAACGGTCACAAATTTGGTTTAGTAAAAGTACGTTTATATCGTCCTTTCAGCGCTAAGCACCTAATTGAAGTAATTCCTGAAACCGTTAAAAAGATTTCTGTATTAGACAGAACAAAAGAACCTGGTTCCCAGGGAGAGCCTTTATACTTAGATATCGTAGCTGCATTAAAGGATAGCAAATTCAACAATACTCCTATATTCAATGGTCGTTATGGCTTGGGTTCCAAGGATACTACACCAGCTCAGATTATTGCAGTATATAATAATACAACAAAGAAAACCTTTACCATTGGTATTAAGGATGATGTTACTAACTTATCTCTTGATATAGTAAAAGCTCCTATAACTACTCCTGAAGGAACAATTAACTGTAAGTTCTGGGGTCTTGGTGCAGATGGTACGGTTGGTGCTAATAAGAACTCCATCAAGATTATTGGTGACCATACAAAGATGTACGCTCAGGCTTACTTCGATTATGACTCCAAAAAATCCGGTGGTGTTACTATGTCCCATTTAAGATTTGGAAAAAAACCAATCAAATCCACATACTTAATCACAGAAGCTGATTTTGTTGCTTGCCATAATCCGTCCTATGTTAGAAAATATAACATGGTTCAAGAATTAAAAGATGGCGGTTCCTTCTTACTTAACTGCGGATGGACAATGGAAGAAATTGAGAAGCATCTACCAGGTCAGGTAAAGCGTTATATTGCCGAACATAATATTAAATTCTATACCATTGACGGAATCAGCATTGGTAAGGAAATCGGCTTAGGTGGACGTATTAATACTATCCTTCAAGCAGCTTTCTTTAAACTTGCTAATGTTATTCCATCAGAGGAAGCAGTAAAGTACATGAAAGACGCAGCAACCGCTTCTTATAGCAAGAAGGGCGAAGCTATCGTTGCCATGAACCATGCAGCTATCGATCGTGGTATTACAGATATTAAAGAAATTAAAGTTCCTACAAGCTGGAAAGATGCGAAAGATGAAGAAATTCTTGCAACAGCTACCGAAGGTAGAAAAGAAGTTGTAGACTTCGTTAATAATATCCTTATACCAGTTAGTGCACAACAGGGTAATGATTTGCCGGTATCTGTATTTGTTGAAAATGCAGATGGCACTCTTCCTCAAGGAACTGCAGCTTACGAAAAACGTGGCATTGCAGTAGATGTTCCTTCCTGGAATCCGGAAAACTGTATCCAATGTACTTTCTGCTCCACAGTATGTCCTCATGCAGTAATCCGACCATTCGCACTAACCGCACAGGAATCTGCTAACGCTCCTTCTACTATGAAGAAGACAGCTATGACTGGTCTTCCTGGCATGGAATTTGCTATGACTGTATCCGTACTTGACTGTACCGGATGTGGTTCCTGCGTTAATGTATGTCCTGGTAAGAAAGGTGTTAAAGCACTTACAATGACATCTCTTGAGACACAGATGGATCAGCAGGAATCCTTTGAGTATGGTTTGACTTTAGATGCAAAACCTGAAGTAGCTGAGAAGTTTAAGAGGACTACATTAAAAGGCAGCCAGCTCGAGCAACCGTTACTTGAGTTCTCCGGCGCATGCGCAGGTTGTGGTGAGACTCCTTATGCTAAATTAGTAACACAGCTATTTGGTGAGAGAATGTACATTGCACAAGCTACCGGATGTTCTTCAATCTGGGGTGGGTCAATGCCTTCCACACCTTACACTGTAAACAAAAAGGGCCAAGGTCCTGCATGGGCAAACTCCTTATTCGAAGATAACGCTGAATTCGGTTTAGGTATGTCACTTGCTCAACAGACGTTAAGAACCAGATTAAAAGATAAAATTGTTGCTATTGCAGAAAAAACTGATAAATCAGATGTAAAAGAAGCTGTTGCAAGATTTATCGAAACATATGAAAATGGCCGTGAGAATTCCGGTGCTACTAGTGCATTAGTAAGAGCATTAGAAGCTTGTGGAACCTGCGAAGCAAAAGATGTTCTTAAAGATAAAGATTTCTTATCTAAGAAATCTCAGTGGATCTTTGGTGGAGACGGTTGGGCATATGATATCGGCTTCGGCGGTTTAGATCATGTAATCGCTACTGGTCAGGATGTTAATATCTTAGTATTTGATACTGAGATGTACTCCAATACAGGCGGCCAGTCTTCAAAGGCAACACAAACCGGTGCTATTGCTCAATTTGCAGCTGCAGGTAAGGAAATTAAGAAGAAAGACTTAGCACAAATTGCAATGAGTTATGGTTATGTATATGTTGCACAGATATCTATGGGTGCCGATTACAACCAAGCAATCAAAGCATTAGTTGAAGCAGAAAGCTACAACGGACCTTCCCTCGTTATTGCTTACGCTCCTTGTATCAGCCATGGTATTAAGGGTGGTATGGCTACTGCTATGACGGAAGAGAAGAAGGCAGTTACGTCAGGATACTGGAATAGCTTCCGCTTCGATCCTCGTTTAGAAGAAGAAGGAAAGAATCCATTCCAGTTAGACAGCAAGGCTCCAACTACAAACTATCAGGACTTTATTCAAAACGAAGTTCGTTACAGTGCGCTTAGCCGTCAGAATCCAGAAAGAGCAGAGAAATTATTCTCTGCTGCAGAAAAGAACGCAGTTGAAAAATATGCACATTTACAAAAATTATCAGCATTATATGCTCCTGAAGGTGAATAATTTCCATTTTGCCTAAATGTTTTAATGAATTTTTAAAAATTAGTTAATACAAAAAATGGCAGTCTATTCGTCAATAATCGGTTTGCCAACTTTAGGAATAAGATAAGAAACCGGCTCGGTATGATAAATATACCGAGCCGGTTTTTATATAAAAGAGCATAAAAAAAGCCTGAGGACAAAATAAATTTCCGCTTCCATTTATGAAAGCATCATTTTTTTGCATCAAACCTTATAAAAATGCATCTGACTGGATTTGAACCAGCGGCCTTTCGCTCCGGAGGCGAACGCTCTATCCACTGAGCTACAGATGCAGTGAAAAAACCTCTATTATTTGTGACAAGTAAATTGGTTTGCCATAAGACTATGTTATTATATACTAAATAAATTATAAAGTAAAGTATGTTTTCATTTGAATGACCGCCGAATTATGCACCTATTCCTTCGGTATTATCGCAAGCTTGCAAGCAGAATTATTAATCTTTTCAGTCAGAGTGAGCACAACTTTTTTTGAAGTAATGCACTTCCCATATTTTTGGCATATATTTTGTTTAAAAAAGAGGAAAGATGTAGAAAAAGCAAATGTTACGTAATTGTTAAATAGTGTTACATAAAAATGAAATAAATTAGTTGATTTTTTCTATCATGTTTGCTAGAATAGAAAATAACAATGAAACAATGATGCATTATAATCAAGGAGAATTCATGAAACTTAAATATAAAAAAATAATTATGTTAACTACGATAAGTACTATGGGTATCGGATTGTTAACTCTTTCCATAAGTCAAGATAGCTCTAAAGCAAAGGAAAGCTTAAATCCAAGTAAACAAGAGTCTACATTATTGAGAACAGAAGATGTATCTGAGAGTAATGAACTTGAGGTATCAGATATTGCGCTAGAGTTAACCGAAGCACCTACACCGTCACTTACACCGATTGCAACCCCTACCCCTACCCCTTTTCCGGTATATGATTTTGAAGAAGCTGGGTATCCGGAAATCGAAGCGTTTGTTAAAGACTATTATGTGGCAAAAAGTATTTGTGATATTGAAAAAATAAAAGCAATGTCAAGTGATCCTAGCAAGGTTATGACACTTGAAGAGTTACAGAAGGAAACCGAATATGTAGAGGATTATCGTAACATCAAGTGCTATGTGAAAAAAGGCATAGAAGAGGGAAGCTATATAGTATTTATCTATAGTGAGATAAAATTTAACGGGATTGTAACACTGGCACCTGGTTTATCCAGAGATTATCTTATCACAGATAGTGAAGGTAATCTGAAATCTTTCTGGGGTGAAATGGATCCTGAATTAAGAGCATATTATGATGAAAGATTAGAAGACGCGGATGTGAAAGAGCTACGGGAGTACACCGAAGAAAAAGCATTGGAAGCCAAGAAAGCGGATGAATCCTTAAAAACTTTATGGGAGTATCTCGATAGCGTAATCACAAGCCAAGGAGACCAAGCGGATCAGGCAGTTACAGAGGAATAAATTATAATTAACTCCTTATACTATGTATTAACTACGGCAACTTATCTTTCGTGAGAAGGAGTCTTGCCTTAGTAATTAAATAGGATAAGGGGTGTTTTTTATTTTAGGGAACGTGGATTTGGACTTATTAGAAAAGACGTATCAGAATGCTTCCATCGGAATTACAGCAATTGAAGCAGTAATTGACAAAGCATCGAGTAAGGAGTTATCAGAGGACCTGCACATACAATTAAAAGACTACCAGGAATTACTTGATAAGTCCAAAGAGCAGCTGTTAAAGAATGGAGCCAAAGTAAAGGATAAATCTTTGTATGACAAAACTATGATGAAGGGTAATGTTAAGATGAATACCATGATAAACTCTTCTGACAGTCATATAGCGGATATGGTCATAAAAGGAAGCACCATGGGAATTACTCAAATGACGAAATTGTTGAATGCAAGTAAAAATGCAGATGGGGAAAGCACTCAGATTGCAAGTGATTTTATCAAGAAAGAGCAAAAGAATATTGATGTTATGAAGAATTATTTATAGTTCATGACAAGCCAGATTATCATACCTATTCAAAATGAAAAGGTTGCTATTTATCTTGCATTTAAGCTGCTGTTACGATTCCAAAGTCGCAAACAGCAGTTTTTTAGATTTTTCTACAGGTAAAAACAAGTAGACGAAATATATTGAATAAAGTATAATTAGTTAAATCATAGGTTTATTTTGGGTGGAAAGCAGGTTTAATATGGCAAAAAGAACAAAGAGATTGACTTCACAAGGTGAAGAAAGTGAAGAGGTAAGAATTAATAAATTTTTAAGTGAAGCTGGAGTCTGTTCAAGAAGAGAAGCAGATAGATATATAATTGAAGGAAAAGTTAAAATTGATGGTGTAGTAGCTCAAATTGGGTCTAAGGTAACGAAGGATAATCAGGTCACTTTCCTAGGTAAGCTGGTAAAGAAGGAAGAAAAATTAGTTTTAATTGCTTTTAATAAACCGGAGGGTATTGTCTGTACAACAGATCCAGGTGAACACGATAATATCGTCGGGTTTATTAATTATGGGATGAGAATTTATCCCATTGGTAGATTGGACAAGGATTCGGAAGGTTTAATTTTATTAACCAACGATGGGAATATAGTAAATAGGATTTTACGTGCCGAAAATCAGCATGAGAAGGAATATATAGTAACGGTAAACAAAGAAATTACCCCTGACTTTATAAAGAAGATGTCCCTAGGAGTACCGGTTCTCGATAAGGTAACAAACCCCTGCGTGGTAGATCAAATTGATAAAAATACCTTTCACATCATATTGACGCAGGGCTTAAACAGACAAATCAGGCGAATGTGCGAATACTTCGAATACCGGGTTATAAACTTAAAGCGAGTTCGTATTATGAATATTCAATTGGGAAGATTAAAGACAGGGAGCTGGCGCAACGTAACAGAGAGAGAAATTGAAGATTTAAACAAGATTATTGGGCATGAGAAATCCTAATATAGTTATGAACGGAAATAGTAGTAGAATAATAGCAGGAATAATAGCAGGAATAATAGCAGGAATAATAGCAGATTAATAGCGGGAATGATAGAAGAAATAATAACAGGAATAATAAAGGATAAGCCAACAGACAAAACAACTGAATTAACAACTGAATTAACAACTGAATTAACAACTGAATTATAACTGAATTAAATTAACAACTGAATTAATAACTGAATTATAACTGAATTAAATTAAGAACTGAATTATGAACTGAAATAATATAAAAAGGATTTAGTCGGACATCCTATGGAATTATAGTATGATATACTTTGTACTGGCTAAATTATATATATTAGTGTAAACGATATAGATTACGATACATGAAAGGCTAGGTATGATCATGAATATCAAGCAGGAAATGCACCAATTACGCGAGCAGCTGAAATATCATGGTGATCGTTATTATAATCAGGATGATCCCGAGATTTCAGATTATGAATATGACAAATTATCAGTAAGGCTTCGTAAACTGGAGCAGGAGCATCCGGAGCTGATTACAACCGATTCCCCTACACAAAAGGTGGGAGGCGTTGCAAAAAGAGAAGCTGGAATACTGGTAAAACATAATGTACCTATGTTAAGCCTACAGGATGTATTTGATAAAGAAGAGGTATACAGCTTTGTTGATAAAATACAAAAAGAACGAAACAACACGTTATTTATTGTTGAGAGAAAGATAGATGGTTTGTCTGTTTCACTTCGATATACCAATGGAATTCTTACGATGTGCGTAACTAGAGGAGATGGTATTAATCAAGGTGAAGATGTTACGGATAATGTAAAAATGATAAAGGATGTAAAGACCGAACTAAAGAATAAGGTTCCGTACATTGAAATTAGAGGAGAAGTCTACATGAAGAGTGAAGACTTTGAAGCAGAGAATGAAAGACTGGAAGCTATGGGAAAGAAATTGTTTGCAAATCCCAGGAATTGTGCTGCCGGTACGCTAAGACAGCTAAATCCAGAGGTAGTCAGGCAGCGGAAACTTTCCTTGTTTGTTTTTAATGTTCAGGAGTCTAAGGGAATAACCTTTAATAGTCACTTTGAAAGTTTGGAATGGTTGAAAGAACAAGGAATTAAGGTTGTTGAAGGATATAAAAAATGCAAGACAGCCGATGAAGCGTGGGAAGCGATTACCGCTATTGGCGAGTCAAGAGGCAGCCTTGCTTATGATATCGATGGTGCAGTGGTTAAAGTTGATAATTTGGAAGATAGAGAATATTTTGGTGCAACATCGAAGGTACCAAGATGGGCGATTGCTTATAAATATCCTCCGGAACAAAAAGAAACAATTATAAAAGATATTCGACTAACAGTCGGCAGGACGGGGAGAATTACGCCTACCGCAATCTTTGAACCCATCCGCCTATGTGGAACGAATGTTGAGAAAGCAACCCTTCATAACCAAGACCGAATTGACGAATTAGATATTCATATCGGGGATACTATCGTTGTAAGAAAAGCTGGAGAAATTATTCCTGAGGTGCTGTCAGTAGTGAAAGAAAAACGGCCTTCGGGTACGGTACCCTTTCATTTGCCTTCCACATGTCCCAGCTGTGGGGCTCCTACACTTCGTGATGAGAATACAGCGGATACAAAATGTACCAATCTGAATTGCCCGGCACAGCTTATTTCGCATATCATGAACTTCGTAGGAAGAAATGCTATGGATATAAAGGGCTTCGGTGAAGCCTATGTGGATGTTTTAATAAGGGAAGGTTATTTGAGCAACATAGCTGATATTTACTACCTGAAGCAGTATCGGGAGGAATTAATAGAAAGGGGACTCATAGGGAAAGAAAAGAATACGGATAAAATCTTAAAGGCGATTGAAGATAGTAAAGAAAATGATATTGACAGGTTAATTACCGGGCTTGGTATTAAAAATATCGGAAAACAGGCAGGATCGGAGTTAAAAAAGCATTTTAAAACGCTAGGTGATTTACAGAACTCGACTTATGAAGAGTTACTTGCAATTAATGATGTCGGTGATATCAGTGCAAGGGCTATCGTTGACTTTTTTACTAATGTAGAGAACCGATTAATTATTCAGAAAATGGAGAACGCGGGAGTGAATTTCATGTCTTTGGAGGATTCTTTCTCGGGGGATAGTCGTTTTACCGGATTAACCTTTGTAATAACAGGTACATTACCTTCTATGGGAAGGAACGATATGGAGGAACTCATTAAAAAAATTGGAGGTAAAGTATCGCAAAGCGTATCTAAAAATACTAATTTTCTAATAGCAGGTGAGAATGCAGGCAGCAAATTGGTCAAAGCAACAGAACTTGGAATATCAATTATTACTGAAAATGAGTTGCTGGAAATGACGAAATAACCACATGAATAGAGCTGTTGAAAGGAATAATAAGGAATAAAATAGTTGGATCTACAGTTTATCGATTGATTTATTCCTATAAACATGATATGATATCGTTTGAACAAAAAAAACGAAAATGGTGATGAAAAATGCCGATTAGAGTTCAGAGTGAATTACCCGCAAAGAAAATATTAGAAGATGAAAATATATTTATTATGGATGAATCCAGAGCGATGCATCAGGATATCAGGCCGCTGAAAATTGTGATTCTTAATTTAATGCCAATTAAGGAAGATACTGAGGTTCAGCTGCTTCGTAGTCTTTCCAATACACCGTTACAAGTGGATGTTACCTTCCTGACAACAGGAACCTATGTTGGAAAACATACACCTACCAGTCATTTAGATCAATTTTACCAAACTTTTGAAGATATAAAGACGAAAAAATACGATGGACTGATTATTACTGGTGCCCCGGTTGAATTAATGGAATTTGATGAGGTAACTTATTGGGATGAATTGGTTGAGATTATGGAATGGTCAAAAACCAACGTTACCTCCACATTACACATTTGTTGGGGTGCACAGGCTGGTTTATATCATCATTACGGAATTCATAAAAAGACACTTGATCAAAAAATGTTTGGTATTTTTGAACATAAAGTACTAAAAAGAAAAGTTCCATTTGTTCGAGGCTTTGATGATGTCTTTTATGCTCCGCATTCCAGATATACCACAGTACCGCGGGAAGAGATTATGGATTGCGAGGAGCTTACCATACTTGCCGAATCTGAGGAAGCCGGAGTATTCATCGTTATTTCAAAGGACGGAAAACAGATTTTTGTAATGGGACATCCAGAATATGACAGGATATCATTAGATAAGGAATACAAAAGAGATATTGCGAAGGGTCTTGAAATATCAATGCCGGTAAATTATTATCCCAAAGACCAAGCGGAGTGTCGTCCTAATCTTGTTTGGAGAGCACATGCCAATGTAATGTATACTAATTGGTTGAATTATTACGTATATCAGGTTACACCTTATGATCTTTAGAAGAAGTTTTTCTTAAAGGTATCGAAATACAAGTGGATATATCTTGCGATGGGTTTTTTCGGTTTTAAACGGGGGATAGATTATGGGTCTTATAGAATATTTGCAGAGCAAACCGACATTCTTTCTTACTCTAATGATTACGGTTGTAAGTATATGCATTATAGTTATGGTAATTATTATACTTATTCGATTAGAAAGCGAAAAGAAAATTACGAAGGCAGCTCTAGAGTTAAAAAAGATAACAAACAGTATTCGCGCCGGACTAGTGCATTTTATTTTAGAGGATAACTGTAGAATTTTATATGCGAGCAAGGGGTTTTATGATTTACTCGGATATGAAAAGAAAGAAGCAAAATTAGAAAATAAGGTAACATTATTAGACTTTATTCATCCAAGGGAATTATACTTGTTTCAGGATACCAAGGGACAACTAGCGAATGATACGATTTGCAGTGAGGTTCGCATGCTAACGAAAGAAGGTAATATTCTATATGTCTTGATGAACGGAAATAGTTCAGAGGGAAAGGATGGGAAACATACAATTTCCGTTGTTTTTGTTGATATATCAATACAAAAGCAGATGCAGGAGGCGATACTTCTGGAGGGAGAACGGTACCGAATTGCTACCGAGCTTTCGAATGACGTTCTGTTTGAATATCATATCGAAAAGGACGAGTTGATAAATACGGAAAAATATAGGGAGATATATGGGAGAAATCCTCTAATTGAGCATTTTTGGAGTGGGTATAAAAAGCGTAGAGAAACGATTCATCCCGATGACTGGGGTATTTATTTGGAAATCTGTCAAGAGCTACATGATGGAAAGAGTATTATCGAAGCCGAATTTAGAATTAAAGATCGACGGGGTAGCTTTATCTGGTGCATAATTATGGGTAAAACAATTTATGACGATGATAAAAACCCAATCCGTGTGATTGGTAAACTCGTAAACGTTGATAATCAGAAAAGAGAATTAGAAGCATTAGAATATAAGGCTACCAGGGATCCCCTGACCGGTGTTTATAATAAAGGAGTAACAATTAAGAAAATTGATAAATTTATCAGTGGTAACAAAAATGACAGGCATATACTGATGTTTATCGATTTGGATGATTTTAAAAAGGTAAATGATACTTATGGACATTTACGGGGAGATAAAGTCCTTACCTATGTAATCAGCCGTATTAAGGAAGTGTTTTCTGAAGGAGAAATTATTGGCCGTATCGGAGGAGACGAATTCGTAGTTTTTTCTGGTAATTATGTCGATATTCATGAGATACTTAAAAAAGCAGATACTTTAAGAGGTGCATTAGAAAGCACATACATAGAAAATGATCATACGATTCCGATTTCAGGAAGTATCGGTATTGCAATTTATCCAGAAGATGGGTTGCATTATGAACAATTAATGGAATGTGCTGATAAGGCATTATACCGTGTGAAGGAACAGGGCAAGAATAATTACATGCTTTACTCAGATGCTATCTGAAGTCTTTCTTTGAGACAGCGTGTGTAATAATCAATAATCCAATACAGATGACGCAAAACAGGAAGCAGAAGGTCAGTATGAACACTACTCCATTGTTTTGTGTCATCTTTTTTATGTACTCATAAGTTTCTTTTAACAAAAAACCAGCCAGTGCTACAATAAATCCGGGTTTTACAATATTGTTTACAGCATCAAAATGAAAATGGACGTTTTTAAAAACGGCGAAGACGTCTAGTGCAGTAATGATGAGCTGTCCGATCAGTAAAGCAATCAGATAGCCGGTAATACCTTTCTTTGGTATCAAAACGACGATTAGAAGAATTTTACACAAGGCACCAAGGACGGAATTAATAAAGGTAATATGGGCTTTTCCAAGACCGTTTATGATACTTGAAAGGGTAGTGGTCAGATAAATAAAAGGACAAAGCCAGGCGAGGACAATAAGATAGGAACCTGCCGATTCATTATGGAATACCGCATTACCCAAATCTTTTCCGAATATGATAAAGATACCTGCGCTGAAGATACCAATGATTAAACTGTATTTAATTGAAACTGATGCCGTCTTTCCAATCAACTTTTCATTACCGATTGCCTGGGCTTCAGAAACCGTTGGAAGCAACAGAACGGCCAAGGCATTAATCAAAGCAGTAGGAAACATAATAAATGGAAATGACATACCATTTAAGATACCGTAGGTACTAAGGGCAGCAACCGTACTAAGACCAAATCTTCGAAGCATAGTGGGTATCAATACTGTTTCAATGCTATGTAATATGTTAATTAACAAACGATTTGCCGAAAGAGGAACACTTAGTGTCAGAAGATCTTTTGTTATTTTCTTGCGACCGGAAGCCTTTGCGTTTGGATCGGGACCAAATAATAACAGGTTTTTCGGTGACTTGGTAACAAACAGCGACAAAAAATTATAAAGACACGATAAGATTTCTCCAATTACAATACCGAGTACTGCTAATTCACATGTTACTGTAAGATTCCCATTTCCCGCCGGTACAGCAACCACATAGACCACAATAACTCGGACAATTTGTTCCAATAATTGCGTAGAAGCCGGCACACCGGCTTTTTTTAGTCCGTAATAGTATCCATTGATGCATGAGGTTACACCGCAGAACGGAAAGACAAGTGCAAGAATTTTAAGGGAGGAAGCACTTCGTTCTTCCATCAAAAAGCGCCATGAAATATAATCGGCACTATTATATATTATTATGGATAGCAGAAATGCCAGAGATACGGATAGGATCAATCCTATTCGAAGTATTTTATACACATTTTTATAGTTCCGTTTCCCAAGCTCCACTGCTACGAGTCTGGAAATAGAGGTTTGAATACCGGTTGCATAGATAGTAAAGCAAATACCGTAAACCGGAAAGATTAGTTGGTAAATACCGAGTAGCTCTGCACCCATGGCATTGGACAAGAAAATTCTGTAAAAGAAACCGATAAAACGGGTAATAAACCCCGCCAGGGTTAAAATTATTGTTCCTTTAAAAATATTGCTTCTTTTTGCTTTTCGAAGATTTTCTACCGTAGCAACTTTTTTGCCCATCCAATTAACCTCTCAAATCTTTTCTATTATATATATTTCTTAGATTGGAAACTTATGTTACGGAGTAAAATGTATTTCTAAATGTAATGCAATTATTGAAAAAACATACGCCGTTTATAGTTGGTTTACTAATTTAAATATAATTTTAAAAAAGTTTAGAACTGTATTGACAAGGTGTGAATTGGGTGATATATTATAACCAAGTAATTTAATAGGAATTAAAACAGTAGGAATTGATTACATAACAATCATAAACCTACCGAAGTGATAAAATGAGGTGAGAGGTATGAAGTTATCTACCAAAGGAAGATATGGCTTAAGTGCAGTACTTGATCTGGCATTACATGCAGATGAGGAAGCAGTTGCACTAAGTCAAATAGCCGAACGGCAAGGCATATCAATAAATTATTTGGAACAGCTGATAGCGAAATTAAAAAAAGCCGGCATCGTAAATGGAATCCGGGGTGCGCAAGGAGGCTATATACTGGCTATTCCTGCGGCTGAGATATCGGTAGGAGATATTCTAAGAGCGCTGGAAGGCAATCTAAATCCTGTCGATTGTTCGGAAGTAAACAAGGGTGAAAGTATCTGCAGCAACTCAGATTTATGTGTAACAAAATACGTTTGGAAGCGTATTAGTGATAGTATAAATGATGCAGTGGATGGAATTAAACTTTCCGAACTGGTAGAAGAAAGCAAGCGGGTTCAGGCAGGGGTAGGAGTCAAAGACCCAGGTAAAGCGAAGCAAACATGTGGAAAGTAATAGATTAATATATTAGGAGATGACAACATGGAGAAGAAAATATACCTAGATAATGCAGCAACGACAAAAACCAGACCAGAAGTTGTGGAAGCTATGTTACCCTACTTTACAGAAAAGTTTGGAAATCCATCCAGTATTTATGAATTTGCAACACAGAATAAAAAAGCAGTAGACGAAGCCCGAGAAACCATTGCAAATGCAATGGGAGCAGATATTTCGGAAATCTATTTTACAGGCGGGGGAACGGAATCAGATAATTGGGCTTTAAAGGCTACAGCGGAAGCTTATGAAGCAAAAGGTAATCATATCATAACCTCCAAAATTGAGCATCATGCGATCTTTCACACTTGTGAATATCTCGAAAAACATGGATTTGAGGTTACCTATGTGGATGTAGACGAGTTTGGCATTATCAAATTAGATCAATTAAAAAAAGCAATCCGTCCAACCACGATTTTAATTTCTGTCATGTTTGCTAATAATGAAATTGGTACGATACAGCCTATTAAGGAAATTGGAGCAATTGCAAAACAGCATAACATTTTATTCCATACAGATGCAGTACAGGCTTTTGGACAAGTTGAGATTAATGTAGATGAAATGGGTATCGATATGTTAAGTGCCAGCGCGCATAAACTAAACGGACCCAAGGGAATCGGCTTCCTCTACATCAGAAAGGGTGCCAAGCTACGCTCTTTGATTCACGGTGGAGCCCAGGAAAGACAAAGAAGAGCAGGTACAGAAAATGTTCCCGGTATAGTGGGATTTGGTAAAGCAGTGGAAATTGCAATGGCTACTATGATGGAACGGACAAAGAAAGAAATCAGGCTTAGAGAAATGTTAATGAAGCGTATCTTATCGGAAGTACCTTATGTAAGAGTAAACGGTGATCGAGTTAAGAGGCTTCCGAATAATGTAAACATCAGTTTTCAATTTATTGAAGGTGAATCTCTTTTAATTATGTTGGATATGAATAATATCTGTGCCTCTAGCGGCTCTGCATGTACCTCTGGTTCACTAGATCCATCCCATGTCTTATTAGCCATTGGTTTACCCCATGAAATAGCCCACGGTTCTTTAAGACTAACCTTAAGTGAAGATAATACGGAAGACGAAATCAATTATACAGTAGATAGGGTCAAAGAAATCGTGGATAAACTCCGTAAAATGTCTCCGCTTTATGAGGACTTTATGAAAAAAAGATAAGGAAACTTCCTTTTATAAAAGTATAAAAAAGAGAAACGAAATAGCAGACTATCAACAAACAAGTACGATTCGTAGATAAATTGGAGGAACGATTATGTATTCAGAAAAGGTTATGGAACATTTTACAAATCCCAGAAATGTTGGAGAAATAGAGAACCCTAGCGGAGTTGGCACGGTAGGTAATGCCAAATGCGGAGATATCATGAGAATGTATCTTGATATAAATGATGATGGGATTATTCAGGAGGTTAAATTCAAAACCTTCGGATGCGGTGCTGCAGTAGCAACGAGTAGTATGGCAACAGAGCTTGTAAAGGGTAAATCAGTCCAAGAAGCTCTGCAGATTACCAATAAAGCAGTTATGGAAGCATTGGATGGATTGCCACCGGTAAAGGTTCACTGTTCTTTACTGGCTGAGGAAGCTATTCATGCAGCTCTTTGGGATTATGCTGAGAAGAAGGGCATTAAAATAGAAGGCTTGATAAAACCAAAATCTGATATCCATGAAGGTGAAGAAACGGTAGAATATTAAATTTCATGGAGGTAAGAATGGAAAAAGTAGTGGTAGGAATGTCCGGAGGTGTAGATTCCTCTGTAGCTGCACACCTTTTAAAAAAACAGGGATATGATGTCATAGGTGTTACAATGCAAATTTGGCAGGATGAGGATATCTGTTCCATTGAGGAAAACGGAGGGTGCTGTGGACTCAGTGCAGTTGAGGATGCAAGAAGAGTAGCATCCGTATTGGATATACCTTACTATGTGATGAATTTCAAGCAGGAATTTAAAGAAAATGTCATAGATTATTTTGTTGCAGAGTATCTTAAGGCCAGAACTCCAAATCCATGTATTGCCTGTAACCGTTATGTGAAATGGGAGGCTTTACTAAACCGATCCTTAGGAATAGGAGCTTCTTATGTCGCTACAGGGCATTATGCCCGCATTATAAGAATGCCAAATGGTAGGTATGCGCTACAAAAGTCAGTTACTCAAGCGAAGGATCAGACTTACGCTTTGTACAACCTCTCGCAGCAGCAGTTAGCTCATACGTTGATGCCTGTAGGAGAATATACAAAGGATGAAATCAGAGCGATGGCTTTGGAACTTAAGCTACCGGTAGCAAATAAGCCGGACAGCCAGGAGATCTGCTTTATTCCGGATAATGATTATGCAGGTTTTATAACGAATTACCTCAGTGAAAAAGAAAACGTGAAATTAATGAATCGTACTATGGTAAATTCAAAAACAGACGGTAAGGGTACCTATACAGGATTAACACCCGGCAATTATATAAACACAGCAGGTGAGGTTATTGGAAAACACAAGGGCCTGATTCATTATACCATAGGACAGAGAAAAGGACTTGATCTGGCAATGGGACAACCGGTTTTTGTACTCGAACTAAAGCCGGAAACCAACGAAGTAGTAATCGGTAAAGCAGACGAAGTATTTTCGGACCGTTTGTATGCGAACAAGTTGAACTTCATGGCAATCGAGGATTTGGAAGGCGAAATGACAGTAGAAGCTAAAATACGCTACAGCCACAAAGGAGCCTCATGTACGATTAAGAAAACGGCGGTGGACGAGGTTTCCTGTATCTTTGATGAACCTCAGCGCGCCATTACGCCTGGCCAAGCAGTAGTATTTTACAAGGATGATTATGTTGTCGGTGGTGGGACAATATTGAATAAATAGTAATAAACTCATACGAAAGAGAATTAAGTAACCTTCAGAAAGAGCAAGTGTTTTTATCTGAACTCACAAAGAGGCAAGTCTGCTATAGAAAGACTTGTCTCTTTGTATATATGAATAATGCTAAATGAAATATAGTAAATTCTGATTATTATTTATTGCACAACATAGGAAGTAAGGGAAGTAATAGATCAGAGCTTTTCAAATATAGGCTTACCTTGTACAAAAGTGGTATAATAACGAAATCCTAATCCCTTTAATAACTCCGGGATACGATCAAAGCCGTAGGCCAGATGTTCCGTTCTGTGGGCGTCCGAACCTATGGTGATTATTTCGCCACCAAGCTCTTTATAGCGTTTCAGCACTTCGGGCTTTGGATGAGGAAATCCCAGACCGTATTTATATCCAGCAGTATTTATTTCAATTCCTTTTCCATAGGATATAATCGTCTTTAAAACTTCATCAAGGAGATCGGCATAATCAGAATAGAAATAGGTCATTTTCTTAAGGGCTCCGGCTTGTCCTGGAATATAGCGAATGATATAATCAATATGTCCATATACATGAAAGTTGTTAAATACCCTACAGTTTTTAATAATGGATTCAAAATAAGCACGGATGCCATCTTCCTTTGACCGATTCACCCAATATTCAGGGTAATAAGGATCAATGTGATCAATCACATGTGAGGAACCAATAAAAAAGTCAAAGGGATAGCTTTGTGTCAGAGCAGTTAATCGGTCTACAAGATGTGGCTGTAACCCCAACTCAATTCCAGCAAGGATTTCAAGCTGCCCATGATAGCGTAACTTCATCTCTTCCAGCTTCTTAATATATTCTTTGGAATCAAACATATAATCAAATCCACTCACCCGCTGCGGAAAATCAAAATCCATATGGTCTGTAAAACAAAGCTTCTTTAGGCCAAGTTTGATAGCCTGCTCAATCATTTGCTCCATTGGTGCTTTTCCATCACTAGAAAAATTGGAATGAACGTGGTAGTCTGCGATAATCATTAAGACATCTCCTTTGAAAAAATTGAAAAATTAATTTATATGCCAGACACATCAAAAAATAGTTATTAGTATTTCGCTTTATTTACTTATTTGGAATACAGCAATATAGGAAGGTCTATTTCACTTGCACAATCTCTGTAATATCAGTAGAAGCAACCAAAGAATAATTGGTATGATAGATAACAAAGCCCGGCTTACTACCACTTGGTTTCTTCACATTTTTTCTTACTGTATAATCAATTTCAACCTTATCTGCGTCACGTGCACTGGAATAATAAGCTGCCAACCGTGCTGCCTCTTCAAAGGTTTTATCCGGAAGCTCGCTTCCACCTGATTTTATTATGACATGAGAGCCGGCTATTTTCTTGGCATGGAACCACCAGTCACCACCATCTGCAAATTGGAAAGTAAGTTCATCGTTCTGAAAATTATTTTTCCCCACATAAATATGATAGCCGTCTGATGAAATATAATGGAACGGTTTACTTTTTGCGGAGGATTTTTTTAAATTTACCTTTTTCCCCAGTTTATTTGGATTTCCTATAAACTTACGCTTGACATAACCATACTCAGTCAACTCACGTTTTAATTCTGTAAGGTCGTCCTCTTCGATCGCAATAGTAAGGGCAGTACGGATAGATTCGAGATGGGTGAGCTCGTCCTCGGTTTCTTTAATAAATTTAGTCAAGGCATCAAAAGTACGTTTCAGTTTGCTATATTTCTCAAAATAATGTTTTGCATTTTCCATAGGAGTTATTGTTGGATCCAAGGGAATGCTGATTTCTTGGTTATCGTAATAATTTATTGCATTTAAGACCTTAGCTCCCGGCTCCAAACCATAACCGTAAGCAGTAATTAATTCACCATACACCTTAAATTTATCCCGTTTTTCGGTATCCTTTAGCTGTTTTAATTGTAAATCGTATTTCTTACTTGCCCGATCAAGGGCATTTGCTACTACTTTGCGTAGATCTGACGATTTCTGGCGAATTCTAGTGACACTACTTTTGGTAGCGTAATATGCCTCCAACATCGCAGAAACCGAATCAAATAATGTTACCGCACAGTCTTGATAACAGGTCAAGGCTACACTGGAAAATTCAACCGGAACACCATCTAAGGAGACGATATTCGGTGTAAAGGCAGCATTTTTCACATCCTCCATCAGTCTCTCAATATTACGGAACAAATGAAGTCTAGCAGCTTCACCCAATGAGGCAGGGGGAATCTCTGAATCTAGGGAGGCGCGGAAACAAATCTCATTGGCTAGCAAGGGGCTGATTCCTGTTAACCCGGTATAGAGTGCTTTTGAAGTTTGCATAGGTTTTTTTAGAATGTCTTCACAAAAGGTATCATAATTTATAGATAGAGGATCATATTTTACCGTTGTAGCAGGAATAAAATAATCCCTTCCCGGGAGTACCTCCCTGACGGAACTAACAAATTGATTAATCCGCTTAATACTATCTATTATTTTCATGTCCTCATCGCAAAAAATAATATTGCTGTGCTTGCCCATTAGCTCGATAATCAGGTATTTGATCCGAAGATCCCCCATTTCATCCAAATGCTCCAGCTTTATATTAATAACTCTCTCAAGTCCAGGCTGTGAGATAGCAAGGATACGGGCACTGTTTAAGTGTTTTCTGAGTAACATGCAAAAATTGGGGGCAGTCATCGGATTTGCTTTATTATTCTGAGTTAGATAGGCTAAGGGTAAGCTAGCATCTGCGGAAAGCAGAAGCTTATATTGTTCCCTTGCCTGCCCTTTTACAGTCAAAACTAACTCGTCCTTTTCTGGTTGGGCAATTTTATTAATCCTGCCACCTACCAGTGTATCTCGCAGTTCTTGAATAATATTTGCAATTACTACACCATCAAAAGCCATAACAATCTCCTTTGTTAAACGGTAATATGAACTACCGTTTTCAAGTTTCTTTTATTCAGAATTATAGCATATTAGCTTTGAAAAAAACACCTTCTTTTTATTCGATTCGGAAATCTGCTTTTTTATGACTTTATCATTGCTTCATAAAGCAGTGTCTGGCCTTGTTATAAAAGCGAGAAAATACATTATTATTGTATAATATTGAATAAACAGTTAAGAATGAAATAGAAAGACAAACGAGGGAATAATCGAATACAGAATGTTACTAATAAATCAAGGGTGTATTAATACATCATGTATATGAATATTTATGAATATTTATAAAAATAACTTGCATTAAATGGAATATGAAGATATAATAAAAAAAGCAAATACAAAGGGGCATTTGTTTTTTTTATGCACCCTTTTTTTTGTTATTCATAAAAGGGAATTGGTATACCAATTCATCTAATTTTAATCAAAGGAGATTAAATTATGGGATACGTTGATGAAGTAATTGAGCTGGTGGTTAAGAAAAACCCAACAGAGGCTGAATTCCATCAGGCAGTCAAAGAAGTATTGGAATCTTTAAGGGCTGTTGTTGATGCGAATGAAGACAAATTTAGAAGAGAAGCACTGCTTGAGAGACTAGTAGAGCCGGACAGACAGATTAAATTCAGAGTACCGTGGGTTGATGATAGCGGTAAGGTACAGGTTAACACCGGTTACCGTGTACAGTTCAATAATTCAATAGGACCTTACAAGGGTGGATTACGTTTACATCCTTCCGTAAATATTGGTATCATTAAATTCTTAGGTTTTGAACAAATCTTTAAGAATTCCTTGACCGGCCTTCCTATTGGTGGTGGTAAGGGTGGTTCTGACTTTGATCCTAAGGGCAAATCAGACAGAGAAGTGTTGGCATTTTGTACCAATTTTATTACAGAGCTTTATAAATACATCGGTGCTGATGTTGATGTTCCTGCAGGTGATATTGGAACAGGCGGAAGAGAGATTGGTTATATGTTTGGCCAATTCAAGAAAATTACAGGATCCTATGAAGGCGTATTAACTGGAAAAGGCTTAGCTTTTGGCGGTTCTTTAGCTAGAACAGAAGCTACAGGTTATGGTTTATTATATTTAGTAGAAGAAATGTTAAAGTGCAATGGGAAAGATATCAAGGGTAAGACAGTTGTTATCTCCGGTTCCGGAAATGTTGCTATTTATGCAGCACAAAAGGCACAGCAATTAGGCGCTAAGGTTGTTACTGCAAGTGATTCTAACGGCTGGGTATATGATCCGGAAGGCATTGATGTAGCAGCAATTCAGGATATAAAGGAAGTAAAACGTGCTAGATTAACGGAATACAAAAAATATAGACCAAACTCCGAGTACCATGAGGGTAGGGGCGTATGGTCAGTAAAATGCGATATTGCTCTTCCTTGCGCAACTCAAAACGAACTTCTTCTTGAAGATGCTAAGGTTTTGGTTGCTAATGGATGCTTCGCAGTTGCAGAAGGTGCAAATATGCCTACTACTTTAGAAGCAACAGAATACTTACAGGCAAACGGTGTATATTTTGCTCCAGGAAAAGCTGCTAATGCTGGTGGTGTTGCAACTTCAGCTATAGAGATGACACAAAACAGCGAAAGATTAAGCTGGACATTTGAAGAGGTTGACTCTAAATTAAAGCAAATCATGGTTAATATCTTCCATAACATGGATGATGCAGCAAAAAGATATAATGCTTCAGGCAATTATGTTGTAGGAGCTAATATTGCTGGATTTGAAAAGGTTGCCAGCGCAATGCTTGCTCAGGGTATTTGGTAAAATCGAACTAAATTATAAAGTATCATTTAAAATGGTTGTTCAAAATTAGCGACATAAAAGTTGACTTTTATGTAAAAGCTGGTTTGAACAACCATTTTTTTATAGGTATAGTATTCAAACTGCTTGTCAATGGTTGTTATGAATTAACAACACATGAACTAATTCATATGTTCGCTTTTTTTAGCAGATTATATTTTCTACATAATATCTACATAATCTATTGATATGATTAATTAGAATTCAGATGATTACAAAAAAGAGGTAATGACTTTTATTAATACCGATTTAACTGGATAACCTATTCATTTTGTGAAGTATTATTTATGATTTTGTAATGCTTAATAAAGGAAAATTATCATGAAGGAGGTACTTATGTCATCTAAAAATAACACAGTAACAATTATGATTGAGGGTATGACTTGTGTCAATTGTGAAAATAAAATTGAACGTAAACTATCGGGTACTGTCGGAATTGAAAATGTTAATGTAAGTTATACGAAGGGAAATGCTGTTCTATCCTATGATTCAAGTTTAATCAGTCAGGAACAAATTGAGGAAATTATTGAAGGGCTTGATTATCATGTTAAGAAACAGGTACAAAAGGAAAATAAGAAAGTTGACATTACTAATCTGATTGCGACCGCAGCGATTATCATTACATTAGTTATGCTCATTAACCGCTTTGGGTTGTTCAGTATTTTTAATAATTTTCCCGTAGCGAAGGAAGGCACGGGGTATATTATGCTACTTCTCATAGGATTACTTACCTCAGTCCATTGTGTAGCCATGTGTGGTGGAATTTGCATTACCCAATGCACACCTAAAAATACGGTAGATGGGAATGCTAGTAAGCGTTCAGCCCTCAGACCTAGTATCTTATACAACTTAGGAAGAGTAATATCCTATACCGTAATCGGTGGAATAGTGGGAGCGATTGGTTCTGTAGTCAGTTTCTCAGGTCCAATGAAGGGCATCGTTCAGATTATTGCAGGTACTTTCATGGTAATCATGGGGTTAAATATGTTGAATTTATTCCCTTGGCTGCGTAAATTAAATCCTAGAATGCCTAAGATTTTTGCCAGAAAAATAAACGCACAGAAGAGGAGCAATAGTCCATTTTACATCGGACTGCTCAATGGGCTTATGCCATGTGGTCCTCTTCAAGCTATGCAGCTTTATGCGCTTTCAACGGGAAGTCTATTTACAGGAGCATTATCGATGTTTCTGTTTAGTATTGGTACCGTACCCCTAATGTTTGCATTTGGTGCACTCAGTTCTTTACTAAGTAAAAAATTTACCAGTAAAATGATGAGTGTCAGCGCAGTCCTAGTTGTTGTATTAGGAGTATTTATGTTTACCAGTGGCACTAGTTTGTCAGGTATTGTAATTCCTTCTACAACAAGCAGTGCACAAAGCAATAAGAATGTAGCAACTATTAAGGATGGAGTGCAGACGGTCACAACAACGCTGGAATCAGGCCGCTATGAAGCAATCACTGTACAGAAGGGTATCCCAGTAAAGTGGGTAATTCAGGCACTGGATAGGAATATCAATGGCTGTAATAATAGTATAGTAGTTCCAAAATTTAATCTAGAATTTGACCTAAAGGCCGGAGATAATGTAATTGAATTTACACCTACTGAGAGTGGTACGGTACCATTTAGCTGTTGGATGGGCATGATAAGAAGTAAAATCACAGTAGTAGACGATCTTAACAGCATTGAGAATACAGGAAATGATAGTACAGGAAATGGTGATACTACTGAATCAAACGGTATTGATAATCTTTTGGAGCCCACGATTCCTACCGAGAAAATCGCAGTAGCTGAGATAAAAGACGGAGTACAAACTGTTGAAATCAATATAGACAATCAAGGATTTTCACCTGCAGTGATTGTAATGCAGAAAGGTTTGGCTACAAGCTGGAATATCAACGGTAAGGTTGTGGGTAGCAGTAATAATATATTATTCCCTATCTATTATGCAAAAATTGCAATACAGGAGGGAGAAAACATAATTTCCTTCACACCAGATCAAGATTTTGATTTCTTTACAGAGGATAACAGCTTTTATGGTTTTGTAAAGGTTGTTGATGATATTAATAATATAGATATCGAAGCGATAAAGGACGAAGTGAAGGCATATAATCCTACGGTTCAAGAATCTGATGATGACGCTGGGTTACCTTCTTGCCATTAATCCTGTTATTCATGATAAGTGAGAGGGGCAAGCCTATTTGAAACCAATAGACTGCCAATCCACTTGTTTGATAATAACAGAAGGAATAAAATTATGTCTACTATTGATAATAGCATTTCTTCTATTGACAAAGTAGGAATAATAAAATATAATAAAGATACCCCACGGGGGTATAGTATATTATATAAGGCAGGGAGGATTAATTTAACATGGATATGGATAAAAATTTGGGAGCTCATTGTAAAACAGAAGGCTGCAGTCTCTGCGATGAGAGTAAAGAAAGAACAACTACTAGAGAGTTAAAATTGAAATCAAACCTATTAACGAGATTAAATCGTGTAGAAGGCCAAGTACGCGGTATTAAAGGTATGATAGAAAAAGATATTTACTGTGATGACGTCCTAAACCAGATTTCAGCTGCACAAGCAGCACTTCATTCTGTCAGCAAGCTTGTCTTGGAAAACCATATCCGAGGTTGTTTAGTTAAAAAAATAAGAGCAGGTGAGGACGAAATTGTTGATGAATTACTTGTAACCATTGGCAAGTTATTGAAATAAGTGGGTATCTGCTGTCCCATTTATAATTACAAATGATTTATTGATTTAAGAATTTGGGATAGCGAAATAAACATTAAAAAAATAATCATAAATTTTAGAAGGAGTGGAATTATATATGGATAAGAATTTAAAAAAGAAATCAAATAATAAGATAAACATGATGAAAATGGTTTTAGCTGGTATTTCTGTTTTGATGATGATAGTCGTAGCATTCACTATCAATAATAATAAATCAACAGGAGAAACAGCAGGAGAAACAACAGGAGAAACAGCAGGAGAAACAGCAGGAGAAACAGCAGGAGAGACAACAGGAGAAACAACAGGAGAGACAACAGGAGAAACAACCAAGGGTACCACGGATGCTCAGGCAGCAGTAAAGGATAATGATATCGTAATACCACTCAGTAATGTTTCAGAAACGGTAACCTTTTATCCGGCTGAAATAGATGGGATTAAACTAGAGGTTTTAGCAGTGAAAGCACCTGATGGCACAGTACGTACTGCTTTCAATACCTGCCAGGTGTGCTACAGCTCAGGTCGAGGTTATTATACACAGGAGGGTGATGTTCTGGTTTGTCAAAACTGCGGTAATCGCTTTAGCATGGAGGATGTGCAAGTGACGAAGGGTGGATGTAATCCAGTGCCAATCGACGCTGAAAATAAAACGGTAGATTCAGATAACATAACAATATCAAAAGATTATTTAGCAGAAGCAACAGTGATTTTTCAAAATTGGAAGAACTAACACAAATAAAGGTGAATTGGCTTAAAATCCATAATTTTAAATTATTATTTGTAAGAGAAAATGAATTGAATCATTTGTTATATGAAAATGACTTAATTATTTGTTATATAAAATGACTAAATCATTTGTTATATAAAAATGATTTGATCATCTGTTATATAAAAATGATTGATCATATGTTATGAGAAAATTAATTAATAGTAATGAATTAAATATTTTGCGGAAGGACTGAAATATACGATGAATAAAGAAGCGATTAAGATAAGCGGCATGACCTGTGCGGCCTGTGCACAAAGAATACAAAAGGCCGTAGGTAAATTAGAGGGAGTAGAAAATGCTTCCGTTAACTTTGCAACAGAAAAGTTGTCGGTAGAATTTGATGATAAAGCATCCTTATCTACCATCAAGGGAGCAATCGAAAAAGCCGGTTATGGAGTTATCGAGGAAAGTAAGACGAATACAGTTACAATACCTATCGGCGGTATGACCTGTGCGGCATGTGCGCAAAGGATTGAAAAATCAATTGGAAAGTTAGACGGAGTATCAAAGGTTTCGGTAAATCTGGCAACGGAAAAAGCAACAGTTGAGTATAACTCACAAGTAGTTAGGTTCTCTGCTATTAAGCAATGTATAGAAAAAATAGGATATAAGGCGTTGGATATTGATAAAAGCAATAACATTGACGCAGATAAGCTTCGAAAAGATAAGGAGATAAAGATTCTTTGGACGAAGTTTATTATAGCAGCTGTATTTAGTATTCCGCTTCTTTATTTTGCTATGGTTCCGATGGTTTCATGGTGGCCGTTTCCAATCCCAAGGGCGCTTGATCCGATGGTGTATCCATTACGGTTTGCAATTTTACAGGTTAGTTTAGTAACTCCGGTTATCATAGCTGGTTATCGATTTTACACAGTCGGCTATCGAGCAATCCTCCAGAGAAGCCCTAATATGGATTCGTTAGTTGCAATCGGTACCACTGCAGCGATTATCTTTAGTATTTATAACACCTTTGAAATTGCAAACGGTAATTTTAAAGCTGTTGAAGGACTATACTATGAAACTGCGGGTGTAATCATCACATTAATTATGTTAGGAAAATCCTTGGAAGCGGTATCAAAGGGAAAAACCTCGGAGGCAATTAAGAAGCTGATGGGTCTTGCCCCGAAAACAGCTATCGTAATTCAAGATGGAAAGGAAATTGAGCTTCCAATCGATGAAGTGGAAATCGGAGATGTTATATTAGTAAAGCCGGGTGAGAAACTACCGGTTGATGGTATCGTGTTGGAGGGAAACACCTCAATTGATGAAGGAATGTTAACGGGTGAGAGCATGCCTGTTGATAAAAAGGCAGGAGACAAGGTTTTTGCTGCCAGCATCAATAAAAATGGTATGATAAAGTTTAAGGCTACGAAGGTAGGAAGCGACACTGCACTGGCACAAATTATTAAACTGGTGGAGGATGCACAGGGCTCAAAGGCCCCAATTGCTCAAATGGCTGATATCGTATCAGGTTACTTTGTTCCAGTTGTTGTTGGTTTGGCGATAATTGCATTTTTAGCATGGTTTTTAACAGGTCAAACACTGGCATTTTCTTTGACAATTTTTATCTCAGTTTTGGTTATTGCTTGCCCATGTGCTTTAGGTCTTGCTACCCCGACCGCAATTATGGTTGGTACCGGTAAGGGTGCTGAGAACGGAATATTGATTAAAGGCGGAGAAGCCCTGGAAATTACACACAAAATTAATACAATCGTATTAGATAAGACAGGTACAATAACTGAGGGTAAACCAGAAGTAACGGACATTATTACGGTTGACGGAGTATCACATAATATGCTGCTTCAGGTTGCTGCTTCCGGAGAAAAAGGTTCCGAGCATCCTTTGGGCGAAGCCATTGTAAGAGGCGCAGAAAAGGGGAAATTAGACTTTTTAAAGGTTGAGCAATTCGTTGCGATCCCGGGACATGGAATAGAAGTAACGATTGGTAAAAATATTATATTAATCGGTAATAAAAAGCTGATGGATGAAAGAAAGATTTCCTTATTAGAGCTGAAGGAAAAATCCGATCAACTTGCAGATGAAGGTAAAACTCCAATGTATGTTGCTATAGATAATAAGCTGTCAGGTATTATTGCAGTAGCAGACGTAGTAAAGGAGAGCAGTGCAAAGGCTATCAAAAAACTACGCTCTATGGGTATAGAAGTTGCAATGATTACTGGTGATAACCGTAAAACTGCTGAAGCGATTGCAAAGCAGGTTGGAATAGACCGGGTACTTGCAGAGGTACTTCCTCAGGATAAATCCAATGAGGTAAAGAAACTACAAGCCGAAGGTAAAAAGGTATGTATGGTAGGTGACGGAATCAATGATGCACCGGCTCTTGTCCAGGCTGATATTGGAATGGCAATCGGATCAGGTACCGATGTAGCGATGGAATCTGCTGATATCGTACTAATGAGAAGTGACCTTATGGATGTTCCGACTGCAATCAAGCTTAGCAAAAGTACAATCCGAAACATCAAACAGAATTTATTCTGGGCATTTGGATATAATGTCGCTGGTATCCCTATTGCGGCAGGACTACTCTATCTCCTTGGAGGGCCACTATTAAATCCGATTCTTGCAGCTTTAGCCATGGCCTTCAGTTCAGTTTCTGTAGTTACCAATGCACTAAGATTGAAAAGGTTTAAACCTTTTAAGGGGTAATTCATTTACCAAGTCATCATGTTGTAAAAAGAGAGGAAAATTCATAATGAAGAAAAAATTAATATTAGTAGCTATATCACTTATAGCATTAACTGGGTTATCTGCCTGCAACAAGCTCGATGTTATTGGAGACACCTCCATTAAGTCCTTTGAAAAGATTCTTAGCACAGTGTCAGATAACGTGTCTGAAGATGCAACATATGGTGGTTGGTCTCTCGTTGCACCCGATGGAGGTGCCAGATTTCTTTGGAGTAAGGACTATAGTAAAACCGAGACCTATGATGCATTATTGGAAGTTAACGCACAGCCCTTTATCGAGGCCGGATTGGATAGTAGCAAATTGCCGGAGGGAATGTTAGTTGGTGATAAAATTATTCTTGGAACAGAGTTTGGAAATGAAAGTCTGACCTATGAAGGAGACGCTACACCTATAGAATCTTATAAACAAATAGTAAAGCTCTCCCGTGACTCTATTAAATATCATGCAGCGCTCGATCATTACGGTGTGGATCTCATGAATGGAAACATGTTTGAGTGGGCGAAGGATATGAGTAAGAATGATAAGGATATTGTATTCGCTTTAAATCCCCAGGTGTTTATTGATGCAGGAGTTGATCCTGAAAATGTAGAGGGATGGGTATTTGCAAAGGTAGAAATAATGGATGAAAAAGGAAAAACGATAGAAGTAGATAAATTTCTGAAACCTTTTGATCTTGATGGACAGAAATAATGCTAAGTGGCTTGCCAATTTATCTTATTGTGGTATAAAATAGATTATAGTAAGGACCTGCCACTTCAAAGCAAAATCATTAAGTATTTAAATGAAACAGATAACATGAAACAGATAACATGAAACAGATAACATAAAAATAGTATAGTAGAATATTGGAGGCAAATCTTATGAAAAACGAAACATTAAATGTTAATGGTATGTCATGTTCCCATTGTGAAAATGCAATTAAAAAAGCAGTTGGGGCATTAGATGGTGTCGGTGAGGTTTCAGTAGACTTAACCGGGAAAACTGTAACAGTCGCATATGATGAATCAAAGGTTACAATGGATAACATTAAGTTTGAGATTGATGATCAGGGCTATGAGGTAGTATAATATCGAACGATAGTTTGAAAGGGAAGTTGTAGAGGGTGCTAATTGAAATGATTCCGACTACACCTTCCCTTTTCTACATATTTATTAAATTCATTCGGAGGAGTGGCATGAGTAATAGTTCAAAAAAAATACTTGTCGTTGATGATGAAGTCAAAATCATAGAGGTAGTGAAGTCCTTTCTGGAAAGTAAGGGCTTTATTGTGTTTTCTGCTGAGAACGGTAGGAAAGCTTTGGAAGTGTTTAATAGAGAAAATATCTCAATTATTATACTTGATTTGATGCTGCCTGAAATGTCCGGAGAAGAAGTTTGTACGATAATTCGTAAAAAATCGCGGGTGCCTATCATCATGCTGACAGCAAAGGCAGAGGAAGTTGACTTACTTAAAGGGTTGGGAATCGGTGCAGATGATTACATCACCAAACCTTTTAGCTTAAAAACTTTATTTGCCAGAATGGAAGCTGTTTTACGCAGATCAGCGGAAGATTTAGAACCGCTATTTAATAAGAAATCTTTTTGTGACGGAGATTTAACAATTGACTTTGAAAGTCGGATTATTCATAAAAATTTAGATGAGGTTAAACTCACACCCAATGAATACCAGATATTAACCACATTAGTAAAATATCCCAATAAAGTGTTTACACGGGATGAGCTGATAGCATCTGCTTTTGGTAGTGACTTTGAAGGATATGACAGGACGATTGATAGTCATATTAAAAACATACGGCAAAAAATCGAAACGGATACTAAAAATCCGGTCTATGTAAAAACAATTCATGGCGTAGGCTATAAATTTGGAGGTGAGTAATTGAAGCGCAGTATTAGAGCAAAATTATCATCCACAATATCTTTAATAGTCCTTCTTACAGTAGCTATTATAAGCTTTCTGGCAAACTTCTTTATCAATCAAGAGTTTACTAGTTATATTACCAGACAGCAGGAATTAAAGTCCCAGGTAATAGCGTCAAGCATAAGCGGTCAATACAACAATCTAACAAAGCAGTGGAATATGGAATATATCCATGCTATCGGAATGTTTTCACTTTATGAAGGCTATATTTTAAAGGTATACGATGCCGAAAACCGTAGTCTGTGGGATGCACAAGCCCACGATATGAGTTTATGCAAACAAATTATGGATGATATATCAGGCAGAATGAAAATAAAATATCCTCAGATTGAAGGCAAATTTATCTCAACTAGCCATGAACTCTTGGTTGGGGATAAAGTAATCGGTTCTGTCGGTATTAGTTATTTCGGACCTTTTTTTCTTGATGAAAATGAATTTCGTTTCTTAGACGCACTAAATACAATATTAATTAGCGTGGGAGCGATTGCGATTGCGCTTTCTATTTTGGTAGGTTACGCATTAGCAAAGAGGATCAGCAACCCGATACTTAATACGGTGAAAGCGACGAAGCAAATTGCGGATGGAAATTATGAGATTCGATTGGATGAGGGTACCAATACAAAGGAATTGGATATGTTGACCGCATCCATCAATCATTTAGCCGGATCCTTGCAAAGAATGGAAAAGTTGCGAAAGCAGTTAACGGGGGATGTAGCACATGAGCTTCGGACTCCGATATCGATTCTGCAGGCACATATCGAAGCAATGTTGGAAGGAGTATGGCAACCCACACCGGATCGGTTGCAAAGCTGTTATGATGAGACGGTGCGAATTGGTAAATTGGTAAGTGATCTTGAAAATCTAGCGAAGATTGAAGGCGATAATATGAAGCTGGAGAAGACAGAAATTAATCTTTATGAGCTGATTAATAAAACAATTTACAACTTCGAGAACGAATTGAAAAGTAAAAACTTGAAAGCTAGGGTAACCGGTCCTAATATAACAATCCATGCTGACCAAAACAGAATTACGCAGGTACTAGTTAATCTCTTGTCCAATTCAATCAAGTATTCAGTTGAGGAAGGTAACATCACATTTGGGACATTTGAAACAGAGTCTTCGGTAGGCTTTCTTATCCGTGATCATGGAATCGGTATCCCAAGGGAAGAATTGCCATTTATCTTCGAACGCTTTTACCGCGCCGATAAATCACGAAATCGCTTAACAGGCGGTTCGGGCATAGGTCTGACCATTGTAAAATCCATAGTGGAAGCCCATGGAGGCTCCGTAATGGTGGAGAGTATAATAAATGAAGGTAGCTGTTTTACGGTATTGCTTCCAAAAGCATAGAAAAAAGAAGCAGTAATTCATGCAAAACGAGGTACTAGATAAAAGAGAGGAAGTGTTTTTGTGTTAATTAGTTTAGCGATTATTTTGATTTGTGGTTTTACATTAAGTGGTATATTTCAAAAGTTACGCTTGCCAGGATTATTGGGAATGCTAATTACTGGGATTATACTGGGTCCATATGCCTTTAATCTAATTGATTCAAATATTCTTGCAATTTCTGCTGACTTACGGGAAATCGCTCTTATTGTTATATTAACACGAGCAGGATTATCACTTGATATTAAAGACTTAAAGAAAGTAGGTAGACCTGCTATACTGATGTGTTTTGTTCCAGCAACTTTTGAAATAATTGGAGCAGTATTATTAGCACCTCCTTTGTTGGGAGTTACTGTCGTTGAGGCTGCGATAATGGGCGCTATGCTAGCAGCCGTATCACCTGCGATTATCGTTCCGAAAATGCTGACTTTAATGGAATATGGATATGGCAGAAATAAAAACATTCCACAGCTTATCATGGCAGGTGCTTCCGCTGATGATATCTATGCAATTGTACTGTTTACATCTTTTATCGAAGTGTATAAGGGAGATTCCTTCAATTTTTTAACGATTGTAAAAATCCCTGTTTCAATACTTACTGGCCTTGCCGTTGGAATTGGATTTGGCATATTATTAGTGCAAATATATAAGAAGTTTCATATTCGTGACACTATCAAGGTCTTAATAATATTAGGGACTTCCTTCTTGTTTGTGGGATTAGAAGAGGATATTTCTACTATTATTCCGTTTTCTGGATTGCTTGCAGTCATGGCTCTTGGTGGAACAATCCTAAAACTACGGGAAGTTGTCGCTAAAAGAATCTCAGGTAAGTTCTCAAAAATTTGGGTGGCAGCGGAATTAGTGCTTTTTGTACTTGTGGGCGCAGCTGTCGATACAAGGTATATTACTGGAGCAGGCTTGGCAGCGATTTTATTAATATTCGGAGCGCTAATTTTCAGATCAGTTGGTGTGTTTGTAAGCCTTATAAAGTCGGGTTTAAATGTGAAGGAAGCTCTTTTCTGTAATATTGGGTATTTACCTAAAGCTACAGTGCAAGCAGCAGTTGGTGCCATTCCGTTAGCTGCAGGCGTGTCTGCCGGAAATATAATTCTCAGTGTTGCAGTGCTATCAATTATCATTACGGCTCCGCTTGGTGCAATATTAATTGATTTGACATATAAAAAGTTACTAATAAAGGGTAAGGGATAGTGTGAATTATTGAAAAACATAATTCACACTTAGAAGTTTGTGCCTGCGAAATCCTCGGCATAACTTAATCAAAGGGTAGGCATGTTAGGTTAGTGTGAATTATTAAAAAACATAATTCACACTTAGAAGTTTGTGCCTGCGAAATCCTCGGCACAAACTAAATCAAAGGGTAGGCATGTTAGGTTAGTG
>Ga0123338_10000180_pt1 | contig 66375 bp, 63 predicted proteins | sample grotaG_FD_89793 | JGI IMG/M metagenome (GOLD analysis project Ga0123338, IMG submission 89793) | Glacier valley bacterial and archeal communities from Borup Fiord, Nunavut, Canada, to study Microbial Dark Matter (Phase II) -... | ecosystem: Environmental > Aquatic > Freshwater > Ice > Glacier ... | reverse complement strand
TCACAGAAACGCACGCGTGCCTTCGCCGTGATGATCGCGTTCGCCAATCGTTCGGCATCTTCGGTCGGCAGCTTGAGCAGATGGAAGGTGATGCGTTGCGCCGACTTCGGGCCGATGCCCGGCAGGCGCCCGAGTTCATCGATGAGCGCCTGCACCGCCTGCGCATAGACGGCGGCCATATCAGCTCTCTTCGCTGAGGGTCACGCCGGGAAACGCTGCGGTGATCCGATCGATCGGTGACATCACTGGAACCTTGGGAGCGTCGACCAAGGCCCCGAGATCGACATCGTCGTCTGCCTCGGGTTGCGACATCACAGCGGTAGGCGAATCTGATCGCGCCTGCCCCGAGCCCGTCGCCGAGCCGATCGTCAGCGACAGGCGCACGCTGGAGCCCAGCTGAGTCGACAGCGCTGCCTCGACTTCCTTGCGGTTTTCCTCACCTTTGGCGCGCAGCCGGTCGCTCGGGAAGACGAACGTGGCGACGCCGTCGGCGATACCGACCAATTGCCCGCTACTGAACACGCCCTTGGCAAGCGGCCGCAGCGTTGCACTGACCGCCTGCCACATATCGTTGCCGCCGCCGCTGGGCGACAACACGATTGGACCTTCGTCGTGACCCGCTGCGGATACACCTGCAGGTGTTCCCTGCCGTACCGGTTGCGGTGCAGTGTCTGCCAACGAAACAGGGGGCCTGTCGGAGGCGGGAGGCGTTGCCCGTGCCGCCGGCTCGTCGTCGGGGACCGACGCTAGGTGGGAGCTCTCCGACGACGGTCTGGCGGCACCGGTCGACGGATCGCGTCGCGCCCGGGAACCGAACGCCGCACGAGGTGCGGACCCGACCGTCGCAGCGGTGGCAACGCCGGACGCTTGGTATGCGGGCGTCGGACCCGATCCAGTCACCGGCTGGCTGGCGGCGGCAACGGCGCGTTCCAGTTTGGCGATGCGTGCCGTCAGTTCGGCGAGTCCGCTCTCGACCGACGGGTTGGTCAGTTTGACGAGCGCGACCTCGAGCAGCACGCGCGGATCGGGCGCATGACGCATCTCGACGAGTATCGCGCCGAGTGTCTCGATCGCCCGGACAGAGAGCGGTGCACCGAGGCGTTCGGCGAGCCGGCCGACCTCGGCGGCGCGGTGATCCGTCAGGGAGACGAGTTCTGGTGCCATCAGACAGAGGAAACAGTCGCGGAGGTGGGCGACGATCGATTCCGTCAACACCCTCGAATCGCGACCCTGGCGGATCGAAGCAGCGACAGCGGCGAGCGCCCTGCCGGGATCGGTTTCGATCAACGACTCGATGAACTCGTCGAGTGGGGTCTCGTCAGGTGCGACGCCTCCGCTCGCCAGGACGACTTCGAGTTGGGAGATCGTGTCACGCGCCGATCCGCCACCCTGGCGCAGTACGGAGTCGAGCGCTGCTTCGTCCAAGTCGAGGTGGGCGTCGGATGCCAGCCAGCGGATGTGATCGGCCATGACATCCATCGCCAGCAGATGGAACTGGAACGGCTGGGTGCGCGAGCGGATGGTCTCGCTGACTTTCTGCGGATCGGTCGTCGCCAATACGAACACGACGTGCGGTGGCGGCTCCTCCAACGTTTTCAGGAGCGCGCCCTCAGCGCCCTTGGAGAGCATGTGGACCTCGTCGAGGATGTACACCTTATGCCGTCCGGGCGTGCCGAGCATTGCCTTGTCGATCAGTTCGCGCATCGCCTCGACGCCGTTGTTGCTGGCGGCGTCCAACTCGTGGACGTCGAAGCTCGTGCCGGCCTCCACAGCAATGCACGAAGCGCACTCGCAACACGGCTCGCCATCCTGCGCATTTTCGCAGTTGAGTACTTTTGCGAGGATGCGTGCCGTCGACGTCTTGCCGGTCCCTCGCGGTCCGGAGAACAGATAGGCATGCCCTTGGCGGCCATTGGCAACGGCATTGCGCAGTGCCGTGGTGACGTGATCCTGTCCCTTGACTTCGCTGAAACGGCGGGGCCGATAGCGGCGGTAGAGCGACTGGGTGGCCATGGCGGCGAGCCTACCGAGTGGCAATGACACGAGACTTCAGTGCCCGCGAAGTACCGTTCTCGTAACCATGAACCGGCGTCTGCTCTCTCGCCTCCTTTTTGCACTCGTTTTGGTGACGGCCTTGGTCGGCGTCGGGGGTGGGGAGGCACGCGCTGCGGCGCAGTTGTCGCCGAAGTCCGTACCGACGATCGGCGCGACCGTCGCCACCGCTCCGTCGGAATTGCACATGTTCTTCAGCCAGCGATTGACTGCCGCACCGACGATCGTCATGACCCAGACAACGCCTGCCGGCGGCATCATTCCCCTTGGTGCCGCAGTGATGGGCAAGACCGCAGCCGAGTGGACGTATCCGATCACGCTCGCATTGTCGCCAGGCGTCTACAACGAGGTACTGACCGGCACCGTCAATACGACGAACGTGCTGACGATCACCGGTACGGCGGCGGCGACGCCAGGTGCCGTGCCGATCACGACGCCCCCGACGGTGCCGAAGACAGCAGCGCCGAAAACCACGTCGAAGACCGCCGTTGCGGTCACGGTCGTCAATGTGACAGTGGTGCCGGCGGCAGGTGGTGCTTCCAGTACCGACACATCGGCGCCTGGGTCTGCGACGTCCGTCAAGACCGACGCCGTCCATTCGACGAGCGACAGCGGTTCCGGAGCAGCCGACCTGGTCGGTGCGATCGGTAGATGGTTGACCTATCTCGGCCTCTCGGCGCTGTTCGGTGGCCTGCTGCTGATTGCCATCGCCTGGCCGGAAGGCGTCGAATTCATTCTGACGGTTCGCTTCTTCCGTCTCGCCTGGGTCGGAGCGATCATCGGTTCGGTGTTGACGGTCATCTCGCTGACGGCGATCATCAAGGGTGTGTCCGTCGGCAGCGCCGTCAGTCCGAGCGCATGGTTCGACATCAAGAGCGACGGTGAGGGTCTTGCGGCGATCGCCAGGTTGCTGTTCGTCGGCGGGGCGGCGTGGGTGGCGTTCGGACCGGAACGGGCTGTCGCACCTGCCTCACAGCTCCCCGCGTTCGCCTTTCCGTTTCTTGCACTCGTGACCTTCGGGTTCTCGCGGGCGACCGGGGCGAAAATGGTCCCCGTCGGTGTGCTCGCCGGCGGCCTGCACGTCTTGGCCGTCGCCGCTTGGCTCGGCGGTCTGCTCCTGCTCTCACGTGTCGCCCTCACAGCACCGGGCGATGCCGATTTGCTACGAGCGGTTCGTGGATTCAGCCGTATCGCAGTGCCGGCACTGCTCGTCGTCGTGGCAACCGGCGCCGTGCAGGTCTTCCGCCTCGTCGGTGGCCCTGCAAAACTGTTCAGCACCGGCTACGGAAGGCTGCTGCTGCTGAAGGTGGTTGTCGTCGCGCTGATGGCCTACGTGGCTACGGCGAACCGGCATGTGGTTCGCCTGCGGCTCGGTCGGGCCGCCGTCCTGAACGACCGGGTCGCCTTTCGCCTTCGGCGGTCGATCGCCGGCGAGGCGACGATCGGCATGGTCGTCCTGGCGCTGAGCGCGCTGATGATGAACCTCGTTCCAGCCGGCTTGTCGGCGTCGGCCTCGACGATCAACGGTGGGTCGACGGCGACCGAGACGCTGAACTTCAAACAGACGGGCCTCGATGCCACCGTTGGCGTCGGACCATCGGTCGCCGGCGTGCAGAACACCATTCGCATCAACGTGCATACTCCCGGCTCGACGTCATTGATCGACATCCATTTCGACTTCTATCCGGCGAGTGGCGTCGGCGTGCCATTCCGTATCACCCCACCGGTCGGCGATCTCAAGGGCGGGGCGACGTTCCATGTCGATGCAGCGACGTTCACCGACGCCGCCGGCAAGGCAGCCCCCGGCGTCTGGCAGGTCATCGTTGCCGGCCACACCCAGACAGGCAATGTTCCCGATGTGACGAAGACGTTCACCGTCGCAGCCCCATCGTCGAGCGCTGCTACGCCGACGACGACTGCGGGCCCCACCGATGGCACGACGCCCGTGACCACGCCGTCGAGCTGACGCATTTTCGTCGTGTTCGGGGTCCAGGCCGAGTACAGCTAGTCGGGGAAGAGTGATTCCACCGGTAGGACCTCGGCGACGTCGAGTTGTTCGAATGTGCAACTCGCCGGGTCGCGGTCGGGACGCCAGCAGACGAACTGCACACCATGACGGAAGCGGCCGCTCTGCAGTTGCCCGAACGTCACTTCGACGACACGTTCGATACGCAACGGCTCGAACGACAGGTCCTTGTCGACATTCCAGCGGCTGTGTTCGCCACCGCCGACCCAACCCGCCCACGGATGGTTGTCGAGTGCATTCTCGCGAAGTGGTTCGACGACGTCGTTGAGTTCGGTGCGGAAACTGGCCGTGAACGCAGCGGTCACGCCGACCGAATGAAGGTGCCCGTCTGTGTCGTACAGCCCGAGGAGCAACGAGCCGACACCCTTGCCGTCCTTGTGTACGCGGTACCCGGCGACGACGCAGTCCGCAGTTCGTGTGTGCTTGATCTTCGCCATCACGCGCTTGTCCGGAACGTACAGCAGCTCCGATCGTTTGGCGATGACACCATCGAGCCCAGCGCCCTCGAAGCGATTGAACCACTCGTGGGCGACGCCAGGATCGGTCGAGATCGGGGTCACTTTGACCATCGAGCCCACCGTGACTGCGTCCTCCAGCGCGCGGCGGCGTTCAGCGAACGGCGTAAACATGAGGTTGGTGCCGTCGAGGCTCAAGGCGTCGAAGGCGACGAACATCGCCGGCGTCTCCTCTGACAGGCGTTTCACCCGCGAGGCGGCAGGATGGATCCGCTGCTGCAGTGCGTCGAAGTCGAGTCCCTGCCCGGTGGCCGAGGGCAGCACGATCTCGCCGTCGACGACTGCCTGATCGGGGAGCGCTGCGAGCAACGGGGCGATCAACTCCGGAAAATAGCGGTTGAACGGCTTTTCATTGCGGCTCGCCAGTTCGATGTCGTCGCCTGATCGGAAGACGATGCAACGGAAGCCGTCCCATTTCGGCTCGTACCACCAACCTTCGCCTTCGGGAATCTGCGGCGTCAGCTTGGCAAGCATCGGAGAGATCGGCGGGGTGAGCGGAAAGGTGGCCACGCCACAGCTTGCTGCCTGCGAGCCGCTGACGCCAGCAATCGACGGTCAAAGCCAGGCGTGACCGTTGCCGCAGCGACGCGAGGATGGGTTGGAATGCCCCGCCGGACTAGCGTCGTCCCCCGTGACGACTTCCTCCGACGGCCTGATGCACGACAAGCTCGAAGACCTCCACCAACGACGTGAGCAGGCGCTGCACGCCGGCTCACCGCGGTCGATCGAGCGCCAGCACGCCAAAGGCAAGCTGCTCGCCAGGGAGCGCATCGAACTACTGCTCGATCCGGGCTCCTTCGAAGAGCTCGATCAGCTCGCCCGCCATCGGGCCCACGCCGCTGGACTGGAAGAGCGGCCGTACACGGATGGCGTCGTCACCGGTTGGGGGACGATCGACGGTCGTAAGGTGTTCGTCTTCAGCCAGGACTTCACCGTCTTCGGCGGCGCACTCGGCGAGGTCTTCGCCGAGAAGATCCACAAGCTGATGGACCTCGCCCTCAAAGTCGGTGCGCCGGTCATCGGGTTGAACGACGGCGCCGGCGCCCGCATCCAGGAGGGCGTCGTCTCGCTTGCCAGCTATGGCGGCATCTTTCACCGCAACGTACTGTCGTCCGGTGTGGTGCCGCAGATCTCGGTGATCCTCGGGCCATGTGCCGGCGGTGCCGTCTACTCGCCGGCGATGACCGATTTCATCTTCATGGTGCGCGAATCCAGCCACATGTTCATCACCGGCCCTGACGTCGTCAAGACGGTGACCGGAGAGGAAGTCACGCTCGAAGAACTCGGCGGGGCGATGTCACATGCATCCAAGAGCGGTGTCGCAACATTCGTGTCGCCCGACGAGAAGGCCTGCCTCGAAGACGTCCGCTTCCTGTTCAGTTTCCTGCCGTCGAACAACATGGAGGAGTCGCCGACCGTCGAGACCGACGATGACCCCGAGCGTCTGTGCCCGATGCTCCGTGACATCCTGCCGGCGACGTCGAACCAGCCGTACGACATGAAAAAGGTCATCAGCGAGGTCGTCGATGATGGCGAATTCTTCGAGTACTTCCCGCACTGGGCGAAGAGCATCGTCTGCGGATTCTCACGGGTCAACGGCAAATCGGTTGGCGTCGTCGGCAACCAGCCGATGGTCCTCGCCGGTGTGCTGGACATCGAGTCGGCGGAGAAGGCTGCCCGCTTCGTCCGTACCTGCGACGCCTTCAACATCCCGCTGCTGACGTTCGTCGACGTGCCTGGGTTCCTGCCAGGAGTCGACCAGGAGTACGGCGGCATCATCCGCCACGGCGCGAAACTGCTCTATGCATACTGCGAGGCGACCGTGCCGCGCATCTCGATCATCACCCGCAAGGCCTACGGCGGTGCCTACGTCGTGATGGACTCGAAGTCGATCGGCTCCGACCTGTCCTATGCGTGGCCGACCGCCGAACTGGCCGTGATGGGCCCGATGGGTGCCGTTGAAATCGTCTATCGCCGCGAGATCCAACAGGCAGCCGATCCCGTCGCCCGCCGCGCCGAACTCGTCGCCGATTACACCGAGAAATACGCAAACCCCTACAACGCCGCTGAGCGCGGCTACGTCGACGACGTCATCGACCCGGCTGAAACCCGCCGCAAGATCGTCGCCGGACTGGACATGCTCTCGACCAAGCGTGAGGAACTGCCCAAGCGCAAGCACGGCAACATGCCGCTGTAGTCATTTCCTCGCCCCCGTCTCCGTTCGCCGGCGTTTGCTTGGACTGCGGCCCGGGAGCGTGTCGCTGCCGCGGCGTGTTCCGGCGCACCCGTCCCGACACGTAACACTCCGCGTTCTCGAGTCGCCGGACGCACTGTTGCGGGTCTTGACAGTGTGTGATCGACGTCGGCTCGGCTGCTCGGTCGGCTGTCCGATAGCGTCTCGCGGATGTCGCAGGCGAACGCCCTCTCGATCGAACCGGCGCCGACGGAACTGGAAGCGGCTATCATCTCCGTGGCGATCGAGGCGATGTGGCCGAAGCCGGTCCTGCTCGTCCCGCCGCCGACAGCCGACGACGGTCGCGGCGCCTGGCGGTTCAGTGGCCGCTGGTGGGCGCGGCCGGTGGCGCAACGTCGCGACCGCCCATTCCGCTGACGCCCACCGACTCGTTGCGTCACAGGACCGGTCAGCGGGCGAGTAGTTCCCGAACGCGGTCCTTCGGGCGGCCGATGATCGCCTTGTCGTCGGTGACGACGAGCGGGCGCTGCAGCAGCATCTTGTGCTCGACGATCAAGTCGACGACCTGATCGGGCGTCATTGCGTCGTCCTCGGTGAGGCCGAGCTTGGCCCACAGCGAGTCCCGGCGCACGAGGTTGGTGACCGGATCTTCGAGTTTGGCAATTACATCGCGCAGCGTGGCGGCGTCGAGCGGAAACTTCTGATAGACGACGACGTCGGCACCGACCCCGAGTTCTTCGGCGATCTTCACCGCATTCACCGAGGAATTGCAGTTCGGGTTGTGATAAATGGTGATGGACATGGAATCACACGGTAGACGCTCGGAACTGACAACGGTCGCCGATGACCTCGTGGTCATCCACGACGGCACCGACGTCCACCGGTTCGACGAGCTGCGCCCGGATACGCAGTACGAATTCTTCGGGCACACGGTGAGAACGCTGCAGCGACCTGCCGGCGAGCTACTCAGCCGCTTCGCAACGGTCAACGACGTCCACTTCGGCGAGCTCGAATGCGGTCGCATCGACGACCACTCCGACGGACCGATCCTGCGCTCCGCACCCGGCGACGAACCGTATCCGCTGACGATGAACCACGGTGCTGTCGAGGAGATCGCCGCCAGCGACATCACGACGGTGATCGTCAAAGGTGACCTCACCAGCGACGGGCAGGCGGAGGAGTTCGCCGCTTTCGAGCAGTGTTACGGCGCGGCGTTCGGTGCAGGGTTGCACGTCGTGCGCGGCAACCACGACGCCTATCGAGGCCAACATGCCCATGCCGGCAACACGTTGGTCGAGCTGCCAGGACTCTGTGTACTGATGATCGACACGACGATCGCCGGCAAACTCTCAGGGGCGATCGGCACAGGGACATTTGAATGGCTTGCGGACGTGCTCGACGACGCACTGCCGTCGATGATCGTCGGTCACCATCCCCAATGGGTGTCGGGTGCACGTTCTGCCGACTATTTCGGGATCAACCCCGATGACAGCGATCGATTGACCGCACTGATAGCAGATCGACGGTCGATCCTCGCCTACGCCTCGGGCCATACACACCGCCACCGTGTCCGCCGGCTGTCGAGTGGTGTCCCGACGATCGAAGTCGGCTGCGTCAAGGATTTCCCTGGAACGTGGGCAGAATACCGAGTCTACGAGGGCGGTGTCATGCAGGTCGTGCATCGCATCTCGACGGCGCCGGCACTTGCTTGGAGCGAGCGCTGCCGATACCTCTACAGTGACTTCGGCGTCGACTACGCGAGCTACGCCATGGGGTCATTGGAGGACCGATGCTTGAGTATCCACCGGCGATGACACCGCCTCGCATCAGCCGGCGTGGCTGATGACCGTCGCCGCAGCACTCGACGGTCTCAAGGTCATCGACCTGTCGACGGTGATCGCCGGGCCCAACTGTGCGAGATATCTCGCAGACTTCGGCGCATCCGTCGTCAAGGTCGAGCGACCGGACACCGGCGATTCGCTGCGCAACATGGCGTGGCGCGACGAACGTGACGGTACGGGGTTGTGGTGGAAACTCGTCAACCGCAACAAGCGCAACATCGCCCTCGATCTCAAGGACGACGAGGACAGGGTGGTGCTGCTACGCCTGATCGACGACGCAGACGTGCTCGTCGAGAACTTCCGTCCCGGAACACTCGAACGTCTTGGACTCGGACCGGACACGCTGCTCGCGCGACGGCCGTCGCTGGTCATCACCAGGGTGACCGGCTTCGGACAGACGGGCCCGTACTCACATCGCGCCGGCTTTGCGTCGATCGCTGAGTCGATGAGTGGTCTCGCTGCACTGAGCGGCCTGCCTGGCGGCCGGCCCCTGCTGCCGGCGATTGCGCTGACGGACGAAGTCACCGGTTTGGCGGCGGCGTTCGCGACGATGGTTGCGTTGCGATCGGGAGTCGGGCAGGTCGTCGACGTCAGCCTGCTCGAGAGCATGTTCCAGATGATGGGCCCGCTGATCTCGCTCTATCGGATCAGCGGAGAGCAGCAACCGCGCCTTGGTGCCGGCTTGCCGTACAGCGTGCCGCGCGGGACGTATGAGTGCAGCGACGGAAAGTGGATCGGCGTGTCGACCTCGGCCGACAGCGTTGCCAAGCGGCTGATGGCGATGCTCGGAGTCGGAGAAGACCAGCGCTTCACGACGTTCGCCGGGCGGTCAGCGAACCGGGAAGAGCTCGAGGCCATCATGAGCGGGTGGTGCGCGACGCGAACGCAGGTGCAGGCGATCGCCGAACTCGAAGCAGCCGATGCTGCGGTCGGCCCCGTGCTCGACATGTCCGAGATCAGCTGCGACCCGCATTTCGCAGCCCGCGAGGCCATCATCGAGTCCGATGACGTGCCGATGCAAGGCGTCATCGCCAAGCTGTCGGCGACACCCGGCCGCGTTGATTGGCCGGGCCGCAGCATCGACTACGACGGTGCAGCGATCAGGACGCATGGTTGGGGCGCCCTGCGTCGCGACTGACCCGTTTCGTCTGTCAGGCACCGAGTTCGAAAACGTTGAACAGCTCCGTATCGATCGGTAGCCCACGTGTCTGACGGAGATCTTCGAGTTGTCGCAACGGCTTCTCCAGTTGCCGTCTGCGCGCGCCATTCAGTTGCTCGAACTCCTTTTGCACGGTCTCGAACTTCGATTGCACCTTGTCGAGGCTGTCGGTGTACTTGCCCCACTGCTGGCTGAAGGTGCCGAGCAACGTGAGGATCTCGTCAGACGTCCGCTCGACCACGAAGTTGTCGAACGCCTGGTGGATCACGCCGAGGAATGCGAACAACGTCAGCGGCGAACAGAGCACGACCTTGCGGCCAAGCGCGTGCTCGATCAGATCGGGATCGTTCTCGTGGATGAACGCCGAGATCGTCTCGTTCGGCAGGAACAGCAGCACGTAGTCGACTGCCGGTTTCGTGCCGGTGGACTGGTAGTCGCGGTCGGCCAATTCCTTGACACGCAGCCGCACGTCCCTCACAAAGGTAGCCCGGTGCGCCGAACGTTCCGCTTCGGTCTGGGCTTCGAGGAAGCGCAGGTATGCCGACAGCGGGAACTTGACGTCCATGTAGAGCACGTGGCCCTTCGGCATCGTGAAGGTGAAATCGGGCATCGCCCGTGCACCATCGATGGCGGTCTGCTTGACGTAGTTGATGTTCTCCTGGAAACCGGCAAGCCGCAACACGTCCTCCGCCATCCGCTCACCCCACTGACCACGCGCCTTGGTGCTCGCCAACGCCTCCTTCAAGGCGGACGTCGATGTCGACAGCATTTGGGTGATCTCGCCCTGGGCGCGCATCGTCGCCTCGACCCGTCCGAACTGTTCCGAGCTGCGTTGACCCAGCTGCTGGACGATCGCTCCGAGGCGCTGTAGTTCGACCCGCATCTCGTCGCGCACCTGGCCGACCTCGGTCGTGCCGGCCTGTAGTCCCGATGCCAACTGCTCGCGGTTGAGAACGGCGCCCTGCCGCAACGCGGCCTGAACGGCCATGTCGCGTTCGTTCGTTGCCTGGAGCCGGGTATCGGCGACGGCAGCATTGACCGCATCGGCGACCGCCTGCTGTACGGCGAAACCGAGCGTGGTATCGGTACGGTCCGCCCGTCGGGCGGACCAGACAACCGAGGCAGTGGCACCGATGCCGATGGCAACGAGTAACAGCAGGATCACCTCGAACGGATTCATGAGCAGCATCATGACCAGGGGGTGTGACACAGTTGTTTTCGCACATCGCTTTCGCCCAGGAGGCGCGCTTCGCTGAGTGCCTTGACATCCTCTGGCGACTCCGACACACTGCGGGCGCCATGAAGTCGAAGAAGTCCCTGATCGTGCTCGCCGTTGTCGGGCTGTGGTACGTCGCCGTTGTCCTACTGTCGGCATTCCGGCCACCCCACGACACGCTCGCCGTCGGTATCGACTCCACCACCACCAAGCGACTCGGGGTCACCGTGACGTTCAGCTGTAACTCGGTGTTCTCGTCCGCTCCGGTCGAGACACCGCTTCCCCCGCTGAAGCAGATGCCTGCCGGCCAGACACCGTTGGCCTACACGCGTGATCCATGCGTCGACGCACACCACGATGCAAGGAAGATCTTCGCGTTCGATACCGTCGTTCTGGTCCTCGTCGGTGCCGGAGTCGTCGGCTGGAATCTCCGTCTCAAGCGCAACGGCACCGAGACGACAGCCAGTCTGGCGTCACCAGGCTGATTCCCGCCCGCCTCGGACTCGGCCGTAGAGTCGGCGGCGATGAGCCAGCCAGGGTTTGACTTCGACGACCTCATCGAGGACGACGCAGGCATTCCGACGTACGGCGTCAGTGAACTCACACAGGAGATCAACCAGGCGTTGCGCCGACGCTTCTTCGACGGTGTCTGGGTCCGCGGCGAGATTCAGGGATGGCGGGAGAACGGGCCACATGCCTACTTCCAACTCGTCGAAACGATGGACGACGGCAAACGTGCAGCGCTGGACGTCAGCTTCTTCGCACCGGCGCGAATCAAGTTGCGCCCGTTGCTCGCCAGGAACCGCCTGCAACTCGGCAATGGGATGAAGGTACGCATCCAGGGCAGCCTCGACGTGTGGGTGCAGAACGGCAAGCTCAGCCTGAAGATGTTCGGGATCGATCCGCGCTACACGCTCGGCGACATGCTGCAACAACGTGACGCTGTGGTCCGTCGTCTCGTCGCCGCCGGACTGTTCGACGCCAACCGCCACAAACGGCTGTCTCCGGTACCGTTGCGCGTCGGTGTCGTCACCAGCCTTTCCGGAGCTGCATGGCACGACTTTGCTGACGAGATACGTCGCAGCCAATTCGGCTTCCAGTTGCGGATCATCGACTGCCGGGTGCAGGGCGAGTTCGCCGTCGATGACGTGTCACGTGCGATTCGGACCCTTGCGCAGAGCTCGAAGCTCGACGTCATCGTCGTCATCAGAGGCGGGGGCTCACGCACCGAGCTCGCCGTTTTCGACGCTGAACCGATCGCCGAGGCGATCGCCTTCTGCGCACTGCCCGTCATCACCGGGCTCGGTCACGAGATCGACCGGTCGATCGCCGACGACGTGGCCCACGCTTCGTTGAAGACCCCGACAGCCTGTGCCGGTTTCCTCGTCGAACGCGTCGCCGCCTTCACAGACGAACTCGACCGCCACTGGCTCCGCATCGCCAACGCCTCGACGGAAAAACTTGCACGAACGAACGCCCGCCTCGACGATGTCGCCCACCGGGTGGCGTTGCAGACGACGTCTGCAATCAGCCTCGCAGCACAACGCCTGCACAGTGCGGAGGCGCAGCTACCGACGCTGGTCAGACGGGCGATCACCGAACAGAGCGGCACGATCGACCGGGCGGCCACGAAGGTTTCGGGGGAGGCTCGCCGCCACCTCGACCTCGCCTCCGCCGTGCTGAATGGTCGCCAGGAGCGAGTCAAGACGCTCGACCCGCAGGCGACGCTGGCGCGTGGATGGAGTATCACCAAACGCAGCGACGGCACGATCGTGCGTTCGCCGGATCACGTGCAACCCGGCGAGGAGTTGACGACGCAACTCGCCAATGGAGTCATATCCAGCACGGTGACCTGACATCGTGAGCTGAAAACGATGCCTGACTCGGTGACTGCCTGGAGACCGAACACGTGGAGCCATGGATACAGTCGCGAACGATGAGTGCTCAAGCAGATCCGTCGACAACTGGTTCAGGGGCGACGACCGAGGTCGGATACGCATCGGCGATGGCGGAGATCGAATCGATCCTCCGTGAGCTCGAATCTACGTCGGTCGACGTCGACCATCTGGCGGAACGGGTGCAACGGGCGAGCGTGCTGATCAGCCTCTGTCGGGACCGCATCCAACACGCCAGGTTGCAGATCGATCAGGTCGTGTCGCAACTCGATACGCGCAACTGACGGCCGTCGACGCCCGTGTCCGGCCCGCCGTTCGACGATGGCGATTCCGATCCGTTCGGCTTCGACGACGCGCATCGCAGGGCAGCAACAAGTGAGAGTGGCGGCGGCAGCGGAGTCGAGGACACTGCCTTCGGCGGACGCCGCAGACGGAGGCGGCAACGGGGTCACGCCAGAGCAACGGGCCGCATCGACGCGCGCTGGGCCATCGTCGTGGTGGTGGCGATGATCGTCGTCGTCGTCTTCGTTTTCGGCGGTCGTCGTCGGCCGACATCGCGGGCGGTGCCGGTGCCGACCACGGCGGCGACGTCGATCGCTTCGGGGACCGCTTCCCCCGGAGGTGATCGGGCAGGGACGGACAAGGCGACCGTGCCCGGTGCTCCCTCAGCGCAGGCCACGGTGCCGATCAGCCCAACGGCGGTGGCCCCGTTCCACCTCGACTGCCCGACGACATTCCCGGTCGACGGAGGAACGGGTCCACCGTCGATACCTCCGCACTGTTCCTCCTACGAGTGCACGAGGGCGCCGGACACCCCGGACGATCGCGGCAGCATGACGTGTGTCGAAATTGCCGCTACGCCAGACACCGCAGAGACGACATCGGGCCGGCCGGGTGGGCTCGGACGGCTGTTCGCCAACACACACGGTCTCGGCCTCTTCGCGATCAACGACGACGGCAACAACTCCGTGAAGCGCATCGACCTCGACACCGGACTCGTCGACGCTTCGCCACCGAATTTCCGGGGTTCTGGGTCGTTCCTCGCCGTATCCGGGTCGGGCGGGGCCGCAACCGGATTGACACTCGGAGATGTCGAAGGGCTGGTGATCGCACCGTGCTCCGATGGCACGTACTGGTCGCTCGGTGTCGACAACACGACGACGATCCGACCGGACTATGCCAACGCGGTGCTGCGTCACGTCAGGGCGCATCCCGGCAGCGCAGCGGAGGTGATCGAGCAGATCGACATATCGGCATTGGTTTCGATTGCCTCGCTCGACGGCGTGATCGGAACGACCTCGGACGACCGTCCAATCGTCAGCGGACCGAACGGTCAGGGCTACATCGTCGCGTCGGACGGGGGCTTCCAGCGGCTGACCACTGGGAAACTGGTTGCTGCACAGCACGACGCCTATTCGGAGATCGTCTGCAACGCTTCGGCGCAGTGCAGCCTGGTGTTGCACAGCAAGGCCTTCCCGACGGTTTCGTTCCTCGACGAGACGACACTGCGGGCGACGTTCAGCCCCGACGGACTCCACGCCCTGTTGGCGCCGTCAGTGGACAGGTCGGCTGTAACCGGGGCTGTTCCGGCGACGGTTTCGCTCGGTGTGCGTATGGTCGACATGGCGACCGGGGCGGTCACGGTCGTCGACAGCGCTCGGGGACCTGCGAACTTCCTCACGCCTCCAACGGGGCCGACGTCGCCTGTCTGGACACCCGACGGTTCGACCGTGATGTTGATCGACGGCGGCCATCTCGAGCGCATCGATGTGGCAACCGACATCGTGACGTCGTACGTTCTGCCCCCACCGCTCGACAGTGGATGGCAGCTGCTGGCGATCGCCTAAACAAAGTGCTGAACGAGCGGAGCGCCGAGGACGCTAGATTTCGGGCTCGATGAGCATGACCACAGATTTCCCTCAGAGTGCTGAACTGTCCGGCCCCATCGTCAGGCCGTTCCCGACGGGCTTTGTCTGGGGCGCGGCGACAGCGTCCTATCAGATCGAGGGAGCGGCGTCAGAAGGTGGGCGGACCCCGTCGATCTGGGACACGTTCAGTCATACCGCCGGCATGACCCGCGACGGCGACACCGGTGACATCGCTGATGACCACTATCACCGGATGGCTGCCGACGTAGCGCTGATGGCCGATCTGGGATTGCATTCGTACCGGTTCTCGACGTCATGGTCGAGGGTCGTTCCCACCGGCAGCGGACCGGTCAACCCGGTCGGTCTCGATTTTTACAAGCGCCTCGTCGATGAACTACTGGCCCATCAGATCACGCCGCTCATCACGCTCTATCACTGGGATCTGCCACAGGAATTGCAGGATGCCGGTGGCTGGTTGCATCGCGACACGGCCGCCCGGTTTGCTGATTACGCAGCGGCATTGGCCGGGGCGTTGGGTGATCGGGTTCCGACCTGGACGACCTTGAACGAGCCGTGGTGCTCGGCGTTCCTCGGGCACGCCGCGGGTGTCCACGCGCCAGGGCTGCGTGACAATGCCGCCTCGTTAACTGCGGTGCACCATCTGCTGTTGGCGCATGGCTGGGGAACGACAGCGCTTCGCCAGTCACTGCCGGCGGCGGCTCAGGTCTCGATCACGCTGAACCTCGCTGTTGTCAGACCGAACTCGGATTCCGAAGCCGATGCCGACGCCGCACGAGCGGCAGAAGGGCTGTCGAACCGCATCTTCCTCGATCCCATTTTCGAAGGAACGTACCCCCAGGACGTCATCGCCGACAGTGCAGCGATCACCAATTGGTCCTTCGTCCATGAACGCGACCTGGCGGCGATCAACGTGGCGATCGATCTGCTCGGCGTCAACTACTACACGCCGGCGACGGTTGCCGCTGGAACATCCGAGCTACGCGCCAGCCACAACGGCGTCTGGGTGAACGACCCGAACAGTGTCAGCGGCCCGACGCCGTTCCCTGGTTCGGATTTCGTCTACTCGATGCCCCAGGACGGTCCGTATACCGACATGGGTTGGCGGATCGAGCCTGGGTCGTTGACCGAACTGCTCACGCATCTTCACGAGACCTATCCAACGGTTCCACTGATGATCACCGAGAACGGTGCCGCCTTCCCCGATCGCCGAGATAACGACGGACGAGTTCATGACGACGACCGGGTCGCCTATCTGCGCGGCCATATCGGAGCGGTCCTCGACTCGATCGAAGCCGGAGCGGACGTGCGTGGCTACTTCGCCTGGTCGCTGCTCGATAACTTCGAATGGGCGTGGGGATACTCCAAGCGCTTCGGCATCATCTACGTCGACTTCCAGACGCAGGAGCGGGTGCTCAAGGACTCCGCAGTCTGGTACGGCGAGGTCATCTCCAACAACGCGCTGACCGACTGATGCCTCGTCGAGGGCGCACGTGCACCGACACTGGCGCTGGCGGGACGTCCGCCGTGACGATGGCATAAGATCGACGGGTGTTCCGTCCGCCATCCGACGACGCTGTCGGCCCGCAGATCGAACTGATCCGCCTCGGGGATCACGATGACGGCTTCGACGCTGACGGCCGTGACGATGTCCGTTCTGTTCCACCGAAGCGCATTTCGCCGTACGGCGGTCAGGCCGACGGGGCTGCAATGCGGAGTGGGCGGAGTCGTCGGTCGGTTTCGAGGAGATGGTGGGTTGTTGCGGCGATGGTGGCCTCGGTAGCGACGGCCTTCGCCTTCATGACGCATGTCGACACCCCAGCCGCCTCCGATCTGCAGGCGGCACCAGGATCGCGTCCTCCGGCGAGGTCGTCGTCGTCACCGTCACTCGACGGCCGGCCGAACGCAGCAGAACCCGGGTCCACGACCACAGCGAACTCGTCAGCGAACACCAACACGTCATACGGCGTGACGACGCCGATCTATGCGAACTCGTCGAACTTCGGGCTGTACTTCTTCAACGAAGGTTCTGGACCAAGCCTGGCGCGCCTCGATCTTGCCACCGGCGTGCTGCGATTCACCATCAGCCCGCCCGACATGTCGGCGACGGATCACATCGTCGGCGCCACCGGTTCGTCCGGCAATCGGCAACTCGTCTGGGCGAGTGACGTCAGTGGCGGGAGCTGGGCACCGTGTTCCGACGGCACGGTGTGGGTGTTGGCAGCGGGCGCTCACGGCAGCGTCGCCAGTCTGCAACGGCTGCGGTTCCGGCCGGGCATCGCCCCGGACATCATCCAGAGTGTCGACGTCACCCACGGTCTTCGCCAGATGCTCGATTCGTCACTCGGTACGACGACGGGCGACCGCCCGGTCGTGAGCGGTCCCGATGGCCGCGGCTACGTCGTCGACCCGTCGACGGGGGAGGTGCAACGTGAAAGCGACGGTCTCCTGCTCTCGACACAGCAGGGGGCGTTCGTCGAGAGCGTCTGCGACGCCGGTGCGAACTGTTACCTGACGCTCCACAGCGGAATTGCGTCGACGGTGTCACTGAACGGCGGTCCTGAGACGCAGGTTTCCTTCAGCCCTGATGGAACGCACGCGTTGGTGGTCCGAGCGTCTCAGCAATCGCGGTCGCCGGTCACCGACGTGCTGATCGTCGACATGCAGTCGAGACGCATCACGTCATTGGACCGAGCAGCGCTGTCGGGGTCTACATCGGCTCCGTCAGGGCGGGCCACCTCGGCCAGGGACTCTCTGCAGGTGCTGTGGACGCCGGACGGCGGCGCAGCATTGTTCGTCGACAACGGCCAGTTGGTGCGGATTGCACTCGCCGATCACAGCGTCGCCCGCTTCCCCGTCCCTGGCCCCGTTGCCGACGGCTGGAAGGCAGTCATCGTCAGCTGAATATGCTCGGGAGACACGCTGGAGGGCGAAGGTCCCGGGTCGACACGGCCTGGCGTAGCCTGGTGCGATGGTCGGCTCCTCAGGGGATTCGTCGGGGCAGTCACCATTGGGGCGGTTCCCGTCCGCCGGCAATGCATCGACGGAGCTGGACGTCTCGTTCGGTCGCCAGCGGTCGCCGAAGCGGCGGAGATCGTCCGCCAGGCGTCGGTGGATCGCCGGCGGCGCAATCGTCGTCCTGGCAGCCATCGTCGCAGTCGAGGTGACCGGTGCGCAGTCGAATCACTCGGCGACCGCTCGGTCGCCGACTGCTCTGGCACCGAGTGCTCCGGCCACGGTGGCGACCACCTCGAACCCGTCGTTGTCGTCGCTCCCGGTGAACGAGACAGACGGCACCGCGAACGAGACAGGCAGCACCGCAACAACCACGGCGACATTTGCGGCGCCGACGTCGGCCGGCGCTCGAACGGATTCGACGATTCCCGGCCAGATCGCACCAATCGGGCCGATTGGACCGATCGATGCCCAGGCGACGGGCCTCGGTCTGTTCGTCCTCGACTACCGCGAAGGAACGCTGCTGTCGCGCATCGACCTCGTGACCGGTACAGCGACGGCGATGCCGATCGCCGTGGACCTCGGTCCGACGAGGTCGGCGATCGGTATCAGCGGATCGGGCGCGACGGCCGTTCCCTATTCGTCGGGTGACGCCGGGGGCGACGCCGCGGCTGAGTGTTCCGATGGAACGCTGTGGGTCGTAGCCGAGTCGAGCGGTGCGCTCGCACTCCGCCATGTTGCGGTCCACCCGGGATCTGCCGCACAGGTCGTGACGACGGTGACGCTGGCATCGACGATCGAATTCGTTCCGTCGGCGCTGGTTGGTACGACCGCTGATTGCCGCCCGACGTTCACCGGTCCAGACGGTCGCGGGTACGTGGTCGACCCGACCGGAACGGTGACGCGGCTCAACGACGGACTGCTGGTGACGGTGCAGCATGGCTTCTATGCCGAGGTCGTGTGCAGCGCGAACGGCTCGTGTGGCCTGGTGCTGTACGGCGCTGGCGGTGCGTCCGTCACCCTGCCGAGCGGAGGGCGGTATTCGCAGGTCGTCTTCGACCACACCGGCACGCTCGCGCTTGTCGTCGCCTCTGGCGATCGCGGCCCGTTCGCCTATGTCCACGGCGCGGTTCAACTCGTCGACTTCGCCACCGGTACGGCCACAACGCTGCTCCCGCCGCCGCCGCCGGCCGCCGCCACCGTCGGGACGGCCACCGTCGTGACCGCTACTCCCGCTCCGACGCCGGCGATCACCAACCCGATCCGTTCGGCCACCTGGGGCCAGTGGGCACAATGGACACCGGACGATTCGCTGGCCGTCGTCTCGACCGGCGATCGGCTCTGGCGGGTCGATGTCGGCTCGAAGACGGCGACGCCATTGGCGACGGCGACGGGATTCGAACGCGGTGCTGAAATCCTGGCGATCACCTGACCGAAAGGACCGCAACGGCTGCCCCCGCTCGGTGTTCGCTCGAACCGGGCGGTCTCAGGTTAGCTCTATCCAAGTCCGCAATCGTGGCGTACTCTGGTGCTGTGTTCAGGCCTCCGACAGATTCGGACGGAACCGTTCCCATCGAGTTCGTGGACTTCGTCGACACCGGGTCGACGACGGACGTCGACTTCGGGGGGCGAGGTCCCCACGCTGGCGACGTCAACGCCGTGCGGAAACCAATGCGACCGCTGCGACAGCGGCGTGCTGGTTGGTCGACACGATCGAAGTATGCGGTTGTTGCGGGCGCAGGCGCACTACTGGTCGTCGCCTTTGTCGTCGGGGTGAACGACGACCCCCACAGCGCCGTCGTGACGGGGCCGTCGAAACCGGCGAGCCTGGTGGAGGCCAACGGGTCGAAGGGGTCGACCCGAGCGCTCGGGGCGATCCTGATGAACGATCAGCACTGGGGACTGTTCCTCGCCGATCCGGATTCTGGCAGGAGGGTTGTCCGTCTCGATCTTGCGACCGGGGTGATCGCTGCGTTGCCGGAGGCGACCTACAGTCAGATGCTCGGGGTGTCCGGTACCGGCCTGGCGGCGCACGTCGTCGCCCCGACTGACGTCGGCGGGGCGGATGCCAAGACCGCCGGGCCTGACGGTGCAACATGGCTCGCCGGGATCGACGGATCGACGACCAAGCTGAGTCTCGTCCGGATGCAGGCATCGAGCGGACTTGCATTGCTCGCGAACTACGATCTCGGCGCGCTCGCTTCGGTGTTTCAACGGATGATCGGCTCGATGGCCAACGGAGAGCCTGTGTTCGCTGCGCCCGACGGTTCGGCGTTCGTCTTCAACCCGACGACGAAAACGCGATACCGATTGGCCAACGGCACGATGGTGTCGCCCGTCGTCAACGGCAACTACGGCGATGTCGAGTGCGACCCCGCCGGTCGTTGCCAATTGCTGATCCACGGTGCCTCGCACACCTACTCGATGCCGTATTCGGCACATGCGTCGTTCTCGATCTCCCCCGACGGCGGCCATGCCTATATCGCCGTTTCCACCGACGGCAGGACGGAACGCTCGATGGTCAATGTCAGGACGGGCGTCGCCCACACCGTTCGTGAGCCGCCCAGCAGCGATGGCGGCTCGACAGGGGACACCGCCGCCGGGGCTGCAGCCGCTTGGGCACCAGACGGGATGACGGCGTTCTTCGTCGACGGCACACAGCTGACGAAGGTGTCGAGCGACGGGATGTGGACACAGCAGATCGACCTCCCAGCTCCGGTATCGCCGAACGCCGTTGCCGTCGCTGTCGCCTGACTGCCGGTCCGCCTGCTCGCCTGACTGGAACGTCGGACGACGGTTTGGGCCGTAACCTGCCAGAGTGCCGAATCCGCCAGCTTCGCTTGTCGAGGTTGCCTCCAGGGTCGAGCAGCGATTGGAGGAAATGCTCGGGGCCGAACAGCTCAGGTGGGCAGCACTCAACGACGATCTGAACGCACCGTTCAACGGGTTGCGCAACCTCATCGGACACGGCGGCAAGCGGCTGCGGCCAGGATTCCTCTACTGGGGTTTCGTCGGTGCCGGCGGTGACCCATCCAGCCGCGTGGCGATCGACGCCGGAGCAGCGGTGGAACTGTTACATGCCTTCGCCCTGTTCCACGACGACGTGATGGACGGGTCGTCGACGAGACGCGGAGCACGAACGACGCATCTGCTGTTCGCCGATCAGCACAAGCGCGCCGGGTGGGTGGGTGAGAGCAGGCGCTTCGGTGAAGGCGTCGCCATCCTCATCGGTGACCTGGCGTTCGTCTATGCCGACATGCTGGTCGATGGTGCCCCGCCGGAAGCGATGGCGATCTGGCACGAGCTGCGGATCGAACTCAATGTCGGCCAGTATCTGGACATTGTCGGCACGGCGAGCGGTGAACGGCGGCTGGATCGATCCGAACAGATCTCCCGCTTCAAGAGCGCCAAATATACGGTCGAGCGCCCATTGCAGATGGGGGCATTGCTCGCTGCACCGCAACGTTCTGCGGAGTTGATGCCGGTGCTCTCGCGATACGGAGTCGCCCTCGGCGATGCATTTCAGCTGCGTGACGATGTGCTCGGTGCCTTCGGCGACGAACGGCTCACCGGCAAGCCCGTCGGAGACGATCTGATCGAGGGCAAACCGACACCCATGCTGGCGTTGGCAACGGCGAATGCCACGCCAGCGCAGCAGGCCGTCCTCTGCGGAGTCGGCACGACGGTCGGCCCGAACGGTGTTGCCGATATTCAGCAGGTGCTGATCGACACGGGTGCCGTACGGATGGTCGAAGCGCGTATCAGTGCGCTGACGAGCGAGGCGATCGATGCCATCACCAGCGCTCCGATCTGCACGGAGGCCTGCGAGGCATTGACAGACCTGGCGATCTATCTCGCCAGTCGCGACTCCTGAGGCCAGGACCCTGCTCTATCGACTGACCGGACCATCGGGAGCGGGCCAACGGAATTCCGCAAGTGCGCCACCGAGGCCGGTTCGCAGTACAGAAGGATCATTGGCGACGGCGTTCAGCCACGGCGGCAGCCATCGAGCGCAGACGGCCACGGGACAATGCATGCCGGACAGGATGATCGCCTGGCGGAGCAGGGTCATGGCGTAATCAGCAGGACGGATGTCTCGGGAGAGTTCGAGCAGCGCCCACGGGTCTGGATGTGCCGGTGACAACGCCGGAGAAACGACCGGGATGGATATGGATGTCGGCCGTGTCGGTCCACCCGCAAGGCCCGGCCCATCGGTCAGTACGGCGCCGCGAACGAGTTTCGGCCGTGCGCCGGCGATGAGCAGGGCGATATACGCACCGATGCCCCGCCCGACGATCGTGCACGGTCCGAGATGGGCGAGGGCGACATCGGCGTCGGCCATCAGGTTCTCGGCGGAATAGCCCCCGCCGATACTGCGGGTCGAGGCGCCGTGCCCGCTGAAGTCGAGTCCGAAGATCGGGCCGTTCCAATGCTCGGCAGCATTCGCCGGCAACGTCGTCGACGTGCTCGATTCGCCGAGCCCGTGCAGGAGCAGCAGTTGCCCGGCGGGGCCTTCCCGCAGCGTTCCGGTGGGCAGCGTATGCAGCGCGAGTTGGATGCGGTTGTGCTGCAACATGGTCATCCCAGATTGACAGTCGTCATGTCAGCGGCTCACGAATTCGAGGACGATGTCGGCGACGACGTCCGGCTGTTCGATATGGACGAAGTGGCCGGCGTCTGCAAATTCGATGATCCGTCCGCCGGCCGGCAGCATCGAATCGATGTCCTTCGACTTGATGCCCCATCCCATCTCCTCGGGGAGCAGGCCGAGCACGCCGAGAAATGGGACGCCGATCCCCGGCAACCGTTGGATCGACCATTCGGGTCGCCACGGACCGAAGCCACCGAAGCGCATCGACGGATCGATCTTCCACCGCCATCCGTCGTCGCGCTCCTGTGCGCCGATGCTGACGAGGTAGCGCAGCCATTCGATGGGTAGCCGCGGGTTCATCTTGCGGCGGCGTTCGGCGAGGCCATCGGATGTGCCGGGCCTGCGAGACGACAGATGCGCGCGGCGGCGGAAGTCGAGCCATCCTTCGATATCGGCCTGCAGCATGCGGGAGCGCTCGTGCTCTGCGACATCCGGCGGCGTTCCGCGGAACGGAATACCGTCGATGTTGACGATGTGTGAGAAACGGAACGGCTCGGCGTCTGCCAGTTGCAACGTCATCGCTCCGCCCTTGGAATGGGCGACGATCGGAGCAGGATCGATCGTCGTGGCGGACATCACCGCGGCGGCGTCGCGCAGGTCGGCATCCCACGAGTAGAGAGGGACGTGATCGCTGTCGCCGTGGCCGCGATGGTCCCATGACACGACACGCCATCCGCCAGCAGCGAGTTTCGGCGCAAAGACGTCGAAGGTGCCGGCGAAGTCGAACCCGCCATGGACGAGGAACAACACCGGTGCGCCAGGGTCTCCCCATTCGTATGTGGCGATACCGACACCGTAAGCATAGACCCGGTAGGCGCGATCGGGGCGATGCGCGCCAGGAAAGGTCACAAGGCCGTCTGTCATCGTCGAGAGGCTACGGACCCGACGTGACTTTGTCGTGATCGGCCGCTCGTCAGACGGCGGCGTTCGCTGCTTGCGGGTGCCGCATCCCGACGTCGATCGCCAGGTCGAGGAAGATATCCGCCATTTCCGAGCGATAGCGCAGGTTGATATCGGAAGGGCGCCCCTGATGGGCGAAGATGCTGCTGGCCTCGATGCGCTCGACTCCGGCCGAACGGGCCACCCCGACACTCGTCGCCGCAGCGGTGTAGAGATCGGCGTTCTGCGGATCCTCGAACTCCAAGTCGACGAGCACTGTCAACACCGCCTCGACGTCGATCGTGCCGTGAACAGCCGATCCGTCGCTACGTGTGATTCCCATCTTGTTGGCTGAAGCCATAACATTCATCGCGAACGGCCCTCCTCGAGCCCGAGTGTGGGGCTGTGCGACCCGCACCCAGTAGAAGCCGCTCCGTCCCGGTTCTATTTCGTGACACTCGTCGCATGCGCCGTCGCTCCACTCAGGAGGTTCAGGGCCGCTGACTACAGCGAGAATCGCCGCGCGTCTTGTCGGCCCTGCTCGGCGTGTGCGCTCGGGGCGAACAACGACGGTTTGGCGTGCGGGGTATTCTGAGCGTTCGCCGGAGGGGTTTCCATGCGTCTGCAGTTCCTCACAGTCATCGTCTCGCCAGTCCTGTTCGTCGGCGCGCTTGCGGCGTGTGGCAGCAGCACGAGCACGTCGGCAACGACGGTGCCGGTCCGTGAATCGATCGGCCTGCAGGCGCCGACGCAGTCGCAGGGCAGTGCGGCCGCCACCGTCGCGGCGACGTCCACTGGGACCGGCTTGCCGGCGCCTCCGCCGACAACGGTCGCCGTGACGACAACGGTTCCGCAGACCTACATCGTGCAGGCAGGCGACCAGCTCAAACGCATCGCCAAGAAGTTCGGGGTCAGCGTAACCGAGTTGATGAAGGTCAACAGTATTGCCAACGCCGACAAGATCGAGGCAGGTCAGACACTGATCATCCCACCGACGACTGCTGTTGGGGCTACGCGGGCCCCGCTCCCGGCGACGGCGCGAACGTCGGTCTCTCCGACGGCGACCACTGCGAAGAAGCCCTGAGTTCGACTCGTCATTCTGCTGTGGCCGGTCGACATGCTGCGCCTCTACGACCGGGCGACTCGTGAAGTTAGGTGGCTGACGTTGCGTTTCGGTGGGCGACGGCGAGGTGGGCGACTTCGTCCATGATCTTCGTCATCTCGAAGTCCTTCGGCGTGTAGATCGCGGCGACGCCGAGCGTCCTCAAAGCTGGTTGATCGGCGTCAGGGATGATGCCGCCGAGGATCAACGGGGCATCGACACCCGCTGCGCGCAGACCGTCGATGATCCTCGGGATCAGTTCGAGATGCGAGCCGGAGAGGATCGACAGACCGATGACGTCGGGGTCCTCGTCACGGGCCGAGGCGATGATCTGCTCAGGGGTGAGACGGATGCCGGAGTAGATGACCTCCATACCGGCGTCGCGTGCGGCGACGGCGATCTGCTCGGCACCGTTGCTGTGACCGTCGAGACCTGGCTTGGCGACGAGGAAGCGCGGTGGGCCGCCGACGATCGTCTTGACGAACTCGGCAACGGTTCGCAGCGATCCAACCGCGTGGCCGGCCGCAGCGCTGACTCCGGTCGGAGCGCGGTACACGCCGAAGACGTCGCGCAGCACGCCGGACCATTCACCGGTCGTGCCACCGGCCTTGGCGAGGGCGATGGAGGCGGGCATCACGTTCTCGTCGGACTCCGCGACGCGACGTAGTTCGGCGAGTGCAGCGTCGACGAGCGATTGGTCACGCGCCGCCCGCCACGCTTCGACATCGGCGATCAATTCCTTCTCGACAGCAGCGTCGATCGTCAGGATCGATTCGATTCCGCCGGTCAACGGCGATGGTGCTGTCTCCTTGAACTGGTTCACGCCGACGACGGTCTGCTCGCCGGTCTCGATCCGTGCCGTGCGGATCGCCATCGAGCGGACGAGCCGTCCCTTTAGCTCGTCGACGGCCTCGAACGCACCGCCGAGCGCAAGCACGTCATCGAGTTCCGTCTGGGCAGCGTTGCGCAATTCAGCCGTCCGTGCTTCGACGACGTGTGAGCCGTCGAAGACGTCGTCGTACTCCAACAGGTCCGTCTCATACGCCAAGACCTGTTGCATGCGCAGCGCCCACTGTTGATCCCACGGACGGGGGAGGCCGAGCGCCTCGTTCCATGCCGGTAGTTGGACCGAACGGGCCCGTGCATTTTTCGACAACGTCACGCCGAGCATCTCCAACACGATGCGCTGGACGTTGTTCTCCGGCTGCGCTTCGGTCAGCCCGAGCGAGTTGACCTGTACGCCATAGCGGAAGCGGCGGGCCTTGACGTCGGTGATCCCATAACGGTGCTCTCCGATGTGGTCCCACAGTTCGGTGAACGCCCGCAGCTTGCAGATCTCCTCGATGAAACGGATGCCGGCGTTGACGAAGAAGGAAATCGAACCGAAGACCTGGCTGAATTGCTCTGGTGGAACCTGGCCGGCATCACGAACGGCGTCGAGGACGCCGATGGCTGTCGCCAGCGCGAAGGCGATCTCCTGCACCGGTGTCGCACCGGCCTCCTGCAGATGGTACGAGCAGACGTTGATCGGGTTCCATTTCGGCGCGTTGAGGGCGCACCACGAGACCATGTCGACGATCAACCGCAGGCTCGGTTTCGGCGGGAAGATGTAGGTCCCCCGTGACAGGTACTCCTTGACGATGTCGTTCTGGGTCGTGCCACGAAGCGCCGTCATCGGCGTGTCGTGCTCGTCGGCATTGGCAACATACAGCGACAGCAACCATGCAGCCGTCGAGTTGATCGTCATCGACGTGTTCATCCCGCCAGGCGGAATACCGTCGAGCAGGCTGCGCATGTGGCCGAGATGGGCCACTGGTACGCCGACCTTGCCGACCTCGCCACGCGCCATCACGTCGTCGGGATCGAAGCCGGTCTGTGTCGGCAGATCGAAGGCGATCGACAGACCCGTCTGACCCTTGGAGAGGTTCGTGCGGTAAAGAGCGTTTGAGGCTTTCGCCGACGAGTGCCCGGAATAGGTCCGCATCAACCAGGGAGAGTCGCGCCGCTTGCCGCTGTCAGGATGAGCCACGTTGATGATTGTTACCCAGCGGTCGTCGCTCGCGCCACCTGAATCATTGCGTCGGACCCGATGTTGGTCAACTCGATCGTCCAACCGTCCGCCGTGACGGCCTGTCCGGCGGCTGTCAGCATGTCGTAGAACGGTGCGGTTCCGACCTTTGTCAACTGCACCCTGTCGGCACCGGTGCACGGTGTGGCGTCGGTATGGCCACAGGCCGAAGGGGACTGGTCGATCAGCGTGATGGTGACGCCGGCCTGCGGCAGAAAGAAGTCGAATCCTGATTTCGCCAGCAATTCGACGGTGAGCATGTGAGTCGCGTCGACGGGCAGGATGACGACTCTCGTTCCAGAGGTGCCGAACGACGGCTGCAGAGCAAACGTCTCCCACGATGTGTTCGAACGCGTCGCAGTCGTGCGTACCGTGGCGAGGTTCGGCGAGGCGGTGGCGACGGCGACGGCGACGAGCGGTAACCAGCGTGCGGCGAGACGGTTGATGGCAAGTGTGTCCTGGGCGTCGCGGCTGGTCCTATCGAAATCCCGCGGTGCAGCGCTGTCACTCATCACGTCGAGCCCGCTCGAGTGTCCCTCTCCGCTGTCGTCGCCGGAGTGCGGCCAACCGAGCAGGTGCCCGATCTCGTGTTCTTCCAGATCGACTGCCGGTTCCGGGCCCCAATCCGGGTGGAAGTCACTGGCCCCGACGTAGGCAGCGCGCCCTGTCGAACTGGCTGGACACTGCACACGTGTCGGCTCGTTGCATGTCGACCCGTGGATGCCGAAGCCGCCGGCAGCCGATGCCGTGTGCTCGGCATCGGCGACTGCGAAGACCGCGTTCGAGGTCGTCGCCGATCCGCTGAGGGCATGGCTCACGCAAACGTTCGGCGAATCGGAGGCGGTCATGTCGTACGTGCCGCCGGCAACGAACCGCGGCCGATAGAGACCGTGCGACAGCGAGACGAAGTAGGCGGAGACATACTGGTTCAACGTGTCGGTGATGTTCGTAGGAGTGAGCTGCAAGCGGAATGGGACAGGGTTGTAGGTCTGGTCGGTGGTGTCGAGCGGGACGTGGCAGATCCATACCTCGATCGTTTCTGTACCGACGTCGGGCATCGATCTCGTCGAGTCGAGCAGCAACTGCAGCGCAGCCGGTAGCGCATGAGGCGTCGATGTCGTGAGTGCCGTTGCGGTGGTGGGCGTATCGAGGATCGGTGAGGAAGCCGTCGAGGAACTCGTTGATGTCCGTGACGTTCCTGCACACGCTGCGAGTGCAATCGACACCAATGCAATCGCCACGAGTGCAGTCCACCCTCCACCGGGAACGTGTCGCTTCATCTCGTGGCGGCGGCGAGTCTGTTCAGGTAGTCGTCGCGAGTGATGTCGATGGCCCCGAGCGAGACGAGATGCGGCGTCGTCCACTGAACGTCGAACAGTTCGATACCGTCATCACGGAGACGTTCGATCAGCCCGGCGAGGGCGACCTTGGAGGCGTCGGTCTTCGTATGGAACATCGACTCGCCGGCGAACAGGTGGTCGATGCGCACGCCGTACACGCCGCCGACGAGTTCCCCCGCCTCGTCAACGACCTCGGTACTCGACGCCCAGCCGAGGCGGTGCAGCATGGCGTAAGCGTTTATGAACGGCTCGTTGATCCAGCCGTGAGGTCGTCGAGGGTCGCCGCACCGCCGCATGACCTCGGTGAACTGTTGGTCGTGTGTGACGACGAACCGTTTGCGTGCTCGCCTGAGTGTCCGGCTCTCGTGGAGGCCGTCGATCGGGATGATCCCGCGAGGGTTCGGAGACCACCAGCCGATGTCTTTGCGCTTGCGTCCGTGCGGCATCGGAAACAGGCCGGCCCGGTAGGCGGTGATCAGTGTGGACGGCGCGAGGTCGGCACCAACGCAGATCATGTCGGACATCGCCGGTCGTGGATCTGGGAACGTCCACGGCGAAGGCGGCAGCGGCACAGGCACCCCCCGACCGTACCCCGATCGCCCGAGTGTCAGGGCCGCAGCCGAGTGTCCTGGCGACGACTACGGGTGTCACGGCACTCGGTTGAGGGCGCCATGAGGATTTCGGGTGGCAACGCCGTACGGTCCGACCTGCGTTTCCTTCGGCCGTCAGATCCGGCCCGACTTCCTGCCAGTACCTGCGCTGCGTCAGCAGTCGTCTCGAAGGAGAGTGCCATGCCAGACCTCACCCCGATGGTCTCCGCCGTCTTCGCCCCTCATCTCGGCGTCGCCACCGCTGAGATGCTCAGCTGCGCCGGCATGAGCGCGTGCACTCGGCAGCGCATGGTGCGCCAGGGTTCGCTCGAAGTCGTATATCGGGCACATATCGGCTCGGCTCGGCGCTGTGCCTACGACGCTCGAGTCTCGCTGCATCGCGCTGTGCCTCACCTATCCGTCCGGATTCGTGACCGGTCCGACTGGCGGCAAGCTGCTCGTCGTCCGCCGGATGCCACCGCCGGAGCCGATCCACTTCTCGGTACCGCACGGCCTCCACGTCGAGATCGGCGACGGGGTCGTGCTTCGTCAATCGACGTCGATTCGACCAATGGATGTCATGACGAGATCGAGCGGGCTGCGGCTCGCCAGTTGGCCTCGGCTGACGTTCGAAATCGCCAGGGACGTGGTCGAGTTCGACCATCGTCGATCGTCGAACAACTCCTCGCCGACGGCGCTGCACATTCGCCACGCTGGTCGCCGTTGGTCGTCGTCTCGTGCACTCCGGCCGCGCCGGATCGTATGAGTTTTCGCGGACGCTGCTGCACCGAGCAGGTGGCGGACCGCTCGAATCGCACCCCGAGGTGATCGTCGCACGGCTCCTCGCTGACCGCAGCATCCCGATCGTCGCCCAACTTCGTGATCTCGTGCTGCCGAACGGCGCGACGATCCGCGTCAGCTGCACCGCATCGGCTCCGGAGTGTGGTGGCGACGGCTACGGGTGCCGCGACACTCGGGTGGTGTCGCGGCACTCGGGTGATGCTCAGTACTGGAAGAAGCCGACCTTGGTCTTGCGGCCGAGGTGACCGGCGCTGAGCATGCGGCGCAGCGTCGGCATTGCTGCGTAGTTCGGGTCGCGGAACTCGGCGTACAGCGCATCGAGGATGGCGACCGAGGTATCGAGGCCGACGAGATCGAGCAGCGCGAACGGGCCCATCGGGAAGTTGCAGCCGCCACGCATCGCCGTGTCGATGTCCTCCATCGATGCCGTGCCCTGTTCCCACAGGCGCACCGCGTTGTTGAGGTATGGGAACAGCAGCGCGTTGACGATGAACCCGGCACGATCCTTGACCTGCACGGCATCCTTGCCGCACGACTGCGCAAATGCTGTCGCCGTGGCGATCGTGTCGGCGCTGGCAGTCACCGGTGAGATGATCTCGACGAGTTTCATCGCCGGGGCCGGGTTGAAGAAGTGGATGCCGCAGACACGGTCAGGTCGTTGCGTGGCGATCGCCATTTCGATTACCGGCAGCGTCGACGTGTTCGTTGCCAGGATGCCGCTCGGCTTGACCACCTGCTCGAGCTGGGCGAACAGCGCCTTCTTCACGGCCAGGTCCTCCACCACTGATTCGATGACGAGGTCGCAGTCGGCGACCGCCCCGATGTGGTCGGAGACGGTGATCCGCCCGAGGATGTCTTCGCGTTCTTCAGCGGTGGCCTTGCCGCGTTCCACCTGCTTGGCGAGGCCTTTCGTAACGCTGGTGAGCAGCGCGTCCGCCGCTTGCCGTGTACGTGACCGGACCACGACGTCGTACCCGGCTCTGGAGACGACCTCGGCGAGACCTGCACCCATGATGCCGGAGCCGAGAATTCCGACCATCTTCAGCATGTCGGGACGTTCCACCGGCTCTTGGGGCTTTTCAGGCATCGACAAACCATAAGCTACCGACGGGTAACAAGTCGAACCGGACAGCAATCCGCGAGACAGCCCGGTCGTCGACACGACGTCGACACGACGTCGACATGTTCGTCGACACGACGTCGACACGACGTCGACATGTTCGTCGACACGACGTCGGCTCAATGTCGGCACGCGCTGACCCGCCGCTGACAGTTCGTCGGCGGTGACACCTGACCAGTCGACGTTCAGGTGGTGTTTGCCCTGCGGACATCTTCGAGGAGTACCGTGCGTTCGATGCAGATGGCCACGCCTGAGCGCGTTATCCCGCTTGAAAACGTCCACAACTTCCGGGACCTCGGCGGATACGCAGCTGCAGACGGGCGAATCGTCCGCTGGCGGATGCTCTTTCGTGCCGACGGTTTGCAACGGTTGTCCGACAACGATGTCGAAGCGGTCCGTCCGCTCGAACTGCGCACCGTCATCGATCTGCGCACGCCGGAGGAACTCGAAGAGCGCGGTCGTTTTCCCGTTGATGCGATTCGAGTCGTCTTCCACCACATTCCGGTGATCGACGCGACGGCGCAGTTCTCCGAAGGTCTCGAGGGTGTCGACGATGCAGCAGATTTCCTCGTCGGTGCCTACCGCCAGATGTTACGTGTCGGTGCCGACCGTCTCGGAGAGGCGATTCGGCTGCTGGCGATGCCCGGCTCGTTGCCTGCCGTGTTCCACTGCGCAGCCGGCAAGGATCGTACGGGCCTCGTTGCCGCGCTCACCCTCGCAGCTCTCGGCGTGTCGGAAGACGACATCGTCGAGGACTACGCCTTGACCGAGGCGGCGATGCTGCGCTGGCGCGCCTGGATGGAGCGCACGCAGCCCGAGGCGATGAGAGCGTTTGATCAGATGCCGAGCGGCCTGTCGGCAGCGCTGCCGGCGGCGATGCGGCGGATCCTCGACGAACTCCGAGCGGCGGACGGTTCTTTCGACGGCTTTCTCGACTCGATCGGCGTCGGGGAGCAGGTTCGCTGGCACCTCCGCCAAGGTCTGCTGATTTAGCGGATCCAGCATCGCGGGCTAGGCCGGTGTTCAGACCACTGTCCGACCCCGGTGAGACGAAAGGGCCAGCGACGGAACGGTGCATTCGCCCCCTTCACTCTGCTCGTTGTGCAGATGGGTCGACGGGAGATTCCGGGCGCTTCGTGACGGCGAGTGTCGTGAAACCCTCGGAGGACGTGCCGAGTTGGGCGTGCAGCGCCGTGTTGCTTCGCAGGTAGTCGGCCATGTAGGGCAGCGTGAAGGCCAGCAGCCCACGACCGGCGGGCTCGACCATTTGCGCGTCGATCAGGCGTTGACGGTACACGCTCGTGTAGGCGAGGTCGACGCCCATCCGTTCGGCGATGTCGGCGATCCGCGATGGCTGACGATCGCGGGCCATCGCCAACAGGAATGTCCGATCGACGTTGGACAGGTCGGCTATCGCTGGTTCGTGAACGAGCGAACCCATTCGTCGCAGCGCAGCCGGAACCCCCTTGTCGACGTCGTCGCCGGTGATCTCGGCGGCGTCGGGGTGCTGGCGCCAGATCTGGTAGCCGACGAGTTGGATGAGGAACGGATACCCCCCCGTCGCCGCTGCGGCAAGACGGCAGGCGTCGCGATCGATGGTGCGGCCTGCGCTCTCGACGGTCGCCAGCATCACCCGTGCGACCTCGCCGAGCCCGACGGGCCCGAGCGTGTGGCGGTTGGCCCGACGCAGGAACGTCAGTACATCGTCGTTGAGCAGGCTGCTGATCGCCGACGGCAGGCCGGCAGCGGCGACAGCAATGTTGCGATCGTTGCGGAACAGGTGCTGGATGGTCGAGAAGAAGTCGCGAAATTCGATCGCCTGGGTGCCATGGACCTCGTCGAGCGTGACCAACAGGCCGGAACCGGCAGTGGCCAGCAGGTCGCACGCCAGTTCCATCTGGTTACGCAGACCGGCGGCGACGACATGGGTGTCGCTCGCGTCCCAGGACAGGCCCCCGATCCCCATCGGGCCCGAGACGCTGGTGAGCTTGAGGCGCCTGGCATTCGGATCGAGACCGGACAGCAACGCTGGCAGGTGCTGTACGACCAGCCTGCTGACGAAGCCCGGCGAGGCGGTTTCGTCGATCGTCAGCCAGCCTCGTTGTTTGGCGATATCGGCGACCTCGTTCAGCATCACGGTCTTGCCGGTCCCAGGAGCACCGGTGTAGAGCGTGGCCCTGCCGAGGGAACCTGGCCCATCGTCCAGTGCTTCGGCGAACTGCTCGATGAAATCATCGCGGCTGGCGAGGATCGCCGGCGAGTTCCCGAAGCCCGGTCGGAATGGGTTGGAGGCCATCCTCCGATACGGCTTTATAGTTCTTCATAGTCTTTAGTGCCCTTTAGAAAAGTGTCGTCCGCTCGATGCCGTCGAACCACGGCCTACGCTGCTGGCCATATGACTGGCAACATGAACGGGACGATCGCACTGCTCGGCGGGGACGAATTCGCACCCGAATACGAAGCCCTCGATCGCCGCCTGCTGCAGACGAGCGGCTCGGATCAGGTGTTGATCATCCCGACGGCTGACGCCTTCGAACACCCCCAGCGCCTGGTCGACCAGGCTGTGAACTGGTTCGCCGGTCTCGGGGCGACAGCGACAGGTCTGATGGTCCTCAACCGTCGCGATGCCAACGACGCAGACAACGCGGCGCTGATCAGTAATTCGACGTTCGTCTACCTGGTCGGCGATTCGCCATTGCACCTGCGTGGCGTGATGAAGGACACGCCGACGTGGGCGGCGATTGCCGGTGTGTTCGACCGCGGCGGCATCGTTGCCGCCTCGACAGGCGCTGCCGCTGCGCTGTGCGACCCGATGGTGGACCCACGAGGCGGGGCATTCACGATCGGGCTCGGCCTGCTGAAGGGTTTGGCGGTGATCACCCGTGCCGAGACCTGGACAGCGGAGCGTCACAAGCGTTCGGTCGAACTCGCGCGCGGCTTCCCGATCGCCGAAGTGCCAAGCGGTTCGGCCCTGCTGCGTACGGGCGACACGTGGGAGATGTTCGGCGACGTCGTCGTCGACGGCACTCTCCCTGCCTGACGCCTCAGCCTCTGGCTCGACGCTGTGCTGCACGGTTTGCGTGCGCCAATTCCTCGCTCGGGCATGAATCCCGAGTCGGTGGTGTCAGGTGCCCGGCGTTGTCGACTTCGTTGTGATGGGGGCCGGAGCAGGCGTTGTCGACTTCGTTGCGGTGGTGGCCGGAGCTGGCGTCGTCGTTGCAGTCCCGGCAACTGTCGTTCCGGTTTCGGCCGCAACCGGCGGATTGGTGCTGACGACCGTCGTTGCCGTGGCGCCGTCGACGGCCGGACCTTCGTTGATCGTCACGCTGATGAGCTTGATCTCCTTGATCGGAGGGGAACCGTCTGGCGCCGCCGCAGAGGCCATTGCCTGAATGGTCGTGTCATAGCCAGATTTCACGGTCCCGATCAATGAGTACGTCTGCGGCAGTGCCTCGCCCTGCGGACCGTCGATGATGAAAAACTGTCCCCCGCCAGTGTTCGGTTTGCCGGTGTTCGCCATGGCGATGTCACCGAGGCGGTAGGCGCGGGTCGGCTTCTCGTCGCCGACCGTGTAGCCGGGGGCGCTTTCCTTCGACGCGCCGCCGGGGCGACCGCACTGCACGACGAAGCCGGCGATTATCCGGTGGCAGTCGTGGTTGTCGTAGTAGTGATACCGGGCGAGCGTCACGAAGTTGTTGACGTTGCCGATCGCGTGCGCAGGGTCGAGGGTTATGGTGAAATCGCCGACGTTCGTGTGCACGGATGCCGTGTAGGACTTCGCCGGATCGATGCACAGCGATGGGGCAGCGGTGAAGGAGTCGGTTCCGGGTGAGCTCCCGTCGGCGTTGGCGCACGCGCCGGTGCCGAAGGTGAACCCGGCTTTGGTCGTCGCCGTAGGGGTGTCCTTACTGAACGACTTGACCAGCACGAAGGCCAGCAGGATCAACAACGGAATACCGACGACGAATTGCAGGCCACGACGCTTGGTCTTGGCCTTTTTCTCCACTTTGATGAGCTGTTCGACCTTCAGTTGTCGGTTTGCTCGTTGTCTGTCTCGCTTGGCGGTACCCACGGGTGGTGAAGGCTACCGATTTCCGTCTCTCGACGCCGCAGATTGGGTAGCTTTTCGACCCGTGGCCCTCATCGTGCAGAAGTACGGCGGTACTTCCGTCGCCGACCCGGATCGAATTCGCGCCGTTGCCGAGAATGTCGCCTTCACCAAGCGCCGCGGACACGACGTCGTCGTCGTCGTCAGCGCGATGGGAAAGGCGACCGACACCCTGATCGCGCTGGCCAATAGCGTCTCCAAGACGCAGCCTGGCCGCGAACTCGACATGCTGCTCACGACCGGTGAGCGAGTCTCGATGGCGCTCGTCTGTATGGCCCTCGCCGACCTCGGCCTCGAGGCGATGAGTTTCACCGGAAGTCAGGTCGGGATCATCACCGACACGAACCACGGCAAGGCGAAGATCCTCGAAGTCAAAGGCGATCGCGTCCGTGAGGCCCTCGCCGCCGGCAACGTCTGCGTCGTCGCCGGATTCCAGGGCGTGAGCACCGACAAGGAAATCACCACCCTCGGTCGCGGTGGATCCGACACCACGGCCGTGGCGCTCGCAGCAGCGCTCAGCGCCGACGCCTGCGAGATCTACACCGACGTCACTGGAGTGTTCACTGCTGACCCGCGCATCGTTCCCCAGGCTCGTCGCCTGGCAAAGGTCAACTTCGACGAGATGCTCGAAATGGCGGGTGCCGGCAGCAAGGTGCTCAATCTGCGTTCCGCTGAATTCGCCCGCAATCACAACGTCCCCCTCCACGTCCGCTCCAGTTTTACCTGGGAATCCGGTACGTGGGTCAGCGCCGAGGAGCCCTCGATGGAAGAGCCAATCATCTCCAGTGTCGTCACCGATGCAGGCGAGGCCAAGGTCAGTGTGCTCGGCGTCCCCGATCGCCCAGGTATCTCGGCAGCGCTGTTCGAAGCGCTGGCGGCAACGAACGTGAACGTCGACATGATCGTCCAGAACACGTCGCATGCCGGCACGACCGATATCTCCTTCACGATGCCGAAGGCCGACATGGGTATCGCCCAGAAGATCGTCGAGCAGGTCGCCAAGGACATCGGCGCGACGGGCGTCAGCCACGACGATTCGATCGCCAAGGTTTCACTGGTCGGCGCGGGCATGAAGACGAGCCCAGGCATCGCCGCCAAGATGTTCCGCGTCCTCGCAGACGAGGAGATCAACATCGAGATGATCTCCACCTCGACGATCCGGATCTCCGTCGTCATTGCCGCCGTGGACATGGAGCGCGCCGCTCGAACCTTGCACACGGCCTTCGGCCTGGACAGCGGCCAGGCCTATTCCGCCCCCCTCCCCGAACGCCACTAACCACCCATTCGGGAACTGAGTCCACTGGTGCACCGCCGGAGGTGTATAGCGGTCCACAGAACCGGCTCGCGTGCCGCGATCTGACCGCCTCTGGACAACTGGCCTAACATTGCGTGCACATGACGAAGCCACGTCCAGCTCTGGCCCCGTGGCGACGCGCCGGTCGAGTCAGTGAGGATCAGCAGTCAGCCGACGACGTCATCCGCCGGGTCGGCTGGGTATTCAGTCGCAATGCGGATACGCACGGCTCGCTCGCCGACTTCGTCAAGACCGGCGACGACGACATCGACTGGTACGGCCCGCGACTCGGACTGTGGTGGCCGAGCAGCGGCGCTGACAAGACGCTCGTCGAGATCGGTGCCGGAATCGGGAGAATGACCCCAGCGCTGACACGGCACTACGGGTCGGTCGTCGCCTGCGACCTCGATGCTGCGTTCCTCGAACGCTGCCGTGAGACCGTTGCCGCTTTCGGTGAACCGTCGAGGCTGCAGACCGTGCATGTCGTCGATGCCAGGACCATCAGCCTGCCGGACGCCAGCGCCGACGTCGTCATCTCGTACCTGACGTTGCAGCACTGCAACCCGGACGACGCCCTCTGCCTGGTTGCCGAAGCGATGCGCATCGTCAAACCGGGCGGCAGAGTGGCCCTGCAGTTCCGTGCATGGGGTGGCATCGATCCACTGCTGGTTCCACTCAGCAAAGTCGTCCGCGGGGTGTGGCGGGTCGTTCCGAAATCGACGAAATCGCCGCGCCTCATCACCCGGGCCGGATGGCAGGCCAATCGACTCAACCCCGATGATGTGATCGCCGCTGTTCGCCGGCAGCTGCCGGAACCGGCCTCGATCGAGGTCATGCAGTCGGAGTTGCGGCGCGGCACGCTTGTCACCTCTGTGCCGGTGATGCGCCTCGCCGGAACACACTCCAGTCACTGGTGGCTTCGAGTCGTCTCCTAAAGTTGCCTGGTTCGTAGGCGGGCGGGCCTGGACTGGGCTGATTCGTAGGTGGGCGGGGTCCGGCTAGGCTGAGGACGGAGCGGGTGAGGGCGGAGCGGGTGTTCTGACCGCTTGCCTGGTGGACGGGTAATTCCAGGACGGCCGGCAGGCATCGTCGGTAGCGTTTCCCGCATGCGAGTAGCAATAGTTGGTGCAACAGGTCAGGTCGGCGGCGTCATGCGGACGCTTTTGGCGGAGCGCAATTTTCCGCTGACCGAGTTGCGATTCTTCGCCTCGGCCCGATCCGCCGGTCGCACGCTGCCGTGGGCCGATGGTGAGATCGTCGTCGAGGATGCCGAAACCGCCGATCTCTCCGGCATCGATATCGCCCTGTTCTCTGCCGGCGCGGCATCGTCGCGCGCGCTGGCACCGAAGTTCGCAGCCGCCGGAGCGATCGTCATTGACAACTCCTCGGCGTTCCGGATGGACCCCGCCGTGCCGCTCGTCGTCAGCGAAGTCAATCCTGGTGCGCTCGATTCGATCCCCAAGGGCATCGTCGCCAACCCGAACTGCACGACGATGGCGGCGATGCCGGTGCTCAAGCCGCTCCACGACGAGGCCGGCCTCGTGCGGCTCATCGCCAGCACCTATCAGGCGGTCTCCGGGGGTGGACTCGCCGGGGTCAGCGAACTCGACGAGCAGGCCCGCAAGGTCGCAGACGGCGCCGCCGCGCTGACGTTCGACGGGTCGGCCGTCGACTTTCCTGCACCGCACAAGTTCGTCAAGCCGATCGCCTTCAACGTCTTGCCGCTTGCGGGCAGCATCGTCGACGACGGCTCGAACGAGACCGACGAAGAGCAGAAACTCCGCAACGAGAGCCGCAAGATCCTCGACATCCCGAACCTGCGGGTCAGTGGCACCTGTGTCCGCGTGCCGGTGTTCACCGGTCATTCGCTGAGTATCAATGCCGAGTTCGAGCGCCCGATCACGGCGGCAAGGGCGACCGAACTGCTCGGCAACGCTCCCGGCGTCGTGCTGTCGCAGGTCCCGACTCCGCTCGAGGCGGCCGGTCAGGATCCGAGTTACGTCGGGCGCATCCGCCAGGACAGGTCGCTTGACGACGGCCGCGGCCTCGTGCTCTTCCTCAGCAATGACAACCTCCGCAAGGGCGCGGCGCTGAACACCATCCAGATCGCCGAGGAACTCGTCAAACGCCGCTTCTCCTGACTCGCTGGTCCACAGACGTTGTTATCGAGTAGGAACACGCCAGACGCCGCGAGGCAAATACTCGTTCAGCTTCATCCGTCACTGAAATACTCGATTGGGGCGCGGTCAGAGGAGGGGCGCGGTCAGAGGAGTGAGCGGTGAAGGCGAGCGTGAACGCGCCGGTGGACGAATTCCTCAGGCGGCGCCCATCCCCATCCCTCTTTGATCACCGGGCGCTTGTGTGGACTGAGGATCAGCAACGTCGGAGCGACGCGGACCAGGGCGATGCAGACGGCGGCGAGACGTGATATCTCGCATAGGTGCAGCGCGTAGCTGCAGACGACGAGTGAATAGCTGCGGCCTTCCAACGCGCCGTCGCCGAGATCGGCGAACGTCAGCGACTCGGCCGTGGAACCGGTGCGATCGAGGTATGCAGCCTGCGTATATGGGTCGATGCCGCTGACCTCCGACGCGCCCAGGTCACGTAGCTCGAGTGTTGCTTCACCGCTGCCGCATGCCAGATCGAGCACGGCGTCGAGGGCGAGGTGCCACTGTTCAACGGCGAGGCGGAGGGTCTCTCGGACCTCGTCCTCATGCGGATTGCGATACGTCGAGCCGTTCATCTCGTAGAACGCGGTGACACCGCCAGCGTCGTAGCCGGGCGTGATCGGCGCTCCGTCAGCCATCTGTTTCCTCAGCCGTCGGTAGGTCAGCCGTCGGTAGGTCAGCCGTCGGTAGGTCAGCCGTCGGTACGTCAGCCATCGGGGCCGACCGCTACATCGGGCACGAGCAGGGGATTGTTCCGCAGCGCGGACAGCCTGCTGCGTAGCGACCGTTGACGGCTTCGGCGAGATCGACATCCATCTGGTTGGCGAGCGAAACCACCCAGGCAACGACATCGGCGAATTCGTGGCGTTGCTGAGCCGGCGTGCCCTTACGGATCGCCTGGGCGAGTTCGCCGACCTCCTCGCACAACCAGGCGACGCTCGTCGACACGCCGCGTGAACGGTCCCGCAAGCCGTATGTCCGCTCGATCACGTCCTGCAGCGCAGCAAGTGTCATCGACGTGTCGGACCCGCTCGCTGTCGACGTGTCGGACGAGTTCGTAGTCTGCACGCCGGCGCCCGGCGACGAATCGGTCACGACGGGGTGCCAGGCTGCGGTCGCGGCTCACGCGGCTCACGCGGCTCACGCGGCAGACCGAGCAGTCGTTCGCCGATGATGTTGCGTTGCACCTGGCTGGTTCCGCCGGCGATCCGACCGCCGGTTGCCGCCAGCACGCCGTACGACGACGGACCCTCGAGCATCGCTTCAGCACCGGCGAGATCAGCGGCAAGCGTCGCAGAGTCGAACATCATCTCGGTGATCCCCAACTTCATCAGCGACGACGCCGTCGATGCGTCGGGTCCTTGGCGTTGGCCCATTGCCTTGAAGGCGTTCCCGCGCGACAGCAGACCCGTGAGGTCCTGGCGTTGCATTGCCGTCAGCGACCTGTCAGAAGCCAGTGAGGCCATCGATTCCAAGCGCCGTTCCAGACCGATCACGCTCGCGCCGATGTGGCCGCGTTCGCTCGTCAGTACCGCCATGCCGACGCCCCAGCCGCCGTCGAGCGGCCCGAGCAGTTGGTCTGCAGGCAGCGAGACGTCGGTGAAGAAGACCTCGTCGAATTCGGCTTCACCGGTGATCTGCTTGAGCGGACGGATCTCGACGCCAGGCAGATCCATGGGAAACAGGAAGAACGAAATACCGTCGTGTTTCCCGGCGTCGCGGTTCGTGCGGGCCATGAGGATGCCCCAGTCGCTGTACCGGCCGCCACTGCACCACACCTTCTGGCCGTTGATGATGTACCGGTCGCCGTCACGCTCGGCGACGGTCGACAGACTGCCGAGATCACTTCCTGCGCCGGGCTCGCTGAACAACTGGCACCACACGCGGGTCGCGTCGAGTGTCGACAGCAGGTGCTGCGACTGCTGCTGCGCAGTTCCGTAGCGCATGATCGCTCCGCCGGCGAGCAACAGGCCGACCATGTTGAGGAATGGTGGCACTCCGTTGAGGGCGCACAGTTCGATCCATGCAGCCTGATGGATGTTCGTCAGTCCCTGACCACCGAATTTCTTCGGCCAGTGGATTCCGGCAAGGCCGGCCCCGAACAACGATTTCTGCCAGGCGACCCCTGCATCGATCAGATCCGGGGGACAGATCGCCCCGTAGTCACGTGGGGCGTGGTGTCTGTTGGCCTGCAGCCAACTGTCGGCGCGTGAGCGGAATTCGTCGACCTCGGTCACTTCGTTCATCGAAAAGCAACCTAGCTTTCGGGTCGGGTCGGGTCGGGTCGGGTCGGGTCGGGTCGGGTCGGGTCGGCGTCACCCCGGGACGTGATCGTCTCCGCTTCGCGGAGCGTGCTCGGTGAAGTCGCTCGGCAGTACGAGCTGCTGTGGCGGCGCATACGCCGGGTCGACACCGTCGAACAGGCTGCTGACGGACTCGCCGAGGTGGCACCGCCTGATCGCTTCTGCGAACAGTTGGGCGATCGAGCACACCTGCAGTTCCGGCCAGCCGGTGGGTGCCGGCACGGTGTCGGTGGTGACGACCTCGGTGATCGCCGGATGACCACTCAGCCGTTGCACCGCCGGACCGACGAACAGGCCGTGCGTGCAGGCAACCGATACCTCGCGACATCCTGCGTCCTGCAATCGGTCGAGCAACTCGACGATCGAACCGCCTGTGGCGATCTCGTCATCGAGGACGATTGCCCGCATGCCACTGACCTCGCCGACGATTGCGTCGATCACCACCCGGTCGTCCGCCAACCGTCGTTTACTGCCGGCTGCAACCGGCACGCCGAGCAGGCGGGCGAACTGGGTGGCCGTCTTGGCATTACCGAGGTCAGGGGACACGACGACCGTCGACGACAGATCGCGGCTGCGGAAGTACTGGGCCAATACGCCGATCGCTGTCAGATGGTCGACCGGCACGCTGAAGAAGCCATGGACCTGCGGCGCATGCAGTGCCATTGTGATCACCCGGGTGGCGCCGGCGGCGACGATGAGGTCGGCGACGAGGCGGCCACCGATCGAGATGCGCGAGGCATCCTTCTTGTCGGATCGGGCGTAGGCGTAGTGCGGGATCACCGCCGTGATCTGGCCGGCGGAGGCACCGCGAGCCGCGTCGAGCATCAACAGCAGCTCCATCAGGCTCTCCTGCGTCGGCGGCACGAGCGGTTGAATGACGTAGACATCGCGCTGGCGGCAGTTCGCCCCGAGTTGCACCTGCAGGCAGTCGTTGCTGTAGCGCTGCACGTTGGTCGGCGACAACGGCACACCGACGCGATCGCAGATGTCCTTGGCCAACTGTCGGTGAGCGCTTCCTGAAAAGACGACCATCTCTCGCACTTCGACCTCCGCCTCGAACGCCAGAATCTACTCGCTCTGCCAAAAAAGACGAAAGCCTCCCTCGCCGATCGGTCCTTGCGAACCTGTCGACGAGGGAGGCCCTGGTCGGGGTGAGAGGATTTGAACCTCCGGCCTCCACGTCCCGAACGTGGCACGCTAACCAAGCTGCGCTACACCCCGAGGCACCCCGATGCTATCCGGCTACCGCCGGTTGCTGGTCACCAATTTTCGTCGAGATGCCCTCGAAATAGGATTTGCCTTCCAGAACAGTGCGCACGGCGGTGTGCAAACGGAAGGCGTCGAGTGGCTTGACCAGCCAACCGTCGGCACCGCTGCGCCTGGCGAGGTGCACGTCGGCTTTGCGGTCGAGCAGCATGATGATCGGAACGTGCTGTAACCGCCCGCCCGATTCGTCGAGTCGCAGCGCCATCGTCACCGCCATGCCACCCATCGAGCCGATCTGCAGGTCGGTGATCACCAGGTCCGGCACCCGTTTGGCAACCGCCGGCGAGACGAAACGGCCGTCGTGACAGACGCCGAAGGTGGTGCCGGGTTGCTGCAGCGCCGACGTGATCTCGTTGATGACCCGTTCAGCGTCGGCGGCGATCAGTATGTGCACGCTGTGAGGCTAGCAACATCCCCTCGGTCACCCCAGATCGCGCAGTGACCCGAGTGCCGTTGCAACACCCGAGTGCGGTGGCGACGGTCGCGGTCGTTTCATACTCGGGTGACGTCAACCAGCAGATGGCCGCCGATGATCCCGAGTCCTTCGAGGTCGTGGATGTCGTGGTCGAGAAGTGGAATCTCCGCCAGCGAAGCGATCGGAGCGGCAGCTAGGAGCGGCGCAAGGACCGCCCGTTCCTCGACGGCGACGCCTCGCAATTCGCTCAGGTTGTCACGGAGTGCCTGCTCAGACGCATCGGTGGTCCTCTTGGAAGCGCCCCTGGCCCTCCCAACAGCTTCGGAGGAGGTCGTCGTTGGGGAGTCGGACGTGTGTGGGGCTTCGGCGGCACCGGATGTGTCGGCGAACAGCGGGTAGAGGCGGTTGATGACGATTCCGGACACCCGCAGGCCCTGCTCGTTCAGGCGGTCGGCGAAGAAACACGCTTCGGTGATCGTGTCGGAACGCGGCGAGGCGACGAGTACGAAGTGCGTCGTGTCGGAGTGCAGCAACTCGATGACTTCGGTGGCACGCTGCTTGAAACCGCCCTCCATCCCTTCGAACGCCTGGAAGAAGGCGATGACGTCGGCGATGACATCTCCACCGACGATGCGCCCGATCGTCTTCAGGACCGTCTGTGCGGCGACGTTGGCGATCTTCAGGCCCAAACGGGTCGGCGTCGTCAACGCCCGGTAGATCCGGTGGTCGAGGAAACGGGTCAGTCGTCCGGGGGCGTCGAGGAAGTCGAGGGCGTTGCGTGTCGGCGGGGTGTCGACGACGACCAGGTCGAAGCGCTCGTCGTGATGCAACGCAAAGAGCTTCTCGGCCGCCATGTACTCCTGCGTGCCGGACAGCGCGCCGGTCACGTTGCGATAGAAACGGTTGGCGAGGATCTTCTCGGCCTGTGCGGAGTCGACCGAATATCGGTGCACGAGTTCGTCGAAGGTTGCGGCTGTGTCGAGCATCAGTGCTGAGAACGAGGCCTGAGAACCGGGAATCGCCACGACTTGAGGTTCGTTCGTCAGGTTGTCGAGGCCGAGAGCATCTGCGAGGCGCCTCGCAGGGTCGATCGTCACGACGACCGACCGCCTGCCGCGTTTGGCAGCCTCGATAGCGATGACCGCGGCGATCGTCGTCTTGCCGACCCCGCCCGAGCCGGAGCAGACGATGACCGCCGACTCGTCGATCAGTTCGGTGAGGCTCATCCGACCATCTCGTTGATCGACACGATGAATTTTTCGGCGAGCCTGACGATGTCGGCCGGGGTCACGGTGGCCGTCAGCAGTAGCGGTACCTGCAGCGACGGGAGTGGTAACTCGACTGCCAGTCTGGCGATCTGCGCCTGCTGTACAACTCGGCGTCTGTTGCGGAATTCGGCGGCAGCCAGCGTCGCCACACCCATCGTCGCGGCGATCGCCTCGTCGAGTTCGCATCCACAGTCGACGGCGTCGACGACCACTGGCCCGAGCGCAACCCCGACGCGGTCTTCGAGGGCAAACGCCGTTTCGACCAATTCGTTGACCGGCGTGGCCTCCGCCAGGGTGACGAGGACGACCTGACAGCGCGCCGGGTCCGCGAGCATCTCGACCACATCCTTCGCCTGCGCCTGAATCGGGCCGACCTTTGCCGCGTCGAGGAGACCGCTTGCCGACTGCAGGAACGAGATCGCATGTCCGGCAGCCGGCCCGTCGAGCAGCAGCAGGTCGTAGGTCCCGGCCCGCTCGATCTGCTTGACCTTGCCGAGGATCAACAGGTCGCCGATGCCAGGTGCAGCCGTCGAGACGACATTGAGGATCCCGGAACTCGCCAGACGCTTGGAAACCCGGCGGAACCCGTGCTGATCGAGGTACTCGATCAGTGCGCGTTCCGCCGTCAGATGGCACAGCTCGATCGATCCGTTGCTCTCAGGACCGAGGTCGCTGACCAGGCGTTGTGCCTGGTAGCCGGCCTTCGTCGACTCGGTGAAGTCGGCGTTTCCGAGCAGTCCGGCGAGGTCCGGCTTGCCTTCGACTTCGACGACGAGGACGCGCAGACCACACTCGGCTGCCGCTCTGGCCATCACGGCCGTTACCGTTGTCTTCCCGACCCCGCCCTTGCCGGCTACAACGACCAGCCGGGAAGCAGCGAAGAACTGCAATGGGTTCATGCATCCTCCGGAGGCTTTAGTGCGCAGACTAGCGACCGCCCTGCTCGGCGCAGCGGCCGTCATCGGTATTGGATCATCATTCGCCGGCACCGCCGGCGCCTCCCCGCGTGTCGGTGGGAACGCCACCGGCGTTGCCATGCAGGTCACCGCTGATGATGCGGCCAATCCAGCGGCGGCCCTCGAACCCGTCGATGTTTTCGAAGTCAGCGGCATCCTCGATCCGATCCTCGTGAGCGAGATCGGTAAGGCGATCGATCGCGCCGCAGGTGACGGTGCGCAGGCATTGATCCTGCAGCTCAACTCGATCCATGCCACGGTGTCGGTGGACAAGGTCGAAGCGTTGGCGACGAAGATCAAACACGCCCCGATTCCGGTGGCCATCTGGGTTGGTCAATCCGGTGCCGCCGCTGCCGGCCTGTCCGGTCAGTTGATCGGCGTCGCCGCCTCGTCCGGCATGGCACCGGGGGCTCACATCGGCAATTTCGGTGAGCCGATCATCGTCGACGGTCAGGCGTTGACGTTCGGCAGTGCCACCGAACAACTGCGATCGGGCTCGCTGAGCGCAACCGAGGCGCGGACCGCCGGAGTGATCCACAACGACTCGAAGGACGAGACGATCGTCGGTGTCCGCAACATGTTGTTGGCGATCGACGGTCTGCAATACAACGGCAAGACGCTGAAGACGGTCGTCGCATCGACACAGGCGAGCGGCAACATCACGCAGGACGCGACGACAGCCCGCTTCTTCAAGCTGGGACTGTGGCCTCGCCTGTTCCACACCGTCAGCAGCGTCCCCGTCGCCTACCTGCTCTTCGTCATCGGTTCCGTATTGTTGATCTTCGAGTTCTTCACCGCAGGGGTCGGTATCGGCGGCGGGGTCGGCGTGGTCTGCTTCGTCCTCGGTTGCTATGGGCTCGCGGCATTGCCGATCCGCGGGTTGGCGCTGGTGGTGATCGTCGCTTCACTGTTGGCGCTGGCGGTCGACGTGCAGGTGGGCGTGCCGCGCTTCTGGACCGGCTTGGGAATGATCCTGTTCACCGCCGGGTCCGTCTTCCTGTATCGAGGTTTCAACCTGTCCTGGATCACACTATTCTTCGGCATCGCCGGTGTCGCCCTGACCTTTGTCGTCGGTATGCCGTCGATGGTCCGCACGCGCTTCGCCACGCCGACGATCGGCCGCGAATGGATGATCGGTGAGATGGGGGTCGCCGTCAGTTCGCTGTCGCCCGACGGCGTCATCGAACTCGGCACGGCCAAGTGGCGGGCACGGACCAACCGTGCGACGCCGATCGCCGCCGGCCAATCGATCCGTGTCGTCGGCATCGACGGCGTCACCCTCGACGTCGAGCCGGAGACCGGCGCAGCAAAGGACTATCGCGAGCGTCGCGGCAAACACACCGATGATCCGGAGACCAACCCGGACGCCACTGCCGCCAAATCCGACTCGGGTGTCACAGCTCAGGGCACCGACGCCGCCACGGAAGCAACCGCCGACGCACCATGAGCGCAGAATCTGCCGACGAGCACCACCCGCACGCCGCTGCTGCTGAACTCCCGATTTTCGTCACCAAGCGAACATTCGTCCAAGATCGTCCTGCCGCCTACGGAGTCGCCGGTGCCGGCATGCCGGTGCTCTTCCTGCACGGTTGGGCGCTCGGACACCACACCTACAAGAGCGTCGTGCGACGCATCGCCGCCGACGGCTGCGCGGTCTACGCGCCAGCGCTTCCCGGATTCGGGGGTACCTCCGATCTACCTGGAGACGACTTCTCGATGGCCGGCTACGGGCAGTGGATCAATGATTTCCTCGACGCCATCGGCGTCGACGAGCCGGTTGTCGTCGTCGGTCACTCGTTCGGCGGCGGGGTCGCCACCCGTTTCGCCCACGATGATTTCAACCGCGTGCGCTCACTCGTGCTCGTCAACGCCGTCGGCGGGTCGACCTGGCAAAAGGGTCGTGTACTGAGGTCGATCAGCGAGCGCCCACTCTGGGACTGGGGTGTTCATTTCCCCGGCGACATCTGGCCGCTGCGTCAGGCAAGCCGCGTGCTTCCGGTCATCGTCGAGGACTTCCTGCCGAACATGATGCGCAATCCTCGGGCGATCGCCAAGGTCGCCAACCTTGCCAGGCGTGCTGATCTGCGGCACGAACTCGAGGTTCTGCGCTCGAAGAAATTGCCGATCACGATCCTCTGGGCGACGCGTGACGGCGTGATCCCGCGCGAATCGTTCGAGGCGCTCTGCGTCGCCGCCGGCGTCAAGGGTGAAGTCGTCGAAGGTAGCCACTCCTGGCTGATCGCCGACCCCGAGCGTTTCGGCGAAGTGATGACAAACGTCTTGCAGGTTGCCCAAGCCGCACGAGCGTTGGAATCCGAACCCGCAGCCGAGGCGGCGACAGCACATCCGGTGCGCCGATTGGTGAAACGTGTCAGTCGCGCCCGTCGCCCGCGTCTCGTCGAATAGCCCGCCCGCCGCCGTCGCCCGACAGGGTCGCCGCGGCTGTCAGCAAGTGGGGAGGCGGGGGCCGCCGATCCTGACCTGGTCGCGGCGACGGGTGATGCCTCTGGCGTCGAGTTCCTCGAGCAGCGGGACGGCGAACTTGCGGCTGGTGCCGGCCGCCTCACGGAACTCCGAGGCGGTGAAACCCCCCGGTGCAGACGCGAGCAGCCTTGCAGCTACCTGTGACGCTGCATCGACTGCATCACCGTGGAAGTAGACGCCGTCGCGCTGGAAGACGAGCTTGCGTCTGACGAGTTCGTTCAACGTCTGGCGATCGACGCCGTCGGTGCCTGGCGGTGCCAGCAGCGCGGCTGAAGCAGCAGTGACGAACGGGTGCTGTTCGAGCCGTGCATCGGTACCGACGATCCGCGCCGTGCCCGTCTCGATCACGATGTCGGGAATCGTCTGCAGCACGGCGCGCTGACGCTCGTCGAGCAGGGCAACCTCCACACCGCTCGACCCGGCAGCGACGATCCTCGTGCTGAGCGCCGAACGATCGCGATTTAGTACGTTGCCCGCTACGACCCACCTACCGAGTGTTGGCCGATGCTCCTCGCCGGTCAGCAGCGTGAGTGCAGCAGCATCGACCCACCCGCCACGTTCGTCGACGAGGCGATCGACGCTTCGATCCGGCCTCGCCTTGGAAGCCGGCCTGATCGGTGAGACATCGAGTACCTCGCCGCCGCCGACCGTCTCGTCGCGCCCCGATTCACGAAGCACATAGCGGTCGCCTGGTTGCAGCGGAACGTCGTCGGAGAGGTGCACCCTGACGAGTCCGCGTTCGCCGGGGGGGATCGTGTCGACACCGAGGATTCGTACCTTGGCGACGACCTCGCCCGACCCGATGTAGGCGAAATAGGCACCACGTCTGGACACATCGTGGTCGAGGGTGACGAGCGCTTCGAACGTTGCGTCGAAGCGATGCGTCCACTGCCATTGGTTCGCTTTGACGATCGCGTCCCCGCGCTCGATGTCCGTATGGGCTACTCCGGAGAGGTTCAGCGCCGCCCTGTTTCCAGGGCCGAGCGTGTCGATTGGGAGACCGTGCTGTTGCAGGAAGCGGATGCGTGCAGGGTGTCGATCGGCTCCGACGGTAACGGCGTCGCCGATACTGAGTGGACCGCCAGTGAGTGTCCCGGTGACGATCGTGCCACTGCCCTTGGCGGCGAAAACTCTGTCGACCCACAGTCGCGGCCTACCTCGGTCGTCGGGAACCGGCAGTCCGCCGAGGAGTTCGTCGAGTGCCGATCGCAGTTCGTCGATGCCGAGCCCGATCGGCGCGGCAACGGGGACGATGGTGGCATCTGCAAGGAACGTGCCGGCGGTGTGGTCACCGATGTCGAGCACCGCCAGTTCGCGGTCGTCGTCGTCGCCGAGGTCGACCATCGTCAGAGCGATGACGCCGCGCTCGATCCCGAGCAGTTGCAGGATTCGCAGATGTTCCTCGGTCTGGGGCTTCCAGCCCTCGGTCGCAGCGATGACGAAGAGGCAACCGGCGACACCGCCGACGCCGGCCAGCATGTTGCCGATGAATCGCGCATGACCCGGCACGTCGATGAAACTGATCTCGCGACCGGAGGGCAGCAAGGTGTTGGCGAAGCCGAGATCGATCGTCATGCCTCTGCGCTTCTCCTCGGCGAAGCGGTCCGGGTCCGTGCCGGTGAGTGCGTGAACGAGCGACGACTTGCCGTGGTCGACGTGGCCGGCAGTGGAGATGATCGCCATCGTCAGCGGCTCGGCATCTTCATCAACTCGCCATCTTCATCAACTCGGCATCTTTAGCAGCCTGGCAGTGATCGCAACGCAGCGGCGACGACGACGTCGTCAGCCGGGTCGACAGTCCGCAGATCGAGCAGTGTGTGGCCGTCTCGGACCCTGGCGATGATCGGGGGAGTGCCGGCTCGCAGGGCACGCAGATGATCACCGTCGACGCCGATCCCGGCGGAGGCGATGGTGACGCCCGGCAGCGAACCGGCACCCGGCACCGAGTCCATCGGGACCACTTCACCGACTCCGACCGCTGCGCTGATGGCTGCGGAGCGGGCTGACAACTCGGCGACGGGCGTTGTCGCCATCCGCCAGAACGGTACGGTCTCGGCGACATCGCGACGCAGGTAGCTGATCGCCAACTGTTGCAGCGCGTTGAGGATCATCGTGCCGGGCCGCAGCGCGCGGGCGAGCGGATGACGGATGCATCGCTCGACGAGTTGGCGTTCGCCGGCGATGATCCCCGCCTGTGGGCCGCCGAGCAACTTGTCGGCGCTGAAGGTCACGATCGCCGCGCCGTCGTTCAGTGTCTGACGCGCAGCAGGCTCGCCCTGAATCCACGACGGTGCACCGCTCGGCAACCACGGGCAGGTGGCATCGAGCAGCCCGGATCCGATGTCAGCAACGACGGGCACCCCGATTCCAGCGAGCTCAGCAGTCGAGACGCTCTCGACGAACCCCTCCACCCGGAAGTTCGAAGGGTGAATTTTCAAGACGAGTGCCGTGTGCGGAGTGACAGCTGCGCTGTAGTCAGACAGCCGCGTCCGGTTGGTGGTTCCGACGTCGACCAGCCGTCCGCCCGACTGCGCAAGAACCTCGGGAATGCGGAAGCCACCGCCGATTTCGACGCTTTCGCCGCGGCTGACGAGCACGTCCCGGTCACGTGCCAACGCACTCAGCACCAGCAGCACTGCAGCGGCGTTGTTGTTGACGACCAACGCCGCTTCGGCACCGATGAGTCGGGCGAACAACGCTGCAGCGTGTTCATGGCGCGATCCGCGCTTTCCGGTCGTCAGATCGAACTCGATATTGGATGCGATCCCGGCCTGTTCAAAGGCATACGGCGCACGGCCGAGGTTGGTGTGCAGCAGCACGCCGGTGGCGTTGATCACCGGCTGCAGCAATCGGCGTTCGCGGGCACGGACGAGGCCTTCGACGTCGTTCCACTGGCGGCTGGCGATCGCCTTGCGGGCGACGTCGACGAGCAGCGGATCGGGAAGCAGCGACGACGACATCGAGCGGGCGAGAGCGTCGACCGATGGCGGCCGCTCGCCCCGACGATCTCCAAGAGGAAGTGGTGTCTGTGCAGCAGACGAGGTGGCAGCAGACGAGGTGGCAGCAGAACGGGTAGCGGCAGACGGGGTGACTGCTGAGGCGGTGGGCGCATCCTCGATCACCGAACGGACGGTACCGCCCGCCACGGCTGTTGGGTCACTCGGGCGGGGGCTCCGTCGAGCAACGTCATCGGCCGGGACCGCCCCTTCGGCCTCGGTGGGCGGTCGGGGGACGGTCGGTAGCGTGGAGCGCAGTGCTGCTGTTCGTCTGTGTGTTCGTGATCGCCCCGCTCATCGAGCTGTACGGGATCATCCAGGTCAGCCATACGACCGGTGTGCTCGGCGCTATCGGTCTGCTGATACTCGGCGCAGTCGTCGGGTCCTGGCTCGTCAAACACGAGGGCCTGCGAGTCTTTCGCAGGTTCCTCGAACAGATCGCCGCCAACCATGTCCCGTCGAACGAGATCGCCGACGGTGTCGTCATCGCCGTCGCCGGTGGTCTGTTCATCGCCCCCGGTTTCATCTCCGACATCGTCGCCATGCTGCTGTTGATCCCGCCTGTCCGCCGGGCTGCTGGCCGCTATCTCGTCAGGCGCTATACCGCCAAAGGTGGCAGGTCACGCATCATCAGGGCGACGTACAGCGGTCCGATCGACGTCACGTCGCACGAGCCGGGCGCACCGGGCGGGTCGAACCGTCCCCGCCGTCAGATTCCGCCGCACCCGCTGTCGGGCTCAGACGATGACGAACCGGCCTGAGCCAGCTGTCGCCGCACCGATCTGCGCAGCGACGTGGCCTTCGTCTGCGAGCTGACCGAGCACTGCGTCGACACGATCCTCGTCGACACCGAAGACGAGGCCACCGCTCGTCTGCGGATCCGCCAGCAACATCACGCGTAGTTCGTCGACGTTGCCTCGGTCGATCCACGGTTCGGCGGCTTCGAGGTTGCGGATCAGCCCACCGGAGATGACGCCGCTCTGCGCCAACTCCAGTACTCCGTCGAGCAACGGGACCGAGCGTGCGTCGACGCGCACGTCGACGCCTGACTCCCGGGCCATGCGCCCGAGATGGTTGACGAGGCCGAAGCCGGTGACGTCGGTTGCGCCCGTTGCTCCGTTGGCCACGGCGACCCTGGCAGCGACAGCGTTCAGCCTGCACATCTCAGCCACAGCGTTCTCGATGACGGCGGCGCTTGCGAGTCCGCGTTTGATCGCCGTCGTCACCACGCCGACGCCGAGGGGCTTCGACAGGATCAGCGCCTGACCATCGCGCAGACCGGCGTTCGTCAGTACCCGATCGGGGGGGACGACTCCGACGACGGCGAGGCCGAGCTTCGGCTCCGGGTCAGTCACCGTATGCCCGCCGACAATGGCAAAACCGGCGCCGACGGCAACGTCCTGCAGACCCTGGAAGGCCTCTTCGAGCATCGACAACGGCAGATCCTCGTTGTTCCAGCAGGCCAACGTCAGGGCGAACAGCGGTGTGCCGCCCATCGCATACACATCGCTGACTGCATTGGTGGCGGCCACCCGTCCCCATGACCGCGGATCGTCGACGACGGGTGTCAGGAAGTCGGCGGTGGCGACGAGCGCACGGTCGTTGTCGAACCGCCAGATCGCTGCGTCGTCGCCGGTCGCCCCGCTGACGAGCAGATCGGGTGATGCCGTGCCGGCGAACGGCGTGAGCACTAGGGCAAGTTCATCAGGTCCCAACTTGCAGGCACATCCAGCGCCGTGGCTGAATTCGGTCAATCTGCGAAGGGTCGCTGCCTCGGTCATCCCCTCAATCTACGAGCGAAGGTTTCTGTGGACGGATTTGCACCGCCGGCGGTGCGCCAGTGGACTCAGTTTCTTCAATCAGGCGATTCGGCGGCGGATCGAGACGCCGACGGATTCCGGCTCGGCACGGGCGGAACAGTCTGCCATCTGCACCGGTGGCACTGTGTCGGTGACGATGAGGTTGGCGATCGCCCTGAAGGCGTCAGCAGCGGCGCCTTCCCCGAGCAGGGCGACAGGTTCGCCGTGGTCGCCGCCGTAGGCGACTGCTGCCTCGATCGGGATCTGTCCGAGGAGTTCGACGCCGATCTCACCGGCGAGTGCCTGTCCGCCGCCGGTGCCGAACAGCGGGTAACTCTCGCCGTGATCGCAGGTGAACGAGCTCATGTTCTCGATCACGCCGGCGACGCGGAGGAACGAGCGACGTGCCATGTCAGCGGCACGGATGGCGACTTTCTGCGCGGATACCGCAGGAGTCGTGACGATGATCAGGTCAGTGCGCGGCAACATGCGGGCGAGACCCATCTGTACATCGCCGGTGCCTGGCGGCATGTCGATCAGCAGGTAGTCCATGTGACCCCAGCGCACGTCGCGTAGGAACTGCTCGACGGCTTTCGTGAGCATCAGCCCGCGCCACATCAGTGCCGTACCCTCGTCGTCGACGAGCATTCCTGTGGAGACGATCTTCAGCAGGCCTGGGCCGATCCTGCGTTCGTTGGGGATGATCAGTGGACGATCGACGCCCGGGACGCGTTCGGCTTCGAGCCGATCGGTGACCCCGAGCATCCGCGGGATCGAGAAGCCCCAGATATCGGCATCGAGCACGCCGACGGTGTAGCCGGCCGCAGCGATCGAGGCAGCGAGGTTGACGGTGACCGAACTCTTGCCGACGCCACCTTTGCCGGAGGCGACGGCGATGACGCGGGTCGAGGCCGGGATCTCGGTGTCGGGGGCATTCTGACTGGCTGCCCAGCGAGCTTTCGTCATCACTTCGGTTCGCTCTGACGGAGTCATCTCGCCCCAGTCGATCGTCACCCTGGTGACGCCGGGATGAGTGGCGAGCCTGCTCTCCACGTCCTTCTTGATCTGTGCACGTAGTGGGCAGCCACGGATGGTCAGTTTGACGCCGACGGAGACGACACCCTCCTGTGAGATGGCGACATGACCCGCCATTCCGAGGTCGACGATGTTGCCGCCCAATTCCGGGTCGATGACGGCACGGAGCAGGTCGGTGATTTCGGCGACCGTTGGCAGGGCGACAGTGTCGCCCTGGAGCGGAGCGCCGGGATTGGAGAAAGCCCGTTCACTCACGACCCCCAGTCTACGGAACGAAAACCCGAGCCGTTCCGTTGCCATTCCGTTCGCCCAGCCGGGTGAGTGCGGCGCCAGCTCCTGTTCGCCTGCCAGTCGAGTGCGGCGTCCGCTTCTGTTCGCTAGCCTTGGCAGCACGGCGTACAGCAACGTCGGCGTCTCGCAGACCCTCAGGAGGTTGAGATCGTGATCACTCTTACCGACACCGCCGCTCATAAAGTGAAGGAACTGCTCGAGGCAGAGAACCAGCCAGAGCTGGCGTTGCGCGTCGCAGTCCGCCCCGGTGGCTGTTCCGGATTCTCGTACGAGATGTTCTTCGATGGCGACATCGAGTCGACCGATGAACAGCTCAGCTATGGCGGTGTACGCGTCGTCGTGGATCCGCAGAGCGCGCAGATGCTCGTCGGCGCCACGCTCGACTACAAGGACGGCCTCACCCAGGCCGGTTTCAGCATCGACAACCCCAATGCCACCAAGACCTGCGGTTGCGGCTCCAGCTTCAGCTGAACACTCCCTGAGCGTTCCGACGCACGCGCAGTATCGCTGCTGAGCGTCGGATACCTTCGCTCCATGAATCATCTAACGAGCACCTCGTGCATCAACTGACGAGAACTGAGTTCCTCGTGGCCTGCGCTGGGCTCGGCGTCGCACTCGTCGGCTGTGGCTCGACCTCGTCGGGCGACTCGGCGGGCTCTGCTCCTTACATGCTGCCGCGTTTCGACTCGCAATCGCTGCTCGTCGGTCAGCAACGCGTCGTCGTAATTCTCGGCTCGCAGGATCCAGGCTCACAGACGACGAATGGGCAATCGCCCCAGCTGCTGAAGACGGGTCCTGCGAAGATCGATGCGGGGGTGTACGACCTGACGACGAACAAGAAGCTGCTCGACGCTTCGGCGACGATGTACGCCGACGGTCTGCCTACGGCTTACTGGCCATTCGATCTAAAACTGGACAAGGTCGGGTCGTACGAGCTGCGGGCGAAGATCGACGGCCAGAACCGCACGCTGGCGTTCTCGGTGCTCGACCGCTCGGCCGAACACGTACCGTACGCCGGCGACAAACTGCCTTCGATCGTCACTCCGACCGTCGCCAACGGCCAGGGAGTCAACCCGGTCTGTACGAACAAGCCACAGTGCCCGTTCCATACCGTCAGCCTCGCCGACGCGCTCGTCGCCAAGCAGCGAGTGCTCTTCTATGTCGGAACACCGGCATATTGCCAGACCGGTGTCTGCGGTCCCGGGCTGCAGTTCCTCATCGATTCGCAGAAGAAGATCGGCGCCGATATCGCCATCATCCACGCCGAGGTCTACACCGATGACACCATCAAGACGACGACAGCGGCGATCAACTCGCTCGGGCTGACCTTCGAGCCGTGTCTGTTCCTCGTCGGTGCCGACGGCGTGATCATCGCACGCATCGACAGCGTCTTCGCAGCAGCCGATCTGCAGAATGTGCTGACGGCAGCAGGCTTCCTCGCCACCTGAGGGGCCGTTGTTCGAGTGTCGGGCTGACGGCGCTACGGTCGTGGCCATGTCGAAACCGCTTGGACCGTACTCACCCGTCGTTCGTGCCGGAGACTGGATCATCACCTCCGGTCAGCTGGGACTTGCGGACGGCAAGCTCGTCGAAGGGGGAGTCAAGGGGGAAACGGCGCAGGTCCTGCAGAACGTCAGTGACCGCCTCGCCGAGTTCGGTGCCGAGCTGACCGACGTCGTCAAGACGCTGTGCATCCTCACCGACCTCGCCGATTTCGCCGACTTCAACGAGGTCTATGCCGGCGTCTTCGGCGAACACCGCCCTGCGCGATCGACGATGGGCGGAGCACTCGTCGCCGGCGCCCACGTTGAGATCGAAGCTTGGGCCTACAAGCCCGCCTGACCACCAGCCCGCATCGAGTATTTCCGTCAATGGAGTAGGACCACGCCCCACGCCGCGAAGGAAATACTCGTTCGGGCGACGCTGCGAACGAAATACTCGATGGGTCTGCGGTGGGGCCGTCGCCCATCGCCTCGGACGTGATCGGCAGCGGGATACGGTCGCCGGATGAGCAATGACGAAGCCTCGACGGATCCCCGCGAGGATGGTCGCGTTCGCTGCCCGTGGGGAACCGGTAGCGGGCCGATGGCCGCGTACCATGACGCCGTCTGGGGAGTTCCGCAATATGACACGACGACGCTGTTCGAGTTCCTGACGCTCGAAGGCGCGCAGGCGGGCCTTTCGTGGAACACGATTCTGATGCGCCAGGCCGGCTACCGGCACGCATTCAGGGGCTTTTATCCGCTCATCGTGGCGGCGATGACCAATGACGATGTCGAGGAGTTGATGCTCGATCCCCGAATCATCCGCAACCGCGGCAAGATCACGTCGACGATCGGTAACGCCCGCGCCTGGCTCGAACTCGACGATCCGGTCGAGTTCCTCTGGAGCTTCGTCGATGGAGCACCGATCGACCATCAACTCGGCGTCACAGGGATTCTGGCGACGACGGAGCGAAGTGAGGCGATGAGCAAAGCGTTGAAGAAGCTCGGTTTCCGCTTCGTCGGGCCGACGATCTGTTATGCGCTGATGCAGGCGTGCGGCATGGTCAACGACCATTGGGTCGAGTGCTTCCGCCACGCGGAGTGCGCCTCACTGGCGACGAGGAAGTAGATTGCAGCCATGGCCGGTGCTATCGCGATCATCGCAGTTCTCCTGATCTTGCCGATCCTCGTCATCATGACCGGTGCCGTCGGCGCCTTCATCCTCGGCCAGTTCCTCTACAGGGACGCCGAGATCCGCAACGAGGGCAGCGAACTGCTCGACCTCAACCTCTGAGGACGGCCGCGCAGTCCGGCCGAACGACGCGCGATACGCAGAAATTCGTCGGTGGCAGCAGGAGGCAGCTTCTACGGTGTCGTCATGGCAGCTGCAGATGCAATCGTCCCTGACGACAGGGACTGGACGTGGGTGCTGTCGAAGCCGTGTCCCGAATGCGGTTTCGACGCCGCAACCGTGGATCTCGCAGCGATCGCCACGATGATCACCGACAATGCCGACGGCTGGGTGTCGGTGCTCGAAGGCGACGACGTCACCGTGCGCCCTTCCTCGAGCATCTGGTCACCGCTCGAATACGCCTGCCACGTGCGGGACGTCTTCAGCCTCTACGACTACCGGCTGCACCTGATGCTCGACCACGACGACCCGCTGTTCCCGAACTGGGATCAGGACGCGACGGCCGTCGCCGAGCGCTACGACCAGCAGGATGCGGTAGTCGTCGCCAGCGAACTCGTCATCGCCGCCCAGCAACTCGCCGACTCGTTCGCCGAGGTCGATGGCGAGCAGTGGAAGCAGACCGGTCGGCGCAGCGACGGTGCGGCATTCACGATCGAGAGTTTCGCCCGATACATGGTCCACGACCCGATCCACCACCTCGCCGACGTCCACGCCTGAGCGCAGAGCAAGGCGCCCAGCAACGAGCGAAGACCATGAGCCCGACAAACGAGCCTCGCACCGAGGAGTAAATCGCGGGGACCGCTGACGGCCTGGCATGCTGGCCTGGTGCACGCGACCCACGGCCAGGCTCCGGATGAGCTCACACAGGCGATTGTGAATTACTCCGTCCAGCGAACCCGCCTCGACGACCCTCCGCTCGATCATGCGATGTCACCTGCGGAACTCACCGCCGCGGTCGGACAGACGATCACGCCGGCCGGTATCGGCGGGATGGAGGCGCTTCGCCTGTTTGTCGACGTACTGGCCCCAGCCTGCATCTCCGTCGACAATCCGCGATTCCTCTCGTTCATCCCGGCTGCACCGACAGAGGCCAGCCTGCTGTTCGACATGCTCGTCGGTGCTTCGAGTATCTATGCGGGCAGTTGGATGGAGGGTGCCGGCGCAGTGTTCGCCGAGAACCAGGCATTGCGCTGGGTCGCGGACCTCGCCGGCTTTCCGGCGGGTGCCGGTGGGGTGTTCGTCAGCGGAGGCACCGCCGGCAATCTGAGTGCACTCGTCGCTGCCCGACATCATTGGCGTTCGCAAGCTGAGGGTGCTCACGATGCGACCAGACCACTGATCGCCGCGTCGAGCGGGGCGCATTCCTCGATCAAATCGGCTGCCAGAGTGATGGACGCCGACGTCCTGCGAGTCGCGGCGGACGATCGTGGCAGGATGACCGGCGAGGCGTTGCGCGCCGCTGTCGACTCGCTGAGCGATGTCGACCGGGCCCGACTGTGCGTGATCGCAGCGACGTCCGGAACGACGAACATCGGGGTCATCGATGGCCTCGCCGGCGCGGCCGACGTCGCCGAGGCACTCGGCATCTGGTTCCACGTCGACGGCGCCTATGGCGGTGCAGGACTCGCTGCTCCGAGCATCCGCCACCTGTACGACGGTGTCGAACGGGCCGATTCGTTCATCGTCGATCCGCACAAATGGCTCTTCGCGCCGTTCGACTCCTGCGCCCTGATCTACCGCGATCCTTCGATCGCCAAGGCCGCCCATACGCAGCATGCGGAGTACCTCGACGTGCTGACGGGTTCGGACGAGTGGAACCCGTCCGACTACGCGCACCATCTCAGCCGCCGCGCCAGGGGGCTGCCATTCTGGTTCTCGCTGGCGACGCACGGCACCGACGCCTACTCGGCGACGATCGAGGAAACGCTGGACATCACCCGGCGGGCGACGAAGTTGATCGCCAACACGGCCTACTTGCAATTGATCAACGAGCCGGAACTGGCAATCGTCATGTTCCGCCGCATCGGCTGGACTCGCGCCGATTACGGCGCGTGGAGCGACAAGGCGCTGTACGACGGGGTGGCGTTCGTCGTGCCGTCGAGCTGGGACGGCGAAACGGTGCTGCGCTTCTGTTTCGTCAACCCGCTGACGACGATGGACGACGTTCAGGTGATCCTGGATTCGCTGGCATGACCGAACGCAGATCCGAACCGGAACCGCCGCCAGGGCCAAAGCTGAAGCGGAAGCGGCGGGCATCGACGGCGACGTCGTCGTTCGGTTCCGGCAAACGCGAGGGCCACGATGCAGCCGACTTCTACAAACGATTCGAGCCGCCCGTCCTGCTCGCCGACGAGACGATCAACGCCTGCGCAGTCGTCGACGAATTGATCGTCGGTGATGCCCGCAACATGCACCAGGTCGATGACAACAGTGTTGCCCTGGTGGTCACCTCGCCGCCGTATTTCGCCGGCAAGGACTACGAGTTGGAACTCGGCAGCGGTGGGATCCCGGCGACGTACGTCGACTATCTGATGATGCTCCGCGACGTCTTCCTGGAATGCTGGCGCGTCATGGAGCCCGGTGGTCGGATCGCCGTCAACGTCGCCAACCTCGGACGCAAGCCATACCGCAGCCTGGCCGCCGACGTCACCCGCATCCTGCAGGACGACGTCGGATTCCTGCTACGCGGTGAGGTCGTGTGGATCAAGGGCAAGGGTGCCAGTGGGAGTTGTGCATGGGGCTCGTTCATGAAGGCCTCGAGTCCGGCGCTTCGCGACGTCACCGAACGCATCGTGATCGCCGGCAAGGGCCGTCTGCAGCGGGCGCTCGACCCCAAGCAACGGGCAGCACTCGGCCTGCCTCACGAGAGCACGATCGCCAAGCAGGATTTCATCGACTGGACGCTCGACACGTGGGAGATGCGTACGGAATCGGCGAAACGAATCGGTCATCCAGCGCCGTTCCCGATCGAACTGCCACGACGCCTGATCGACTTGTATACCTACCGCGGCGATGTGGTCCTCGACCCGTTCATGGGTGCCGGCACGACCGCCGTCGCCGCCGTCAACGCCGACCGCCGCTATGTCGGCTACGACCTCGACCCGGCGTACCTGGCCATCGCTGAATCCCGGCTCCGCACTCTCGCCGACCAGCCTGTGCAGCAAACGCTCGACTGAGCCCGCAGTATGCGCACGAAGTGCGCCGCCCGAGCGGCGGAGAGCGGAAAGAGGAGTTGGGGAGGTAGGACGCCTACGAAAACGAGTCAGCTGCTGAACACGTGAGACGACGGGTACGGTCCCTGCAGTGAAAGCGCCTGCAGTGAAGGAGTCCCTGCTCAATGCCGATGGCGTCAAGCTGATCGCCACGCGAGGCGTCCGGGGTTTCGTTGACGGCATCGTCTCCGTCGTGCTGTCGGCGTATCTGCTGGTGCTCGGCTACAGCGGGCTGCAGGTCGGGATCATCGTCGCCGGGATGATGCTCGGATCGGCGGCGCTGACGATGCTCGTCGGGCTTTACGGCCACCGATACACACGCCGGGCGATCCTGCTGTCCGGAGCGGTGCTGATGATCGCCACCGGCATCGTCTACGCCACGCTGACGCCGTTCCTCGTATTGCTGGCGATCGGCATCATCGGCACGATGAACCCGTCGAGCGGCGATGTCAGCGTCTTCCTGCCGATGGAACAATCGGTGCTGCCGACGACCGTGAAGGACACCGGCCGCACGGCGATGTTCGCCCGCTACGCGTTCACCGGCAGCGTCTTCGGGGCAATCGGCTCACTCGTCGCCGGGATCCCCGATTGGGTCGTCCGCCACTCCAGCCTCGGTCGGGCAACGGCGCTGCGCGGTGTCTTCGTCGTCTACGCAGTCGGCGGCGTGTGCGTGCTGTTCATCTACCGGTCGCTTTCGGCGGCGATCGAGCCGCCGGCTCACGAAAAGCCGCAACCGCTCGGTGCCTCACGGTCGATCGTCTACAAGCTGGCAGCCGTCTTCAGTCTCGACGCCTTCGGCGGAGGTTTCACCGTGCAGTCGCTGCTCGCGTTGTGGCTGTTCAGGCGCTTCCACATGTCCGTCGGTGCCGCTGGTGCGCTGCTGTTCTGGACGGGGGCGTGCTCGGCGTTCTCCGCGTTCGTGTCGGCGCGGTTGGCGAGGAGGATCGGCCTCGTCCGCACGATGGTCTTCACTCATCTGCCGGCGCAGCTGCTGTTGATCAGCGCTGCGCTGATGCCGAACGTGCAGCTGGCGATCGTCTGCCTGATCGCCCGCAGCCTGCTCTCGGCGATGGACGTGCCCGCACGCAACAGCTATGTGATGGCGGTCGTCTCACCTGCCGAGCGGGCGGCTGCGGCCAGCGTCACCAACGTGCCGCGCAGCCTGGCGTCGGCATTGCCGCCGATTGCTGCCGGATGGATGCTCGATCACAGCACCTTCGGCTGGCCGCTGATCATCGCCGGCGTCTGCAAGGGCGGCTACGACCTGTTGTTGCTGGCGATGTTCCGCAACATCCGCCCGCCAGACGAACAGAGGAGCTGACAACCGAGTGTGCCGGCAGCACCGGAGTGTCGTGGCGACGCCGACGGGTGTCAGCACACTCGGGTGCTGTGATGACTCTCGGGATGCCGGCGTTCGGTCAGGAGGCTGGGGCGGCGCTCGACCAGCGGCTCTGACCGAAGCGGTAGCCGACCGAGCGAACCGTCTGGATGAGGTTGGCATGTTCCTCGCCGAGCTTGGCTCGCAGGCGGCGGATGTGCACGTCGACCGTGCGGGCGCCGCCGTAGTACTCGTAGCCCCACACCCGGCTGAGCAGCGTCTCACGCGTGAACACCTTGCCCGGGTTCTGGGCGAGGAACTTCAACAGCTCGTACTCCATGTAGGTGAGGTCGAGCGGGTGACTGTCGATCGACGCCTGATATGTGTCGAGGTTGAGCACGAGGCCGGTGTACTCTACGAGATCCTGGCGCACGTCGGTCGTGCCCTGGCGCCACACGAGATGGCGCAGGCGGGCCTCGACCTCTGATGGGTGGAACGGCGTGAGGCAGAAGTCGTCGAACAGTTCGTCGCGCAGTTCGAGATCACCGAGTTGGCGGCCTGACACGAGCACGAGCAGACGGGTCACGTTGCGGTCCTTCTTGCGCATCGCTCTGCACAGCGCCCACGCACCATCCGGGTCGGCATCGGCGACGACGACAGCGCCGGCCCAACCGCCGGGCGGTTCGTTCTTGGCAGCATCCTCCGGTGATGACACCGACAGCCACGAGTAGCCGGCGACGTCGAGCGTCCGTGCCAACTCCGGCGGCGGCGGGTCGGGGAAAACGGCCAACGCATCCATCAGAGCGACCGCAGGTAACGATCATGCTCGAACTGCGAGACGTGCGTCTTGTACGCACGCCACTCCGAACGCTTGTTGCGCAGGAACCACTCGAAGATGTGCTCACCGAGGGCCTCGAACACGAGTGAGGAACCCTCCATGACCCGCAGCGAATCCGACAGCGACTGCGGCAGCTGGGCGATGCCGAGTTTGGCGAGTTCGGCGTCGCTCATCTCGAAGAGGTTGGCGTCGGCTTCAGCTGGCAGTTCGTAACCCTCTTTGATGCCACGGAGGCCGGCGGCGAGCAGTACCGAGAAGGCCAGGTACGGGTTCGTCGCCGGATCGGGGGAGCGATATTCCAGACGGGTGGCCGTCGGATTGGCCTTCTTCGGGATCGGCACGCGAATCAGGCCGCTGCGGTTGTTCCGCGCCCACGAAATATGGACAGGTGCTTCGAAACCTGGAACGAGTCGCTTGTAGCTGTTGACCGTCTGGTTGGTGATCGCCGTGATCTCGCTGGCGTGGTAGAGCAAACCGGCCATGAACGCCTTCGCCGTCGGCGAGAGGTTGTACAGGTCGTCCTCGTCGTAGAACGCGTTCTCGTCGCCGCGGAACAGCGACAGATGCATGTGCATGCCGGATCCCTGGACACCTTCGAGCGGCTTCGGCATGAATGTGGCATGCACACCCTGTTGGGCAGCTACCTCCTTGACGATCAGGCGGAACGTCATGATCGAGTCGGCCATCGTCATCGCATCGGTGTGACGCAGATCGATTTCGTGCTGGCTCGGGGCATCCTCGTGGAACGAGTACTCGACCGGGATGCTCATCGTCTCGAGCGTGCGGATCGTCTGCTTACGCAGCGTCCCGGCGACGTCGGTCGTGGTCAGGTCGAAGAAGCCGGCGGCGTCCAGCGGCTGCGGTGGCTGGCCGGCCACCGGCGGAGCGAAGTAGAAGAACTCCATGTCGGGGGCGACGTAGAAGTCGAAGCCGAGTTGCTGGGCGACCTGCAGGTTTCGCTTGAGGACCTGGCGGGGATCGCCATCGAACGGCGAACCGTCGAGGTTGTGGATGTTGCAGAACACCCGCGCTTCTGGCGTCTTGGTATCGCCGAACGGCAGCACCTCGAAGGTGTTGGCGTCCGGCATCGCCAGGACGTCGCTCTCCTGGATGCGCGAGTAACCGTCGATGGCAGAGCCGTCGAATGTCATGCCGTCCTCGAGTGCATTCTCCAGTTCGGCAGGGCTGATGGCGAAGCTCTTGAGGTTGCCGAGTACGTCGGTGAACCACAGGCGTACGAGCCGTACCCCGCGTTCTTCTACGGTGTGGAGGACGTAGTCCTTCTGTTGCTCAAGCATCACGGGGCCATTCTGCTAGGTGAAGCTGGGAAAACAAATGAGGGGACCGGGCGTCGCCGGTCCCCTCTACGACAATTTGTCGGCCGTACGCGAGGTACGGACCGCCCGCCGGCGGCATCAGAGCAGAGCAGAGATGCCGTGACGGGCAAAACGGCTACAGCTTCTCGGCGCTGCACACCGTATCGGTGATGATGCGCGTCACGGTATAGGGGTCCATGTTGGCGTTCGGCCGGCGGTCTTCTGCGTAGCCTTTGCCGTCCCTTTCGACCTGCCATGGGATTCGGATCGAGGCGCCGCGGTCCGATACTCCGTAGCTGAACTTGTTCCACGGGGCGGTCTCGTGCTTACCGGTGAGGCGGCTCTGAATGTCGTCGCCGTAGTTCTCGACGTGCTGCAGGACCTTCTTGCCGATGGCTTCGCAGGCGTTGATGACGGCCGGGTAGCCCTCGCGCATCGCCCTGGTCGAGAAGTTGGTGTGCGCTCCGGCACCGTTCCAGTCACCCTTGATCGGTTTGGCGGCAAAGCTGATGACGACCTCGTAGTCCTCAGCAATGCGGTGCAACAGCCAGCGGGCGAACGTCATGTGGTCGGAAACGGTGACACCGTCGGCAGCGCCGATCTGGAATTCCCACTGCCCTGGCATGACTTCGGCGTTCGTGCCCTCGATCAACAGGCCGGCATCGATGCATGCCTGGGTGTGTTCTTCGATGATCTCACGGCCGACGACGCGCCCCGCGCCGACACCGCAGTAGTACGGGCCCTGCGCACCGGGGAAGCCGCCTGGCGGGAAGCCGAGCGGGGTGCCGTCGAGGCGCAGCATCGTGTATTCCTGCTCGATACCGAAGATCATTTCGTGCTTGGCGTACTTCTTCGCCGTCTTGACGCAGGCCGCACGGGTGTTGGTGACGTGGGGTTTGAGGTCCTTGGCGTTCATGACTTCGGCGATCACGAGCACGTTGTCGCCACCGCGAATCGGGTCGTGGATCGAGCGCACCGGGATCAGTGCGCAGTCGGATGCGCCGCCCTCTGCCTGATTGGTCGAGGACCCGTCGAAGCCCCACATCGGCGGCTCTTTACCATCTGCCATGATCTTCGTCTTGTTGCGCAGCAACGGTGTCGGAGACGTTCCGTCGAGCCAGATGTACTCAGCTTGGTATGACACGTAAATAAGTCCTCTCACGGGTTCGTGAATCGTTGCACAGGAACGGCGTGAAACGCTCGCAAGGGGTGGTTTCTGGCCGGTTGCCCTTGTGTGAACGCTACGTGAACGTGCTGGTGGTACCGCCACTGGGGCGGATGAGGATGAGGGCGCAGGCCGCTGCGCAGCCGCCTGCGAGGATCATCGAACCGCCGAAGCCGTGGCTGTCGTACAGCCGCGTTGCCGGGATCGCCGCCACCGCTCTCCCGAACGTCCCGGCAGCGATCCCGAAGCCGATACCTGCCGAAGGGCGGCCGGGGATGAGATTCGAGGTCAGCGAAATCGAGCTGACGATTGCGAATTCGAAGCCGAGGAAGAACAGCACGAGCAGCACGAGCCCGGTGCCGAGATGCGCCGACAAACCGATCGCCAGCAGCACCGCCGTCGGCACCATCAGGCCAGCGCCGCGCTGCATGCTCTGGCGCTTGCCCCAGCGGTCGGTCAAGCGGCTGGTGGTGAACGACGCCGTCAGCTCGCCGAGTCCCAACAGGAAGGCGATCCCTGCGAGCGCACCGTCGCCGAAGCCGAAACGGTCGTGCAGCCACGATCCGAAGGTGACGAACGCCGATTGGCTCCCGGCCGTCAACAGGGCGACGGCCAACACCGTCGGGATCGCCGAGCGGACGAGTGACCGACGTTCCTCTGCGTCTCCCGTCGTCATCAGCGGGCGTTCCCGTGGGAACGGCATGACGAAGACGAATCCGCAGAGGATGGCGAAACCGGCGCCGGCGATGAAGCCGCCGCGCCAGCCCGTAAGCGCCGACACCCCCAGCAGTATTGGCACCCCGATCAGCAGTGCACCGGACCACGACATCTCGGTGATGCCGATGACCCGCGCCAGACGTCCGTACGGAACGTGATCCGTGACCCAGGAATTGGTGCCGATGTCGACACAGCTCTTGCTCAGCGAGATGAGCATCAGTGCCAACGAAAACGTGACAGGTCCAGTCGTCACCGAGGCGGCGACTGCGCCGAGCACCATGCCGAACAGTCCGATCAGGATCGTGGTGCGTCGCGGCCAGCGCTCGGCCCTCCTGGCGAGGAACGGGACGCCTAGGCCGATCAGTTCGCTGACGCTGACGGCCACGCCGAGGGAACTGAGGGGTACGTGGAAGCCTCTGGCGATCGTCGCCAGTAACGGCGGCGTGAACCGGTAGATCGACGTCGCTGACAGGCGGGTGATGGCGATGCGCGGGACGCGATGGCGCACCTCGGTGGAATATGTCTCGTCGAGCAGCATGGATGTCGTGGTTCGAGCGGGGCTCAGAACTCGTCCTCGGCATCGCCGCTCTTGGCGATCAGATAGCCGGTGGCGCGCTCGACGAGCGGGTAGGCGTCGACCAGTTTCCAGAAGCGCGCGGAGTGATTCGCTTCGGTGAGGTGGGCGAGTTCGTGGACGATGACATACTCGAGGACCCACGACGGGTATGCCGTCAGCCGCGACGACATGCGTACGACGCCGGTCGATGATGTACACGACGCCCACCGGCTTGCCATGTCGTCGACCCAGCGGATCTCCGTGGGTGTGCGCAGTCCATAGCGCTTGGCAAGCGCGGCGGCGCGTGCAGGCAGCTCGACGCGTTCGGAGCGCAGTTTGCGGCGGAACTTGGCGTCGAAGTCGCGCACGAACGGCGCGGTCTCTGCCGACGTCATCCAATTCGGCACGGTGATGCGCAGCACCCCGCCCATCAACTCCGCGCCGACGGTCCGCTTGCGGCGCGCCGAACGGACGACGTCGATCGTGAACGGGGCGTCGTCCGTCGGCATCACGGGAGCACCCGGGATCGGTTCCAGCACGACCGATGGGGGTGCGATCGAAGGCGTCGGCGAACGGCGGCGTCGGCGCAGCGGTTCGTCCGGCGGGTAGTCCTCGAAACCTGGCAGGCGCAGTGGAGAACTCACACCCGCTCGCTGTCGGCGGCGTCGGGTGCGATGTCATCGGTGCGGCGCACGAGTTCGTCGAAGACCCATCCGCTCAACAGATCGACGGTGTCGCCGACGGCAACGGAGCCGTTCGGGGAGACCTCGAACCAGCCGCCACCGAGATTCGGGATAGCCGTGTCCATGCCGCCGTTCAGCCGCGTGAGCGAACGGACGACACCGCCGTGCGAGATGATCAGCACCTCGCCGTCAGGGTACGAGCTGGCGATCTCGGTCAGCGAGGCGGTGACGCGCTCGACGACGTGCTCGCTGCTCTCGAAGTTGTCCGGTCGCCGGTGATCGTCGAGGAATCCGGGATAGGCCCGATTGATCTGTTCGGCTGTCATGCCCTGCCAGTCGCCGGCGAAGGTCTCGCGTAGGCGTTCATCGCCGAGAACGGGCCCGATGGCCAGTTGGTCGGCGATGATCTGGGCGGTGAGTGCCGCCCGCTGGAGGTCAGACGAGATGATCGCATCGAAGCCGCCGAGGCGCTGTGCAGCCTCGAACGCCTGATGTTCCCCGAGTGTGCTGAGCGGCGGATCCTCCTGGCCCTGCCATCGTCGAACGGCGTTCCAGGTCGACTGCCCATGGCGGATGATCAGGACCCGTGTCGACATGATCGCCAAGCGTACATATCCCCTACGCTTGGGGACGTGGCCATGCTCCGTCTGTTCGCCAGCGCTCGTGAGGCCGCGGGCACCGGACGTGACGTGTTCGAAGCGGCAACGGTCGGCGACGTCCTCGCACAGGCCGGCGAGCGTTACGGCGAGGGTTTCGTGGCCGTGCTGGCGGCCTGCAGGGTCTGGCTGAACGGTGACGAAGCTGACAACGCGACGCCCGTCGGAGTCAACGACGAGGTCGCCGTGCTACCACCGGTCTCCGGCGGCGCGTCATCGGACTGATGCCGTAGCCTGACGACGATGGCTGACGAGGAAGAGGGCGCGAACGGATCAGCCGCCAGCAATCCGATCAATGCGTTGCGCCTCAACGAACTCGGCGAGTTCATCCGCGCCCAGCGTGAGGTCGCGCGCATGTCGGTTCGCCGTCTCGCCGAAATCGCCGACGTTTCCAATCCGTACCTGTCACAGATCGAGCGCGGCCTACGCCGGCCGTCGGCGGAGATCCTCCAGCAGATCGCCAAGGCACTCCGGGTCTCTGCAGAACAGCTGTACATCCGTGCCGGCATCCTCGACCCCGATTCTGCCCACGACATGTCGGTCACCGACGCCATCAGCCGTGACG
>Ga0123338_10000177_pt1 | contig 66695 bp, 54 predicted proteins | sample grotaG_FD_89793 | JGI IMG/M metagenome (GOLD analysis project Ga0123338, IMG submission 89793) | Glacier valley bacterial and archeal communities from Borup Fiord, Nunavut, Canada, to study Microbial Dark Matter (Phase II) -... | ecosystem: Environmental > Aquatic > Freshwater > Ice > Glacier ... | reverse complement strand
GGCGCGGGTGAGTCCGGCGTTTCCGCCCTCGCAGGACCCGCCGGGCTTCGACCGGGCAGGGTTTCAGGAGGAGCTGGCTGCGGAAGTGGCGGCCTTTTTCGCCCGACAGCTCACGTAAATTAGTTCCCATTCCATGAAAGCGCCCGCCGCCGAAGTCCGCACCCTGGCCACCGTGACGGACTACACCCGCCTCTGCCAGTTGCCCGCGCCGGCCCACCCGCTGCTGGCGCTCATCGACCTGGAAAAGACCCGCAACAACGTGCTGCCCGCAGACCTGACGCCGCTGGTACAGCAGCTCTACACGGTGTGGGTGAAGAAAAACCTGAAAGGCCGGGTGCACTACGGGCACCAGTCCTACGACTTCGGCGAGGGCGTAATGGGCTTCATGGCCCCGGGCCAGATGTTTGCCGTCGATGCCTCGCTGGATATTTCCGCAGTCAGCGGCTGGATGCTCATGTTCCACCCCGACCTGCTGCTGAAGCACCCGCTGGGCCAGAAAATTGCCGGTTACGGCTTTTTTTCCTACCAGGTGCACGAAGCCCTGCACCTCTCGGCGCAGGAAGAAGCCCTGCTCGACGGGCTGCTCGCCGGCATCCGGGCCGAATACGAGCGGCCCATCGATGCCTTCAGCCAGGACGTCATCGTGGCCCAACTCGACGTGCTGCTCACCACCTCGCTCACCATCAACGAAACCGCGTTTCGGCTGGGGTTCGAGTACCCGCAGTACTTCTCGCGGCTGTTCAAGCGCAAGACGGGGCTCACGCCGGCGGCGTTCCGCTTCTCGGCGCAGTAGGCGGGAGAAGGGCCGCCCCGGACCACCTAGGCGGCGGGCGCGACGGCGGCGATGCACTTCAGCTCGATGGCGATGGGCGTGGGCAGGCAGTTGACTTCCAGCGTGGTGCGGCAAGGCTGGGCCGTGGCGAAGTACTCGGCGTAGAGGCGGTTGTAGGTCGGAAAGTCGTCCTTCATGTTGGTCAGGAAAACGGTGACGTCCACCAGGTCATCCCACTGCGCGCCGGCTTCTTCCAGGATGTAGCGCACGTTCTGGAACACGGCGCGGCACTGGCTTTCGAAGTCGTACTTCACCACCGTGCCGTCGGCGGCGAGCACCACGCCGGGGATGGCGGGCTGGCCGCGCTGCCGCGGGCCCACGCCCGAGAGAAACAGCAGGTTGCCCACGCGGCGGGTGAGGGGGTAGGCGCCCACGGGCGCGGGGGCGCGGGAGGGTTGCTCGCTCATAAAAATTTGGGGCCGGAGTGAAAGTAAACGGGGCCAAAGAACGTCAGCCGGGGCCAGAGCAGCGGTGGGGGCAAGGTTTTAAGGGATGCCGCGTCCGGTTTGCCGTTCTTTGCAAACGCAGTCCTGCCCGTATTCACCCGCTGTTCGTTATTCCCTTCGATATGAAATTTTCGCTTGTTCTGCTGCTGGCCGGCCTCAGCATTTCCGGTTTCAGCGCCCGGGCCCAAAAGCGTCCGATGCCGCCCAAGCCCTCGGCCACCCAGGTCTACGACTCGGTGCAGCAGCCGGCCGTGCCGCTGGGGGGCACCCAGCGGTACGCCGAATTCCTGGCCGAGCACCAGAAATACCCCGCTGCGGCCATGCAAAAAGGCGTGCAGGGCACGGTGCAGGTGAGCTTTGTAGTGGAAAAAACCGGCACCGTGAACGAGGTGAAAGTGGAAGCGCCCGTGGCCCCGGAGCTGGACGCCGAAGCCGTGCGCCTCATCAAAAGCGGCCCGCCGTGGACGCCCGCCAAGCACCGCAACCAGGTGGTGCGCCAGCGCGTGGTGGTGCCGATTTCCTTCGTGATGTCGCCGGGCCGCACCGTGGCCGTGGGCGGGCCCGCCACGGTGCGGCCCGTCACCACTTCGGCGGCCGACATTGCCGCCTCGGCCCACCCCGACCGGCCCGCCGTGGTGGCCCCCGACCGCCCCACCCAGCCCGTGGGCGGCACCCAGGCCTTCTTCGACTGGGTGGAGAAGAACCAGCAATACCCGCTGCAGGCCCGCCAGCGCAAGATTCAGGGCAAGGTCATGGTCGAGTTTGTGGTGCAAACCGATGGCCGCCTGACCGACGCCCGCGTGATTAAACCCCTCGGCTCGGGCCTCGACGCCGAAGCCCTGCGCCTGATTCGAGCCGCGCCCAAATGGGAGCCGGCTTCGTTCAACGGCAAGCCCATAAAGCAAAAGATGGTGCTGCCGGTTCTGTTTCAACTGTAGCGTTGCGCTGAACGACGCCCCCTCGCTTGGTTGAGGCGGGAGCCCCGGCCGTTCGCCCATTTTCCTTCCCCCATGACCCCCGACCTCGCCCCCGCTCCCGTCCTGCTTTGGCCCCACCAGGCGCGCTACCACCGGGCGGCGCAGGCCCTGGCGCAGGATTTATTCGACGCCCTCGACGACGACCTCCGGCCGGTGGTCGTCCTGCTGGCCCTGCCCACCGACCCCGCCCTGCCCGCCCGCTGCCTCGAACCCGAGGATTGCGGCCTGCCCGCCGCGCCTTTTGCCGACGCCGTGGCCCGCGGCCGCGTCATCCAGCTGGCCACCACCTGGCCCTTCCCCGAGCGCGACGACGTGACCCCGGCCATGATTCGGCGCAAGCACGAGGGCCTGGGCGTGCGCGACGCCGTGCAGCAAACCCTGGACCAGCTCGACGAGCACGCCGGCCACCAGCACTTTGCCGGCTGGCCCATCCCCATCCAGGGGTTTTTCGTGGTCACGGTGCTGCGCCTGCAGCGCAAGCCGCTGCGCGCGTACCCTTCGCTACGCCCGTACCGCTACTACACCGACGGCCGGCCGCTGGCCTCTTCGCTGCTGGTGGCGGCCATGTACCGCTTCAACGAGGAGGGCGTGAAGGCCCTCACCGAGCCCGAGCCCGGCGCGGGCATCTTCGCCCGGCCCCGCGAGTTTGAGGAGCTGCTGCGCGGCGCCGGCAAAACCTTCCTCGACACCCCCGCCCAGGCCCTGGGCCTCGACCCGGCCACCACCAAGCTGTTTGCCACCTGCAACACCATCAGCAGCCTGCGCTACGAGGGCGCCGAGGGCGTGGGCAAGCTGCTGCTGGCCCGCCGCGGCCACCCCAACCTGGAGGAAGTATTCGCCCTCACCTGCCCCACCGAGCTCACCGACTACCGCGCCGTGCGCAAGCTGCTGGAAATGACCACCCCCGACGTGCACCTGCTGGCCGACGGCGAAAACGTGTACGCCCTGGGCCGCCACACCGGCCACTACGACCCCACCCGGGAGGACTTGTTCGTCATCAACTTCGTGACGCACTACGCCTGGGAATTTCAGCACGCCGGCCACGTGCTGCTGCGCTCGCACTACGGCCTGCCCGGCCTGCCGCGCACCCGCCTCAGCCGTTCGGGCTTCCGGCGCGACCTTAAGCGCACGTTTGGCCTCACCGACCACGTCAAGGTGGAGCGCCTCTGGGACGTGGTGCTCGAAGCCAGCCGCCAGGCGCACGGCACCCTGCTGGTCATCACCACCGAGGCGCTGGCCGAAGCCGACCGCCTCAAGCTGCAGTGCACCCTCATCGAGCCCGTGCCGCTCACGCCGCTCATCACCCGCCTCGTCACCAGCATCGACGGCGCCGTGCTGCTCGACCCCGAGGGCTACTGCTACTCCATTGGGGTGATTCTGGACGGCCGCGCCTCGGGCCGCGGCGACAGCACCCGCGGCGCCCGCTACAACTCGGCCCTGCGCTACGTGGAAAGCTCTGCTTACCCCTGCCTGGCCGTGGTGGTGAGCGAGGACGGGCTAGTGAACGTCATTACCTCGGTAGTGGAATAGGTGGTATGTGCGGCGACTGTTTTCTCCATGGCTATCCGGGATTCGACACTGAATTGACATTTGCCGACTTCTACGCACAGTTGCTGAAGAAACTCGCCGTTCGTGCGCTGCGCGCTTTGCCGAAAAGGGCGGATGCGTATTTGCCGCCAAAGGCCGAAGGGCTTTACTACTGCCAAAACTGTGGAGAGGTATGGGCGTTGTCTACCCCCGATAACGCGTGGCGTGGTTATTTTCTTCCTGGTGCCCAAGCAGCTTCTTATTTCGAGAAGGAAAAACGCAAGACTCGCATAACGAGGGCCGGCTGCCTGATTTTACTTCTGGTTGCGCTGGCCATTTTCCTTTGGAATAACTTCCATTAGCCCAGGCCATGTTCTGCCTCCCGTGGGCAAGCAACGAATGCCGCGGGCCCTTATAATTTGCTTTTTCTGTGCGTCATTTGGGGCGAATCGTGCCTTGCTGCGCGGCTCTTTCTTTACGTTCTTAGTAGATTTTCAATGGCATTTTCCCGCTTGCTTCTTTTCTTCGGCTGTTGGCTATTACTCCAAGTACCCGGCCAGGCCCAAACGCGCTACCCCACGCCGGTGGAGGGCGATTTTGCGCTCCCCCAGTTTCGGTTTGTGAGCGGCGAAACCCTGCCCACGCTCACCCTGCACTACACCACCGTGGGGCAGCCGCGCCAGGACCGCAGCGGCAAAATCGTCAACGCCGTGGTCATCATGCACGGCACTACGGGCGCGGGCACCAACTTTCTGAGCGAGCAATTCGCCGGCCACCTCTTCGCGCCCGGCCAGCTGCTCGACGCGGCCAAGTACTTCATCATCCTGCCCGACGCCATCGGCCACGGCCAATCGAGCCGACCCAGCCACGGGCTGCGCATGCAGTTTCCGAAGTACACCTACGACGACATGGTAGTGGCCAACTACCGCCTGCTCACCGAAAAGCTCGGCGTGGCGCACGCCCGCCTCGTGATGGGCACGTCCATGGGCGGCATGGAAACCTGGGTGTGGGGCTACAAATACCCCGATTTCATGGACGCCCTGCTGCCCCTGGCCAGCCTGCCGGTGGAAATAGCGGGCCGCAACCGCATGCTCCGCAAAATGGCCATCGACCTGATAGAAATGGACCCCGAATGGCGGGGCGGCGCCTACACCGCCCAGCCCAAAACCGGCCTCACCGGCGCCCTGTCGTCGCTGATTTTCATGACCAGCAGCCCCAGGCAGATGCAGCAAGCCGCCCCCACCCGCGCGCTGGCCGAAGCCGCCCTGGCCAAAACCGAAGCCCGCCTCTTCGGCTCGCTCGACGCCAACGACTTCATCTACCAGTTCGACGCCTCGCGCGACTACAACCCCGCGCCGCACCTGGCGGCCATCAAGGCGCCGCTGTTCGCCATCAATTCCGCCGACGACCAGGTGAACCCGCCCGAGCTTGGGGTGATGGAAACCGCCATCAGAAAAGTGGCGAAAGGGCGCTACATCCTGCTGCCCATCTCCGACCAGACCGTGGGCCACGGCACGCACTCCGTGCCCGCCATCTGGGGCCAGTACTTGCAGGAATTGCTGGCCCTGACGGAAAAGCCCAAGTCGTAGGCGTAGGCTTACTTTCCCAGGCCCGCCGCGGGCAGGGCCGGAAACCGGGCCGGCGGTTTGCGGTGGTGGGTGGCCTGCTCGTAGGCATAGGCGTACTTGATGAGCGTGGCCTCCTCAAACGAGCGCCCCAGAAACTGCAGGCCCGCCGGCAAATTATCGTAGGTGAAACCCATGGGCACGGTGAAGGCCGGCTGCCCGGTGTGCGGCGCAATGAGCTGGCTGTTGTCGCCCCGGTAGCCCTTGAAATCGCCGATTTTGGCGGGCGGGTTGTTCCACGTCGGGTACACCAACGCGCCTACGCGGTTGCGGTCCATCGCGGCCGTCACGGCGTGGCGGAAGGCGATGCGGCGCGGGTCGGTGTAGGCTTCGCCGCGCCCAGCCGCATTGGGGCTGGGCGCCACGCCGTGGGCCAGCTCATCCTGCAGGTTTTCTTTGATGTAGGCCGCGTATTTACCCGAGGCCAGTACTTCGTCGATGTTTTTCACGGGCGCGCCCGGGCCCAACGCCGCCAGGTAGGCATTCACATCGTGCTTGAAAACGGAGCTCCACTGGTCCTGGCTCACGGCGGCAAAATCCGGGATTTCCACGTCCACCACCTCGGCGCCGGCCGTGCGCAGGTCGGCCACGGCTTGCTCGAACAGGGCCTTCACCCGCGGGTCGGGGCGGCGCTCACTCAGGGTGCGCAACACGCCGATGCGGGCGCCCTGCAGGCCGTTTTTGTTGAGAAACTGGCGGTAGCCGCCGGCGGGGATTTTGCCGGCGCTGTAGGCGGTCAGCGGGTCGGCCGGGTCGGGTCCGGTGGCCATTACTTCCAGTAGGCGGGTGGCGTCGGCCACGGTGCGGGCCATGGGGCCGCCGGTGTCGTTGCGCAGGTAGAGCGGCGCGATGCCGGCCCGGCTCAGCAGCCCCAGCGTGGGCCGGAAGCCCACCAGCGCGTTGTGCGACGACGGCCCGCGGATGGAGTTGCCGGTGTCGGTGCCCAGGCCCACGGCGCCCAGGCTGGCCGCCACGGCCGCCGCCGTGCCCCCGCTGGAGCCGGCCGGCACGTGGGCGAGGTTGTACGGATTCCGCGTTTCGCCCGCAATGGAGCTGATGGTCACCATCGGGCTGAAGGCCCACTCGGCCATGTTGGACTTGGCCAGCACAATGGCCCCGGCGGCTTTCAGGGCCTTCACCATCGTGGCGTCGGTGGTGGGCGCAAACCCCTTGAGGGCCAGCGAGCCGGCCGTGGTTTGCAGGCCGGCCGTGTTGTAGTTGTCCTTCACTATCACCGGGATGCAGTGCAGCGGCCGCAGCTGGCCGGTTTGCCGAAACTCGGCGTCGAGCTGCCGGGCCGTGGCCAGGGCCGCGGGGTTGACGACGACGAGGGCGTTGAGCTTGGTGGGTTGGTCGTAGGCCGCGATGCGGGCCTGGTACGCGGCCACCAACTGCTCGCAGTTGCAGTCGCCGCGCTTCAGCGCCCCCTCAATCTCCTCGATGGAGGCTTCCGCTACTTCAAAATGCCCCGCCGCCGCCGGGCGCCCGCGCGGCGACTGGTTGCAGCCACCCAGCAAGGCGCTCAGCACCAGTGCCAGCAACCGGGCGTGTGTCGAAAATATGCTCATGCGATTCGGAACAAAAAGAAATGACTCCCACCCGCTTGCCGGCCGGAGCACCGGCCCGAAAGTAAGGCGCTATTTCTTGGCCCGAAACGACCAGGTGAGCCGGAACACGGCCACCACGTCGCCGGCTTCGTCCGCGCCGGTGCTGGTGCATTCCACGGTGCGGCCTTCGCCGGTGGCGCGGCTCTCGGCCACGGCCCGGGCGATGGCCGGGCCGTCGGGGCAGGTGAAGGAAATGAGGCCCACGGCTTTCTTGGTGAAGTCGCCCTGAATGCCCGTCACCAGCATCGAAACCGGCCCGCCGCCTTGCACGTGCATCATGGCCTGAATGCCGCTGGCCAGCTCCGCCGCCATCGCCAGGCAGGCGAAGTACAGGCTGCGGAACGGGTTTTGGGTGAGGTACTTGTACCGAATGGTGACCGTGGCCGCCTCCGGCGTGAGCCGCGTGAGGCGCAGGCCCGCCAGCCACGCCATGGGCAGCTTCTGCAGCATGAACAGCCGCAGCTTTATCGGATTCAGCACTTGACGGCGAAAGGCGGCGGCTTGCGGGGTGTCGGTGGCGGTGTTGGGCATGAGGCGAAGGTACGTTTGGTCATTGCGAGTGGCGCGCAGCGCAACGCGGCAAGCCTTTCTCTCAATGCGGCCAGTCCTTGAGATGTGAAAACCTTATCAGACAGAACTAGAATTTTCGATGAATTGCGCATTAAAAAAAGGTTTGTCGCATCATCCGGTTGGTCGCTCACACAGGACGGATTGCCGCGTTGCGCTGCGCTCCACTCGCAATGACAGGCCCCGCCTAGCTCTTCTTGTCCAGCACCAGCACCACCTTGTTCCAGTTTGCGGCGGCGTTCACCACGGCGCGAAAGGCTTCGAAATCCGCCTTCGGCCAGCGCACTTGGCGATAGTTTTCGGCCACGGTCACGGTCACGGTCTGGCCGTTCTGCACGTAGGAGGAGTGGAAGTCGAAATCGGGCTTGGCGGCGTTGGGGCCGGCTTTCACATCCACGTTCAGGTCCTGGAGGTTGCGCACGGCGTAGCCGGCCGGCACGTCGAAGCGGATGGTGCGCAGGTAACGGCGGTTGTTGTCGTTTTCCACGTCGAACTGGCGCTCTTCCTTTTGGTACAGTTCGGTTTGGGGGCCCAGCAGGGTGCCGATTTTGAACAGGTAGCGCGGCCCGGCCTTGTCGAGCAGCGCCGCCGATTCGAGCTGGCCTTCCACGATGAAGGGCTTGTCGAGCGGGCTCACGCCGCGCTCCACGTTGCGCACGCCCAGCCGCTGAAAATTGCTGGCGTCGGGCACCACCGACTTCTGCATTTGCTGCATCAGCTCGGTGCGCTTGGCTTCGGGTATCATCGCCTAGTAGGGCTGGATTTGCACGGCCGGGTAGCCGCCCAGGGTCTGGCGCAACTGCAGGGTGCTCGTGCTTAGGTCGGGCGCGAAGGCCACGGTCACGTCGATGTCGTGCGGGCTTTGCTCGGCGGTCAGGGCCGGAATATCTTTCACTTTGCCCACCGCCGACTCGCTGTGGCCCAGCGTGATGCCCCGAACGAACAGGCCCGAGCCGGCCGTCCACTCGGCCGGCAACATGCCGTAGCGGTACTCGGGCCGGCCGGGCGCCAGAAACTGCCTCGTACCGGGAAAGTACAGCGCAAAGTGGTCGAGGTAGTCCCAGGTGTCGAAGCTGCCGTCGAACGGCGCGGCTTCGCGGCTGCTGGTCACCACCAACTCGAACTCGATGCCCACCGCCCGGTACAGGGCGGCCAGCAAGCGGCTGAACCCGGCTTCGGGCGCGTTATGGGTGGCCACCGCCTGGGCCAGCGCGGGGCTGGCGCTTTCTTCCAGGTTGAAGTTCAGCTTGACGTAGTTTTCGATGGCGGCGATGCGCGCGGGCAGCGGCGCGGCGGTGGCGGCGGCCGTCATGAACTTGCCGGCGGCGAGCACCTTGGCCACGGCCTTGGCTTCGTCCTTGCTCATGGCCGTCATGGTCCGGTACACGTACTGGCTGGCGTCGGCCCAGGTGAACTGGCGCACCTGGCCCTTGCTGGCCACGTAGGCCAGCTTGTATTCCACGCGCATCCGCTGGGCTTTCACGTTGGCAAAGGCTTCGTCGCGCAGCGCGGGCACGGTTTTCAGGGCGAGGCGCAGAATGCGGTGGCCGGCCAGGGTGGTGTCTACGGCCACGGCCGGGCCGTGGTACACGCGGGCTTCGAAGGTGAGGGCCGCGGGCGAAATCAGCTCGAAGGTGACGTCGCGGGCGGCGGTTTCGGTTTGCAGAATCTCGTTGCCGAAGTGGTTGAAGGGCCGCTCGCGGGTGTAGTAGTACTCCACTTCGCTGCCCTTTTCCACGCCGTCCACGGCCAGCACGCGGAAGCCGCGTTCGCCGTCTTGGTCCTTGAGCTCCTTCATGTCGGCGGCCTGCACCTCGCGCACCTCGCCCCGCGGGCTGATGGTGCGCGCCCGGATGGCGCCCACGGCCCCCGACTCCAGCACCGGCACCACAATTTTGTTGAACCGCTCGATGCCGTCCGACGAGTTGACGCGCACGATGCGGTGCTCCGTGGTGAACAGGCGCAGGTCTTTGCGGCCCCGGTCGTAGTAGTACTCCAGGCTGGTGAAATCCTTGAGCACCACGGCCGGCAGCTCGGCCTCGGCCGCCGAGATGGGCAGGCGCTGGCTGCGTCTGGAATCCCAACTATAGGCGGCGTGCACGAGGTCGGGCGGCAGGTTTTGGGCCGGGGCGGCGGTGGATAGCAGGAAGAAAAATGCGAGTAGGAAAGGGCGCATTGGGGCGGGTAGTTGTTTGTTTTCGGTTTAATAATCGCCTGTCATCCTTATTTGGCGTCCGCGCAGCGAAGGACCTTATCACGCTTAGCGCAATTAATTACTGGAAACCGTTTGCCGGTGATAAGGTCCTTCGCTGCGCGGACGCCAGATAAGGATGACAGGCGGATGCTCGGAATGGCACCTACGTCTTCTTCTTTTTCAAAATCACCACTTCGCGGTACGCATTCCCAAGCTGGCTCACCACCGCATTCCACCGGCCGAACTGCGCGGGCTGGAGCAGCAGGTAGTTCACGTACACCTCCCGGTCCTGGATGATTTTGTCGCCCTGGCGCTCGTAGCTTACCTTGAAGCCGAGGGCGTCGCCCTGGGCCTGGGCGCTGGGCGGCAGGTAGCTCACCTCGTAGCCGGGGGGCACCAACAGCGCAGTACGGGTGTGGTCGGTGTGGGCAAACTCGTTGTAGCGCGGCAGCTTGCGGGTGAGGGAGTCGATGCGGTCGGTGGCGTAGGGGCGCTCCAGGCTCAGGTTGACGTACACCTCGTCGTCGACCTGCTGCACGTAGTCCTGCAGGCGGTAGTCGTAGCTGATGCGCAGGGGCTGGTCGCGGGCATCGAGGTTGGCAATGCGGTATTTGTCGACAAAGAACTTGTTGTTGCCGCGTTCCAGCAGGGCTTTCACGTACCGGGGCTCGTCGGTGCGGTCCAGCCCGTCGAGGCCGTAGCTCTGGGTAATTTTTGAGTAGCCGGCCAGGCTCAGCTGGCCGGTGCCGCGCAGGGCGGTGCCGTCCAGGGTGAGCACGGACGTGTCGTCGGTGCCGCTGCGGCCCTTGTCCATCGCCGGGATGTCGACCACGCGGCTGTGCTGCGGGTCCAGCGCCAACAGGCCTTCTTTGCCCTGAATCATGGCCGAGGGCATGCCGTAGGGCGTGTGCTTGCTGGTGGCGTCGAGGAAAACGTACCGGCCCGGCGCGGGCTCGTAGGTGGCAATCATGTGGTTGTCGACGCCGGGCGTGGCCAGCTCGGCGTATTTGTAGGGCAGGTCGCGGGTGCCCACCCAGGTCAGGTAGGCGGTTTTCACGCCGGCCAGGTGCAGCATTTCGTTGGTCAGGTTGGCCATGTCCTTGCAGTCGCCGTAGCGGCGGGCGTACACCAGCCCGGCATCGTGCGGAATAAAGCCGCGCAGGCCCTGCTCGAAGGCGATGTACTTCACGTTGTCCTGCACCCAGTAGTACACGCGGCGCACCTTTTCCTCCTCGGTGGGCGCGCCGGCTACCAGCGAATCGACGCCGTGCTGCAAAGCGGGGCTGGGCCGCCGGTCGATGCGGCGCACGAAGTCGGCGTACATGGTGTACAGCTCCGGCACGCCGGCCAGCAGCTTGCGGGTCTGGCCGCCCACGGGGGCTTCCTGCACAAAAAATACGATGTGCGGCAGGTAGTAGCTGCGCTCGGGGGCGTCGTCGTCGCGGGGCGGGCTGGGCAGGTTGTCGGCCGTCCAGCGGTAGACGACCTGGCCGCCTTTTTCCTCCTTGGTGTAGGCGATGGGCGTGTGCTCGGCGTGAAACGTCTTGTAGCCGATGACCACGCCCTTGGGCGCCGTGATGGTGAGCTCGGCGTGGCGCACGGGCACGTAGGAGCCCACAAAAAACGGGAGCACGAAACGCGCGTCCACGTGGCGCACGGTGTAGTCGGTGACGGTGCGGGCGCCGGGCGCGACGGCCGGAAAGGCGAAGGAAATCGAGCGGCTGTCGTCGAAAAAGATGCCCTCCTGCATCTCAAACTTGTCTTTGAAATCCGTCACCTTCACGGTTTTGAACTTCTCGCCGTTGGGCACCAGCGTGCGGGCTTCCAGCTTTTGCAGGCGGTTGAAGTGCGAGCTGAACACCCGGTCGTTGGCGTACACGCCCGACTGCTCGTCGAGGTGCAACATGTCGGCGTGGTGCCGGGCCAGCACCTGCACCGAGTCGTGGCGGATTTCCACGGTCAGGTCCTCGCGCAACTCCAGGTACACGGCTTTTTCGCCGGGAAACCGCTGCTTCATCGCTGCCAACAACTGGCTGCCGGGAGCCTGGGCGCCAGCCGCGCCGGCCAGCAGCAGCAGCGGCCACGCTAAAAATTGGCGGAACATAGAATAGGTAAGCAAGAAATAAGCAGCGCCCGGGCACGAGTCAAAGGCCTTGTCGCACGTATAAAATATCAACAGCCCGAAAGCCAGAATTGAAGGTAACACATTGCCGGCAACCAACTGGCACTAAAGCACCAAAGTCGCCCGCGGCACCTTTCCCAACACCGAATAAAAAGCGGCCCGCGGCGGCAATCGGCCCGGCTTATTTCGCCTTGGGTTTGCCGGGCCGGCGCGGCGCGGCCGGGTACACCGTCAGTTCTTGGTAGCCAAAAGTGGGGCCGGTTTCGCGGCGGTACTCCAGCGCGGACAGCTCGCCGAGCACGATTTCGGCGGTGGTGTACACCCGGCAGCCGTCGAGCAGATGCCCGCCGATGGTGCGGCCCGTGCTGTCCGCCACCGCCAGGTGCAGGTGCGAGCCGTTGGTGGAAAGCGTGCCCACCAGCGACACTATCTCGAAGTGCCCGCGGTATTCGGTGGGCCCTTCCTGGTTGGCCAGCCGCAGCGTGGCCACCGTGAGGCTGCCCACGCAGGTGAGCATGGTGCCCGCCCGCAGGTGGTGCGCCTGCACAAACGCCGTGAGCTGCTGCCGCAAATCGTCGCCGGGCCGCAGGCGCAGCGAGTACGTTTTCAGGGGCGAAGCATGGGAAGCGGGCACGGCAGCCGGGGTTTGGGCCAGGGCCGGAGGGGCCAGCAGGCTGAGGAACAAAGAGCGAAATAGCATTGCGTCAAAAAACGGCGCTACGGAAAGAAAGCAGGACGAAAAAGGCTGTCATGCTGAGCGCAGTCGAAGCATCTCGCTCGCGTCGTTCAACGATTGATATTACTACCACACGTGAGATGCTTCGACTGCGCTCAGCAGGACAGCCTTTTTCGTCATTCCGTCCGGCCCCTACTTGCTGAAGCGGACCGTGCCGTAGCGCACCTTGATGTTGACGTTGCCCGCGTTGCGGGCCGGCACCGCGCCGCCGAACACGCCCAGCACGTCGCTGGTCAGGGGGCCGTTTTCCTGCGAGAGCACCCGCACCAGGTTTTTGTCGACCAGCAACTGGCCTTGCTCGGTGCTCACGTCGAAGCGGAAGCCCGGCGCCTCGGCAAAACCCAGCCGGATGGTGCTGAAACCGCCGTCGAGGTTCACCTGGCGAAAATTGGCGCCCATGTCGCGCACCACAAAATCGGGGCAGTAGCGCACGGCCATGTCGAGGGCCTCGTCGAGCCGGTCAATGGTGAAGCGCGAGTAGCCCGACGAGCCGCGCAGGTTGCGCACCGTGCCCAGGGCCACGTCGCCGTACTTGCTGTGCACGGTCAGGTCCTGCACCGTGCCGATGTCCACGTCGGAGTTGTTGTTGCGCAGGTCCACGGTCACGCCTTCGTCGAGGCGCAGGCGGGCGTAGCTGGCGTCGATGCTGGCGCGGCCGGCGTAGGCAATGCTGCAGTCACCGTTGGCGATGCGCACCAAATTGCGCGGGCCGCCGAGGCGGCCGGTGCGCAGCGCGCCGTACTCCACGGCCAGCTCGGTGGGGCCGCTCACGTCGCCGGCCAGGGCCACTTCGCCAAAGCTGTTGTACACGCGCAGGGCCGTGGTGCGGGGCAGCCACACGGTGTAGTTCACCTCGTAGCGGCAGCCGCCGGCCCGCCCCCGCAGCGCCGGTCCAAACTGCGTACTGACGGCCACGCCGCCGGTGCGGGCATCGTAGTCGAGCCACTGCACGCCCAGCGCGTCGAGCACCTGCCGGGCGCCGGCGTCGGTTTCGGCGCGGGCCACCAGCTCGGCCTCCACCTTGATTTCGCGTTTGTTCCAAGGGTTGATTTGCACCCGGCCGTAGCGCGTGTCGAGCGAAAACGCCCGGCCGGCCTTGGGCACGGCGTAGCTGCGGCTCAGGCGGCGGCGCTGCTCTACCTGCAAAGCAGCCGCGTCCTGGCCGTCGGTTTGCGCGGGGTCCTGGCCAGGGTCCTGGCCGGCGGCGGGCCCTGCTTGCTCGGACCCGAAGACGGCGGCTTCGGCCCGGCGGGCTTCCGGCGTGAGCACGCGAATGGCCACGCCCGGGCCCACGGCTACCCACAAGCCGGGCTGGGCCATGCCCACACCTGGCGCGAGCACGCCCGCCACCGCCAGCAGCCAGCCGAAGGCACCTCGCCAGCCGGAAATGGTCGGCCGCTTCATCAGGGCTGGCGCCGGCTATCGGCCAGCACGTAGGCCCCGGCGGCGGGGTCGGGTTCGGCCGTGGTGCCCAGGTGCAGCTGCTGGTCGAGAATATCGAGGCGGATTTGCAGGTTGCGGTTCATGGCCGTGAGCACGGCTTCGGGCTGCGGGTGGTGCGGCAGGTCCATTTTGAGGACGCGGTAGCTCGAATCGAGCGACACCAGCTCGCGCTGCCAGTCCACGGCCATGCCTGCGGCGGCGGGGCCGGCCAGCTGGCGCAGGGCGTCCTGGCGGCGGGCCAGCTGGCTGGCGTAGTAGGTTTCCATGCCGCGCACGGCCCGCACCAGTTGGCTGTCGGCGCCGGTGGTGCGCTCGGCGGCGGTCAGGGCCTGCGTGCCGCCCAGGTACAGCGCCGCGTCGGTGGCATTGGCCGCCCCCGCCGAGGTTTGCAAGCTGGCCACCGCCGGCGGCGGGGGCACGAGGTGGTTGGCCCGCCAGGCTTCGCTGGCGCCGGCGGCAAATACCAGCAGGGCCAGGGCGGCGGCCACGCCGTAGCGCTGCAGCCAGCCCCCGCGGGCCGGGGCCGGCGCGGACGGCGCCGGGGCGGCCACCCGCATGACGGGCGCCCCGGGCGCCGCCGCGGGGCCGGCCAGCTGCTGCTCCAGGGCGGCCCACAGGTCGGGGCGCGGCTCGTGGGCATCGAAGTCGGCGCGGTGGCGTTCGACGAAATTTTCGAGGGAATGAGGCGTAGTGGGGTCCATGAATCAGTGGCGGCGCACGGTTCTTCCGGGTTCAAGAGGGGCCGCGGGGCTATCTGAAAACCGCGGCCGGGTGAAGTAGGATGAAGAGTAGTGAATGAAGTAATTGATTTCGGGTAAGTAATGTTAGCTCAGGCCGCGCTGGGCGGCCAGCTCGCGCAGGCGCACCCGGGCCCGGCTGTACTGCGACTTGGAAGTGGATTCGGTGATGCCGAGGATGCCGGCGATTTCGAGGTGGTCGTAGCCTTCGAGCAGGTACAGGCTCAGCACCACGCGGTAGCCGTCGGGCAGCTCCTGGATGCAGCGGCGCAGCACGTCGGCCCGGTAGTGGGCGGCGGCCTCGTCGTCGGGCGTGGGACCGGCGGCTTCGGCGGGCTCGTCGTGGTGCTGCTCGCCCAGCGGCACCAGCGCCAGCCGCCGCTGCCGCAGGCAGTTGATGCTTTTGTTGACGACGATGCGCTTCAGCCACGCCCCAAACGAGGAGTCGCCCTTGTAGCCGCTCAGCTCCCGAAAGGCGCTCAGAAACGACTCCTGCAGCACGTCCTCGGCCTCGGCGTAGTCGCCGGTGATGCGCAGGGCCGCGTTGAACATGGCCTTGGCGTAGCGCCGGTAGATTTCGGCCTGGGCCTGGCGGTCGTTCAGGCGGCAGCGCTCCACCAGCGGGGCGTTGATGTCGACGTAGGCGGAAATGGAAAGGGCTTCCATGTGCAGAAAAGTGGGGATGGGGCTTAAGCAAAGAAGAGACTGCGGCGCCGGGGGTACCGTTGCACCGGCAGGCACTTTTGTGTGTTCCGGGGCGTATCTTTAAGCAAGTAAAATAAGTTACGTTTGCCCGCGCCACCATGACCAAGTCCCAAGTTATTCATTCGTTGGCAGAGCTGCCCGAAGACTTCCACGCCGAACAACTCATCGAGCGCCTCAATGCGCTTCAAAAAATGGAAGAAGGGCTGGAGTAAGTGAAGCGCGGCGAGGTGGTGACGGTGGAGGAAGCAAAACAGCGCTTGGCCAAATGGCTGCACTGAGCCTTTCCCGTCGGGCTTCGGATGAGATGTACTAAGAAGCCGAACGGCTCGGCGCTTTCTCCCCGGCTTATGCCAAGGCGTTCATCGACGCTATTTTCACTAAAACAGACCTGTTGCGCCAGTTTCCCGAACTGGGCCGGACAGTCCCGGAGTACGGCGACCCAGCCGTGCGGGAGCTGTTCTACCGTCACTACCGCATTTTCTATTGGGTAGCGAAAGAGGACGCGGGAGTGAGCATTACTTCGGTTCAGTCAAGCCACTACCCCTTGCAGCCGCTCCGCTAACAAACAGGCCTCCTCGGGCTACCGAAGAGGCTTGTTTGCGGTTGGCATTCACGGCAAGCGAAAGCTCACGTCCTACTCCCTACACGTCGAACTTAATGCCCTGGGCCAGCGGCAGTTCGGTGGAATAGTTGATGGTATTGGTCTGCCGGCGCATGTACACCTTCCAGGCGTCGGAGCCGGACTCGCGGCCGCCGCCGGTTTCTTTCTCGCCGCCGAAGGCGCCGCCGATTTCGGCCCCGCTTGTGCCGATGTTCACGTTGGCGATGCCGCAGTCGGAGCCGCTGGCCGCCAGGAAGGCTTCGGCCTCGCGCATGTTCAGGGTGAAGATGCTGCTGGAGAGGCCCTGGCGCACGTCGTTCTGCAAATCGATGGCGTGTTGCACCGCGCCGCTGTACTTGATGAGGTAGAGAATGGGCGCGAAAGTTTCTTCCTGCACCGTGTGGTAGTGGTTTTCGACCTCAACCAGCGCGGGCTGCACGTAATGGCCGCCGTGCAGCTCGGCGCCGCTCAGCACCTGGCCGCCGGTGAGCAGGCGGCCGCCTTCGGCCTGCACGTTCGCCAGGGCGTCTTCGAACATTTTCACGGCGGCGCCGTCGATGAGCGGGCCGACCAGGGTGCCTTCCTGCAACGGATGGCCGATGGGCAGCTTGGGATAAATGGCGAGCAGGCGGGTTTTCACTTCCTCAAACACGCTCTCCTCGATGATGACGCGGCGGGTGCTGGTGCAGCGCTGGCCGGCCGTGCCCACCGCCCCGAACACGATGGCCCGGATGGCGATGTCGAGGTCGGCGTTTTGGGTGACGATGATGGCGTTGTTGCCGCCGAGTTCCAACAAGGCGCGGCCCAGGCGGGCGCCCACCACCTCGCCCACTTTGCGGCCCATGCGGGTGCTGCCCGTGGCCGATACCAGCGGCACGCGCCGGTCGGCGGCCAGGGCCGCCCCGATGTCGGCGCCGCCGATAATCAGGTTGAAGACGCCTTCGGGGACGTTGTTTTCGGCCAATACGTCCCGGATGATGTGCTGCACGGCCACGCCGGTAAGGGGCGTTTTCTCGGAGGGCTTCCAGATGCTGACGTCGCCGCACACGGCGGCCAGCATGGCGTTCCAGCTCCACACCGCCACCGGGAAGTTGAAGGCCGAAATGATGCCCACAATGCCCAGGGGCTGGTACTGGTCGTACATGCGGTGCGCGGGGCGCTCCGAGTGCATGGTGAAGCCGTGCAGCTGCCGGCTCAGGCCCACGGCAAAGTCGCAGATGTCAATCATCTCCTGCACCTCGCCCAAGCCTTCCTGCAGGATTTTGCCCATTTCGTAGCTCACCAGCTTGCCCAAGGGCTCCTTGTATTCGCGCAGCTTGTTGCCAATCTGCCGCACAATTTCGCCGCGCTTGGGCGCCGGCACCAGGCGCCAGGTGGCGAAGGCGGCCTGCGCGGTGCGCACCACGGCGTCGTAGTCGTCGGGGGTGGCAAAGGCCACGCTGGCGATGCGGCGGCCGTCGGCCGGGGCCACCACGGTGCGGCGCTCGCCGCCCGCCCCGCCCCACTGCCGACCGGTGCTGTAGGCCGCGTTTTCGGATTGGATGCCGAGCAGCCGGAGCACGTCCTGGATGCCGTGGGGGTCGTCGTGCGGGTGCGCGACGGTCACGTCGGGCGCGGTGGCTTCTTCGAGGGCTTGCTTCATGAAAAACGGGGGTGGGAAAGCGGGTGGAATACGTAGCCGCAAAGGTAACAGGGCCGCCCCAACCTGTTTCCGCTTTGGGCGGACGCGGGGCTCACGGCAAAAGCCGCCCCAGAACTGCCCACGCCAGGTGTAGGAGGCGTGCCGGAGCAGCGCGGGGGCCGGGGCAGTTGGGAGCCGTTCACGAGGCGGTGCCGGCCTCCCAGGCTGGCCATTTCGGTGTGGATTGCAACGGGTTTGGAACTCCTCAGGGCCTTGCAAGCGCCGTGAACCCTGACGCTGTGCTTGCCATATATGTTGGCGCCGGGGCGCAGCCTTCCCAACCGGACCGTGGCCGTGGGCGGCATCATGGGGGCTCCACCACCGCGCCGCGCGCAGTGCTGAGCCGTAACAAAGCCGTATAATGCAGTAGCCGCGACACCACCGGCAAGCACGCGGCGGGCGGGCTAGTCGGCGGGCGGCAGCAGGCCGGCCCGCTCCTGCTGGGCGTGCAGCCAAGCCATGGCTTCGGCCTCCTCGTCAAAAAACAGGGGATACGAGTCCAGGGTGGCGGCGTGGCGCAGGTGCAGCTCCATTTCAGCGCTTTCGGCGGCCAGGCGCTGGTGCGGCCCGGCCAGGTAAGCCGTGAACAGGGGCCCGTTCAGGGTGGCGACCAGTTGGGGCGAAAACTGGTCGCGGAACCATTCGTTCAGGTCGGGGCCAGCCAGCGGGCGGCGGCGCAAGTCCAGCAGCCAGAAGCGGCAGTTGCCGTGGGCCTGAGCGGCGGCCAGCATGGCTTTGTAGGTGGCTTGCAGTTCGGGCGGCGGCAGGACCAATAACCAGCGGCCCACAAGTACACCCAAATCGGCACGGTACTCCAGAGAAAAAGCAGCGGTGGAAGAAGGTAGCAAAGGACAGGAAAAGAGCCAAAATGCTCCCTAGTACGACAACCCGCGCCCCGAGGTTAGGTGAGGGCCCACCCAACCCAAGGGCCCGGGCCCGGGCCCGGCCGCGCCGGGCGCTTCATGCCTTCGCCTTGCGGGCGCCGGGCGCGTGCTACAGCTGCCCCATGTGCGTGAACACGTCAAGGTTGTCGCACCGAATGTTGCGCACCTCCTCGTCCGAAGGCTGCCGGAACTTGGTTTGAAAGTCCTGGTAATAGGTCACGAACACGGCCAGCTCGGGCACGCGGTTTTCGTAGGGCACCAGGTTCTCGAGCACTTCGTTGAAAAAGTACGGGCTGTGGGTGGTCACGAACACCTGGTTGTGCGGCTGGGTAGTCACCCGCTCGGCCAGTTGCGCCACGTAGGCCGGGTACGAGTGCGCTTCGGGCTCCTCCAGCAGCACCACCGACTGGCGGTTCGATTCCAACGCGGCCAAATAAAACCCGAAACGCTGCAAGGTTTCGCCGCTGCTCGAATACGGGTAGCTGATGCTCAGGCCGTCGAGCTCCTTCATCACTTCGAAGCAGCCCGCATCGGGCCGCACCCGCAGTCGCAGGCTGTGCTCGGCAAAAAGGGTGGTAAATTCGTGGCGCAGCGCGGCGCGGCCTTCCAGCACCTGCACCAGGTTGCGGCCGTGGGGCGGGTGCAGCACGGCCTCGGGGCAGCGCAGGGCCCCGCCCGCGTCGCGCTTGAACTGATAATACCGCACCGGGCCGGGTCGCCAGCCCGCCGGTGCGTTCAGGAAGCGCCCGGCGGCGCCCGGCCGGTCCACCACCCCGTGCCGGTCCAGCTCGGTGTAGAAGTAGCCGGGCTCGGGCAGGGGGCCGGCGCAGCCCAGGTAGCCGTAGAGGCGGTCGAGCAGCAGGCCGTCGGCGGCGGTGCGGGCCTTGCCGCGGGCCTCCAGCAGGGGCAGGCCCAACTGCACCCGCAGCAACCGGTACGCGGCCTGGCTGAACACCCCGTACTGGTAGCGCTTGCGGCCGGCCGAATGGCCCAGCAGGCACACGTCGCGGTCGGTTTCCACCCGCACGGGGCTCTCGGTGCAGTTGTCGTGGAACAGCTGCGGCGGCTTCTGGTAGCGAATGAGGCCGCGCATGAATTTTTTCCGGTGCTCGAAGGCAAACCCGCCCACCAAACTCAGGGCTTCCAGCAGCGTCGACTTGCCCACGTTGGGGCTGCCGATGACGAGGTTGACGCGCCGCGGGTGCAACACAGCGTCGCGGATGGACTTGAAATTTTGGATGTACAGGGTATTGACAACGTTCTCCAGGAAAAAGGCTATATCAAGCAGAACCGGTTCCCGTTACACCTCCCTCGTGCGGTTCCCGCCCCGAGACTGAAAACACGCAAGGGTTCGATAAAAAAAATTAAAATAACCTTGATGAGTACAAAAAAATATTATGACTTTTGTCGAATTCGCCCGCTTGTTATACCTTTTTTCCCAACCGCAGACAATAAAAAAGCCCCTGCCGGGGCGGCAGGGGCTTTCATGAGGGAAGCGAGGAGCTACTCCTGCCCGATGGGATAATATGCTTTGCGGCCGTCGGGGTACACGCCTTCAACCAGCGCGCCCGAGCTGTTGCGGGCCTCGTCGAGGAAGGCCTTCACGTCGGCAGGCTTGGTCACCACGTTCTTGTCGATGCGCGTGATGATGAAGCCGTCGGCCATCCCGGTTTCGCGGAAGTTGCTGCCCTTGATGCCCGATATTTTGGCCCCGCCCGACAGGCCCAGCGCGTTTTGCTCGCGGGCCGGCACCGGCGAAATCGTCGCGCCCTCGTAAGTGATGGGCGCCGAAGCGGGCTCCTCGCGCACCACGGCGGTGGTGCCGGTGGCGTTGCGCAGCACGGCCTCGGCCGTGCCCGTGGTGCCGCCGCGCAGGTACACCACCTTGATGCGGTCGCCGGGGCGGAAGCGGGCCACCTGCTCCTGCAACTGCGAGGAGGTGTTCACGGCCACGCCGTTGATTTGGGTGATGATGTCGCCCATGCGCAGGCCGGCCGAGGCGGCGGCGCTGTTGGCGCTCAAGCCCTGCACGTACACGCCGTTCAGGGTGTTCAGCTTTTTCTCGGAGGCCAGCTTGGCGTCGACTTCCTGAATCTGCACGCCGAGCAGGGCGCGCTGCACCACCTTGTACTTCAGCAGGTCGTCGACCACCTTGCTGGCCAGCGAGCTGGGGATGGCGAAGGAATAGCCCTCGTAGCTGCCCGTGTGCGAGGCAATGGCCGAGTTGATGCCAATCAGGTCGCCGTTGAGGTTGACGAGGGCACCGCCCGAGTTGCCGGGGTTCACCACGGCGTCGGTCTGGATGAACGACTCCAGGCCCATGTTGTCCTTGCGCTGCAGGATGCCGATGTTCCGGCCCTTGGCCGAAATAATGCCGGCCGTCACGGTCGAGTTCAGGTTGAAGGGGTTGCCCACGGCCAGCACCCACTGCCCCACCTTCACGTCGTCGGAGTTGCCGTACTTCACGAAGGGCAGGTTATCGGCCTTCACCTTCAGCACGGCCAGGTCGGTGTTGGGGTCGGCCCCCACCAGCTCGGCCGCGAACTTGCGCTTGTCGTCCATCACCACCTCAATTTTTGAGGCTTTTTCGATGACGTGGTTGTTGGTCACGATGTAGCCGTTGGCGGCGATAATCACGCCCGAGCCCGAGCCCTGGCCGCCGCCCTGCGGCTGCTGCCCGTGAAACTGGTCGAGCTGGTCGCCGAAAAACTGGCGCAGGAAGGGGTCCATTTGCTGCTGGCGCTGGTCGGCGGGCGCGGCGGCGTACTCGGTCATCACGTGCACCACGGCCGGCGTCACGGCGGCGGCGGCGGCCACGAAGTTCAGGGCCTCGGGCACGGCGTAGGGCGAGCTGCGCATCTCGGACGTGTAACGCACCTGGGGGTCGGCGGCCACGGCCTGGGGCGCCACGGGGGCGGGCTCCAGCAGCTTGTAGCCCCCCACGGCCACGCCGCCGCCCAAAATGGCGGAACCGAGCAGGCCGAGCATCATTTGTTTTGCTTGCATGGGGTTGGAAAAGGAGAAGGTGAAATACGGTGAATAAAGAGCCTAATTTAAAAACCCACGGGTGAATACCGCGTGAGCCGCGCCATTTTTTTCGGGCAACGTGGGAAAGATTCGCTTTCGTGCCTTCGGGTTGCTCGCCCGCGAAAACGGATTGTGCGCACCGCCAAGCCATCAACAAAACCGGCGCCAAAAAAGGCACCCCACGGGGTGCCTTTTTTTCAGAACCGGCCCGCGTTAGCGGATTTCAATGTGTTGCTTGGTCACTTTTTCGGTGTCGAAGGGCAACGTGACGCGCAAGATGCCGTCGGCCAGTTCGGCCCCGATGGCCTTCACGTTCACCGTGTCGGGCAAGCGGAAGGTGCGGCGGAAGGCCCCGTACGCCGTTTCGATGCAGCGAAAGGCGGGCGCAGCCGGCATTTCGGGCGCCCCCACGGCGGGGGTGTTGTCGGCCGGGGCCTCGGTGGCACTGGCGGCCGCTTCTTTGGCCGCGGCGGCCGGGTGGGGGCGTTCGCCGGAAATCACCAACTGGCCGTCGAGGAAGTCGAGGTGCAGGGCTTCTTTTTTGAAGCCGGGCAGGGCGAGGTGTAGTTCGAAGCCGGTAGCCGTTTCCAGCACATCGGCGGCGGGGGTGAAGGCAGTGGCCGGCCGGGCGGGGCTCGGGTCGCGCAGCATGTCGGCGAGCATGGCGCTCAGGGCGCGGCTGGGTTGCAGGGAAGGACGGGGGTTATACAGCAAAGTTGCCATGGGTTGGGCAGGGAAAATGAAAGGTGAACGAATGCATTCTGCCGCGGGGCGGCCTGCTTCCTTGCCTTAAAATCCGTACCAACCGCCGCACCCTATTTAATTACGACATTTTGTCTTTTCTCAACCCCTCGGCCGAATGAAACACCAGCCGCACTCCGACACTTTACTTGCTTGTGGGCTCCCAACGCTGTTCTCGCCGCCGAAACCTCGCCGCCATTCTGTCATCACGGCCCCTACGGCTAGTGTTGCGTGGGCAGCTGCCGGCGCTCAAACACCGTCTTGCCGGCAAACAGCGTGAAGCGGGCGTCCAGCCCCACCACCGGCGTCACCAGGTTGAGCCGCCCCCCGTCGGCGGGCGCCCCGCTGAGGGGACTGTACGAGCCGAGGGCGAAGTAATACGCCGTGGCGTAAGCAAACCAGGGCGTGAAATCGAAATGGTCGCCCACCCGGCAGCCCACTTCGCCGCGCAGGTTGGTGAACTGGATGGTGCGCTCATCGCCGGCGTAAGGGTCTTTTTGAAAGCGAACGTGGGCAGTGGCCTCGTAGCTCAGGCGCGGGCGCAGCGCCACGCCGCCGGTGCCCAGCGGCAGTAGTTTTTCCAGGTCGACGCGCAGGCTGGCGTAGTTCCGGCCCTCCCCTTCCACCCGGCCGCCGTTGCCAAACGGAGCGAAGCGGGAGGCGCTCAGGCGCTGCCCGAACGTGAGGGGGCCCAGGGGGCTGCGGTGGCGCAGCAACACTTCCGGCATGGCGTACTGAAATCCACTGGCCGAAGCGACCTGCAAGCGGGCGCCGCCGCTCCAGTGGTCGTTCCAGAAATGCTCGTACGCCACGCCCGCCGCCCGCTGGTCGAACCCCAGCAACCGGTCGGGCCGGTAGTACGTGGAGTTGTTGTAAGCCGGCACGTTTTCGCCGTGCAGCGACACGAGTAGGTAATCCCCGTTTTTTAGGGCCAGCTCGGCCTGGAGTTCGGCCCACAGCTGGTACTCCTGCACCACGCGGCGGGTTTGGGCGGCGGCGGGAAGAGCGGCCGAGGCGGCCAGCAGAATCAGGCAGGCAAGGAGTCGTTTCATGGTGCAAAGTAAAGCGGGCGGCTTGCGGGGCTACTCGCCGGCCAGTTCTTTAATGGTCAGCCAGGCCATCAGGCCCGGGCCGGTGGCCAGGGCTTGCTCGTCGATATCAAAGGTGGGCGTGTGGACGGAGGAAGCAAAACGGCCGTCGGCGTGCCGGGTGCCCAGGCGGTAGAAGCAGGCCGGGGCGGCCTGCGAGAAGTAGGCAAAGTCCTCGGCGGCCATCCACTGGTCGAGCTCCACCACGTTTTCGGGGCCCAGGTATTCTTCGGCGGCGGCCTTCACGCGGGCGGTGAGGGCGGGCTCGTTTTCGAGGTAGGGGTAGCCGCGGCGGATTTCCAGCTCGCACACCGCGCCCATGCTGTCGGCCAGCCCTTCGCAGAGGCGGCGCAGGTGCTGGTGGGCCTCGTTGCGCCATTCCTCGTTGAGGGTGCGGAAGGTGCCTTCGAGGTACACCTCGTTGGGGATGACGTTGGTGGCGCCGTTGGCGATGACCTTGCCGAAGCTCAGCACCGAGGGCAGCTTGGGGTTGGCGCGGCGGCTCACAATCTGCTGCGCGGCCACGATGATATGGGCGGCCACCAGCACGGGGTCAAGGTTCATTTCGGGCATGGCGCCGTGGCCGCCTTTGCCGCGCACGGTCAGGTAGAGCTCGTCGGTGCTGGCCATGTAGCGGCCGGCGCGCACCCCAATCTTACCGGCCGGCAGGTGCGGAAACACGTGCTGGCCCAGCACGCTGGCTGGCTTTGGGTTCTCGAGTACGCCCTCCTTTATCATGAGCGACGCCCCGCCCGGCAGCCGCTCCTCGCCCGGCTGAAACATGAGCTTGATGCTGCCCTGGAATTCGCCCTTCAGCTCGTTCAGGATGCGGGCCGCGCCCAGCAGCGAGGCCGTGTGCACGTCGTGGCCGCAGGCATGCATCACGCCGGGGGCGGTCGATTTGTAGGGCACGTCGTTGGCTTCCGTGATGGGCAGCGCGTCCATGTCGGCGCGCAGGGCCACGGTGGGGCCGCCGGGCCGGCCCTCGATGAGGGCCACCACGCCGGTGTGGGCAATGGGCTGCGGGCGCAGGCCCAGCTTCTCCAGCTCCCGCGTGACGAAGGCGGCCGTGTTGGTTTCGGCAAACGACAGCTCGGGGTGGGCGTGCAGGTGGCGGCGCAGGGCCACGGTGTCGGCGGCGTGCGCGGCGGCGAGGCGCTGGATTTGGGGAAGGAGGTCGGGCAGGGGCATGGGAACGGACTGATTAACGGTTGTCATCCTGAGCAGCGCGAAGGACCTTCTCACGCCTGCATGGGCATTATTTACGGCAACTTGTTCTGCGGCGATGAGGTCCTTCGTCTCTGCTTCAAGCGCAGAATACTCAGGATGACAGACCCGGCCCCTATCCCCTGTCATTCCGCTCTTTACGGGTTCTTGTTCAGCAGCACCTGGGTGGCCTCCAGCTCCAGCTTGGGGGCGAGGCCGCGCAGGCGGGCCAGCCCCCGGGCGGCGTCGAGCTTGGTGAGGTAATCGCCGATGTAGAGCCGGTACACGGGGGCCTTGAAGGTGAGGTAGTCGGTTTCGTCGGGGTAGCGGCCGATGATGGCCCGGCGGATGGCCATGGCCCGGTCGCGCTCGATGCCCAGGTACACCAGCACGCGGTAACCCTGGGTGTACTTCACGTTCTGATTGGTGTAGGCCTGGTCGCGCAGGCGCTGCTCCAGCGGGGCGTTTACCTGGTTGGTGGGCGGCACGGCGGTTTTGGCCGGGGCCAAAGCCGCCCCGGCCGCAACGGGGGCGGGCCTGGGGGCGGCCACCACGGGGCGGTACTTGCTCACGTCCTCGGCGGGCAGGGCCGGGGCGGGCACGCCCGGCTTTTTGAGGGTGGTATCGGGCGGGGCGCTGGCGCGCGGGGCCTGGGAGGCCGTGCCGGCGCAGGCCGCCAGCACCAGCAGCGGGAGGACCGGCAACATCTTAAGCAGCGGGGTTTTCATCGGTTTCAGCCAGCAAGGCCACGCTATTGGACGAGCCGAGGCGGTCGGCGCCGGCCGCCACCAGCGCCAGCGCGGCGGCGCGGGTGCGGATGCCGCCGGCCGCCTTGATGCGCACGGTGGCGGGCAGCACCCGGCGCAGCAGCTCGATGTCGGCCACCGAGGCGCCGCGGCTGGCGAAGCCGGTGGAGGTTTTCACGAAGTCGGCCTCGCCGGCCACGCACAGGGCGGCGGCCAGCTCGATTTCGGCTTCCGAGAGCAAAGCGGTTTCGATGATGACCTTGAGCAGGGCCTGGTGCACGTGGCAGAGGTCGGCCAAGTCGAGGATTTCGGCCTGCACGGCGTCGGCCTTGCCCGATTTTAGGGCCGAGACGTTGAGCACCAGGTCCAGCTCCGTGGCGCCGTCATACAGGGCCACTTCGGCTTCTTTGAACTTGACGGCCGCGGCCGAATACCCCAGCGGAAACCCCACCACGGTGCCCACGGCCACGCCCGTGCCGGCCAGTTGGCCCGCGGCCAGGGCCACGTAGCACGGCGGCACGCACACGCTGGCGAAGCCGTGGGCGGCGGCCTCGGCGCACAGCTGCACGAGTTGGGCCTCGGTGCAGTCGGGGCGCAGCAGGGTGTGGTCGAGGCGGGCGGCGAGGGTCATGCGGGCAAAGGTAGGGCCGGATGCGGCCCTCCCCTACTCCACCACCAGCCGCCGGGTGGCGGCGCCGCCGCCCGCGGCCACGCGCAGGGCGTAGACGCCGGGGGCCAGGCCGGTCAGGTCCAGCTCGGTGCGGGCGTTGGTGGGAACCGTCCGGGTGCGCACGGCCCGGCCCAGGGCGTCGAGAACGGTGAGCGTGGCCGTGGCCGCGCCGGCAGTGGCGGGCACTTCCACGGTCGCGCGGCCGTGGGCGGGGCTGGGGAAAACGGTTGCCCCGGCCGCCGCGCGGGGTGAGGCGGTAGCGGTGAGGGTCGCATCCACGACGGAGACGACGTAGGAGGCGTAAAGGCCGGCGTTGGCGAGCGTGAAGCTCCCGAAGCCGCCCGTCGCGCCGTTGAAAAAGCCGGCCACGTACACCCGGTTGCCCCGCGAGGTCATGGCGTAGGCCCCCATGTACCCTGGGCCCGTGGCCTGCTGGGCCCAACTCACCGTGCTGGTGGGGCCCGCGTCCACGAGCTTGGCCAGGTACAAATCGGAGTACGTGCCGCCCCGCGTGAGCAGCGTGTTGCCACACACGAGGGTGCCGCTGTAGAAGAGGCCCGCCACAAACAGGCTCGTCCCGCTCGCTTCCAGCCCGTAGGCCCGGTCGTCGTCGCGGCCCCCGGCCTGCTGGGCCCAGCCGAGGCGGCCGGTGGGGCCCGCGTCGACGAGCTTAGCCACAAACACGTCGCTGATGACCGTGCCGTTGCCGGGCCCGTTGGCGCTGACCAGCGCGGTGCCGCCCCAGTCGAAGGTTGCCCCGGAAAAATTGCCGGCCACGTACAAGTTGTTGCCGCTCCGGGCCAGGGCCGCCGGCCGGTCGTAGCCGTTGCCGCCCCCCTGCACCGCCCAGGTCCAGTTGCCGGCCCCCCCGGCGTCGGTGAGCTTGGCCACAAACAAGTCGCTGGTGAACTGGGAAGTGTTGGCGGTCGTGAGCGTGCTGGGGCCGAAGGCCGCCGTGCCGGTGAACACGCCCGTCACGTACACGTTCGGGCCGCTCACCTGGAGGGCGGTGGCTTCGTCGTAGCCGCTGCTGCCGGCGCGCTGCAGCCAGTCGAACTGCGGCACGGGGCCCGCATCGGTGAGCTTGGCCACGAACACGTCGTAGTTCCCGGCCCCGGTGGCGAGGGCCAGGGGGCCAAAACTGACGCTGGCCGCCCCGAAGTAGCCGGCTACGTAGAGGCGGTTGCCCTCCCGGGCCAGGGCATTCACGCCGTCGTTGCCCGGGCTCTCCACTTTGTAGGCCCAGGCAAAATCGGCCCCGGCCCCGGTCTCGACCACCTTGGCCACGAACCCGGCCCCGTTGTCCCCGGTCAGCGTGATGGCCCCGAACGCCATGCTGGCGGCCCCCGTGCTGGCGCTGGTGAACTTGCCCCCGATGTAAACGTCCGTCCCGTTCACGGCGATGGCCGGGGCTTCCTCAAACCCCGCCCCTCCGGCCGACACCGCCCACACAAAGCTGCTAGTGGCCGCGCTCCATTTGGCCACAAACACGTCCCGAAAGCCCAGGCTGGTGAACGTGCTGCCCCCCACGGTGACCGTGCCGATAAACGTCCCCGTGACGTACACGTTGTTGGCCGCGTCGGTGGTGGTGGCCTGCACGCCAATGCCGCTGTTGCCGGTGGAGCCAAGGAGCAGGTTGCTTTGCCAGGCCGGGGCCTGGGCCCCGGCCCCCCGGGCCGCCAGCAGCAGGCCGGCAAGTAGTAACAGAGCGCGCACGCCCATTTGCAGCGAATGCAAGGGTTTCATCAGAACGGGAAGAATGGGGGCGGGGCGCCAACGGGCCCCGCGGCCATAAAACTACGGCCGGCCGGGCCGGGCAGCCAAACGCCCCCCCGGCCCGGCCGGGGGGGCGCGGCCACGGGGCGCGGGCCGGCCCCGCCCCTACTGCACAATGCGGCTTTTCACGGCCGAGTACTGCGGCTCGGTGGTGGAGCCGGTGAGGCCGGCCGCCTTCACAAACACCTTGGCGCCCGACTCGAAGGGGCCCAGGGCGCGCTCGCGGCCGCCGCCCACGGCCACCAGCCAATTGTCTTCGGGCAGCTTGCCGTCGAGCGAGTAGCGAATCAGGTTCTGGGTGACACCGGCGGGACGCCGGAGCTTCACAAGCAGGTAGCCGGCGGCGCTGTCCACGAGGTCGAAGTCCATCACGCTGGCCGGCGCGGGGGCCACGCTGGCGAGCGTGCCCGTGGCGCTGGCCAGGGTGAGGCCTGAGGAGAGCAGGGCCGGCTCGTCGCCGGGGTAGTCCAGGTTCAGGCGCTTGCCCAGGCGGCCCAGCTCGGTGGCGGTGGCCGCGCGCAGCAGGTCGCGCTGGGCGGTTTGGGCTGGCGTGGGGTGGTCGGTGGCGGCCACGTCGGCGTCGAGGGCGGCCACGGCGGCGGCCAGGTTTTTCACTAGGTCGGCGCCCTTGGTGAGGAAGGGGCTGGCTGTGGTCTGGCGGATGGCGGCGTGGGCGAAGGGCGCCACGGCGTCATAGGCCAAGTCTTTGTAGTCTTCGATGAGCTTGGATTTACGCATGAGTAGTTGAAAAAAGGGTGAGCGCCAAATGTAGGCGCACCAGAACCAAACGCAGCATCAAATACTTGATTTCCAATTATTAGACTACGCAACCACGGCCTCCACCCCGCCTAACCCGACCCCTTCGTTCCCGATAGGAAACCACTAATTGGCCTTCGGGAAAACCCTTTCCCCCACCGGGGACAAGCTGTTCCCCATCGGGAACAAGCCTTTTTGCCCCAGAAACGGCTTGTTCCCGATGGGGAACAAGGCATTGCCAGGGCGAAACCGGTTGTCCCCGATGGGGAAAAGGCCGTCCCCCACGGGGGACAATCGGTTTCCCCTTGAAACATGATAATTCCCAACGGGAGACAAGCAGTTTCCGCCCGGCAACTGACTGGTCCCTTCTCCACTCCACCACCAGCCGGCGGGTGGCGGCGCTGGCCCCGGCCGTCACGCGCAGGGCGTAGAGGCCCGTCGTTTTTGCCCGTACTTTTGGGCAAAGCCTTTTGCCATGGAAAATGCCATCAAGTTTCTGCGCATCCAGAATTTCAAGTCCATCAAGGACGTGACGCTGCACCCGCGCCGCGTGAACCTGATTATCGGCGAGCCGAACGTGGGCAAGTCGAACCTGCTCGAAGCCATGAGCCTGCTGGGTGGCATCACCTACGAACAGACCGAGAAATTCATGGGCAGCTTCATCCGCTACGAGGAGCCGCGGCAGCTGTTTTATGATAACCTGGTGGCGAATACAATTAAGGTGGAGACGGATAAGGATGTGGCGGTACTGCTATTTGAGAAGAAGAGTGGAAAATTCGAATACCTATTTTGTGATGAGAGGCTGTACAGAGAATTACTTGAACGTTTTCCTCCTACATCCAGCAACAGAACCACTTTATCAGGCCATGCCAGTGTATTACCCAAGATTCCTCTTGAGCAAATAAAAAGGGAAATGCATGACGGATTTGCTGCTAGTAACATCCTCTACACAACATTCGATAAAGCAAGCTTTTCCAGCGTTAAGGTCAAATCAGATTTTGACGATTTTGGGACTAATCTTGACGTAGGTCCTTTCCCACGCAATTACATATTTGCTAAAAGCACTTCTATCAACCAAGACAAAGGTGAAACATCTTTGAGCCCGCCCAATGGCAACAATCTAATCGAAATCATTCAATCTCACTCTCTATTACGAACAGAAGTTGGCAAGATGTTCGAGCGTTACGGGCAGAGGCTTCAGCTTCGGATGGATGAGCGCCGCCTCGAAATCATCAAGGACCAGGACGGCGTTACCTACTCCTACCCCTACTCCAGCGTAGCCGATACCCTGCAACGCATCATCTTCTACCTGGCCGCGATTGAGAGCAACGACGACGCCGTACTGCTGTTCGAAGAGCCCGAGGCCCACTCCTTCCCGGAGTATGTGTCCAGGCTAGGCCAGCGCATTGTGGAGAGCCGCAACAACCAGTTTTTCATTGATACGCACAGCCCCTACCTCGTTGATGGAATCATTGAAGACATGCTGACCGACGACGCGCAAGCCGGTGAGTTGGCCATTTTCGCCGCGTACTACGAGGACCACCAGACCAAAATCCACCAGCTCAGCGACGAGGAAATTCGCAGCATTCGGGCGGATAGCATTGATGTCTTCTACAACATGGAGCGATTCACCACCGGCCGCGTCGATGCCTGAAAAAGTCATGTTCGTGCCCGAATGCTACGTTGACACGGCCCTTACGCAAGTGTTGCTGGCAGACCGACTGACGTTCATCAACCACCAGAAAACCATTTCGAAGGTGGCACGCGTGTTTCAGGACCAAGCCGCGCTGAATAATGGTCCGCGCTTCATCGTCGGGTTGGTTGACAACGACAAGAAGCTGGGCCAGGTAAAATACCTAAGCCAGTTCACCCGCCTGTTCCAAGAGCGTTCTGGACCCGACTGCCGCTATTCCATTTACCAACACCCGGCAGCGGCTTCGCACTTCGTCATCATCCTTAATCCCGCCTGCGACACTTGGATTTTTGAAGCCGCGCAGGCCGCAGGCTTGGATGTGGCCAGCTTTGGCTTACCTACCGCCCTAACCGGGTTTCTGGAAATTACCAAAAAATCAACCGCCGTGAAAAACCCATCACTACGGCGCCTGCTGCAAGCCATCAGGCAGGCGCAGCCGCCCGCCTACCGGGAGTTGGCCGGCTTCGTGGCCGAGGTGATGGACGAGAACAGCAGGCTCTGGCGGCTGCCTTGACCAAATAGAAAAGGCGGCCTCCTTGTGGGAAGCCGCCTTTTTTTATTCGGGGTTGACGGTGGTTAGTCCACCAGCACGCAGCGGTGGCTGAGCACGTCCTGCTCCACGGTTTTGTACTTCACGTCGCGCAGCACGCGGCCGTCCATGTACTGCACGCTCACCTTGTCGTTGCGGTTGGCCACTTTCTGGCTGCGCACGGGCACCTGCTTCACGGCGGGCTGGTGGTCGTTGGCCGGGCCCATGTCCTCGGGGCCGGCGCCGAGGGAGTGGAGCATGTCCTCGTGCTCGATGGTGAGCCGGGGGGCGTGGGCCTCGTCCTCGAGGTAGTACTCGGGCTCGGCGTTGGTGCCCACGGCGCCCTGCTGCACCGGCACGTCGGCGTGGAAGAGGAAGGCCGCCGTCTCCTCGTTCACCCGCCCAATCATGCGCTTGAACAGCTCGAAGCTCTCGAACTTGTACACCAGCAGCGGGTCCTTCTGCTCGTACACCGCGTTTTGCACCACCTGCTTGAGGTCGTCCATCTGGCGCAGGTGCTGGGTCCAGGCCGTGTCGATGACCGAGAGCACCACCACCTTCTCCATCTGGCGCAGGATGTCGTGGCCGCCGGTGGCCTGGGCGCGCTTCAGGTTGGCAATGGCCTGCACCTGCTTCTTGCCGTCGGTGAAGGGCACGGCGATGTTTTCGTAGGGCGCGTTTTGGGCCAGCAGGTCGTTCACCAGCGGCAGGGCGTTGGTGGCGATGTGCTCGTTCTTGCTCTGGAAGTAGCCCAGGGCCTCGTCGTACAGCTTCTGGGTGAGCTGGGCCACCTGCAAAGTGGCCAGGTCGCTGGCGGCCAGTTGCGTGTCGTAGCCAAACACCTTGATGACGGCCAGCTTGAAATCCTCGAAATCGCCCGTGATTTTGTGGCCCGCGGCGATGTCCTCGCTCACGTCGTAAATCATGTTCAGGATGTCGACCTCCATGCGGTCGCCGTGCAGGGCGTTGCGGCGGCGCTTGTACACCACCTCGCGCTGGGCGTTCATCACGTCGTCGTACTCGAGCAGGCGCTTCCGCGTGCCAAAGTTGTTTTCCTCCACCTTCTTCTGGGCCCGCTCGATGGAGTTGGTAATCATCGAATGCTGGATGACTTCGCCCTCTTCCATGCCCATGCGGTCCATCAGCTTGGCAATCCGGTCGGAGCCGAACAGGCGCATCAGGTTGTCCTCCAGGCTCACGAAGAACTGCGAGGTGCCGGGGTCGCCCTGGCGGCCGGCGCGGCCCCGCAGCTGGCGGTCCACGCGGCGCGATTCGTGGCGCTCGGTGCCGATGATGGCCAGGCCGCCGGAGTCTTTGGACGTTTCGCGCAGCTTGATGTCGGTGCCGCGGCCGGCCATGTTGGTGGCGATGGTCACGGTGCCGGGGAAGCCCGCGCCGGCCACGATTTCGGCCTCGCGCTGATTCTGCTTGGCGTTCAATACCTGGTGCGGGATGCCGCGCAATTTCAGCATCCGGCTCACCAGCTCGGAGATTTCCACGGAGGTTGTGCCCACTAGCACGGGGCGGCCGGCTTCCACCAGCTTCTGAATTTCCAGGGCCACGGCGTTGTATTTCTCGCGCACCGTCTTGTACACCTGGTCGTCGCTGTCCTGGCGGCTGATGGCGCGGTTGGTCGGAATCACTACCACGTCGAGCTTGTAGATTTCCCAGAACTCGCCGGCTTCGGTTTCGGCCGTGCCGGTCATGCCGCACAGCTTGTGGTACATGCGGAAGTAGTTCTGGAGCGTCACCGTGGCGTAGGTCTGCGTCGCGTCTTCCACGCGCACGTTTTCCTTGGCCTCGATGGCCTGGTGCAGGCCGTCGGAATAGCGGCGGCCTTCCATCACGCGGCCGGTCTGCTCGTCCACGATTTTCACCTTGCCGTCGTCGGTCAGGATGTACTGGTCGTCCTTCTCAAACAGCGTGTAGGCCTTCAGCAGCTGGTTCACGGTGTGCACCCGCTCCGATTTCTCCTGGTAGTCGCTCATCAGCTTTTCCTTCTGATGCAGCTTTTCCTCGCTGGAGAGCGTGGCGTTTTTCTCGATGTCGGCCACGGCCATCCCGATGTCGGGCATGATGAACAGCTGCGGGTCCTCGCCCTGGGCCGTAATCAAGTCGATGCCCTTTTCGGTCAGCTCAATCTGGTTGTTCTTCTCGTCAATCGTGAAAAACAGCGGCTCGTCGGCCTTGGGCATCTGCCGGGAATTGTCCTGCAAATAGTGGTTTTCGGTGGCCAGCAGCACGGCGCGGTTGCCGCTTTCGCTCAAGAACTTGATGAGCGGCTTGCTCTTGGGCAGGCCGCGGTGGGCGCGGAACAGCATCAGGCCGCCTTCGCCGTTCTTATCGCCTTCCTCGGCGCCGGTTTTACCCTCGCCAATCAGCTTGCGGGCCTGCACGAGGTAGTTCTGCACCACCTTCTTCTGCTCGTCCACGAGGCGCTGGATGCGCGGCTTGAGCTGGTAAAACTCGTGCACGTCGCCCCGCGGCACCGGTCCCGAGATGATGAGCGGCGTGCGCGCGTCGTCAATCAGCACGGAGTCCACTTCGTCGACCATCGCGAAGTGGTGCTTGCGCTGCACCAGCTCCTCGGGGTCGCGGGCCATGTTGTCGCGCAGGTAGTCGAAGCCGAACTCGTTGTTGGTGCCGTAAGTGATGTCGGCCTGGTAGGCCAGGCGGCGCTCCGGCGTGTTGGGCTGGTGCTTGTCGATGCAGTCCACCGTGATGCCGTGGAACTCGAACAGCGGCGCGTTCCATTCGGAGTCGCGCTTGGCCAGGTAGTCGTTCACCGTCACCAGGTGCACGCCGCGCTTGGACAGCGCGTTCAGAAACGACGGCAGGGTCGAAACCAGCGTTTTGCCCTCGCCGGTGGCCATTTCGGCAATTTTGCCCTGGTGCAGCACCACGCCGCCAATCAGCTGCACGTCGTAGTGCACCATGTCCCAGGTGATGTCGGCGCCAGCCGCAGTCCAGGTGTTGGCCCAAATGGCCCGGTCGCCTTCAATGCGGCAGTTGGGGTGCGCGGCGGCGTACTCGCGGTCGCGGGCGTTGGCGGCCACCACCAGCTGGCCGTTTTCCTTGTAGCGGCGGGCGGTTTCCTTCACAATGGCGAAGGCGGGCGGCAACACCTCCAGCAGCACGGCTTCGAGGTCCTTGTTGCGCTGCTTTTCCAGCGCGTCAATCTGCTCGAAGATGACTTCTTTCGCGGCCACGTCGAGCTGCGGCTGGGTGTCGATTTGCTGGTGCAGCCCGGCAATCTGGCCATCGAGACCGGCGAGGCGCTCGGCAATGCGGACTCGCACGCCATCGGTCTGCTCGCGGAGCTGGTCGTCGGTCAAGCCGGCCAGTTTGGCATATTCGGCGTTAATCAGCGCCACGTAGGGCACGATTTCTTTTAAATCGCGCTCCGACTTGGAGCCAAATATTTTGGCGACGGTCTTGCCTAAGAATTCAAACATCGGGTAGTTTTTTTAGCGAATAAGCGCCGGGGCGCACCCCAAATTTACGGCGCCTTCCGCTAAAACCGTCCCAAACCGAAAATTGCGCCACTTTGGCGGGGTAAAGACGCAACCGAAGGTCAGCGTCGCTACAGCATCCTTGCTAGGGCATCGGCTATGCTGGGCTGCACCATGCCTTTCTCGCTGGCGAGCACGCTTTGGCGGGGGCGGGCGGCGGGCAGGCCGAAGTCGGCCATGAGGCGGGGCACCACAAATTCGTCGGAGAGGCCGGCGCGGCGGGCGGCGGCGCGGGCCAGCTCGGCCCAGGTGCAGCTGTCCTGGCAGGCGAGGTGCCAGATGCCGTTCGCCTCATCAAGCAGCAAATCCAGCGCAGTATTCACCAAATCGGGCACGTAGGTCGGGGCCATGCGCACGTCCTCGGCCGCTTCGAAGGGCTGGCCGTGGCGGGCGGCCTGCAGGGCATGGTGCACGAAGTTGTACTCGTCCCAATTGCTGAAAAAGGCGCTCGTGCGCACCACAAGGGACTTGGGGTGGGTTTCGAGCACCATTTGCTCTGCCGCCAATTTGCTGCGGCCGTACACACTGAGCGGGTTGGGCGTGGCCGACTCCGTGTAAGGTTCCTCCTGCTGGCCATCAAACACCAAATCGGAGGAGAACGTGAGCAGCGGCAGCGCCCGTTTGGCGCAGGCGGCGGCCAGCACGGCGGGGCCGGTGGCGTTTTCGCGGAAGCAGCGCGCCACGTCGGTTTCGGCGTCGTCGACGCGCACGTAGCCGGCGGCGTTCACCACGGCCCAGGGACGGTGCCGGGCCAAGGCTCTTTCTACAGATTCCGGGTCGGCTATGTCCAGGTCGGCACGGCCCAACTCCACCGCCGCCAGGCCCCGCGTGTGGCAGATGCGGCCGAAAGCGCGGCCCAGCGTGCCGTGCGCGCCGGCAATGAGCAGCGGGCGCACCTCAGCCGCTGAAATATGCTGGTGGATGAAATCAGGCGGCATACTTCAGCTTTTCTTTGGTGGCAGCACGGGCCGGGGTTGTGGCCTTGGGGCGCGACTGAAGGACCTTATTGGCACGTACCGATTCGGCGGGGGCCGTGCTGGGCTGGAAGTGCACACGGCCGGGACGCTGCCACCAGCCCAGGCTTTGCAGCACGGGATGGCGGAAGGGCTGGCCGTGGGCGAGGCTGCGGACCAATTTGGCCAGCAGCGTGGGGCGCGGCTGGCCGCTGCGCACGTCGAACACGCCGGGCTCGTAGTGGCCCACGTTGCGGGTGAGGAGGCTGTTCCAGTCGTAGGCGCCCAACAGCGACCAGACCGTGACGGCGCGCACGTCGGCGCCCTGCGCTTTGGCGGCCCGGGCCGATTCCCAGACGTGGTGCAGCCAGCGCACCTGCTCCTCGCGGGAGCAGTTGAGGTGGGCTTCGGTGATGGCCACGGGCAGGTGGTAGCGCTGCCAGGCCTGCAGCAGCAGGCTGCTCACGCCCGCTAGCGCCACGCCGCCGCCCACGCGCACGGCTTCAATGTCGGAGTAGCGCTGGCGGCCGTTGTCGGCCACGTGGCAGGGCCAGTAGTTGCCGGTGGCTTCGTCCAGAAACCGCTCGCTGGTGAGGTAGTGGTTCAGGCCCAGCACGTCGGGCGGGCAGGGGTCATCGAGCCAGCTGCGCAGCTCTTCTTCGCTGGCGCCGTGGTCGCGCAGGTAGCTCCAGAACGGGTGCGTGGGCGTGACGTGCCCGCACAACACGTCGAAACTGAGCCAGCGGCGCGTATTTTCAAAATCGGCCTGGTAGCGCATGGCCGGCGTGCTGTGAATCTGGGCCAGGTCCTCGGTTTGCACCAGTTGGGCGTGCGGGATGATTTCCCGAATAGCCTTCATCGACTGGCGCGTGGCTTCCAGCTGATTCATCAACGCCCGCACGAAGGTGTGATTGTCGCAGGTATGCGGGTACCAGTGGCCGTAGAGCGCGCTGAAGCGGGCCGTAGTCAGCGGCTCGTTCACGGGCGTGAAATGAGTGAGCCAGGGGAAGCGACGGGCCACATTGGCGGCGTGTTGGGCCAGGCCAGGGGCGAAGTTGTCCTCGTGCAGGGCGGTGTAGCGCGGGCCGCTGCCGTGGTGCACCAGGCCAATAACGGGGTTGATGCCCAGTTCGCGCAACCGCGGCAGGCGCTCATCGGCCCAGGCCCAGTCGCAGGTTTCGGGATTTTTGGGCGAAGTGTGCTCCCAGAGCACGGGGTAGCGGAGCGTTTTCAGGCCGAGGTCGGCCAGGGCATCCAGGTCGGAAACGCGGTGCCAATGGCCGCTGCGCGTGAGCTGGTCGGAATACGAGTCGCCCACGCGGCAATGGCTGGATTCGATGCCGCCCCAGAGTTCAAGTTCGTTCATAGCGAAAGAGGTAGGTAGAACATTGCCCGGTGCAGCGTTCAGCTTGGGCCGGGCTTTTAAGCAAACTGCCAGCCCGCGGGGTGCGGGCTGGCAGCTCAAATCGTGCGCAAGACGGTTTACTCCTGCTTGGGCGAGCGGCTCACCAGCTTATCTACCAACGCCGTGTTGCCCGAAATGACGGGACGAGCAGGCTTGGCGGCGTTTTCCTTTTCCGTCAGCTTCTTGTAGAGCGTCAGGGCCTGGGCCACCACCTGGTCCATGTTGTAGTACTTGTAGGTGGCGAGGCGGCCCACGAAGTGCACGTTGGGCGTCTCATTGGCCAACTTCTTGTACTTGCTGTACAACTCGGCGTTTTCGGCCATCGGAATGGGGTAGTACGGGTCACCCTCGGCCTGCGGGTATTCGTACACGAGGGCCGTTTTGGGGTGCTCCTGGCCGGTGAGGGCCTTGAACTCGGTGATGCGCGTGTAAAGGTTTTCGTTGGGGTAGTTCACCACGGGCGCGGCCAGGTGCTTCTCCTTGCTCAGCGTCTCGTGCTTGAACTCGAGCGAGCGGTAGGGCAGCTTGCCGAAGGTGAAATCAAAGTACTCGTCCACGGGGCCCGTGAAAATCATTTCCTTGAAGGGAATGAAGTCGATTACCTCGTGGTAGTCGGTGTTCAGCATCACCTTGATGTTGGGGTGGTCGAGCATCTTCTCGAACATCCGGGTGTAGCCGTGCCGGGGCATGGCCTGGTAGGTGTCGGTGAAGTACCGGTCGTCGCGGTTGGTGCGGGTGGGCACGCGGCTGGTCACCGATTTGTCGAGCTGTGAGGGGTCGAGGCCCCACTGCTTGTTGGTGTAGTTCTTGAAAAACTTGTTGTAAAGCTCGCGCCCTACTTTGCTCACCACCACGTCTTCGCTCGTCTTGATGACGTCCACCTTCTCGGCCACCGACTCAAAGAACTGCTCCACCTCAAAGCTGGTCAGGTTCAGGCCATACAGCTTGTTGATGGTGTCCAGGTTGATGGGCATGGGCACCATCTGGCCGTCCACCGAGGCCAGCACGCGGTGCTCGTAGGGGCGCCAGTCGGTGAAGTTGCCGAGGTAGTCGAACACGTCCTTCGAGTTGGTGTGGAAGATGTGCGGGCCGTACTTATGCACCAGAATGCCGTCCTCGTTGTAATGGTCGTAGGCGTTGCCACCAATGTGGCTGCGCTTGTCGATGATGAGGACCTTTTTGTTGCTGCGGGTGGCCAGCCGTTCGGCGAGCACGCTGCCGGCAAAACCGGCCCCGACGATGAGATAGTCGAACATGGTGTGTAGGGTATGGAAGTGTGGAATGGAAGGGGCTAATTGCAAGGCGGGCTAGTGAATGGAGGCGGTAACGGGGGGCGTAACTTCCGAAACCTTGACATCCATTTGGGCGCCGGGAGCCGTGGCCGCATCGGGCGTTTTGGCCGCCAGGCGCTGCTGCATCAGGTCGACCATGGCCTGCCAGGTCTGGTCCCAGGAAATGGTGGCCAGGTAGGCGTCGGTGCGCTGGCGCCAGTCGGCGTCGGTGCGCTGGGCCAGGGCCTTCTCGATTGCCGCACCAAAATCGGTGGCATTGTTGGCAATGTGAACCAGGTTCAGGTCGCCGTAGGGACGCACCACGTCGCGAATGGGCGTGCTCACTACGGTGTTGCCGGCGGCCAGGTATTCTGGGGTTTTGGTCGGCGAAATGAACTTCGTGCTTTCGTTATCAGCGAATAGCAATGTTGCTACATCCCAACCCTTCAAATAAGCGGGAAGTTCCTTGTAATCCTTGCCGCCAAGGTAATGCAAGTTGGCGGTGCGGGGCAGCGTGGCCGGGTCAATCTTCACAACCGGGCCAATGATGACGAACTGCCACTGGGGGTGATTCTGCGCCAAAGCGCGCAGCAATTCAATGTCCAGCCGCTCGTCCACTACGCCAAAAAAGCCGATGCGCGGGTGCGGAATCTTGGCCTGGTCGGCGGGCTCGGCCATGGGGCCGCGGGCCTGGCCGAAGTGGGCCTTGTCGATGCTGCTGGGGAAGGCGTGGGCATCAACGTGCTGCTCGCGCTTGGCTTCGTACAGCGTCTGGCCGCCGGTGAACACAAGGTCGGCCTTTTGGAACAACTCCTGTTCGCGCCGCTTCAGCTCGGGCGGCGCAAATTTGAAAGCAGCCAGCTCGTCCATGCAGTCGTACACGGTGAGCAGCGGCTGGAACTGCCGCGACTTGCCCAAGGCCATGGGTGTGTAGTACCAGAAAACGTACTTGGTGATGCTCTGCTCGTTGAAGAAGCGGCTCAGCAGCTCGAACTGGGCCTGGTCGCTGGCCGCTTCGTCGGCCCGCAGCCGGTTGGGCAGGTGGGCCACCACCACTTTTATCTCGCCATTCTGGCGCTCTTTTATTTCGATGTGCGGCTCGATGAGGTCATCGGCATGAAAGAAAACGTCTTCCACGTAAAACACCCGGCCCTGCCGGGCAAAGCGCGACAGCAGGTGCTGGGGCCGCTGCCACACAAAATCCCAGTGCAAATGCGCGAAGCAAACCAGGTCGGGCAGGGTGTAAGGGGCAAATGTTTCGGCGGCGGTTGCGCTGGGCCGGGCAGCGGTGGTGGAGGCACGCAGAGGCGATTCCACCGTCGATGAAGGGGGCATGAAAAACGGCAGGAAGGTGAGTTTCGCGCCGCGCCGGTATGGCTCGGGATAGAACGGCCGGGGCGCTTGCCACCCTATACGGCTCCTTCGGGCCGAAGGATATGGTCCAGCTTAGTTCGGCAAAAGCACCCCCGTTGCTTCACTTTGGAGCAATAATATAGCTGCAAAGCAATGCTTAGGCGCTTAATCAGCTTGCAGCAGGCACTGCCATTCCACGGCATCGGCCCAGCCGCCGGGCGTGCGCAGCCATTGCTGCCGGGTGCCTACCCGCCGAAACCCTGCTCCCCGGAAAAGCCTCATACTCGCGCGGTTATTTACACCCACCGTGGCAACCACCTGGTGCAGGCGCAACACGTCGCGGGCGTGGGCCAGCAGCTGCTGCAGCGCCTGCCGGGCGTGGCCGTGCCGCCGCTCGCGGGCCAGGATGGTGATGCCCACGCCGGCCCGTTGGTGTAGCGGGTCGTAATCAAACAGGTCGACGACGCCCACCGGCTGGCGGTTAATTTCAGTAATCACCACCAGCCGCAGCTGCCGCACTACGTAGAAATCCGTAGCCGCGTGCGCTAGGTATTCGCGCAGCGCGTGGCGCGACACCGGCGCCAGCGTGTCCGACACGCCCCAGATTTCCGGGTTGTTTTCCAGCTCAAAGAGAAATTCGAGGTCTTCGGGTTCGAGGGCGCGGAGCTGGACCATGCTTGGGGAGAATTGTCAGTCATCAAGAAAGCCCGTCTTGCTGAGCTTGCCGAAGCATCTCGACCGCTCCGCTGCAACAGCATTGATTACTGCTGCACGCGAGAGGCTTCGACAAGCTCAGCAGGACGTGTTGGTTTTATATTCGACCACTGCTATTCCACGTCTCCGCCGAACACGCGCACGACCGGGCCGCTCAGCCACACATTGCTGAAGCCGCCGTCCGGCCGTGGTTCAAAGGCCACTTCCAGCTCGCCGCCGGGCGTGCGCAGGCGCACCGGCGAGGCGGCGCCGCGCTGCGAAGCGGCCAGCGCCACGGCCGTTACGCCCGTGCCGCAGCTCAGGGTTTCGTTTTCCACGCCGCGCTCGTAGGTGCGCACAGGCCAGGGGTGGGCGGGGTCAGCGGGCACTTCCACGAAGTTGACGTTGGTGCCGGCGGGGTCGTAGGCCTGGTCGTAGCGGATGTCGTGCCCGGCAGCAAACACGTTGAAATCGGCCAGGCTGGGGTGCTCTTCGGGGTCGAGGAAATGGACGTGGTGGGGCGAGCCGGTGTGCAGAAACACGTCTTCGTCCCCGACTTCGGCCGCTTGCGGCGCGGCCACGTCGCTCATGCGCAGGCGCACGGTGCCGTCGGGCTCCACGCGGGCGTCGTGGGGGCCGTCCACGGCCAGGAAGTGGGCCCGGTCCTGAATCACGCCCAGCAACCGGGCAAAGGCCACCAGGCAGCGGCCGCCGTTGCCGCACATGGAGCTGGGGCGGCCGTCGGCGTTGAAGTACACCATCTCGAAATCGTAGCCCGCTTTGTCGCGCAGCAGCATCAGCCCATCGGCCCCGATGCCGAAGCGGCGGTGGCACAGGTGGGCAATGCGGGCCTGGTCGGTTTCGTCGAATTGCCGGCCGCGGTCGTCGATGATGACGAAGTCGTTGCCGGTGCCGTGGTATTTGTGGAAGTACATGAACTGATAATTATCACGCAAAGAAACGTCGTGCCGGAGGACCTCACGGGACCCCTGCAGGGCGGGCCCCTCTCCAAAAGAGAGGGGAACCAGGCGTCAGTTAAAAGTTGAGAGTAAAAAGTGAAGCGTTGAACCCAAAACTGCTTTTAACACAGAGCAAGACCGGTGTCCCCTCTTTTTTGGAGAGGGGGTCAGGGGGTGAGGTCCCTCGTCAGAACTACCGCGACATCAGCCCTTGCGGTGCTCGCGCTGGTACCGGTAACCGCGGTATTGCATGCGCCGTTCCGACCGTTTGCGCTTGGGCGCGATGCTGCCGCGCAGGTATTTCTCAATCACCAACGCCGCAACCGGCGCCGCGGCCGTAGCCCCAAAGCCGGCGTTTTCGAGGTAGACCGCCACCGCAATTTCGGGGTTTTTGGCGGGGGCGAAGCCCACGAAGGTGGCGTGGTCGTCGCCCTCGTCGTTTTGTACGGTGCCCGTTTTGCCCGCTACGGCGATGCCCACGTCGGCCAGGCTGGAGGCTTCGGCGGTGCCGCCGCGCTGCATCACGGCCATCATGCCGGGCACCAGGGCTTCCAGGTTCACGCTGTCGATGAGGGTGTGGTGCTTTTGGGTGAAGCGCGGCAGGGGGCCATTGTCCCCGACGCTGCGCACGAAATGCGGCGTGTAGTACCAGCCCCGGTTGGCAATGATGGCCATCATGTTGGCCATTTGCAGGCCGGTGAGGTTGATTTCGCCCTGCCCCACGCTCAAGGAATAAATGGAGCGAAACTTCCAGTTGCGGGTGCGCCGCAGCTTGTCATAGTAAGCCGGCGTGGGCAGGAAGCCCGCTTGTTCGCGGGGCAAATCGACCCCGAGCAAGGTGTCGAAGCCGAAGGATTTGGCGTAGCGCTGCCAGGCGGCCAGGTTGGCGTGGCGGGCGGCCACGGTGTCGGTCGCCAGGCTGTCGGGCACGCGCTCGATGAGGGCGCGCATCACCTGGTAGAAATAAGGGTTGCAGCTGTACTGCAGGGCCATGGTCAGGTTGCGGGCCTTGGTGTGCTGATGCACGCAGGTGATGAGCGACTGGTCGCAGCGGTAGGAGGTGCCGGGACGGATGGCGCCCAACTGCAACGCCACGGCCGCGTTCACCAGCTTGAACACCGAGCCGGGCGGGTTGGCCAGGGTGGCGGGGCGGTTGAGCAGGGGCATGTCCTCGTTTTCGAGCAGCTGGCGGCGCGTGCCGGTCCGGTCGGGCGCGGTGAGGGCCCCCGGCGCGAAGGTGGGCGCCGACACGGCGCACAGCACCTCGCCGGTGCGCGGGTCCAGGGCCACGAGGTAGCCCTTGCGGCCGCCGAGCAGGCTCTCGGCGTAAGCCTGCAGCTTAGCGTCGAGGCTCAGGTGCAGGTCCTGGCCCTGCTGGAAGGTGGTGTCGGCGGCCCAGGTGCCGCGCTCCTGGCCCAGGGTGTCGCGGAGCGGGTGCCGGAAGCCGCGGTGGCCGTTGAGCAGCCCGTTGTAATAAGTCTCGACTCCGCCGTTGCGCAGGCGGTAGAACCGCCCGCGGCTGGAGCGCAACGCCGAGCGCAGAAAGGGCAGCGTCTGGTCGGCGGCGTAGCCCAGCACCGGCGACCCGGAGGTAGTGGTGTAGGTGCGCCGGGTTTGCTGCGTGAGCGTGAGCATGGGCCACTCTGGCTGGTGCTGGCGTATTTTTTCAGCCTCCTGGTTGGTTAGCAGCAATTTTACTCCTCCCTTGGGGCGGGCGCTTTCGTAGGGCAGGGCCGCCGCAATGCGGTACCACAACGTGCTGTCGCGCCACCCCAGCAGGTGGCTGAGCTTGGCCGAATCGAGCGGCGGGCGGGGCGGCAGCGTGAGCATCGTCACGCGGCGGGTGGCCACCAGCACCGAGTCGTGGCGGTCGAGCACGCGGCCCCGCCGGGGCGCTTCCGATATGTCGCGGCGCGGTGTGAGGGGCCCGAAGGTGGTGTCCTGCACGACGACGGCCTGCTGCTCCTGCGCCGGCGACGAGCAAGCGGCCAGCATCAGCAGAAGCAGAGCCAGAAGGCCGGTTTTCCAGGAAGCAAGGGCCGTGTGCATCCGGTAAAGCTAGGCAGCGACCGGTGAGGGGGTGGGCCTTTTCGATGAACAAGGCCAAAGGCCGTTCGAAGTCACAACCGGGGCCACCGCGTGGGCTCCGCCCGCAGCGGGCGGGGGCCGCAAAATGGCAAGCGGACGGCAGCCCCCGCCGGCCCGCCCCTACCTTTGCCGCCTGCTTATGTACGACTTCCTCACCACCTCGCCCTGGCCCGACTACGAGCTGATTGACTGCGGCAACTTCCAGAAGCTGGAGCGTTTTGGCCCCCACGTGCTGGCCCGGCCCGAGCCGCAGGCCATTTGGGACCCGCACCTGCCCCTGACGGAATGGGAACGGGCCGACGCCGCCTTCGCCCGCGCCCCCGGCTCCACCGAAAAAGGCCAGTGGCGCCTCAAGCCCGCCATGCCCGAGCAGTGGCTTATCGACTACGAGCGGCCCGACGGCCTGAAGCTGAAGTTTCGGCTGGGGCTGTCGTCGTTCAAGCACGTGGGGCTGTTTCCGGAGCAGGACCCCAACTGGCAGTTCATCCACAACCAAACCCGCCTGCGCCGCGCCCGGCTGCCGCGCGTGCTCAACCTGTTTGCCTACACCGGCGCCGCCACCCTGGCCGCCCGCGCCGCCGGGGCCGACGTCACGCACCTCGATTCCGTGAAGCAGGTGAACTTCTGGGCCCGCGACAACATGGAAGCCAGCCAGCTCGACGGCGTGCGCTGGCTGGTGGAAGACGCCATGAAGTACGTACGCCGCGAAGTGAAGCGCGGCAGCAAGTACCAGGGCCTCATCCTCGACCCACCCGCCTACGGCCGCGGCCCCAACGGCGAAAAGTGGCAGCTGGAGGACGAGCTGAACGAGCTGCTCAAGCTCAGCCAGCAGCTGCTCGACCCCGAGGACCATTTCTTCGTGGTGAACCTGTACTCGCTGGGTTTCTCGGCCCTGATTCTCGACAACCTGACCACGGCCATTTTCCCCGGGTCCAAGGCCGTGCGCGAGCTGGGCGAGATTTATTTGCACGACGCCGGCCAGCGCAAACTGCCCCTGGGCACGTTTTGCCGGTTTGCCAACTAACCATTCCATGCACACGCCGCACGCCCGCCGCCGCCTTGCGCTCATTGATTTGGGCACGAACACCTTCCACCTGCTCATCGTGGAAATGCCGGCCACGCCCGGCGAGAAGCCGCTGGTGCTGCTGCGCACCAAGGCCGGCGTGCGCCTCGGCGAAGGCGGCATCAGCCAGGGCGTCATCGCGCCCGAAGCCTACGCCCGGGCGCTGCACACGCTGGCCGGTTTCAAGGAAGAAATTGAGCTGCACGAGGCCACGGAGGTCCGCGCCACGGCCACCAGCGCCGTGCGCGTCACCCGCAACGGCCCCGACCTGGTGCGCGACATCTTCGAGCAAACCGGCATTCGCGTCGACGTCATTCCCGGCGAGCGCGAGGCCGAGCTCATCTGCGAAGGCGTGCGGCAGGCCGTGGATTTGGGCTCCGAGCCGAGCCTAATTATGGACATTGGCGGCGGCTCGGTGGAGTTCATCGTGGCCAACCACGCCGCCATTTTGTGGAAACAGAGCTTCGAAATCGGCGCCCAGCGCCTGCTCGACAAGTTTTTCCCGGACCCCAGCGGCGTGTTTCCCGCCGCCGCCGTGGCCGCCGAGCAGGAGTACCTGGCATCCGTGCTCACGCCGCTTGTTGAGGCCGTGCAGCGCTACAAGCCCGTGTGCCTGGTCGGCGCCTCGGGCAGCTTCGACAGCCTGGCCGACATGCAGCTGGGCCAGCTCCGCCCCGAGGCCGACCTGCCGCCCTGCACTGAACTGCAGCTGAACAGCTTCCAGCAGAGCTACCGGCACCTGCTCGGCGGCAACCACGCGCAGCGGGTAGCCCTGCCCGGCATCCTGCCCATGCGCGCCGACATGCTGGTGGTGGCTTCCGTGCTGATTGATTTCGTCCTGGGCATTACTGAAATCACCCGCATCCGGACGTCGGCTTACGCGCTCAAAGAAGGCCTGCTGGCCGAAATGCTGGCTTTGTAGTTCCTGAACGTCCCACAGGCGAACGTCATGCAGAGCGCAGCGAAGCATCTTTACCGCAGCAGTAGTTCCATCGATTGGGTTTACTGCTGCGGTAAAGATGCTTCGCTGCACTCTGCATGACGTGCTTTATTTCTTCCCTTCCACCCATGCCCACCTTCTCCTACACCCAACTTTTCACCTTCACTGAAGCCGTGTTCCGCGGCATCGGTTGCCCCGAAGCTGACGCCACCCTGGCCACTGAAACCCTCCTTTCCGCCGACTTGCGCGGCATCGACTCGCACGGCGTGGCCCGGCTGGTGGGCTACGTACGGCTGTGGGAGGCCGGCCGCATCAACGCCAGCCCCCGCGTGGGCGTGACCTACGAAACGCCCAGCACCGCCGTGGTGGACGGCGACGGCGGCCTGGGCCTAGTGGTGGGCCCCCGGGCCATGCGCGTGGCCATTGAAAAAGCCCAGCAAGTGGGCACCGGCTGGGTTTCCGTAAAGAATTCCAACCATTTCGGCATCGCGGGCTACCACGCCATGCTGCCCCTGGCCCACGACATGATAGGCGTGGCCATGACCAACGCCTCGCCCCTGGTGGCCCCCACCTACTCGCTGGACCGGCTGCTGGGCACCAACCCCATTGCCGTGGCCGTGCCCGCCGGCGAGCAGCCCGATTTCGTGGCCGACCTGGCCACCACCACCGCCGCCAACGGCAAGCTCGAAATCGCCCAGCGCAAAAACCTGCCCCTGCCCGAAGGCTGGGCCCAAACCGCCGCCGGCCAGCCCAGCACCGACGCCAACGCCGTAAAAAACGGCGGCGCGCTCCTGCCGCTGGGCGGGGCCACCGGCTCGCACAAAGGCTACGCCCTGGGCAGCATCGTCGACATTTTCTCAGCCGTGCTCTCGGGCGCGAACTACGGGCCGTGGGTGCCGCCGTTCGTGGCTTTCCTACAGCCGTTGGCCAACCCCGTGGGCCAGGGTCTGGGCCACTTTTTTGGCGCCATGCGCGTCGACGCCTTCCGGCCCGCCGACGAGTTCAAGGCCCACATGGACAACTGGATTGCCACCTTCCGCAACGCGCAGGCCGTGGAAGGCAAAAAGGTGCTCATTCCCGGCGACCCGGAACGCGAAATGGCCGCTGTGCGGCTGCTGGATGGCATTCCGCTGCTGGAAGCCGTGGTGCAGGACCTGGAAGCCGTGGGCGCGAAGTTTGGGGTGAAGCTGTAGCTTGACAAACACAAAAAAGCCCTCTGCTCAAACAGAAGGCTTCTTTAGTAGGCTTCGGCCCCGGCTACGATACGGGCTGCGCGGCAGAAGTAGCGGTGGCTACCAGCGCGGCAACGGCCACCTCCTGGTTCAGAAACTTCGAATTGTAGCCAGCGCCCGACTTGTTCAAAAACAGGCAGGTGCCATCGTTCACCGCATCGATGATTTGAGCGTACTGGTCGAGCGGTAGCGCGGGGCAGCCCAGACTGCGGCCCAGTCGGCCGTTTTGCTTAATGAAATCTTCGCTCACGTAGTCAGCACCGTGCATCACCACGGAGCGGGCGCCGGCGTTGGTGTTGAAGCCTTCGTCGAGGCCCTGCAAGCGCAAGGAGTGGCCGTGTTTGCCCTCGTATTCGCTGCCCGTGGCGTAGAAGCCGAGGCTGCTCATGTTGCTCTGGTCGGTGTTGGAGAAGTTGGTGGCTTCGTTTTCGCCGGAGTTGTGGCCGTGGGCCACGAGGGTGTGGAACAAAATTTCATTGTTGCCCAAATCCAGCACCCAGAGGCGCTTTTCGGTGGAGGGCAGGTCGAAGTCGATTACCGTCAACAACTGCTTGCTTTCGTCGAGCTTGCCGGCCTGCCGCAGGTTGAGGTAGCCGGTCATGGCCTTGGCAAAAGTTTCGAAGCGCAAGCCTTCCTGCTCGGTCCCAAGGGCACGGTAGGTGGTGCGCAGCTGCTGGTCGAACTGCGCCACGGGGGTGAGGGCCACGGCGGGCAGACGCAACTCGCTGTGCGTGCCGCCGGCCATGGACTTCGTGATGGGGCCCGCCACGGGCGTGGCCAGAAACAAGGAAGCCAGGAACGGCAGCACCCGCCGCGCCATGCGCTGGCGGCGCAGCGCCTTCCGTTTCCGCTGAACAATGCTGGTTTGGTGTTGATGCATGATTTCTAGGGTGTAGCGGGTGGCCAACCGAGCCCGCCACCGCCGAAGCGGCAACAAACCCAAGACCTTATACGGCGAGCAGCCACAATCGGGTAATTGCTTCAAACGGAACGAGGCGCTAAAAAATTCCGGCGGGCCCGGTGCTCCGCCGGGCCTACTGCCAGCCCCGTGCCAGAAATCGGCGCCCGGCTGCCCGGCCGTCGAGCCAGCGCGACGCCAGCCCGGGGCCGCTCAGCAGCAGCAGGCTGCCCACCCGCAGGGTACCGATGATGTCCTTAAACTGCTCGGGGGGCAAGGCCGGGCAGCCGCGGCTGTAGCCCAGGTGGCCGTACTGCCGGACGTACTCCGGGCTGGCGTAATCGGCGGCGTGCAGCACCACGTAGCGGTCGAAGGCATTAGCATTCTGACCCTTATCTAGCCCTTCGATGCGGCGCGAATAGCCGTGATTGCCGTCGTAGGTGCCGGCCGTGCGGTAGAAGCCGAGCGAGGTACAGGCCGACTGCTCTTTGTTGGAAAAGCGGCGGGCGCGGAGGTGGCCCGAGCCTGCGCCGTGGGCCACCAGGCTGCGTTGCAGCACGCGGGCGTTTTTCAGGTCGAGCACCCAGAGGCGGGCGGTGGTGTTGGGCAGGTCCATGTCGGCCACGGCTAGCAGGCCGGCCCGCTCGATGCGCCCGGTGGGGTGCAGGGTGAGGTAGCCCACGCAGGCCTGCTCCAGCACTTCGGGGCGCAGCTCGGCGGCGGCGGGGCCCAGGGCGGCGTGCAACTGCCGGATGGCGCGGCGCAGGGTGTCGGGCACGTTGGGCAGCGCCGGCACGGTTGTGAGCCGCAACGAATCGGGCAAGGCCGCGGCTGGGATGGCGGCTTGGTGGCGGGCCACCGGACCGTGGTGGACCACGGATGTCGTCTTGGACCTGGCGGCTGATTCCTCCGCTCGCAACTGGCACCCGGCCACCAGCAGGGCCGCAGCCACCAGGCCCGGAATCAGGGCCGCCCTCGCGGATGCCAGCGGTGTTTTCATTGACCCAAACATTTATCGAAGGTACTGTCCGACGTTGATTGGCTTTTGCCCACCCGTCGGGCGGCTCATCTTCCTCCCTCGGGTTCTTCACTCACGGTGTTGCAAAAACGACAAGGGTTCGAATATTTCATCGCGGTAAAGTATAATTTTTATCAAGCTGGGATGTGGACTAACATGATTATGTCATTAATAGGTCATTATTGTGATAACAACTACTTTACCATTGTAAAAGGTCTTCAGTTACCCCGCTTTGCTCCGAGCAAATAGAATTTTCTGCACACTTAATTTTCTTCACAAAACCCAATTCCCACACCATGATGCACTTTTCTCCAGGTTTTAGTTTCCGCAAACGATTCCGGTCGTTTTGGGTGTTCGCACTGCTGCTGTTTGGGTTGCAAAACCAAGCGGCTTACGCCCAAAAAGTCGTCCTCCAGGGCTTTTGGTGGGACTACAACAACAGCAACTACCCCAACGGCTGGGCGAACTACCTCACGGACCTGGCGCCGCGCCTGAAAAGCATGGGGGTGGACGCCATCTGGATTCCGCCGACCATCAAAAACGGCAACCAAGGCAACGGCTATTCTCCGTTTGACAACTACGACCTGGGCGACAAGTGGCAAAAAGGCTTCCTGCCCACGCGCATGGGCAACAAGGACGAGCTGCTGCGCGCCGTGGCCGTGCTGCACGCCAACGGCATCGAGGTGATTCAGGACATCGTGCTGAACCACAACGACGGCGCGGGCTCCTCCAGCGGGCAGGGCGGGCAGGACCCGGCGGCCTACGAGGATTACACGACGAGCAAGTACAAGAACTTCCGCTACGTGAGCTACGGCAAGCCGGCGGGCGATGAAAGCGCCGCCGACTACCTGGCGCGCAGCGGCCGCTTTCCAAAAAACTGGGAGAATTTCAACCCCAACCCCGGCAACAACACGACCTCCGGGGACTGGAACGCGCCACTGTTCGGCCCCGACATCAGCTACTACCCCGGCGCGTACGGCCAAAGCTCCAACGCCACCTACAACCCGGCCCAAGGCAGCGACTACATGCGCAACAACCAGCGCAACTGGCTGGTGTGGTACAAGAAGCAGGTGGGCTTCGACGGCGTGCGGATGGACGCGGTGAAGCACTTTCCGGACTTCGCCTCCGAAGACTTTCTGTATAACCTGCAAAGCAACGCCGGCTGGGCCAGCGGCGGGGCCACCATGTACGCCGTGGGCGAGTGGGTGGGCTCGGCGGGCCAGATGGACGGCTGGGTGGCCAACGTGAACAACCGCGCGGGCACGTTCGACTTCTCGTTGCGCAACGGCCTGTACCAAGTGGTGAACCAGGGCGGCAGCTTCGACATTGGCACGCTGCCGACGTACCAGCAGAACACCCGCGTGGTGAACATCGGCGGCACCTACGTGCACCGCACGGTGCCCTTCGTGAACAACCACGACACCATGCGCCCCACCACCGACGCCAACGGCAACTACACCGGCTGGAACACCGGCTCGGAACTGGCCCCGCACATCGACCCGTTCGACCCGCGCCTGTCGGCCGTGTACGCCGCCGCCCTGGCCATGGACGGCTCGCCGATGCTCTACTTCGAAGACGTGTTCAACGTGGGCAGCACCAGCAAGCGCTTCACCAACAGCCCGAAGAGCACCACCGACCTGCCCACCCGCGACGACCTCGTGAACCTGGTGTGGTGCCACCAGAACCTGCATTTCAAGGACGGCGCCTACAAGGTGCGCTGGCAGGCCGCCGACCACCTCGTGATTGAGCGCAGCACCAAGGCCCTCATCGGCATCAACGACAGCTACGCCACCTGGCAGAACAACACGGTGAGTTGCGACTTTGCCCCCGGCACCGTGCTCAAGGACTATTCCGGCGCCAACGGCACGGCCACCGTGACCGTGAGCGGCTCGCAGACCGTGGCCATCAACACGCCGCCCTGCAACGGCACGGCCGCCGGCGGCCGCCGCGGCTACTCGGTGTGGGCGCCCACCAACGCCGCCACCGGCTACACCCGCCCCGCGCTGGCCACCACCCAGGAGTGGGAGCTGGCCAACGACCTCGGCGACTCCGACGCCCGCTCGCTGGGCCAGGGCGGCGCGTTGCCGGCCGGTTCCACGGCCTACCGCACGGCGGGCCGCATCTACGGCGCCGCCAACAAGGCCATTGCTTACACCCTGTATCCCGCCGATGCCACCCGCGGCCTGACCGTGGCCGTGGTGAACAGCGCCGGCACCGTGGTGAGCAGCCTCACCGGCACCGGCACCCTCACCGGCACCTACACGCCCACCGCCGAGGACTGGTACACGCTGAAAGCCAAAAACGCCAGCACCGCCAACCCCGCCCAAGGCGCCTTCGTGAAAGTAACCTACACCGCTCCCACCGTGGTGACGGGCGCCCTCACCGGCCGCCGCGAAGCCGCCGCGCTGGCCACCGCCAAGGAAGCGCCCGCCGCCGAACTGAGCGTGTACCCCAACCCCACCGCCGCCGACCGCATCGACGTGGTGCTGCAAACCAACCGCGAGCAGCCGGCCACCATCCAGCTCCACGACCTCACCGGCCGCCTGGTGCACGAAGAAACTGTGCGTCTTTACACCGGCTCGAACGAGCTACGCCTGGGCGTGAAGCGGGCCTTGCCCGCCGACATTTACCAGCTCACGGTGCCCGAATTCCGAATCAGCCAGAAAGTGGCGCTGTACTAAACGGCCGCTGCCTCACCCAAAAAGCCTCTCCGGGAGCCCGGAGAGGCTTTTTTTGCGACCTTCAGCAAACGAGTGGCGCTGGTCGGGTCAGTTTTTTGACTGCTCTGGACAGTTTTTATCCATCTCTGGATAAATTTTATCCATCTCTGGACAGTTTTTCGGCTGCTCTGGACGATTTTCCCCTTGCTCTGGACAGTTTTTTGGCTGCTCTGGACAGTTTTTATCCTGGTCGGGAAGGTTTTTATCCTGGTCGGGACGGTTTTTCGCCAACTCTGGACGGTTTTATACCCGCTCTGGACTCCTGTTCAGCGTCTCTGCACAGTTTTTTATGGGCTCTGCGCACTAGAAGAATATGCTGCCGTTGAGCTTCAGGTAGAACGGGGTGCCGGGCGTGAAGTGCAGCTCGTCCACGCCATCGCGGCTTTCGCGCTGGGGGCTGAGCAGGCGGGTCTGGGTGGCGAACTGGGCCTGGTTCCACTGCACGTTGAGCAGGTTTTCGGCGGTGGCGCCCACCTGAAAGCGGGCGCGGGTGTAGCTTACCACGGCGTCGAGCAAGAAGTAGCCGCGCGCCCGGATGCTGCCGTCGTCGTTGGCCGGGCGGCTGTCGATGTGGCGGTAGCGCAGGCTGCCGCTCAGGCCATTAGGCTGCTTGTAGGTGAGGCCGCCGATGGTGGTGAATGTGGGCGCGAGCGGGATGTAGTTGGCCCCTTCGGGCGCCGCGGTCTGCCGGCCGTGGTTGTAGTTGAGGTCGGTGTCGAGAAACAGGCGGCGGCTGAGCTGGTAGCGGGCGGCCAGGTCCACGCCGTAGCGCTGGGTGGGGCCGGTGTTTTCCACGTTGCCGTCGTCGCCGATGTACACCAATTCGTTCTGCAGGTGCAGCGACCAAAACGCCGCGTTCACCACCAGGCTGGGCACGGGCTTGAAGGTGCTGCCCACCTCGTAGCCCAGGGCCCGGGGCAGCACCCGGTCGTTGGCGCCGCGAATCACGCCCCGCGCGTCGTTCGAGTGAAAGCCGAAGCCCGAGCGCGCGAACAGCTGCACGTTGGGCGACAGTTGGTAGTACAGGTTCAGCTTGGGCGACACGATGGAGCGGGTGAGCCGGCCCCGCAGCGGCTCCAGGGCCTTGGTGGAGTCATCCTTGGCCAGCACGCCCCGGAAATCAAACGTGAACACGTCGAAGCGCACGGCCGCGTTCAGCGTGAGGCGGTCCGTCAGGGTCAGGGTTTCGTCGAGGTAGGCGTTGAGGTTTTGCTCAAACAAGCGGCCCGCGGTGACGGTGTCGGTAATCAGGCGGCGCTGGGCGTGGCGCAGGTCCAGGCCCGCGTCGTCGATGCGCGTGCCCACGCCCAGGGTGCTGTGCAGGGTGCGCGCGCCCAGCTGGGTGTCGCGGTCGTAGGTGCCGGTGTAGCCGTAAATGTTGCGGCCGGTTTCGCGCTGGTTGATTTCGTCGCCCTTCACCGAGTCCTGCAGAAAAAAGGTGAAGTTGGAGAACAGGCTGAAATCGTAGCGCGAGTAGTAAGCCTGCTGGCGCAGCACGGCATCGTGCGGCAGGGCCGTGGTGAGGACCAGCGAGGCGTTGGTCCGGCTGGTGCGCCCGCCCTCGCTCGGGTCGATGCTGCCGAAGCGCGAAATGGCGCCCTCGCGCACGCCGCGTTCCGGAATCTGCCCGCTGGCGTCCCAGTTCGAGGTAAAGTGCGAGCCCAGCACCGTCAGCGAGGTGTTGTCCGAGAGTTGCCCGGTGTACTTCACCAGGCCGTTGAAGCGCTTGAAATGCTGCTTGGCGTCGAAGTACGAGTTGGTGAAATAATACTCGGCCGCCGCGTAGGCGCTTTCCGGCTTCTTGCTGAACAGGTGCTTGCCTTGGTCCAGCAAGTTCAGCATGAGCAAGCCCCGGAAGGTATTGAACTGGCCCACTTCAATCTTGGCCTGGCTGTGCTCCAGCCGGGCCTTGGTGACGAATTCGCCCGCGCCGGAGGTGGCAAAGTCGCCAAACCGCGCCGTGTAGGGCCCTTTGTACACCTTCAACTGCTCCACCGTTTCGGGTATCACAAAGTGAAAGTCGGCGTAGCCCTGCCCGTGGGCGTGGCTCACCATGTTCACCGGCAGCCCGTCGATGCTCACGGCAAAGTCGGTGCCGTGGTCGCAGTCGAAGCCGCGCAGAAATATCTGCTCGGCCTTGCCGCCGCCCGCGTGCTGGGCAATGAACAGGCCCGGCACCAGCCGCAGCAGGTCCTGGGCCGAGTTGAGGGGCCGCAGCACCTGGTCGATGTGCGAGATGGCGGCCAGGCTCTGGTTGGGGTCGCGCGGCTGGCTCACGGTCACTTCGCTCAGGCTGAGCACGGCCGTGGGCAAGGCCACGGCGAGGCGGCGGGTTTCGCCCGCGGCCAGCGTCACGGGCAGGGCCTGGGCGCGGTAGCCCAGGGCGCCCACCCGCAGCGTGTAGGTGCCGGCCGCGATGCCGCCGAGGCGGAAATTGCCCAGCGCGTCGGTGGCGGTGCCGCCGGGCTGGCCTTCCAGCCCCACGCTCACGCCCGTTAGCGGCTGGCCCGAGAGCGAGTCGGCCACGGTGCCGCGCAGGGTGGCGGTGCCTTGGGCCGCCGCTCCCCGGGGCACTCCCAGAAGCAGCCCCCACGCTAGCAAAAACAGGCCCGCCCGCGCGCCGGCGGTCTGGGGTAAAAGCGTAAAGAGTAGTGATTTCATCATTAAAAAGAATGACGGAGCTGCTGCGGAAGCTTCCCGGTACCGAGGAAACTTCCGCAGCTGTTAATCCGAATGAAAGGAGGAAAATGGCGCCGGAACAGCGCTAAAAATTGGCTTTGCTCATGCAGGCCGTCCGGCATTGGGCGCGGTGTTGCGCCCGGTGCACGGCCGCGCTCGGGTGTTGGCGGCTGCCCGTTGGCGCCGGCGCCGGCAGCGACCGGCCCACTTTCTCTAACAACACCGGAAACCACGGGCCCACGCCGCTCGCCACCGGCAACTGCACGCGGGGCTTGGCCACGCCCGCAACGGGCTGGAAATCATTTACCAAGAAATACATAAACGTCGGGAATAAGGGGGCGCCCCGGCCAAAAGGCCCAACGGGCAGCCCCCGGGGATGATAAAACGAAACGGCCCGGGCGCCACGCGCCCGGTACCCGACGGCCGGCCGCAGCACGGCCGCCATCCGCTTTATCCCCGACGGGGGGGCAACTCCACCTGGCCGCGGTAGCCCACGGGCACGCCCGCCACGGGGGCCGTCCACCGGGCCTCAGCAGCAGCAAAAACGGGCCGGACAAACCCCACCCGCGTCTCCGCCAGGCAGTGCGCATCGAGCCCCTTGAAAGAAGTGAGCAGCTGCTGCAACGGCAGCCGTTCGCCGTTCTTTTTTACCGTGTACTGCACGCCGTTGCAATCGTCGAAACAGCCCAGCCGCAGGGTGTGACGCAGTTGGCAGTCCCGGCTGTGCACGTAGGCAAAAGGCCGGTCAATGACCCGCGCCGGGCGTTCCACCAGGCCGGCCCCCACCACCAGCAGGTAGTTGAGCAGCAGCAGCAGCGTGAGATACGGGCGGGAAGCCATGGAGACAAGAGGGGCCAACGGATGGGCTAGGTACGGCGCAAGCCGGCAAACGGATGAAGGCGCTGAAAAATTAACGGTCCACCCAAAAAAGACAGTGCAGCTTCCGATGTGCTACGTAAAAAACACCCGCTGCACCGTCCAGAAAGCGGCCACCAAGCCGATGGCCACCGACACGGGAATTACCACCCGCCGCTTGTACCAGCTTCTGCCAGCGGCCCAGCGGCCCACCAGCCCCCAAGCCAGCAGTATCACCGAGACTTGTCCCAACTCAACGCCCACGTTAAAGGAAATCAGCGAGCCAAAATAGTCCTTCGGCGGCAGGCCCAGCCCGGTGAGGGCGCTGGCGAAGCCCATGCCGTGCACCAGCCCAAACCCGAACACAATGGCAATGCGCCACGGATTGAGCCGGTCGGTGATGATGTTTTCGATGGCCACGAACAGGATGGACAAGGCAATGATGGGCTCGATGACGGTCGGGGGCGCCTGAATAAACCCGTACATGGCCAGCCCCAGCGTGATGGAGTGCGCCACCGTGAACGCCGTGGCCTGCAGGAGCACCGGCTTGAGGCGCGGCTCCAAAATGTAAAGGCTCAAGATGAACAGGATATGGTCGAAACCGAGCGGAATGATGTGCGTGAAGCCCAGCTGCAGGTAGGTGCCGAAAATTTCGGTGCGCGACAATTTCGACAAGTCGGTGTTGAGGACGTGCGCCGCCGCGGGCAAGGCCAGCCCTGCCAGCAGCACCGCGGCCCCTCCGGCCCGGCGCGCCGCGGCGCGCCCTCTCCCAACCGATGTCCCGGCCAAGTTCATGTTAGCGCGTGGCCAGCATTTTCTTGCCCTCTATTTCCACGTCGGTGTTGAGGTAGGGCGCAGTTTTCAGCGATTTTTCAATCAAGGCCTGGCCTTCGGCGGTCTTGCCCAGCTTGGTCAAAATCAAGCCGGCCCGGCCCAGCAGCACGGGGTTTTGCGCGCCCGTGCGGCGGGCCACCTGCATGTACTTCTGTGCCTCGGCGTACTCGCCGCGCTTGTACAGCACCCAAGCCATCGTCTCATTTACGTCGATGTTGTCGGGCCGGCGGCCGTACTCAATTTTGGCGTGCGCCAGCGCCTTATCCAGCTCGTTGGTTTTGAGATAGGCGTAGGCCAGCTCGCGGTCGGCGTAGTGGCCCATCTGCTCGTTGTTGTCGGCCTCCTTGGCCGCGCTGGCCAGCATGTCGATGGATTCTTCGGCCATCTTGTTGGCCTCGGCGGGCTGTCCGTTCAAGCGGTACAGGTCCGTCAGTTCGTCGGTAAAAGCGTAGTCCTTCACCAAAGCCCGGGCCTGTTGGTAGTCCTTGATGGCGGTGGCGTAGTCTTTTCGGGCCGCGGCCATGCGGCCCAATCCGGCCAGGGCATAGGCATAGCCGGGCCGGGCGGCCAGCGACATCAGGTAGTAGCCGCGGGCGCGGGCGGTGTCGCCGCTCACTTCGTAAAGATGGCCCAGGGCCACGCGGGTCCACTCGGTTTGCTCCAGGCCGGCATAGCCCGCCTTCACGGCAAAGTTCATGGCCTCGATGGCGCCGGGCAGGTCGCCGTAGATTTCGCGCAAGTAGCTCACGCGGGCATACGCCGGCAGGTCAGGGCGCAGGGCATTCATCTTATCGGCCATCTTCACGGCCTCGTCGTAGTGGCCCATTTCCACGTTGGCATCGGTCAGTAGGCCGTACACGAACCCGCTGCTGGGGTTGATTTTCTGCGCTTGTTCGGCAATGGCGAGGCCCTGGGCGAAGTGGTGCTGGGTGAGGCACAGCGAAGCCTTGCAGCACAAGGCCTCAAAATTCTGGGGCTCGGCGCGCAGCACTTCTTCCAGCAGCTGCATCGCGGCGCCGTCGTAATACGGATGGTCGCCGGTCACGCGGGCTTCCTGCATGTAGGCCTGGGCCAGCAGCAGGCGGGTTTTCTGGTCGTTGGGCTGGGTACGTAGCTTGGCCAGCAGGCCCTCAACGGCCGCTTTGGTGTTCAGCCACTCCTTGCCGGCCGACAGGTTGCCGTGGCGCTCCTTCAGCTCGGGGGTGCGGAACTCGGGTTTTTTAAAAACGAAAATGGCGGCCACCAACACACCAAAAACAAGCAGCAAGCCAGGGTATAGGTACTTTTTCAAAACAGCAGAGATATGAAGGCCCAAAGGCGAATGTCGGACAAAAATCACCAAAAAAGAGCCGTCGCCAGTCCTTTCGGAACCCAACGACGGCTCTTTTCAAGCGTTAGTTAGCAGCTACGGCCGCTTATTGGCGCTCGATGCGCACCGACTGCACCACCGTGCTGCCGCTGTACAGCGTGGCGATGTACTGGCCGGGGGCCACGTCGCGGCCCGGCTGCCAGGATACTTCGTTGACGCCCGCCGCGAAGGACTTGTCCTTGGCTATGGTGGCCACTTTGCGGCCCATCACGTCGCTGATAACTACGCTCATCGTGCCCTTGCTGGGCAGGTCGAAGCGCAGCGTGGTGCGGTCGAGGAAGGGGTTGGGGAAGGCCTGGGCCACGGTCGTATTGGGCGACAGGCCGAGGCCCGACGAGCGCTGGGCCAAGGCCACGCGCTGGGCTTTGGTGCCGCTCCAGGGGGTTTGCACGAAGGGGAAACCGGCCTTGAACGTGGTGTCGTTGGCGGTGATGCCGGCGTTGAAGCCGAGCACGTTGCCCAACTGGGCCGTTACCGGGCTGGGGGAAGCGGGGGTGTAGTCGTCGTACCACAGGCCGATGGCGGCCAGCACTACGCCGCCCACGGCTTGCAGCTCGATGCGGGTCACGTCGTCCTCCAGGCGGCGGCCGTTCGGGAAGCCGTCCATGTTCGGAATGGACTGCAGGGCGTTGCTGCCGTTGTAGGTCGGGTTGGTCAGGCCGAGTACGGCGGCGGCCAGCAGGCCTTCCGAGCTGAAGTTCGGGTCGTTACGGGGCGTCACGGGCACGGCCATGTTCAGGCGCAGCATGTCGCCAAACGTCGGCAGGAAGTTGTTGATAAAGGGCTTGCCGGCGGTGAGCGGGTTAGCTACCGTACTGCCAGCAAAAGGCGTCTTGCCGGTAGCCAACTGGTAAGGGGGCAGGTTGGGCACGCCGGTGTGGAAGATGGGCAGCAAATCGACCGAGCGCGGTTGCGCGGCCTGGAGCAGATAGTTCCCGAAAGCTGCATCGTCGAGCGCCGTACCGGCCACTGCGGCCGAGCCCTTGAGCGGGAACAGGCCCGGGGCCCCGTTCCGGAAATCGAAGCCGGCAGCCGGCAAGCCGGGCGTGCCCGCCAGCGACTTGCTCTGGATGCGCAGGGGCCCGAGGCCGGGCACGGCTTCGCCGTAGTAAGTCTGGCCGGCCGGCTTGGGGGCCGTAGTACCCGTGGGCACGTTGTCGGCCATGTACAGGCCCAGCTCCGGGTTTTTGGCGCCGGCATCGAAGCGCGTCACCAAACCGTAGGGGTTGCCCGAGTTCCAATCATCTTTCAGGCCAATGGGCTGCACCACCTCGTTCGTCAGGGGCATACCAATGCGCGACACCTGCACGTAGGCGCCCGAATGGGTCTGGGTACCGTTCGTGTTCAGGGTGCGCAGGCTGGGGCGGCTGGCCGAGGCCCACACGCCGATGATGTAGTTCGGGTCGAGGATGTTGGTGGCCGCCGACACGGGCTGGTTGTTTTTCTGCAGGGTGCCGATGGGAATCTGCATCACGATGGCGTGGCAGTTCTTGCGGGCCAGGCCGTCGCGGGCCGCGCCGGGGGAGCGGATGCCGCCCAGGTCAAAGATGCCGCCCAAGTCGGCGAAGAACGGGTCGTCCACCGGCCCGCAAAACACTTTGGTCGGGCCGCCAGCGGTCGAAATCGTCTGGATTGCGTTGGTCATCAGCGTCGCGTACGACGTGTTCAAACCGGCTGCGCTGCTAATGGAGCGCGGGCCCACGTTGGGCAACGGCACGATGCCGGCCGGAATCAGCGTGACGAAGGCGCCCCCGGCGTTGCTTTGCTCCAGCAGGTAGGTGGTCTTGATGTTCTGCTGGCCCAGCCGAATGTTGAAAAAGGTGGTGGGGTCTTGGTTGGTGCGGGTAAACGTGAAACGGTACGTGATGTCATCAACTGCGTTAGCCGCGGTGGCTGCGTTGTTTTTCACGTGGATTTCGTAGCGCACGTTTTCGCCAAACGTGTTGTAGTTCGGGCCGCCCTGGGGCAACTCGAACGGGATGTAGTTGGCGATAATCGTAATCGTAGTTGGGTCGTCCGGCGAGCGGAAGGCGTAGAGGTCGGTGTTATCGGCCAACGGGTCGTCGGCGATAAGCGGCGCTTCGCGGTGGCTGGAGGCTTCCAGCGTGTTGTGCTGGCCGCTCCAGGCCAGTATTCCGCCGACCGATGTTGCGAGTAGCGCAACGTGGAACAGGGGACGAGTAAGTAGCTTTTTCATACGAATGAAAAATGGGGTTGGGGTGAAAGAAAGTATCCTAGAAAAATAAGCTGAACGTTGGAAGCATTTGCTGAAGGGCCACGGAATGCACACCTTATTATCCTCGGACTCAAATTTCTCTACGTCAACGGTATCGGCATTGGTTTGAAATTTTTTGAGAAAGGCAAATAAAATTTTGTCTTTCCCCTGCTCGTACATCCAACAGCAGGGGCTGCAGCAGGGGAAGGGGCATTCGGCGTACTTTTGCGGGGCGCAGCTGGACGCATTTTTTGGCTTTTTTCTGAGGCGACTGCGCGCGCCATCTTCCCTTTCCTTATGGCCACCGTTGCTATCAACCTTGCCACCGGCACCTTCCAGCAGGAAGAAATTATTGTGGGCATCGACCTGGGCACCACCAACAGCCTGGTGGCTTACGTGCACCCCGACAGCCGCCAGCCCGTGGCCATCAACGACCAGGGGCACGGCAGCATCGTGCCGTCGGTGGTGCACTTCCCCGCCGACGGCTCCGACCCGCTGGTGGGCACCGGTGCCCGTGAGTTCCTTCTTACCGACCCGCTGCGCACCATTTATTCGGTGAAGCGCTTGCTGGGCAAGAGCTACCGCGACCTGGGCGGTCAGGCGGGCCAACTCGGCTACAAGGTTATCAACGACGATTCCGAGGGCTTGGTTAAAATCCGGGTTGGTGACCGGTTTTATTCGCCCATTGAACTGTCGGCCGACATCTTGCGCGAGTTGCGCGCGCGCGCCGAGCACGCCCTCAAAACCCCGGTGAACCGCGCCGTGATTACCGTGCCGGCCTATTTCAACGACTCGCAGCGCCAAGCCACCCGCGACGCCGGCCGCCTCGCCGGCCTCGAAGTGCTGCGCATTGTGAACGAGCCCACGGCCGCCGCCCTGGCCTACGGCATCGGCCTTGACCCCGCCGAGGAAAAGACCGTGGCCGTGTACGACCTGGGCGGCGGCACCTTCGACATCAGCATCCTGCGCATTCAACAGGGCATTTTTGAGGTGCTGAGCACCAACGGCGACACCTACCTGGGCGGCGACGACTTCGACCGGGCCGTGGCCGAGCACTGGCAGGCGCGGTTTGCTTTGCCCGCTGCCTTCCGCACCGACCCGCACCTGCGGCAGCAATTGCGCCTGGCCGCCGAAATGGCCAAGCGCTACCTTAGCCAGCACGACGACTTTACTACCCAACTCACCGATACCGACGGGCAAGTATTTGCCGTCACCCTCACCCGGGCCGGGTTCAACGACCTCATCCGGCCGCTGGTGCAGCGCACCATCGCCGCCTGCCAGCAGGCCGTTCAAGACGCGAATTTAGAAGCGAAAGAGTCTGTTGGAACGCTGCCCCCTTCGCAAGGGTCGCACCCCGCGCCCAAGCTTGATGCCGTGCTGCTGGTGGGCGGCTCGACGCGCGTGCCGCTGGTGTACGAGTCGGTATCGGCCTTCTTCGGGCAGCCGGCCGATAATTCCTTGAACCCCGACGAAGTGGTGGCTTTGGGCGCCGCCATTCAGGCCGACATCCTCGCCGGCAACCGGCGCGACGTGCTCCTGCTCGACGTGACGCCGCTCACGCTGGGCATCGAAACGCTGGGGGGGCTGCTCGACCCCATTATTCCGCGCAATTCCAAAATTCCGACCAAAGCCGGCCGCCAGTACACCACGAGCGTGGACGGGCAGGTGAACCTGAAAATTGCCGTGTACCAGGGCGAGCGCGACCAGGTGAGCCAAAACCGCAAGCTGGGCGAGTTCGTGCTCAGCGGCATTCCGGCCATGCCCGCCGGCCTGCCCAAAGTAGACGTCAACTTCCTGCTCAACGCCGACGGCATTCTGCAAGTGGAGGCCATCGAGCTGCGCTCGAATACCCGCCAACAAGTCGAAATCAAGCCCCAGTACGGCCTCACCGACGAGCAAGTGGAGCAGATGCTGCTCGACTCGTTGATGAACGCCAAAGAGGACGTGGCCGCCCGCCTGCTCATCGAAGCCCGTACCGCCGCTGAACAACTGCTTTATCAGGTCAGTAACTTCACCCGGAAAAATCGCCAGCACCTCACCGAAACCGAGGTTTCAGCCACCGAGGCGCAGGTGCAGCGGGTACGCACCGCGCTGGCCGGCACCGAGCGCGACCCCATCCTCCGGACCATGGACGAACTCGACGAGCTAACCCGGCCCTACGCCGAGCGGGTGATGAACATTTCGATTCAACAGGCCATGGCTGGCAAGAAAATCGGCTGATTTTCGGCTGCCCTGGCACAGCGGAGCACAAAGTCACTTTTGTACCCGCTCAAAAGTTTTAAATCGCCCAAGATGAATCCGCACCTTGCCCGCCTCTGCGCCGTGGCCCAGCGGCCCTCCCGCCGCGTGCTGGGACTGATGTCGGGCACGTCGCTGGACGGGCTGGATGTGGCCCTGTGCCGCTGCACCAGCCACGGCGCGGGCCTGCAGGTGCAGTTGGAGCATTTCGTGACCGTGCCTTATCCGGCCGATTTTCAGCAGCGCCTCCGGGCCATTTCCCAGCCCACCGTTTCCCTGTCGGACCTTACCGTGCTGCACGCCGAGGTGGCCCGGCGCCACGCCCGGACCGTATTGGAATGCCTGGCTGGGTGGCGCGTGCAGCCCGCTGAAGTGGACTTACTGGCCAGCCATGGCCAAACCGTTTGGCACGCCCCGCGCCACCAGCACGGGCGAGCCTCTTTTCCGCACCACGCCACCCTGCAAATCGGCGATGGTGACCACCTGGCGGTGCTAACCAACCTGCTCACCGTGTCAGACTTCCGGCAGCAGCACGTGGCGCACGGGTTCGAGGGCGCCCCGCTGGCGGGCTACGCCGACCAACTGCTGTTTGGGCACCCCACCGAAAGCCGGCTGCTCCTCAACCTCGGCGGCATTGCCAATTTTACCTACCTGCCGGCCGGCGGCCCGGCCGGGCCGGCCTTCACCACCGATACCGGGCCCGGCAATACGCTCCTCGACGCCGTGACGCGGCAGCATTGCCCCGGCCAGGCCTACGACGCCGACGGGGCCTTGGCGGCGCAGGGCACGCCCCACCCCGCGTTGCTTCGGGAGTTGCTGGCCCACCCTTTTTTTACCGCTCCCCTGCCCAAAACCACCGGCCCCGAACTTTTCGGCCCCGAGTATTTGCAGGCCGCCCAAGTGCTGACGGCCACCGAAAACCTGCCACCCACCGACCTACTTGCTACGTTGGTTGAGTTGAGTGCTGCCGGGGTGGCGCTGGCGGCCGCGCAGTGCCTGCCCGCGGCCTCGGCGGGGCCCGCAGCCGTGTACGTGAGCGGCGGCGGCAGCCACAATTCGACCTTGCTGGCCGCCCTGCGCCGCCGTTTGCCCAACGCGCGTTTCGCGGCCATTGATGCCCTAGGGATACCGGCCGACGCCAAAGAGGCGGTGCTGTTTGCCGTGCTGGCCAACGAAACCGTAGCCGGCCGCCCGGCGCTCAGCTTGGGGAAAATCTCGCTGCCTTAGCGTCGGGCCGCTGTGGGCCGCAAGCTAAAGCCCAGCACCGCCCGCGTCGCCGTGTCCCGAAAAGTAACTTCCAAGAGCACTGCAGGCGTCCGCAAGACCGAGTCGCGAGCAAAGGAAAACGAGTAAAAAAGCGGCGATGCTCCGTGTTCGTTCAGCCGCATGCCCAGCTTATACAACGCAATGGCCGGGCCGTGTCGCTGCCCGCTGGCGCGAATGGGCCGGGCAGCGGCGGTGAAATGCGCCGCATCCACACCCCGCCGCACTTCTGGAGCCAATTGGGCGTAAGCAGCAGCATAGTCGGCCCGCAACACGGCCCGTAAGAACCGAGCAGCAACCTGGGCTTGGCTGGCACGCGCAGGCAGTTGCCCAGGCGACCAGGCGGCCGACACACTGGTCAACGCCGCCATCGCAAGACACCTCCCCCGGCAGCCTTTCTGGCGATAAGCGGCTGCTCTGGAGGCTGCTTGCCACAGCCAAACCACCACTGCTTTCATCCTGAAACCGTGGCTAATCACCTGTTTTGTAGACTGTCCTATGCAGCGATGGCTTGGCACCGTTCACGTCCTCACTCAGCCGTAGCGGGCACCAACACAAACACGTCTTCGCCAGGGCGTTTCATGAGGTATTTTTCCCGGGCGAATTTCTCCAGCAGGGCCGGGCTGCTCATCAGTTCGGCCCGTTCCCGCCGCACTACTTCAATGTTGTCGAGGTAGTATTGTTTCTCGTTGCGAAGTTCCTGCCATTTGCGGTAGATGTCGAACTGCTTGCCCAAATCATTGGCGTCAAACACCAGCATCCAGACCACAAACCCCATGCCCGTTAGGAAATAAAAGCTACGAACTACGCGCAGCAGCGGGCTGATAAAAGATGGTAATTGCATCAAGGTAAAAGTAATACAAACATCCAACTTCACTGATGCTAAGTTGGCCGTTTGCGCTTTAGCCTGCAAAATCATTATATTTTCTTACCCGGAAAATAGGCCACCTCGCCCAATTCTTCCTCGATGCGGAGCAGTTGATTGTACTTGGCCATCCGGTCGGAGCGCGAGGCCGAGCCCGTCTTAATCTGGCCGGTGTTCAGCGCCACGGCCAAGTCGGCAATGGTGCTGTCCTCCGTCTCACCCGAGCGGTGGCTCATGATGCTCTTGTAGCCGTTGCGCCGGCCCAGGTTCACGGCCGCAATGGTTTCGGTGAGCGTGCCAATCTGGTTTACTTTGATGAGGATGGCATTGGCAATGCCTTCGTCGATGCCGCGTTGCAGCCGGTCCACGTTGGTTACGAACAAGTCGTCGCCCACCAACTGCGTCTGTTTGCCCACGCGCTCGGTGAGTGCCTTCCACCCGCTCCAATCGTCCTCGTCCATGCCATCTTCCAAGCTGATGATGGGGTATTTCTTCACCCAATCGGCCCAGTAGTCCACCATTTGCGATGACGTCAGCTTGTCGCCGGTGCTTTTCTTGAAGTGGTACATCCCGTCTTCGTAGAACTCCGACACGGCCGCGTCCATAGCAATGAACACATCTTCGCCCGGCCGGTAGCCGGCCGTCTCGATGGCTTGCAGCACAATCTGAATGGCTTCTTCATTGGATTTGATGTTCGGTGCAAAGCCGCCCTCATCACCCACGTTGGTACTAAATCCTTTCTGCTTCAACACGTTCTTCAGGTGGTGAAAAATTTCCGTACCCCAGCGCAGCGCCTCCGAAAACGACGAAGCCCCCGTGGGCATAATCATGAATTCCTGGAAGTCAATTGAGTTGTCGGCGTGCGAGCCGCCGTTGAGAATGTTCATCATCGGCACCGGCAGCGTGGAGGCCCCTACCCCGCCCACGTAGCGGTACAGTGGCATGTTGGCATCGAGCGCTGCCGCGCGGGCAGCCGCTAGGCTCACTCCCAAGATGGCATTGGCACCCAGGTTAGCTTTGTTGGGAGTGCCGTCCATCTCGAGCATAATCTTGTCAAGCAAGGCCTGCTCGTACACCGAGAAACCCACCAACTCCTCGGCAATGCGGGAATTCACGTTGTCCACCGCCTTTAGCACGCCTTTACCCATGTACTTCGAGTTGTCCTCGTCGCGCAACTCTACTGCTTCGTGCTTGCCGGTGCTAGCACCAGAGGGCACCGCTGCCCGGCCCATCACGCCCGAATCCAATGTGACATCAACTTCTATTGTCGGGTTGCCGCGGGAATCAAAAATTTGGCGGGCGTGAATTTGCGAAATGAAGCTCATAGCGGGTCGTTTTTAAAACAGTTGAAGGAGCTGCAAACCTACGCGAATTGGCCGGCATAAGCACGATTACAATGTTAAAAGTACATCATACCGACTCTGGCGCCACATCGCTACTGCTGTTCTAACGCAACAGGTAATATGTTACGAATGAGGAATGATTCGAAAAGCTCAGCATAATATTTCCCTAGCATTTTAAGCAAAAAAGGGACGCACCCCGCGGCACGTCCCTTTTAATCTTAACAGTTAAGGCTAATTAGGCACCAGCCTCGTCAGCCTTAGCTTCATCGCGGCTTTCGCCTTCCTTAACGGTCTCAATAGCGGTATCAGCCGGAGCCGACGTCTCTACCACAGCAGCAGGAGCAACAGCTTCGGCAGTTACCTCGGTAGCCGAAGTAGCAGCGTCACCAGTCGCTTTCTTACCACCACGGCTGCGCGAACGACGGGTCGTGGTCGTCTTCTCAGCCGCGGCCGATTTCGCTTCCAGCAACGTGTCGTTAAAGTCAACCAACTCAATGATGCACATCTCGGCGTTGTCGCCCAGGCGGGTATCGCTCAGCTTCAGAATGCGGGTGTAGCCACCGGGACGGGTAGCAATCTTGCCCGAAATCGTGCCAAACAGTTCCTTGATAGATTCTTTGTCCTGCAACGCAGCAAACACCATGCGGCGCGAGTGCGTCGTATCCTCTTTTGACTTGGTCAGCAGGGGCTCGATATACTTACGCAGGGCTTTTGCCTTGGCTACCGTAGTGGTAATCCGCTTGTAGAGGATGAGCGACGACGACATGTTCGACAACATGGCGTGGCGGTGGGCGGTGGTCCGGCCCAGGTGGTTAATCTTTCTTCCGTGTCTCATTGGACGTTTGAAAAAGTGTGCGCTTGCGGGCGGCGACCACGGCGGGCCGAAGCCTCATTAGAACCGCTGCCCCTTGGGCGCACTGTTAGAAAAAGTGTGATGAATAAAAAAATGTGGAAATGTGAGAATTGTGGCTTGAGCGCGAAGCTCACATTTCCACATCATCACACCTCCACATCAAACTGCTAGTCTTCGTCCAAGCGGTACTTGCCGAGGTCCATGCCGAACTCCAGGCCGCGCTCCTCAACCAGGTTTTCCAACTCGGTCAGGCTCTTCTTACCGAAGTTGCGAAACTTCATCATGTCGGCAATTTCCAAGGTCACCAGCTCGCCCATCGTCTTGATGTCGGCAGCCTTAAGGCAGTTCTTGGCGCGTACGCTGAGCTCCATGTCCTCCAAGGGAGTCTTGAGCATCTTGCGCATCTGCATGGTTTCCTCATCAATCGGCTCGTCTTCGGTCACACGCGGCCCTTCAAGGGTCATCGTGTTGTCCGAGAACAGCATGAAGTGTTGAATGAGGATGTTGGCCGCGCCTTTCAGTGCTTCCTCCGGGTGAATCGAACCGTCGGTCTGAATCTCGATAACGAGTTTCTCATAGTCCGTTTTCTGCTCCACACGGGTGTTCTCAATGCTATACTTCACGTTCTTGATGGGCGTGTAGATGGCATCAATAGCAATCTGACCGAAAACTTGGTCAGCCGGCTTGTTCTCGTCGGCGGGCACATAGCCACGGCCACGGGCAATCGTCAACTCAAACTCCAGCTCAGTGCTGGTGTCCAAGTGAGCAATCACGTGGTCGGGGTTCAGTACTTCGAAGCCGCTGGCGAACTTGGCAATGTCGGCACCCGAGAAGGTCTCCTGACCTTTCACGCGCACCGTAATTTTGTCGGCAATGGCGTCGCTCGTCTTCTTGAACCGGACCATTTTCAGGTTAAGGATGATTTCGGACATGTCCTCAATCACCCCTTCGATGGTCGAAAACTCGTGCAACACGCTGTTCGTGCGAACCGACGTGATGGCGAAACCCTCCAGCGACGACAGCAGAATGCGACGCAACGCATTGCCGATGGTGACGCCGTAGCCCTTCTCGAGCGGCTTGAATTCAAACGTCCCGGTGAAGTCGTCGGATTTCTCCATCACCACTTTCTCCGGCATCTGAAAAGCTAAGATTGACATATG